>Ga0163163_10001631_pt1 | contig 18871 bp, 15 predicted proteins | sample S65metaG_FD_119766 | JGI IMG/M metagenome (GOLD analysis project Ga0163163, IMG submission 119766) | Switchgrass rhizosphere microbial communities from Kellogg Biological Station, Michigan, USA - S6-5 metaG | ecosystem: Host-associated > Plants > Roots > Rhizosphere > Soil | place: USA... | reverse complement strand
CGCGAACAACCTGCCCGACGGCAGTGTCGAAGTGCTCGCTTGCGGTGAGGCCGCGGCGCTCGATGAATTGCAGCGCTGGTTGCACGTCGGGCCGCCGGCGGCGCGGGTGGAGAGCGTACGGCGTTCCCAGGTTGACGATAGTGCGCCGCGTGGCTTCAGCACGGCCTAAAATGCCGCTTTCACCCACAGCGTTTCATCGCGCAGCTTCTCCACACCGGGTTTGTGCTTGAGCGGCGGTAGCTTCAGCGGTTTGATCGGAATCTTGCGATCGGGCAAGTGGTCGAGCAGATGTCGGATCAGGTTCAGCCGCCCCCGGCGCTGGTCGTTGAAGTCGACCACGTGCCATGGCGCGTAGTCGGTACTCGTGTGCTTGAACATCGTGTCGCGTGCGTCGCCATAGGCCTTGTATTTCTCGCGCGCGGCGAGATCGATCGGTGAGATCTTCCAGCGTTTGAGCGGGTTTGATGCGCGCTCGGCGAAGCGTTGTTCCTGTTCGGCCTGATCGACCGCCAGCCAGTACTTGAACAACAGGATGCCGTCGTTGGCCAGGCCGCGCTCGAACACTGGGCATTCTTCGAGGAAGCGTTTGTATTGCGCGTCGGTGCAGAAGCCCATCACATGTTCGACGCCGGCGCGGTTGTACCAGCTGCGGTCGAACAGCACGATCTCGCCAGCCGAGGGCAGGTGTTCGATGTAGCGCTGGTAGTACCACTGCGTGGATTCGCGTTCCGTGGGTTTGCTCAGCGCCACGATGCGGTAATGCCGAGTGTCCAGGTATTCGCTGATCGCCTTGATCACGCCGCCCTTGCCGGCCGCGTCGCGGCCTTCGAACAGCACGACGATGCGCTTGCCGGTATGGATCTGCCAGCGCTGCATTTCCACGAGGTTGGTGGCGAGCGCTTCCAGGTGTTCTTCGTACTTTTTCTTCTTCATCCGGATTCCTTCAGGCGTGATCTCAGTCCGGCGAGATTGCACGGTTTGGTGCGTGCGTCCAACTGACTACGAATCAGCTTTTCCCACCCTGTGCGGCAGGCCGAGGTCGAACCCGGCAGGCAGAACACGAACTTGTCGTTGGCCAGGCCGGCGAACGCGCGCGATTGCAGCGTCGAGGTGCCGATCTCGTCGAAACTGAGCACGCGGAACATCTCGCCGAAACCCGGCATTTCCTTGTCCAGCAGCGGGTGGATCGCCTCGGGCGTCGAATCGCGGCCGGTGAAACCGGTGCCGCCGGTTATCAGGATTCCGTTGACCCCGGCATCGGCGACCCACGCCGAGACGATCGCGCGCATCGCGTACTTGTCGTCGCGCACGATTGCGCGCGCGTGCAGGTGGTGGCCGGCATTGACGAGCGCTTCGCACAGATAATCGCCCGAGGTGTCGTTCGCCGCGGTGCGCGTATCCGATACCGTCAGCACGCACAACGACAAGGCGACGAACTCGTTGCCCGCTGTCATTTTCCTACCTCGAAGTCCGTCGGATCGAGGCCGCGCTGGGAACGCTGAGACATCGTGGTCAGCGCCGCCTCGAAATCGCGCGCGTAACCGGCCATGTCGAACAGGCCGGCAGTCTCGCGCGCGTCTTCCACGCGCAGGCGCAGCGCGTGCAGCGCGGGCAGGTCGTGCGCGTAGTGCACGGCAGTATCGACATAGGCCTGGTCCGACGCCATGTTGAGTTCATCGAGCCCAAGATGATGATTCAGGCTTCCGGCGACGCGCGAGGCAAATGTCGCGCCGGGCTGCGTGAGCACCGGACAGCCGGCCCATAGCGCGTCGCTGGCCGTGGTATGGGCGTTGTAGGGATTAGTGTCGAGGAATAGGTCGGCGTGGCGGTAGCGCGCCAGATGTTCGGCATGCGGCACGCGCAGCGCAAACACGATGCGCTGCGGATCCACGCCGGCCGCGCGCGCGGCGCGGCGCAGGCGCTCGTCCGCGCCGCTGCCGGGTGGCCCGGCGAGCAGCCATAGCACGCTGTCCGGCACGGCCTTGAGTATCTTCATCCAGCGCGCAAAACTGCGCAAAGTATACTTCCACGAATGGTTGAAGCAGGCGAATACGGCGCCGCCTGCCGGCAGGCCCAGTTGCCTGCGCGACGGTGGCTCGCCGATGCTGCGCGTGGTGTCGGACGGCTGGTAGCAGCGCGGCAGGTGAGCGATGCTTTCGCTGTAATACGAGCGTTGCTCCAGCGGTATAAGGAACTTGTCGGCGATCAGGTAATCACACCAAGGAGCGCCGAGCGTGCCGGGATAGGCCAGCCAGTTCACTTGCAGCGGTGCCGGGCGCAAGGCCAACAATTCCGGGTGCGAGCCTTCGCAATAGCCGTCGAGGTCGATGAGGATATCGAGCTTGTCCTCGCGCAGTTTCTCGAACAGATTGTCGAGCGGGGTCGTCGATAGATCGTGAAATTCGTGGAACGCCGCGCCCAGGCGCTTGCGCAAGGGTCCGTCGTCGTCGGCGGTCGTCGCGTAGCCGAGCGTACGCAACGAGGACACGCGCAGCCGCTCGATCAACTCGGCTATCAGCAGCGCCGTCGGGTGTTCGCCGAAACCGGCCGACAGAAAGCCGACGCGCAGCCCGCCTTCACGGCGGCCGTGCGGGCGCGGCCCGAAGCGATCTTGCAATGGCTCCACTTCTGCCTCGCGCAACGCGGCAAAGCTTTGCGCGCAGATCAGCTGCTGCGCCGGCGTGGTGTCCTCGACGAGCATCGAGAATGGCGTGATTCCGGAGACGGCGTGATCGATGCCCGCGAGCAGCTTGTTCGACAGCGGCGGCAATGTGTGCCAGTCGCACAGGCGGCGTTGCAGGAACGCAAGTTGCGACAGCGCTGGCCAGAACTCCGGCGCCACGTGCAGACTGGCTTCGAACGCCGCCGCGGCCGCGGTGAATTCGCCGTTGGTATCCAGCGCGAGGCCAAGTTGGTACTGGAACTGCGGGCTGCGCGGCGCCAGCCGCGCAGCTTCGCGGTAAGCATCGAGGGCGCCGGCTTTACGCGCCGTGGCGAGCACGTTGCCGAGCACGAACTGCGCATCGGCCCAGTGCGGATCGAGCTGGATCGCCCGCCGCGCGCTGGCCTCGGCGCGGGTGAGCTGACGAATGGCGAGCAAGGCCGCGGCCTGATTCAGCCAGGCACGCGCGTAATCCGGGCGCTGCGTGATGGCCTTGGAAAATGCATCAGCGGCGCCGTAGTAATCGCCGCGCGCATCGAGCAGGCTGCCCAGGTTGTTCAGCGCCGCCGCATGATTTGGCGTGAGCGCCAATGCGTGACGTAATGCGCGCTCGGCTTCGTCGAAATGTCCCTGCGCAGTATGCAGGCTCGCCAGATTGCACCAGCTCTCCACCGATTGCGGCGCGATCTCGATGGCGCGATCCAGCGCCTTGCGTGCTGGCCCAAAATCACCCTGCTGCAAAGCGCAGACGCCGGACAGGCGCCACACTTCGGTGTGTTCGGGATAGCGTTGCTGCAGCGCATGGGCGCGCTCGCGCGCGCGGCTGAGATCGCCGTGCGCGATCAATGCGCCCAACTCACCCAAGGCGTGACTCAAGACCGGATCGAAGTCCACGGCGCCCCTTTGCAGCGAGAGCAGGAATGGTGCCACAAAAGCGCGAGTGAGGGTTTTTCGCCATATCCGATTCACCGCCGCTTAACCTGGCCGCGCTCAGGATTCCGCTGCTAGTCGACCTGGCTAGAGCGCTTTTTGTGGCTGCACCTTCGATTTGCGGAGGCCGTGATGCGCGCGCTATCGTGGATTGGCCTCACTCTACTGGCCTTCTGGTCTGCTGAGCCTGCACGCGCCCAGTTCCTGGAAAAATGCGTCGCCAGCGACGGCGACCTCGCGGAGGCAATTCTGGGAACGCTCTACATCCCGACCACGATCATGCTCGTGCAGGGCACCTATCACATCGACGCCACCAGCTGGTTCGAGATCGACCAGCCAGCCTTTCCGAGCCCCGCGTCGGGCACCAGCCTGCGCGGCGGTTACCAGCCCGGCTGCGTTGCGCGTGACATCGAGCCAGGCAACACGATTCTGGTCGAAGCGATTCTGCCCGGCGCCGACGTCTTCGGCACGAATATCGCTCCACAGGGTGACTTCACGATGGAAGGCTTGACCCTGACCTTACCGCACACACTCAACATCTCGCCGGGTGCGTATGCCTTTCCCACGGATGGGCGGATCACGTTGCGGCGCAACGAATTTCTCAATTCGGGGGAAGCCTTCATTGTCTGGCGTCAGCACGACGACACCGGCGGCACCTTGCGAATCGTCGACAATTTGTTCGTGAACAGCGGCAGCAGCGGGTGCGCGCTCTTTATGGGGAGTTCCGATGGAATGCCGGCTTATGAGCTGATCAACAACACGGTCGTCGACGGCGACGGCGTCTGTTTCCAAAATCATATCTATGGAGGCGGCCACGCTTACCTTTTTGCATACAACAATATTCTCTACGGTAACTCCGGGCACGACCTGACCAGCGACAACGGCGCGATGACGCTGGTCGACAACATCATCGGCACGTCCAGTTATCCGACACCGATAGTCCCGCCGACGGGTACGCTAAGCAGCGACCCGAAACTCGACGCAAATTTCAAGCCGATCCTGTCGCCGCCGTCGCCCGCGATCAATAGCGGCACGACGACAGTGCCCGGCGGCCTGTCCGGCAGCGATCTCGACGGCGGGCCGCGCGTCATCGGCAGCACGGTCGATCGCGGCGCCTATGAATCAAGCCTCGATGACGTGTCATTCAAGCTGATCGTTACCAATAACAACGACAGCGGCGGCGGCTCGTTGCGCGAGGCAATTCTCAGCGCAAATTCAAACCCGGGATACAACTTCATTGAATTCGCGATCGGTACCGGTTGCGGTCCGCATGTGATCACCCTGGCTACGCCGCTGCCGACGATCAACGCCGATGTGCTGATTAACGGCTACAGCCAGCCGGGTGCCAAGCAGAATGCGCTCGGTATTGGCTACGACGCTAACATTTGCATCATTCTCAAATCCGGCAACCAGACCAATGTCACCTACGGACTGCGCGTGCCGAGTTCGGCAAGTACGACGCAGCTCACCGTCACCGGTCTGGGCTTCGAAGGCTTCGATCTCGCCGCGATCGATCTGCGCGGCGGCAGCCAGCACATCATCGGCGGCAATGCGCTCGGTGGCGTCGTCGGCAATATCAGCCTGATCCCGAACGGCATCGGCGTGCGCATCGGTGCAGGCGTCAGCAACGTGATCGTTGGCGGCGACGACACCGCATCTCGCAATATCATTGCCGATACCTTGGATTACGGCAGCAACTTCCCGCAAAGCGGCAACGGCGTTGTGGTCGCCGGACCATCGGGTTCGTTAGGGCCGGCCAGCGACAATCAGATCGTCAACAACTATATCGGTACCTACAGCACGGACGGCAGCTATTTTTACGAGCGCGGAAACAAGAACAGCGGCATTTACGTGGCCGGCCGCGGCAACGCGATTTCCGGCAATATCATCGGCGCCAATTCGCTCGACGGTATCCAGCTCGATGGCGCCGACGCGCATAACAACATGATTTCGAGCAATCAAATTGGGCTGGAGGGATACCTCAACAACAATGGTCGCGCTGGTGTGATGAACCAAAACGCGGCGCACGACAATCACATACGCGGCAACACGATTTGTTGCAACGTGGCTGATGGCGTGCGTGTTGCCACTGGCCAGCACAACCGCATCACTGGCAACGCGATATTTTCGAATGGTCATCTCGGCATCGATATTGCCGGCAACGGCATAACAAAAATCGACAACGACGGCGCTGTGCAGACGAGCACGTATGGCAATCGCGGTCAGAATTTTCCGGCAGTCAACAGTGCAATCGGCGGCCATTTTTCCGGCTATATCGGCGGCAGCCTCAGCACGACGCCGGGCAACTACACGGTGCAGATTTTCCGCAACGACGATGGCTGTGACCCTAGCGGATACGGAGAAGGCGAGAAGCTGCTGGCTACTGCGACGGTCAACGTGCCGCAGGTGTCCGGCCTCGGTCAGGTGACGCAACCGTTCAACTTGCGCGTGGACGCGACGAACGCGCTGACCGGCACTTCCATCACGACGACAGCGACGGATGCGTTGGACAATACGTCCGAATTCTCGAGCTGCTTGGCGTATTTCGACGACACGATCTTCGCCGACGGGTTTGACCCGCAGCAATAGCGAAAAATCACGCCACAAGTTCGTTCATCTGATCGGCCTGGTATTCCTGCGTCAGCGGGCCGATCAGCGGATCCAGTTCACCGTTGATGATTTCGGGCAGGCGATACAAGGTCAGATTGATGCGGTGGTCGGTGATGCGGCCCTGCGGGAAATTGTAGGTGCGGATGCGCTGGCTGCGATCGCCGGAGCCGACCTGCAGGCGGCGCGATTCGGCTTGCGCGGCGGTTTGCTTGGCGCGCTGCTCGTCGAGCAGGCGCGCCTTGAGCAGCGACAGCGCGCGCGCTCGGTTCTTGTGCTGGCTGCGTTCGTCCTGGCATTCCACGACGATGCCGGTCGGCAAGTGCGTGATGCGGATCGCCGAGTCAGTTTTGTTGACGTGCTGGCCGCCGGCGCCGGAAGCGCGGAACGTGTCGGTCTTCAGGTCTGCCGGATTCAGGTCGACGTCTTCGATCTCGTCCATCTCAGGCAGGATCGCCACTGTCGCGGCCGACGTGTGGATGCGGCCCTGCGCCTCGGTTTCCGGCACGCGCTGCACGCGATGCGTGCCGGACTCGAATTTCAGCTTCGCGAATACGCCCTTGCCTTCGACGCGCGCGATCACTTCCTTGAAGCCGCCGTGTTCGCCGGGATTGGCGGACAGCATTTCCACGCGCCAGCCCTGCGTTTCCGCGTAACGGCTGTACATGCGGAACAGGTCGCCGGCGAAAATCGCCGCCTCGTCGCCGCCCGTGCCGGCGCGAACTTCAAGGTAGATGTTGGCTTCGTCGCGCGCATCCTTCGGCAGCAGCAGCAGGTTCAATTCCCGATCGAGCGCCTCGCGGCGTGCCTGCAGGTCGGCGATTTCGCTCGCGGCCAGCTCGCGCAGTTCGGGATCCTCGAGCATTGCCTGCGCGGAGGCCAGCGCCTTGCCGGCCTCGTCATACGCGTTCAGCGATGCGCTGAGCGGCTCGAACTGCGCGTATTCGCGCGACAGATCGCGGAACCGCGCGTTGTCGTTGATCACCTCGGGTTGGGCGAGGAGCAGGGCGACTTCCTGATGACGCTCGGCGAGGGTTTCGAGCTTGCGCCGGATCGACGGCGTCATGCGCTGTCATCCGTTTTTGGGTTCGCGCTGGTTTCCGCGTCGAACAGGCGCTCGGCCGCGCGCAACAGCTCGGCGTCGCCGCGCTGGGCAGCGGCGCGCAAGTTCGCGCTCGGCGCGTGCAGCAACTTGTTGGTCAATGTGTGCGCCAGGAATTCCAGCGCTTGTTCGGGGGTGCGTCCGGACGCCAGCAGCGCGCGCGCCTTGGTCAGCACCTCGTCGCGCTGGCCCTCCGCTTCGCGGCGCAATCCGGCCAGCGGGTTGTTCGCGACCAGCGCGCGACGCCAGGCGAGGTAATGCGCCACCTGCATGTCGATCAACGCCTCGGCTTCGTGTGCGGCGGCCTGGCGCGAACGCAGGTTCGCGTCGATGACCTGGCGCAAGTCGTCGATCGTATACAGGTATACATCTTCGATGTCGGCGACAGCCGCATCAACATCGCGTGGCACGGCGATGTCGACGAGGAACATCGGCTTGCGCCGACGCATGTGAATGGCTTCGGCAACCATGCTCTTGCTCAGGATCGGCTCGCGGCTTGCCGTGGAGCTGATCACGATGTCGGCTTCGGCCAGGTGCTGCGGCAGGTCCGACAGCGCAATCGCGTAGGCCGAGAAACGCCCGGCCAATGCCTGCGCATTTTCGAGCGTGCGATTGGCCACGATCAGCCGGCGCACACGCGACTCGGCCAGATGCCGCGCGGCGAGTTCAATCGTCTCGCCGGCGCCGATCAGCAGCACACAAGCGTCGCGCAGATCGGCAAACAGGCGCTCGGCCATGCGCACGGCAGTGAAGGCCACCGACACCGGGTTGGCGCCGATGCGCGTATCGGTGCGCACGCGCTTGGCCACGGCGAAAGTCTGCTGTAGCAGGCGTTCCATCGGCGCTCGCAGCGTGCCAGCTCCGCGCGCGGCCTGGTAGGCGTCTTTTACCTGGCCGAGGATCTGCGGTTCACCGAGCACCATCGAATCCAGCCCGGTGGCGACGCGGAACAAGTGGCGCACAGCGGCGTCTTCGTCGTGGCGGTAGAGGAACTCGTCGAGCCGCTGCGCATCCAAGTGGTGATGGGCGATCAACCAGTGTTGCGGCACGATTTCTGCGCCGGGCTCGATATCGACGTAGAGTTCGGTGCGATTGCAGGTGGATAGGATCAGCGCCTCGTTCACGCCGGGTTGCCGGGCCAGGTCCGACAATGCCAACGGCATGGTTTCTGGCGCGAACGCTACCTGTTCGCGCACGTTCAGCGGCGCGGTCTGGTGATTGAGTCCGAGTGCAAGAAGGGCCATGCGATAAACTAGACTACGACAGCGGCGGCGAATACCGGACGCGAAAAAATGCCAATGACCTCAATATTGTACCGTCATCTGCCGATTCTCGGTCTGGGTGCCGCCATGCTTGCCGGGTGTGCCAGCATGTCCGCCCCGCACCGCGAAGCCACGAGGGCGCAACCGCTGCAGCGCATGAACGTGCCGCAGGAAAAGCGCGAGCACGATGCGCTGGCGCATACATTGGCCGGTGAATTCGCCCTCAACAACGGCGATCTGGAAGCCGCCACCGACGAGTTCGGGAAAGCGGCGCAGGAAAGCAACGATGCGGATATCGCTGCGCAGGCCACGCGCGTGGCCATTGCCGCGAAGCAGTGGAAACCGGCACAGGCAGCGCTCGATCGCTGGCAGAAGCTGCGCGCGGACGATCCCGCGCTATGGCAGGCGCGCGCCGTACTCGCCTTGCATGACGGCAATTCGGACGCCGCCTATGCGGATTTGTTGCGTCTGGCGCAACAGCCCGAAGCGAAGGGCTGGCGTCCTATCACCCAGGCGTTGCTCGACAGCGGAGACAAGAAGGCTGCGGCGGATCTGCTGCAACGTCTGGCTACCCCGGAGTTGCTCGGGGCCAAGTCCGAAACCTGGGTAGTCGCCAGCCAACTCGCCGACCGGCTCGAAGCCAGAGCGCTGGCGCAGATGCTCGCCGAAGCCGCGATGCAGAAATTCCACAGCGCCGATACCTATGCCTGGGCGGCGCAACTCAAGGTCAAAGCCGGCGACAAGATCGGCGCACGTGCGCTGTTTGCCAACGCGCTCAAGCGCGACAGCAAGGACACACGCCTGCGCGTGGCCTATGCCGCGTTGCTAGGCGAACTCGGCGACAACGCCGAGGCCGCGCGCGTACTCGCCCAAGGCACGCAGGACGATTACACCTATGCGGCGCGCGCCGCCTATGCCGCGCGCGCCAACGACAAGAAGCTGATGGAGCCGCTGTACAACGAATTGAAGGCACTGAAATCGCCACGGACGGGACCGCGGTTGAACCTGCTCGGCGAACTGGCCGAGTTGCTCGAACGCAAATCCGAAGCTCAAACCTGGTATGCGCAGGTGCCGGACGACGACGACCACTGGTTCGATGCGCAGTTGCGCAGCGCGCTGCTGCTCGACAGCAGCGGCAAGACCAAGGAAGCGCTCGAAGCCGTGCATCGCCTGCAGGCGCGTGCTGGCGACGCGACGAAGGAACTCGGTGACGCCTATATGCTTGAAGCCGAAATCCTGAACAAGCATCAGCGCGGCGAAGAAGGCGTCGCGGTCTACGCGCGTGGCCTGAAAGCGCTGCCCGACGACACGCGCCTGTTGTATGCGCGCGCGCTGCTCAACGGCGACCTCGAACACATCGATGCTTCAGTGAGCGATCTGCGTCATCTGCTGGAACTCAAACCCAACGATGCCGACGCGATGAATGCGCTCGGCTACACACTCGCCGACCGCACCGACAAGAAAGACGAAGCCTTGTCGCTGATCGAGAAGGCTTTGAAGCTCAAGCCCGACGAACCGGCGATCATCGACAGCCGCGGTTGGGCGCAGTACCGGCTCGGCCACATCGACGACGCGGTCAAGGATCTGCGCACGGCGTATTCGAAGCAGCCCGATGCGGAAATCGCCGCGCATCTGGGCGAAGTGCTGTGGGTGTCCGGGCAGAAAGACGAAGCGAAGAAAGTGTGGGAGCAGGGGCGCAAGAAGGACGCGAAGAACAAGGTTTTGCTGGAGACCATCAAGCGATTGTCTTCATGATCGGTGTTTGGCGCGGGCTCATCGTCGTCGCTTTGCTCGGGCTCGCCGCGTGCGCGCCCGTGCGGGTGCGCGAAACGCCGGCAGCGCAGGCCGCGCAGCTCGCGCGCGAGGCACAACTGCGCGTGCGCGAGCGCTGGACGATCAACGCGCATATCGGCGTATCCAATGGCAAGGACGGTGGCAGTGGCGACTTGACGTGGACGCAAGACGCGGATCGCTACAGTTTCACCGTGCACGCGCCGGTGACCGGGCGCACCTGGAAACTGTCCGGGAATGATCAAGGCGCAGTGCTCGAAGGCGTCGACCCGCAGCCGGATTCAGGCAGCGACCCGGAGCGGCTGCTGCGCGAACGCCTGGGCTGGGAAGTGCCGCTGGGCGATCTTGGCGCGTGGGTGCGCGGCATGCGCGCCGGCGGGAATGCGCAGGTCCAGTACGACGCGCAGAACCTGCCCGCGCTGATCGAGCAGGCCGGCTGGAAAGTCGAATACCGCGACTGGTTTACCGATCGCGACCCGACATTGCCGCGCAAGCTTTTCGCCAGCCGCGGCAACGCACGTGTGCGCGTCGTTATCGAAAGCTGGAGTTTCGATGGCTGAAGGCTGGAACGAATGGCCGGCACCGGCCAAGCTCAACCTGTTCCTGCACATCGTCGGCCTGCGTGCCGACGGCTATCACCTGCTGCAGACCATATTCCAGCTGCTCGATTGGGGCGACACGGTGCGGTTGCGGTCACGCGCGGACGGCGCAATCGTGCGCGTCGCTGCCCTGGCCAACATAGCGTCGGAGCAGGACCTAGCCGTGCGTGCCGCGCTGGCGCTGCGTGAGGCAACCGGAGTCGCGGCCGGCGCCGACATCGCCGTCGACAAGCGCATACCGGTCGGCGGCGGGCTAGGTGGCGGCAGTTCGGACGCGGCGACCGTGCTGGTGGCGCTCAATGAGATCTGGGGCACGCGGCTTTCCGAAGACGCGCTGGCCAACATCGGCCTCACGCTGGGCGCGGACGTTCCGGTGTTCGTGCGCGGCCGTTCTGCCTGGGCCGAGGGTGTCGGTGAAAAACTCACGCCGGTCGAACTGCCGCCGCGGCACTTCGTCATCCTCGATCCGCATATTCATGTGCCGACAGCCGATCTGTTCCGCGCGCCCGAGCTCAAGCGCGATGCGGTCCCATTGACGATTTCCGGCTACATGAGCGGTGCCGAGACGACCAACGTGTTTGTGCCCGTGGTGCGTGCGCGCTTTGCGCAAGTAGCGGCGGCCTTGGACTGGCTGGGCGGTTATGGCGAGGCGCGGTTGTCGGGTTCGGGCGGCTGCGTGTTCGCCCTGCTCGATCCCGCGGCGGCGCAGCGTGTCGTGCGCGAGTGCCCGCCGCAATTCACAGCCTACTGCGCCACCGCCGTGAACCGCTCGCCCCTGCTCGAAGCGCTTGAGCTGTAATACAATGCGCGGCGCGCAAGCGGCGATCGCCGCTCATGCGCCTATCGGTGGGCCGTCGCCAAGTTGGTAAGGCACGGGATTTTGATTCCCGCATTCGCAGGTTCGAGTCCTGCCGGCCCAGCCACCGAAAGTCACCTGCGAGCGTTACGCTAGGCAGCCGCACCACGTTCCCCAAGGCCGCTTTCGCGCATGTCCATCGCCGTCGCCGCATCCGAACCCATCACTTTCCGCAAACTCGGTCTTGCCGAAGGCTTGCTCGCGACGCTGACCGACGTCGGCTACGAAACGCCGTCGCCGATCCAGGCCGCGACGATCCCGCCCCTGCTCGAAGGCCGCGACGTACTCGGCCAAGCGCAAACCGGCACGGGCAAGACTGCGGCATTCGCGCTGCCGATCCTGTCGCGGCTGGACTTGTCCCCGACCAAGCCGCAGGCACTGGTGCTGGCGCCGACGCGCGAACTCGCAATCCAGGTCGCCGAAGCGTTCCAGCGCTACGCGGCGAAAATCCCGGGTTTCCATGTGCTGCCGATCTACGGCGGGCAGAGTTACGGGCCGCAGCTCGGCGGCCTCAAGCGCGGCGTGCATGTCGTCGTCGGCACGCCGGGACGTGTGATCGATCATCTTGAACGCGGCTCGCTGGATCTGTCGCAGTTGACGACCTTGGTGCTCGACGAAGCCGACGAAATGCTGCGCATGGGGTTCATCGACGATGTCGAGGCGGTGCTGAAGAAAACACCGCCCAAGCGCCAGGTCGCGCTATTCTCCGCGACGATGCCGGCGCAGATCCGGCGCATTGCGCAAACTTACCTGCGCGAGCCGGTGGAAATCGCGATCAAGAGCAAGACGTCCACGGCGACGAATATCCGCCAGCGTTATTGGTACGTCAGCGGCATGCACAAACTCGACGCGCTGACGCGCATTCTCGAAGCCGAACCGTTCGAGGCGATGCTCGTGTTCATGCGCACCAAGCAGGCCACTGAGGAAATCGCCGAAAAGCTCAAGGCGCGGGGGTTTTCAGCTGCCGCGATCAATGGCGACATCGTGCAGGCGCAGCGCGAACGCACGATCCAGCAGTTGAAGGATGGGCAGATCGATATCCTCGTCGCCACCGACGTGGCCGCGCGCGGTCTCGACGTCGAACGCATCAGCCACGTGCTGAACTTCGATATTCCGACCGACACCGAGGCATACGTGCACCGCATCGGCCGCACCGGCCGCGCCGGCCGCAGCGGCGAAGCGATCCTGTTCGTGGCGCCCCGTGAAAAGCGCTTATTGCAGGCGATCGAACGCGCCACGCGCCAGCCGATCGCCGAGATGCAATTGCCCAGCGTCGAGGCCGTCAACGACCAGCGCATCAACAAGTTCAATCAGCGCATCGCCGACACGCTCGCGGCCGGCGATCTGGGTCCGTTCCGGCAGCTGATCGAACGCTACGAACAGGAACGCAACGTACCCGCCGTGGAGATCGCGGCGGCGCTCGCGCAACTGGTGCAAGGCAAGCAGCCGTTGCTGCTGAAGCCGCCGGTGCGGATCGAGCGAACGCCGGACAACGCGTACGGACGTCAATCGGGCCCGCCGGGAAAATCGCGCGAAGCGCGAGCGTTCGAAAAACCGCCGCGCGCTGAGCGCCAGCGCGATGCCAGCCGACCTGTCCCGGATTCGCCATCGCGGCAGAAGGCGGAGTCCGGCGCATTCGCTTTTGCGGACAAGGCCCCGGGGCTTGATGTTCGCCGCGACGACAAACATCGGCAGCCGCGTCCGCGCAAAGCCGAAGCCGGCTTTGAGACATATCGCATCGAGGTCGGCAAGACCCACGGCGTGCAGCCCGGCAACATCGTCGGTGCGATCGCCAACGAGGCGGGACTCGACAGCAAGAATATCGGCCGTATCGACATCCGCGACGATCACAGCCTGGTCGATCTGCCCGAAGGCATGCCGGCGGAAACCTTCAAGCACCTGAAGCAGGTATGGGTATCCGGCCAGAAACTGCGCATCAGTCGTGGCGGCGAGCCCGCGGATTTTGACAAGCCGCGCAAGCCGCATTCGGCCAAGCCGGCTTCGTTCAAGCCAAAATCGTTCAAGCGCAAGTAACTTGCCCATCGTGCGATTGGTGGGCGCAGCAGGACGCAAAAAACCGCCATTCCGTGCTATCATTTCCGGCTGTTTGCGGTACGTCCAAGTGATATCCGTATCTGGCCTAGCGACGGGAGCAGCGTGTGAACACGGCGAACACGGTGGGCTTTGCGGGCGGCAAAGCGCGTGAGCGCGAAGAGAGCGGTTTGCTGGTATTTGCCGGCAATGCCAATCGTCCGCTCGCCGAAAGCGTGTGCCATGAGCTGAATGTGCCGCTCGGCAAGGCGCTGGTCAGCCGGTTTTCCGATGGCGAGGTGCAGGTCGAGATCGAGGAAAACGTACGACGCCAGGAAGTATTCGTGATCCAGCCGACATCGGCGCCGACAGCGGAACACTTCATGGAGTTGCTGGCGCTGGTCGACGCACTCAAGCGCGCATCGGCGGCCAGCGTGACGGCGGTGATCCCGTACTTCGGTTACGCCCGCCAGGACCGGCGCCCACGTTCGGCACGCGTGCCGATCACGGCGAAGGTCGCGGCGAAGATGATCGGCACCGTGGGCACGGATCGGGTGCTGACGGTGGATTTGCACGCGGACCAGATCCAGGGTTTTTTCGATATTCCGATGGACAATGTGTATGCGTCGCCGGTGTTGCTGGCCGACATCTGGCGCTTCCACGGCACGCAGGATTTAATCGTGGTCAGTCCGGACGTAGGTGGCGTGGTACGCGCCCGCGCCTTGGCGAAGCGCCTCGACGACGCCGATCTGGCGATCATCGACAAGCGCCGGCCGCGGCCGAACGAAGCGACGGTGATGAACATCATCGGCGAAGTGGAAGGCAAGGTTTGTGTCTTGATCGACGACATCGTCGACACCGCAGGCACGTTGTGTGCGGCGGCGGCGGCGCTGAAGAAGCAGGGCGCGCGCAGGGTGGTTGCATACTGCACGCATCCGGTGCTGTCCGGGCCGGCGATCCAGAACCTTTCCGGGTCGCAATTGGACGAACTGGTGGTGACCGACACGATTCCGTTGTCGGAAGCAGCCAAAGGATGCAGCAAGATCCGGCAGCTCAGCGTGGCCGAACTGCTAGGTGAAACGATCCGCCGCATCGCGTTTGGCGAGTCGGTGAGTTCGCTATACGTGGATTGAGAGATTTGATTTTCTGCTCCCCTGGTCGCGGGGGAGTTTCCAAGCCGCCGCGAGGCGGATCAACGCAAGCAAGGTGAAACTACCATGGCAACAATTCATGAAATTCCGGCCGAGAGCCGTAAAGACGAAGGCAAAGGTGCGAGCCGCCGCCTGCGTCGCACGGACAAAGTGCCGGCGATTCTGTACGGCAGCAGCGAGCCGCCTGCGAGCATCCAGCTCGAACACAACACGGTATGGCTGGCTTCGCAGCACGAATGGTTCTATTCGGCCATTCTCGATCTGAAACTCGACGGCAAGACGCAGCGAGTCCTGTTGCGCGACATGCAGCGCCATCCGTTCAAGGCGCAGCTGTTGCACATCGATTTCCAGCGCGTTGACGAGAACAAGGCGATCCGCATCCGCGTGCCGCTGCACTTCCTCAACCAGGAAAAATCCCCGGCCGGCAAGATGGCGGGCGTGCTCATCTCGCACGCGATGACCGACGTGGAAATCTCCTGCCTGCCGAAGGATCTGCCGGAATACATCGAAGTCGATCTGTCCGAACTCGCGCTCGGCGACATCGTGCACTTGTCCAACCTCAAGCTGCCGTCCGGCGTGGAAATTCCGGAACTGCGCCTGGGCAAGGAGCACGACTCCGCCGTCGTCACCGCGCAGGAGATCAAGCAGGAAGTCGAGGCGGCACCGGTCGTGGAAGCCGACGCGGCAGCTGGCGCGGCACCCGCAGCGGGCGCTCCCGCGGCTGGCGCGGCACCGGCGGCAGGCGCTGCGGCTCCGGCCAAGAAGGAAGAGAAGAAGTAACGCACCCGCGTTATCCCGGCAGGGATGGCCGGGATCCAGGTTGCAGGATGCAACGCTGCGGAATGGTGTTAGCGGCCATCCCTGGCGACTGGATTCCGGCACTCCATGCCGGAATGACGAGCCAACACTATGGCTGCACTTCGCCTCATCGTCGGCCTCGGCAACCCCGGGGCCGAACATCTGCGAACCCGGCATAACGCCGGGTTCTGGTTTATTGATGCCCTGGCACTGCGCGAAGGCGCGCGTTTCGGCATCGAGTCCAAGGTGCATGGCGAAACCGCGAAGATCGTGCTCGATGGTGCGCCGTTGCTGCTGTTGAAGCCGACGACGTTCATGAACAAGAGCGGCATCGCAGTCGCTTCGGCGTTGCGCTACTGGAAGATCGAACCCGAGGAAATGCTCGTCGCGCACGACGATCTGGATCTGCCGCCCGGCGCGGCGCGGCTCAAGTTCGACGGCGGGCACGGCGGCCAGAACGGCTTGCGCGACATCTTCGCGCACCTTGGCCACGGCAAGTTTCATCGGATGCGCCTAGGGATAGGCCATCCGGGCCACAAGGATCGGGTCACGCCGTGGGTGCTCGGGCGTCCGGGCGTAGCGGACGAGCAGGCGATCCTCGGCGCCGTCGGCGCAGCACTGGACGTGCTGCCCCTGGCAGTTAAAGGTGAGCTCAGCGAAGCGATGAAGCGGTTGCACACGAGCCGGGATTAGGGATTCGGGATTTGGGATTCGTCAGAGCAAGGCTTTGTCATTTCCGAATCTCGAATCCCGAATCTCGAACCTCGGATTTTTTTGATATGGGTATCAAATGTGGCATCGTCGGTCTGCCCAATGTCGGCAAGTCCACGCTTTTCAACGCGCTGACCAAGGCGGGTATTCCCGCGGCGAATTTTCCGTTCTGCACGATCGATCCGAACGTCGGCATCGTGCCGGTGCCGGATCTGCGCCTGAATGCGCTATCGGAAATCGCCAAACCGCTGAAGATCATTCCGACGACGATGGAATTTGTCGATATCGCCGGACTCGTCGCGGGCGCGTCGAAAGGCGAAGGGCTTGGCAACAAGTTTCTCGCGCACATCCGCGAAGTCGACGCCATCGCGCACGTCGTGCGCTGCTTCGAGCATGCGGACATCGTCCATGTCGCCGGCAAGATCGATCCGATTTCGGATATCGAAACGATCGACACCGAGCTGGCGCTGGCGGATCTCGAGGCGGTGGACAAGGCCCTGAACAAGGCTGAGCGTGCAGCCAAGGCGAACGACAAGGAAGCACTCGCCAAGCGGCCGGTGCTGCAGAAGCTTGCCGCGGGACTCAACGAAGGAAAATCGGCGCGCAGCCTGGGTCTGGATGACGAGGAAAAAGCGCTGGTGCGCGACCTGTTCCTGCTCACGCTCAAGCCGTTGATGTATATCGCCAATGTGCGCGAAGACGGGTTCGTCAACAATCCGTTCCTGGACAAGGTCAGGGAACGCGCCGCCACCGAGGGAGCGCAAGTAGTACCGGTATGTGCGGCGATCGAGGAAGAGCTTTCGCAGCTGGAAGAGGCCGACAAGCTCGCATTTCTGCAAGACATGGGCCTGGACGAACCGGGTCTGAACCGCGTGATCCGTGCCGGCTACATGCTGCTCGGCCTGCAAACGTACTTCACCGCGGGCGAGAAGGAGGTCCGCGCCTGGCAGGTCAAGGTCGGCGCGACCGCGCCACAGGCAGCCGGCGTGATCCATACGGATTTCGAGCGCGGCTTTATCCGAGCCGAAACGATCGCCTATGACGACTACATCAAATACAAGGGTGAGGCCGGTGCCAAGGAAGCCGGTCGCCTGCGTCTGGAAGGCAAGGAATACGTCGTGAAAGAAGGCGACGTATTACATTTCCGCTTTAATGTCTGATCGATCCCAGGAGTGCATGCATGCCCGGCCAAGATCGTGAAGTAAAGTTCTGCTTTCTCGCCCAGCCCACCGACGTCAATTTCGGCGGCAAGGTACACGGCGGCATGGTCATGAAGTGGATCGATCAGGCCGGCTATGCCTGTGCGGTCGGCTGGAGCGGTATGTACTGCGTCACCGTAGCTGTCGGGGGCATCCGCTTCGTCAATCCGATCCTGATCGGCGATCTGGTCTCGGTGCACTGCCAGCTGATTTATACCGGCAATACCAGCATGCATTTTGGCGTGGACGTGATCGCCCGCAATCTCACCACAGGGGTCGATACGTTGGCGACCCATTGCGTGGTTGTCATGGTGGCCACGGATGCGACCGGGAAGCCGACTCCGGTGCCGAAATGGCAGCCTCAGACCGAGGACGACAAGTGCTTGGCGGCCTACGCGCAGAAGCTTATGGAGCTGGACAAAGGCATCGAGCAGGAGATCGCCCGCTACCGCGACGCCGCGCACGTCCCGCACCAGCCCTGACGTCCGCCTAGCACTTTCCGTGCCGCCTTGACAAGAAAGGGTATGGAAACGACAATATGCGGCTCCGTGCGGATGCGTACCTAAGCACCTGAAACGTCAGGCAGAAACGTCTGGCGGTTTTTCGCGTCCCCGGTGGGTTTGTGTAATGAGATAGAGGAATTCTTCTGGAGGGATACCCAAGCGGCCAACGGGGGCAGACTGTAAATCTGCTGGCTCATGCCTTCGGTGGTTCGAATCCACCTCCCTCCACCAAGATTTTTGAAGAACGATCGGCTTAGTTGAGGTGGAATCGAACCACGGATCAGCATTCCGGTCAGTAAGAAAGGAAACGAATAGAAGTACCCCCGGGCGGGAGTAGTTCAATGGTAGAACTGTAGCCTTCCAAGCTACTAGTGCGGGTTCGATTCCCGTCTCCCGCTCCATTGAAACGCTGGCGCACGGAAAAACTTATACCGCTCACTTAGCTCAGTCGGTAGAGCACCTCCTTGGTAAGGAGGAGGTCGTTGGTTCGATTCCAATAGTGAGCACCATTTCACCAGTCTCGACGAAGCATCACAGGTAAGCATCCATGTCCAAGGAAAAATTCGAGCGCAAGAAGCCACACGTGAACGTGGGCACGATTGGTCACGTGGACCACGGCAAGACGACGCTGACGGCAGCGCTGACGAAGGTCGGAGCGGAGCGGTTTGG
>Ga0163163_10001629_pt1 | contig 18898 bp, 15 predicted proteins | sample S65metaG_FD_119766 | JGI IMG/M metagenome (GOLD analysis project Ga0163163, IMG submission 119766) | Switchgrass rhizosphere microbial communities from Kellogg Biological Station, Michigan, USA - S6-5 metaG | ecosystem: Host-associated > Plants > Roots > Rhizosphere > Soil | place: USA... | reverse complement strand
GCCCGGAATCGAACGCACGCGGGATCATGTGCGCCTGCTTCAGCGCCTGCTCGAGCACCCAGCGCACCGACTCGTCGTCGTCGACGACCCAAACGCTCAATCCGGGAGTCGCCATCAGCCGCGTCCCGCCGAATGACCCGAATGACCATTGGACGTCGCGACGGGCAGGCGCAGCTGAAACACCGTTCGACCGGGTTGGCTCGTGAACTCGATCAGGCCGCCGTGTCTGCCGACGAGATCCTGCGCGATCGTGAGGCCGAGCCCGGTGCCCGTCGGCTTGCCGGTTACGAGCGGATAGAAAATGGTTTCCTTGAGCTCCTCGGGGATGCCGGGGCCGTTGTCCTCGACCTCGGCCGACAGCACGAGGCGGTGTTGCTCGCCGCCGAGCGTGAAGTTCGACAGCGCACGGGTCCTGAAGATCACTCGGCCGTTAGCGCCGACCGCTTGCATCGCGTTGCGCGCGATGTTGAGGAACGCCTGGATCAGCTGATTCCGGTCGGCCTGAAGCGGCGGCAGGCTCGGATCGTAGTCGCGAACGAGCTCGACCCCGGCGGGCTTCTCGGCCTCGATGAGCTGCGCGACGTGCTCGGTGATCCGGTGCAGGTTCAGCTCCTCGATCTTCGGGGCGCCGCCCGCGCGCAGGATGCCATCGACGAGCGACGCAAGGCGGTCCGCTTCCTCGATGATCACTCGCGTGTAGGCGCGCAGCTCGGGACCCTGCAGCTGCCGCTCGAGCAGCTGCGCGGCTCCGCGCAATCCGCCGAGCGGATTCTTCACCTCGTGCGCGAGCTGGCGAATGATCCGGCGCGACAGCTGCTGCTGCGCGACGAGTGCTTCGTCGCGGCGCACCTTGCGATCGCGCCCGGTATCGAACAGCTCGAGCAACAAGAAGCGGTCGTGCTCGAGCGGCGCGGCGCGGCAGTCGAGCACGACCTCGTGATCGCCGACGCGCGCCGTGAGCTCGCGAAGACTGAACGTGAGCCCGGTCGCGAGCGCGCGCCGGCACAACGCGACGAGCTCTGCGGACGGATGCACGAGCTCGCCGATCGCACGCCCCGTCACTCGGCGCACGCTCACGCCGAGCAACGTCTCGGCGGCCGTGTTCATCTGCGTGATCAGCAGCGTCTCGTCGAGCACGACGAGAGCGGTCGTGAGGCCTTGGAGTATCTGGCCGGAGTCGGGAGCCGGCCGCGCTCTTCGCAGTCCCCCGATCGCGTCGGCTGCCGGCGGCGGTGCGCGCGGGACGTCCGCGGCCGCGGAGACTACGGTCGCTTCGGTTGCGGCCTGTTCGGACTGTTCGGGTTGTTCGGGTTCTGGATGCTCGACTGCTGAACCATGAACGTAGTCGCGAGCGAGCGGATCACTTCCGCCCCACCCTGATCCACGACCACGGCTTGAATAGTGTGGGTGCCGCGATAGACGTCTTCGAGCGTGAGATCCGTGCTCGGCGTGTTCAAATTGCGCCGCTGACCGTCGACGAACAAATCGATCAGATGACTCGGCTGCAACGGCGGATCCAATTCGACCTGCACGTTCACGGCCGTGCCGACGTTCCACAGCGTCTCTTGCTGCTTCGGGCTCACGATGTTGAACGCGCGATAGCGCTCGGTGCCGCCCGTCCCTCTTTGCGCTCCCGGTTGGCTCGCCGATTTGGTCGCCGCCGCGGGCTGGCGTGCGCTCGACCCGAACGTCTGCGCGCCCGACAGCTCGATCTGCGTCGCGCCCGGCACGGGCGTGTCGGAATAGTGGACTTGACCGTTCGCGTCGACCCATCGCCAAGCCGGTGCCGCGTGCACCCAACTCGTCGTTAACGCAAAGAGTAAGATCAGGCACTTACGCATGCTCCAAGCTTAGCGCCGCAAGGCATTCCGTGCCAACCGCGTGGCGGGATTCTGTGAACCCCGCCACGGTTCGGTAGTTGACAAAACGCCTGAAGATCTCGCCCCGGTCAGAGGCTGTAGTACATGTCGAACTCGACCGGGTGCGGCGTCATCGAGAAGCGCGTGATCTCCTGCTCCTTGAGACCGATGTACGCGTCGATCAAAGAGTCGCTGAGCACGCCGCCGGCCTTCAGGAAGCCGCGATCCTTGTCGAGCGCCTCGAGCGACTGCATCAACGAGTACGACACGGTCGGGATCTTCTTCTCCTCCTCGGGCTCGAGGTCGTAGAGATCCTTGTCCGACGGCGGGCCCGGGTTGATCTTGTTCTGGATACCGTCGAGCCCCGCCATCATCATCGCGATGAAGCCGAAGTACGGGTTCGCCGTGCTGTCCGGGAAGCGGACCTCGATACGGCGGCCCTTCGGGCTCTGCACGTACGGCACGCGGATCGACGCAGACCGGTTGCGCGCCGAGTAGGCGAGCAGCGTCGGCGCCTCGAACCCTTTGACAAGCCGTTTGTAGCTATTGGTCGAAGCATTCGTGAACGCGTTGATCGCGTGCGCGTGCTTCATGATGCCGCCGATGTAGTTCAGCGCGAGCTGCGATAGCCCGCCGTAGCCGTCGCCGGTGAACAGGTTTTTGCCGCCTTTCGCGAGCGACTGGTGCACGTGCATGCCGCTGCCGTTGTCGCCGACGAGCGGCTTCGGCATGAACGTCGCGGTCTTGCCGTAGCTGTGCGCGACGTTCTGCACGACGTACTTCAGCATCAGCACGTCGTCGGCCTTCTTGACGAGCCCGCCGAACTTCACGCCGATCTCGCACTGACCTGCCTGCGCGACCTCGTGGTGGTGCACCTCGACCGTGAGGCCCATCTCCTCGAGCGCGAGGCACATCGCCGCCCGGATGTCGTTCAGCGAATCGACCGGCTGCACCGGGAAGTAGCCGCCCTTGATGCCCGGACGGTGGCCCATGTTGCCCTCGGGCAGCTCCTTGCCCGTCTGCCAGTAGCCTTCGCTCGAGTCGATCGAATAGAACGCGCCGCGCATCTCGGTCGCCCAGCGCACGTCGTCGAAGACGAAGAATTCGTTCTCGGGGCCGAAAAAAGCCTGGTCGGCTAGGCCGGTGCTCTTCAAGTATGCCTCGGCGCGTTTCGCCGCCGAGCGCGGGTCGCGCTCGTAGCCCTGCATCGTCGAAGGCTCGATCACGTCGCAGCGCAGGATCATCGTCGGCTCTTCGGTGAACACGTCGATCACCGCGGTCTCCGCGTCCGGCATCAGGATCATGTCGGAGTCGTTGATGCCCTTCCAACCGGCGATCGACGAGCCGTCGAACATCTTGCCGTCCGTGAAGAACGCTTCGTCGACGACGTGGTGTGGCACGCTCACGTGCTGCTCTTTGCCGCGCGTGTCCGTGAGACGAAGGTCGACGAATTTGACCCCCTTTTCCTTCAAGAGCTTGAGTGCGTCGGCTACCGACATTGGATTTCCTCCGTTTTCTTTATCCGCAAGTCTTTCTAGCTGCCGGAGTCATCGTCGGATGGCCACGGTCAGTCGTTTTAGTTCGAGCCGCCAACTGTGCACTTCTTGTGCCAGAGCCGCATATGTCGTTAGTCGTTGTTTTTGCTGGGAGTACTGGGAAATTCGCGGCTCAGTACGCTCCAAGACAGTGCGCATCGCCGCGCATCATGCATCATCGCGGTGCGCGAATGAAAGACTGGGGCGTCGCGCTGGGTGTCGCCTCTCGCGAGCGCGACCGCCATTGGGAGCACCGCGTTGCGTCGCTATACTGCGCGCCTCTTTTTTGACGGACCGCGCCGGAGAAGCCAGTGGAGTCGATGGACAAGGTCGTGTCGCTGTGCAAACGACGGGGGTTCATATTCCCGTCGAGCGAGATCTACGGCGGCCTCAACGGTGCGTGGGATTACGGTCCGCTCGGCGTCGAGCTCAAGCGCAATTTGAAGCAAGCGTGGTGGGAGGACATGCTCCTGAACCACGACGAGACCGCGGCGCCGAACGGCGCGCCGGGCGCCTACGGCATGGTCGGCCTCGACTGCGCGCTGCTGATGAACGCGAAGGTCTGGGAAGCGAGCGGGCACGTCGGCGGCTTCAGCGATCCGATGGTCGACGATCGCGAGACTCGGGCGCGCTACCGAGCCGACCAGCTCGCGGTGTTTGCGCTCGAGTTCGTCGCGAGCGACGGCGCAGTCGAGCGAATCGACGACATCCTGTTCGCAGCGCCGGGCGAGGTCGGGAAGTCTGAGCTTGCCGAGCTGCTCGATCCTCACAAGAAACGCGTCGCGTCGCTGCAGAAGGCCCATCCGGGCCAAGCGCTGCGAATCGCCGAGGCACCGAACGCTCTGCGCGACGAGGCGCTGCGCGCAAAGACGCTCGCACCCGGTGCGTCGGCCCCGGGCACGTTGACCGCGCCGCGCGCGTTCAACTTGATGTTCAAGACGCACGTCGGCGCGCTCGAAGACAACTCGGCCGTGACGTATCTGCGGCCCGAGACGGCGCAGGGCATCTTCGTCAATTTCCGTAACGTCTGCGATACGGCGCGCGTGCGTGTGCCGTTCGGCATCGGCCAGATCGGCAAGGCGTTCCGCAATGAGATCAACCCGCGCAACTTCACGTTTCGGAGCCGCGAGTTCGAGCAGATGGAGATCGAGTTCTTCTGCCGTCCCGCGGACGCGCCGAAGTGGTACGAGTACTGGCGCGAGCGGCGTTTCGCCTGGTACATCGGCCTCGGGATGCGGCGCGAGAACCTGCATCTGCGCGAGCACGACAAAACGGAGCTTGCGCACTACGCGGCTGCCTGCGCCGACGTCGAATACGACTTCCCGTTCGGCCGCAGCGAGCTCGAGGGCATCGCGAACCGCACTGACTTCGACTTGCGCCAACACATGCAGTTGAGCGGCAAGGACCTGACCTACTTCGACGATCAGGATGCCGATCAGAGCACGCGACGCTTTCTGCCTTACGTGATCGAGCCGTCCGCCGGCGCGGATCGAGGCGCGCTCGCGTTCCTATGTGACGCTTACGTCGAGGACCAAGTTAGCGGCGAGCCGCGGACGGTGCTCAAGCTGCATCCGCGCTTGGCGCCGATCAAGGCGGCGGTGTTCCCGCTCGTGAAGAAGGACGGAATGCCGGAGAAAGCGCTCGAGATCTATCGCAACCTCAGGCGCCGTTTCAACGTGTACTACGACGAGAAAGGCGCGATCGGGCGCCGCTATCGCCGCCAAGACGAAGCGGGGACGCCGTTCTGCATCACGGTCGACGGCGACACCTTGAGCGCCGGCTCGGTGACCGTGCGCGAGCGCGACAGCTGCGAGCAAGTGCGAATCGGCGTCGCCGAGCTCGCGAGCTTCCTCGGCGAGAGACTCGGCCTCTAGCGATGACGCAACCGCGGCTCGTCGTCCTGGACCGCGACGGCGTCATCAACGAGGACTCGGGCGAGTTCATCAAATCCGTCGCGGAATGGCGGCCGATCGCGGGCAGCCTCGAGGCGATCGCGGCTTTGACTCGCGCCGGATTCGGCGTCGCGGTCGTGACGAATCAGTCCGGCGTCGGTCGCGGGCTCTTCACCGAGGAGACGCTCGAGGCGATCCACGCTCGGATGAGCTCGGCGGTTCGCGAAGCGGGCGGGGAGCTCGCAGGCGTGTACTACTGCCCGCACCATCCGGACGAGGGCTGCGACTGCCGAAAGCCGAGGACCGCGCTGCTGCGCCGACTCGAGCGCGATCTCGGTGTTTCGCTTCGTGGCGTGCCGTTCGTCGGCGACCGGATCAGCGATGTGGGCGCCGCGGACGCGGTCGGCGCGCGCGCGATTCTCGTGCGCACCGGCACGGGCGCCGCGACGGTCCGCGCGCTCGGCGCGCGCAGCATCGAGGTGTTCGACGATCTCGCGGCGGCGGCTCGCGCGCTGATCGCCGAGCGCCAATAGGCCGGTCGCCGTGCGGCAGTGGCTCGGGTCCCTCGCATTCACCATCTTCCTCGTCGTTGCGGTAGCGGTATACGCATCGCTCTTGTTCGCGACGCTCCCGCTGCCCGGCAACGATCCGTATCGCTGGGCGGTCGGCTGGGCCCGAGCGATCATGCGCGCGTTGCGCCGATTCTGCGGGCTCGACTGGAGCGTCTCGGGGCGGGAGCACTTGCCGAGCGCCGCCGCCATCGTGCTCATGAAGCACTCGTCCGCGTGGGAAACGATCGCGCAGATTCTGATATTCCCGAGACAGAGTTGGGTGCTCAAACAGGAGCTGCTCCGTATCCCCTTGTTCGGCTGGGCGCTGCGCAAGCTCAAGCCGATCGCGATCGATCGAAAAGGCGGCGCGACCGCTGTTCAACAGGTGCTCTCACAAGGTCAGAGCCGGCTCGCGGAGGGAAACTGCGTGATCATTTTCCCCGAGGGCACGCGTATGCCGGTCGGTGAAACGCGCCGCTATGGCTTGAGCGGCGCGCTACTCGCGAGCAAGGTCGGCAAGCCGATCGTGCCGGTCGCGCACAATGCGGGATTCTTCTGGCCGCGGCACGGACTGCTGAAGCGCGCCGGGACCGTGCGCGTCGTGATCGGCCCGCCGATTCCGACCGCGGGGCGCGAGCCGCGCGAGATCAACGACGAGGTTCAGCGCTGGATCGAGGCGCAGGTCGCGCGGCTGGTGCCGCCGAGCTCCTGAGCGAGCAGGTCAGACGTCGAGATTCGCGACGGCGAGCGCGTTGCGCTCGATGAACTCGCGCCGCGGCTCGACTTGATCGCCCATCAGCGTCGTGAAGATCTCGTCCGCCGCGACGGCGTCCTCTATCCGCACCTGCATCAGGCGGCGTGTATCGGGATTGACGGTGGTGTCCCACAGCTGCTCGGGGTTCATCTCGCCGAGACCTTTGTAGCGCTGGATCGTCTGGCCCTGCTTCGCCTGCGTCATGAGCCAGTCGATCGCCTCTGCAAACGTCGCGACTTCTCGACGCTCCTTGCCGCGCTCGACCGCCGCACCGTCGCCGATGACGTCTTTGAGCGCCGTGCCGATGGCTGCGAGCCGGCGATATTCCGGCGACCGGAAGAAGCTCGGATGGATCGTCTTCGTGGTCAGCGTGCCGTGGTGCTCGCGAGTCACGAGCACGCTCGGGTCGACGCCCTCCGCGCCCGGTTGCGAGTGCACGCGATAGCCTTGGCCGCTGCCGTTCAGCTGTTTCAGATGCTGCTCGAGCTGCGTGCTCCAGCGGCGCCGGAACTCCGCGTCCTCGAACTGCGCGGCCGTGATCTCCGGCAACGACATCAGCGCGCGCAAGACGTTCGCGTCGTAGCGTTTGCTCCAGCGCTGGATGATCGAGTTCGCTTCCATGTGCTGGAGCGCGAGCTTGTCGAGCTGCTGGCCTTGGATCGGTGCGGCGCCGGTGCGCGGAAAGAGCTGCGCGTCGGCCATCGCGCTCGTGAGGAGCAACGAGTTGAGCTCCGCGTCGTCTTTCACGTAGTGCTCTTGCTTGCCGCGCTTGAGCTTGTAGAGCGGGGGCTGCGCGATATACACGTGGCCGCGCTCGATGAGCTCGGGCATCTGGCGATAGAAAAACGTGAGCAATAGCGTGCGAATGTGCGAGCCGTCGACGTCGGCGTCCGTCATGATGATGATGCGGTGGTATCGCAAGTTCGCGGCGTCGAATTCGTCGCGCCCGATTCCGCAGCCGAGCGCGGTGATCAGCGTGCCGACCTCGGTCGACTGCAGCATTTTGTCGAAGCGCGCCTTTTCGACGTTCAGGATCTTGCCGCGCAGAGGAAGGACGGCTTGCGTGCGACGATCGCGGCCCTGCTTGGCCGAGCCGCCGGCCGAGTCGCCCTCGACGAGGAACAGCTCGGAAAGCGCGGGATCCTTTTCCTGACAGTCGGCGAGCTTGCCGGGCAGGCCCGCGACGTCGAGCGCACCCTTACGACGCGTGAGCTCGCGCGCCTTGCGCGCGGCCTCGCGCGCACGCGCCGCCTCGATGATCTTGCCGACGATCGACTTGGCCTCAGCCGGGTGCTCCAGCAGGAACGCCTCGAAGCGGCTCGCGACGACGGCCTCCGTCGCGCTCTTCACTTCCGATGACACGAGCTTGTCCTTCGTCTGCGACGAGAACTTCGGGTCGGGCAGCTTGACGGACAGTACGGCCGTCAAGCCTTCGCGCGAGTCGTCGCCCGATGTCGCGATCTTCTCTCGTTTGGCAATTCCTTCGTTTTCGATGTACGCGTTCAGCGTGCGCGTGAGCGCCGCGCGAAAGCCGACGAGATGCGTGCCTCCGTCCCGTTGAGGAATGTTGTTCGTGTAACAAAACATTCCTTCCTGATAGCCGTCGTTCCACTGGAGCGCGACCTCGACGTGGATCGAGCCTCGCGCTTCGGAGAAGTAGAGGACGGTCGGATGGATCGGGGTCTTGTTGCGGTTCAGATGTTTGACGAAGGCCTCGATGCCGCCTTCGAACTGGAAAACATCGCTGCGCTCGTCGCGCTCGTCCGTGAGCTTGATCCGCACGCCGGAGTTCAAGAACGACAGCTCGCGGAGCCGCTTGGCCAGCGTGTCGTAGTCGAACTCGATGTTCGAGAACACGGTTGCGCTCGGCTTGAAGTGGATCATCGTGCCGCGGCGGTCGGTCTTACCGACGACGGCGAGCGGCGCATCGGGCTCGCCCATCCGATAGACCTGCTGATAAACCTGACCGCCGCGGAAGATCGTGAGCGTCAGCACCTCAGACAGCGCGTTCACGACCGAGACGCCGACGCCGTGCAGGCCGCCCGAGACCTTGTACGAGTCGTCGTCGAATTTTCCGCCCGCGTGCAGCACGGTCATGATGACCTCGGCCGCGGAGACCCCCTCCCCCGGGTGGATATCGACCGGAACACCTCGGCCGTCGTCGACCACGGTGATCGACTCGTCCGAGTGGATCGTGACCGAAATTTCCTTGCAGAACCCGGCTAAAGCTTCGTCGACCGAGTTATCGACGACCTCGAAAACCATGTGGTGCAAACCCGTCCCGTCATCGGTGTCGCCGATGTACATTCCGGGACGTTTGCGGACGGCTTCGAGCCCCTTTAATACCTTGATATTCTTGGAAGTATAATCGCTCTGGGCCATCCAGAAATTCTCTTGCTAGGCAATCAGCGATTATAGCGCGTGGACCCGTCCACGTTCCACGTGAAACATGGCCGTGGCTGCGCCGTCGTTGGCTTCGAGAGGTGCGAGACCCGTGAAAAGAAGCTGGCTGCCGATCGTGCCGAGGCGCTCACGCAGTCGCTCGAACGCCGCTCGATCGAGCTCCGCCGCGGGATCGTCGACGAGAAGCATGCTCCGAGCCATTGCGGTCTCGGCGATCACGCTCTCCTGCCCGAGCACGAGGGCCGCGGCGGCGAGTTTCTGCTGCCCGCGCGACGCTTCCTCCTGAACTCGGTGGCCCTCCATATTCAACACGAGATCGGCCCGGTGTGGCCCAAGCTCGGTGTGTCCGAGCGACCGATCACGAACGGCAGACGTCTCGAGCGCGGCCGCTAGCTCGAGATCGGCGCGCCACCCTCGGCGGTACTCGACCGAGAGCTCGTGGCCTAGCAGGGCTCGGGCGTGGTCACTGACGTAGCTCGCCAAGCGGCCTACATACGTTTGGCGAAACTGGTCGATGTGCTCCCCGGCCTCGGCTAAAGCCTGCGTCCAAACACGCAATTCCGCGGCCGACTCGCCTGCCCGCTGCAGGGCGGCGTTCCGCTGTCCCAGAACACGCCGGTAACGCTGCCAGGCCTCGAGGTAAGAATGTTCCACGTGGAACACTCCCCAATCGAGGAACCGGCGACGTTCGCTCGGCCCCCCCTCGATCAGACGGTGGCTGTCCGGCCCAATCGCCTGCACCGCGACGATTCCCGCCACAGCGGCTCCGCTCGCCGGCGCCCCATCGACCCGCCTCTCCAGCCGCCGGTCTGCGAACGCCGCCCCCAGCCTCCTGAGGCGGACACCATCGTCCACGTCGCCATAGACCGAGAGCCCGGCCTGGCCATGCCTAACCAGCGCCCGGGCTTGCCGGGTCCTGAAGGATCGTCCGCGGCCAAGCAGGTATACGGCTTCCAATAGGGTGGTCTTACCAGCACCGTTCGCGCCGTAGAAGTAGTTGCGCGCCGGGTCGAGGTCGAGCTCGACCTCCTCCAAACACCGGAAATCGCTGACCCGAAGGCGCCGTAGTGGCAAGCAGAAAGCCGCGCCTACAGGCGCATGGGCATTACGACGAACTTCGTCCGCTCGACGCCGGGCTCACGGATCAAACAGCTCGAGTTCGCGTCGGTGACGCCGAGCTCCACCTGCTCGGTGGTGACGGCCGCGAGCGCATCGAGCAAGTAATTCACGTTGAAGCCGATCTCCATCGCGTCCCCTGCGTATTCGACCTCGAGCGTCTCGACGGCCTCTTCTTGCTCCGGGTTGTTCGCCTGCAGCACTACCGTGTTCCCGCTGAGCTCGAGCCGCACGCCGCGATACTTCTCGTTCGACAGGATCGCTGTGCGCTGCAGCGCCTCACGCAACAGGCTGCGATCCGCGCTGATGATATTGCGCGGCTGGTTCGGGATCACGCGTGCATATTCTGGGAACCGGCCGTCTATGAGCTTTGAAGTGAGCCGAACGTCGTCGATCTGGACGCGAACGTGATTGCTACCGAGCGCTACCGCGACGTCGCCATCGCCTTCGAGCAGCCGATTGAGCTCGAGCACCCCTTTGCGCGGCACGATGACCTGCTCGTCTCGCACCGCGGCCGCTTCGAGGTCGACCTCGGACAACGCGAGCCGGTGCCCATCCGTCGCGACCGCTCGGAGCTTCTTGCGCTCGGTCTCGAGCAACAGGCCGTTCAAGTAATACCGTACGTCCTGCTGCGCCATCGAGAAGTGCGTTTTTTGAATCAGCGACCTCAGGTCGCTACGCGTCAAACGCAGCGTCTGCTTCGCCGCAATCTCCTCGACGACCGGAAAATCCGCGGCCCGCAGCGTCGACAGTGTGAATCGACTGCGTCCGGCCTTCACCGTGAGCCGCTCGCCGTTGAGGGCCACGTCGACGGTCGTGCCGTCCGGCAACGCACGGCAAATTTCGTGAAGCTTTCGACCCGGCACGGTGACGTCGCCGTCTGCCGCACCCTCGACCGCCGCTTCCGCAACCATCTCGACTTCCAAATCCGTTGCGGTCACCCGCAGCCGGCCCTTTTCGACGGCGAGCAGAACGTTGCTCAAGATCGGCATCGTCTGCCGCCTTTCGACCACTCCGACAACCGTCTGCAAAGGCTTGAGAATCGCTTCGCGAGTTGCGCTGAACTTCATTGTTGTAACTGCCTATTGCTTTAATACTGTTATAGCTATTAGCTGCGCGGATAAGTCGAACAATCGCGCTTTCACGTCACCTTTCAATCGCTTATATCGCATGGATGGTGGGTGAAAGCGCTCCCGATCCCTGTGCACTGCCTGTGTCTGAAATCGGCCGCACTTTATCTCCTCAGCCTGTGCACATCATGCCGTCAACGTTCTTAACAGGTTGTTGTAGTCCTCGGCAACGCGCGTTTCGGTGTCGCGCAGAGCCTTGACTCGCCGACACGCGTGCAGCACGGTCGTGTGGTCCCGCCCACCGAATGCGTCGCCGATTTCCGGCAAGCTATGCGACGTCAATTCCTTCGCGAGCGCCATCGCGATCTGTCGGGGCCGCGCGATCGATCGGCTCCGTCGCTTGGACAGCAGATCCGCGACCCGAATTTTGAAGTACTCGCCGACGGTCTTCTGGATGTTCTCGACCGTTACGAGCTTGTCCTGCAGCGCGAGCACATCCCGCAGCGCTTCCTTCGCAAACGCGAGCGTGATGGGTTGGCCCGTGAACCGGGCGTTCGCGACCACACGCCGCAACGCGCCCTCGAGCTCGCGGACGTTGGAGCGAATGCGCTGAGCGATGAAGAACGCGACTTCCTCGGGTAGCACGTCGCCTTCGGCCGCGGCTTTGCTGATCAAAATCGCGACGCTGGTCTCGAGCTCGGGCGGCTCGATTGCGACGGTCAGCCCCCAGCCGAACCGCGACTTCAGCCGCTCCTCGAGGCCCGTGACCTCCTTCGGATAGCGATCGCAAGTCAAGATGATCTGCCGTTGGCCTTCGAGCAACGTATTGAATGTATGGAAGAATTCTTCTTGAGAGCGGTCTTTGTTCGCGAAGAACTGGATGTCGTCGATCAACAGCGCGTCGAGCGATCGATAGGCGCGCTTGAAGTCGGCGATCGTGTTGTGGCGAAGACCGCGGACCATATCGCTCACGAATCGCTCCGAGTGCACGTACGCAACTTTCGCCCCGGGGTTCGCGGCCGCGATCATGTTGCCGACCGCCTGCATCAGGTGCGTCTTGCCGAGCCCGACCCCGCCATAGATGAATAACGGGTTGTAAGCGCTGCCGGGATTGCGCGCGACTTGCAGCGCGGCGGCGCGGGCGAGCTGGTTGCTCTTGCCCTCGACGAAGCTATCGAACGTGAAGGCCGGGTTCAGCCGGCTGCCGAGCACTGGCCCCGCAACGCGGACCTCGGCTTCCACCTGCGGTGGCGCGTCGCGTTTGATCGCCGTTCGAGTGCCGACCTCCACGACGACTTCGCTGCCTTGATCGCTATGGGCGCTCCACCACGATCGAATCTTCTCGAGGCAGTGCCCTTTCACCCAGTCGACGACGAACCTATTCGGCGCGAGCAGGCGCACGAGCTGCCCGTCCTCGACGAGCTGCAGTGGCCGTATCCACGTGTTGAACTGCTGCTCCGATAGGTCAGCCTCGAGGCTGCGAACGCATTGACTCCAAAGCGACAAGCAAACCGCCGAGTTCTCTGCCACGGGGAGTCTCTTCGAAAAAAGTGTGAATGGGCGCGGACGGGGAATTATTCGTGAGTCTAATCTGGCCCCGCTCCGTTTATCCACAGCTTAGCGAGCGCGCGTCGGCGCCTCAATCACCCGCCACGACTACGCCGTCAGTATTGACGCGCCTGAACCCGCCGCGTACAGTTCGCCGCTCTCGAACGGCCCCACATCCTTTTGTTTTCCCTGCAACTCTTCCCCGATTCGTGACGTCGCCATGAAACGAACTTTTCAGCCGAGCAATCTGCATCGCAAGCGCACTCACGGATTCCGTGCGCGCATGGCCACGAACGGCGGGCGAAAGGTGCTGTCGAGCAGACGCCGGAAAGGTCGTGCTCGGTTGTCTCCCTAACGCTGCGGGATCAGCGGCCGCCGCGCGCTCCGCAAGATTCTCGCCCCGCCAGCGTCTTCACACCGCGAAAGACTTCGGCCGGGTGTTCGGCGATCCCGTGCGCTCGAGCGATCGGTATTTCACCGTGCTCGCGCGTTCGAGCGGCGGCGGCGTCGCGCGGCTCGGGCTCACGATCTCGCGCCGCATCGCGAAAAAAGCAGTCGATCGCAATCGCCTGAAGCGGCTCGCGCGCGAGTCGTTTCGCTTGCAGCCCGCGCTGCCCGCCTGCGACTTCGTCGTCCTCGCGAAGGCCGGCGCGGGCGAGGCCGAGCGCGGCCCGCTGCGCGAGAGTCTCGATCGGCACTTCGCGCGCTTGATGAAGCAGATTTCGGCCGCCAGCCATGGATAACGTTCGCCTCTTCCTCTGGGCTGCGTTCCTCGCGCTCGCGTGGCTCGTGTATACGACCTGGACGACCGAGTTCGCGCCGCCGCTCGTGGCGACCGCTCCGCCGCCGGCCGCGAACCAGCCCGCCGCTGCGAATGACGGCAAGGAATCATTGCCGCCTATCGATGAGCCGACCGGTGCGCCGCCGAGCCCCGCGCAGGCGGCGCCAACGGCGACCGAGGCGGCGCCTCGGCCCGGGCAACTCGTTCACGTGCAGACCGACGTGCTCGATGCGTGGATCGACTTGCACGGCGGCGATCTCGTGCGCGTCGACTTGCCCGTCTATCCAGTCGACAAGAAAGATCCGACGCATGTCGTGCGGCTGCTCGACTACGAGCCCGATACGCGCTGGGTGTTTCAGAGCGGGCTGCGCGGCACCGACAATGCGGCAGAGCCGGATCACGTCGCGACGTTTCGCGCCGCGAGCTCGAGCTACCAGCTCATGGCCGGCGACAATGCGCTTGAGGTCACGCTCGACTGGGCCGAGGACGGCGCGCTCAAGGCGCAGAAGGTCTACACGTTCCATCGCGGCGCGTATGCCATCGACCTCGACCTGAAGGCGAGCGCGGATTCGCAGTGGCGCGGCGCTCCGTACGTGCAAATGACGCGTCTCTATCACGCGGTCAAGCGAAGCTACACCTCGGTCGAGTCGTATTCGTTCTCCGGACCGGTGCTGTTCGACGGCAGCGAATACAAGAAGCTCAAGTTCGACGATCTCGGCAAGAACCCGGTCACGCAAACGGAGAAGGGCGGCTGGCTAGCGGCGATCCAGCATCACTTCCTCGCGGCCGCCGTTCCGCCGCCCGACGACAGCGTGCGGTACACAGCCGCGGCACGCGGCCAAGACTTCGTCTTGACCGCGCTCGGCACCTTGAGGACCGTCGACGCGGCGATGCCGCTCGACTACCGCCTCACGTTGTTCGTCGGACCGAAGCTCCAAGATCAGCTCGCGGCCGCGGGCCCGAAGCTCGAGCGCGCGGTCGACTACGGCGCGACGCTCGGCTGGATAGCGCGGCCGTTGTTCTGGCTCCTATCGGCCGTCGAGCGTTACGTCGGCAACTGGGGCTGGGCGATCGTGATCGTGACGTTCCTGATCAAGCTCGCGTTCTACCGGCTCACGGCCGCGAGCGGCCGGTCGATGGCGAAGATGCGGCGCGTGCAGCCGCGCATGAAGGCGATCCAAGAGCGCTACAAGGACGATCGCCAGGCGCAGAGCCAAGCGATGCTCGAGCTCTACAAGAAGGAGAAGGTCAATCCGGCCGCCGGCTGCGTGCCGATGCTCATCCAGATGCCGTTTTTCTTTGCGTTCTATTGGGTGCTCGTCGAGAGCGTCGAGATGCGCCAGGCGCCGTTCATGCTTTGGATCAACGACCTGTCGTCGCGCGATCCGTGGTACGTGCTGCCGTTGCTGATGGGCGTCGCAATGTTCTTCCAGACGCGGCTTCAGCCGCCGCCGCCCGATCCGATGCAGGCGCGAGTGATGCAGATCATGCCGATCGCGTTCACGTTCATGTTCTTCCTGTTCCCGGCGGGCTTGGTCCTCTACTGGCTCACCAACACGGTGCTCGGCATCCTGCAGCAGTGGCGAATCAACAAGCTCGTTTCGCGCGAGGCGACGCCGAACTAGCCGCCCTCGGTGAGCGCGTGGAGAGGCATGCGCGAGCAGCGTGACGACACGATTGCAGCCCTCGCCACGGCGCCCGGTGCCGGCGCGGTCGCGATCGTGCGGCTGTCGGGCCCGCAAGCGCGCGCGATCGGCGTCGCGCTGACCGGCGTCGAGGCGCGGCCGCGCTACGCGGAGCTCTGCACGTTTCGCGGCCCTTCCGGCGAGCCGCTCGACCGCGGCCTCGTGCTCTACTTCCCAGGACCTCGCTCGTACACCGGCGAGGACGTCGTCGAGCTGCACGCGCACGGCGGCCGTGTCATCACCGACGCGTTGCTCGCTCGCGCGTACGCGCTCGGCGCGCGGCCCGCGGAGCCCGGCGAGTTCACGTTGCGTGCGTTCCTCAACGACAAGGTCGATTTGCTGCAAGCCGAAGCGGTCGCGGACCTCGTCGCGAGCGGCTCCCTCGCCGCGGCCCGCGCCGCGCTGCGCTCGCTCGACGGTCAGTTCTCGGCGCAGGTGGCGGCGCTGCAGGCGGCGCTCACGCATCTGCGCGTGAAGATCGAAGCGTGGCTCGACTTTCCGGACGAGGAAATTCGCTTCGACGCGCGCGACGAATGCGCCGCTGCGCTCGACGCGCTGCTCGCCGATCTCGCGTCGCTCGCGCGCGCCGCGCGCTCAGGCGCCGTGCTGCGCGACGGGCTCAGCGTCGCGATCGCGGGGCCACCCAACGCGGGCAAGTCGAGCCTGCTGAACCGGCTCGCGGGTTACGACGCCGCGATCGTCACCGACATCCCGGGCACGACGCGCGATCCGCTCCGCGAGCACCTCACGCTCGACGGCTTGCCCGTGACGGTCGTCGACACCGCGGGACTTCGCGATTCGGCCGACCCGGTCGAGCTAGAGGGACTGCGTCGCGCGCGGCTCGAAGCCAGTCGCGCGGACCGTGTGCTCTGGGTCGTCGACGTGCGCGAGCCGCTCGACGTCGTGCTCGCGGCCGCTCGCACGGCCCTCGGCGACGCGCCGTTCACGCTGCTGCGCAACAAGATCGACCTCGCGGGTGACGCCGCGCGCGCGGGCGCGGAAAGCGGCTCGCAGACGATTGGCGAAACTCGCTCGACCGCCGCCACGAGTGCGCTCGGGGCGGATCGCGTTCCCGTGCTCGCGATCTCCGCGCTCACCGGCGCCGGCATCGACGCGCTGATCTCCCACCTGCACGTCATCGCCGGCTACGACGCCGCGGCCGCCGGCACCTTCAGCGCGCGCCGGCGGCATCTCGCGGCGCTCGAGCGAGCCCAAGCCCGGCTCGTCGCAGCACGCGCCGAGCTCGATCGCGCGCTCGAGCTCGCCGCCGAGGAGCTGCGCGCAGCGCAAGCGGCGCTAAGCGAGCTCACCGGAGAGCTCACGAGCGACGACCTGCTCGGAGAGATCTTCGCGACGTTCTGCATCGGCAAATAGCGAAAACTCTCTCTACGCCGGGTCTCTTGATGGCTCGCGAGATTGCGGGCGGACCACCCAGGTAGCCCGCCCACCGGTGCAGGCCCGGCGCCGCCCAGAAGCTGGGAGACGGCCCTACAAATCCATGAAGAACCTCGGCGGCGTGCGTTTCCCCGCCGCCACCATTCAAAAAAAATTCGCGTCTCTGCGGTCGCAGGACAAAAAAAAGTATCGCCTGTTCACTTGCTCACGGGCCTAGCCCGCCGGAAGCGGCATGTGCCTTGCAGCACTTGCACCTTTCACGTCAGCAGCGGTCGCTCGCGTTAGGGACGATCGCTGTGCTTTGTCACAAACCAGGGACAGGGAGAAAGAACGATGCTGGACGCTCTCCAATCCACGAGCTCGGTGAGGCTGCTCCAGAAGGCGGTTAGTCATCCGCTGCTCGCCGTGAACCGCCTGCTTCAGGCGGCGCGCTTCGCGCGGCTCCGCGAAACGGAGGAACGCGACGCCTCGGTGCGGTTCCTGTCGACCGCCTTCGAGACCGACGTTCGATCTATTCTCGATAAGCACAAACGGTCAGAGATGGGCTCCTGGATGCGACGGCGTAGCGCGAAGCTCAAGAGCTTTCCCGGCCCTTACAGGCTCGGCGCGACGCCGCAGTTCGACTGCGAGACGATCTATCTACTCGTGCGGTCGCGCAAGCCCGAGGTCGTGGTGGAGACCGGCGTGTGCTATGGCGCGTCGAGCGCCTACATTCTGCAGGCGCTAAAGGACAACGGGCGCGGGGAGCTCTATAGCATCGATCTCGGCAACCAGCCCAACGAGCCGCCCAGCGACTATTTCGTACCGCGACAGCTCAGGGACCGTTGGCACCTGATCATCGGCGACACGAAGGACCAGTTGCCGAAGCTGCTTGCACGGCTCGGGCGGATCGACCTGTTCCACCACGACAGCCTGCACACGTACGAGCACATGATGTGGGAGTACGAAACCGCACTCCCGTATTTACCGACAAACGGGATCCTGTCCTCGCACGACGTTCGCACGATGGTCGATCTGAGCAAGCCCTTTCAGCCCAATCCGTTTCCGGTGTTCTGCGAGCAGAATCGCCTGCGCTCGGTCCTGTCTTTCAACGTCGGTATCGCCATGCGTTGACGCTGCGCCGCGGCAGGTGTTGCGGGGCGGTCCGGGTGAGAGAGGGTGTGGCCGCGACGAAGCGGAGCTAATCGCGTATTCCGACGACCTTCGCGCGCTCCACGCGGCTCGGCGGCGTCGGCGAGACCTCGACGCGGTCGCGTCCGAATTGTTTCGCGAGATACATCGTGCGCTCCGCGCGCGCGAGCAGCGAGTCGATCGACTCGCCAATCCGATGCTGCGCGACACCGATCGACACGGTCGTGCTCTGGCGCTCGAGGAGCGGCGACTCCGCCACGCCGAAACGCAGCGCCTCGGCGAGCGTTTCGCCCTGATGCACGCTGCACGGCCGAGCGATCACGAGCAACGCGCCGCCGTCGTAGCGCCCGAGCGTGTACTCCGAGCGATGCCAAGCAGGCTGCTCGAGCACACCGCGTAAACGTGCGGCGAGCCCCGCGATCACCGCATCGCCGGCCATGACGCCGCGGCTGTCGTTGATGTTGCGGAGCCGGTCGATATCCAGCAGGCACAAGCAGAACACGTTGCCCGTTCGCTGCGCGCTCGCGGCGAGTGCATGCAACAGCGAGAGCACGCTCGGACGCGTGAGCGCGCCCGTGAGTGGATCGAGCGCTACGAGCTTCGCGGGATCGAGGGACGGTTGCGACATTCGTTCGAGTTCGTGGCCAGACGAAATTCGAACGCACTCTGCCAGCGCCTCACACCGTGCTGCGTGACCGTGCTCGCAGAAGCGGGCCGGCTGCGTTTACATAACCGGAGCCGCTGCTCTAACCGAGAATTGCTTCGCGTCGATACAGCCGAGCCGCGAGCGAGGCGAGCAGCGCGGCGAACACGAGCGTGCTGCCGGCAGAGAGTGCAACGAGCAGCGGGTCGAGGGGCTGCGCCTTGATCAGCGTCGTGACGAGCAAGTGCTGACTCAGGCTCGGGATCCACATGAGCTTCGGCGACGACTCCACGTTCGTGATTGCCGCGAAGATCACCGGCAGCGTCGGCACGAGCAACATGAAGGACAGGTAGGTCTGCGCCTCGCGGTATGTTCGCGTGAACGACGCGATCAGCGTCATCAGCGCCGCGCCGAGCGGCGCGATCGGGCACAACACGAAGAACGCGACGATCGCCGAGCGGAGGCCGAAGCTCGTCGTCATCGCGAGCTTCTCGAGCGGCAGACGATGCATCACGAAGACGTACGCCGCGAGCGT
>Ga0163163_10001625_pt1 | contig 18912 bp, 15 predicted proteins | sample S65metaG_FD_119766 | JGI IMG/M metagenome (GOLD analysis project Ga0163163, IMG submission 119766) | Switchgrass rhizosphere microbial communities from Kellogg Biological Station, Michigan, USA - S6-5 metaG | ecosystem: Host-associated > Plants > Roots > Rhizosphere > Soil | place: USA... | reverse complement strand
TACTTCCTCGGCCGGGGAACGTCGGACGACAAAGCGATGGCGGCGATCTTCGTCGCGAACGTGCTCCGGTACAAGCAGGAGAATTGGCGTCCGGACCGCGACATCATTCTCGCGCTGACCGCCGACGAGGAAGGCGGCGACGCCAACGGCGCCGAATGGCTCGTGAAGAATCATCGTCCGGCGATCGATGCCGCGTACGCGCTGAACGAGGGCGGTGGCGGGACGCTCCAGGGGAAGGGCAGCGACGTGAAGCCGCTCTTCCACTCGATCCAGGCGGCGGAAAAGGTCTACACGGATTTCACGCTCACGGCGACGAATCCCGGCGGACACTCGAGCGTGCCGAGGCCTGACAACGCGATCTACGAGCTCGCCGACGCGCTGGCGCGTCTGGCGCGCTTCACCTTCCCGGTCGAGCTCAACCCGACGTCGCGCGCGTTCTTCGAGCAGACCGCCAAGGTCGAACAGCCGCAGACCGCGGCGGCGATGCGCGCGATCGCGGCCAATACGCGTGATTCGACGGCGGCCGCGACTCTCTCGCGCGACCCGCGCTACGCGTCGATGCTTCGGACGACCTGCGTGGCGACGCGGCTTGCCGGCGGCCACGCGTACAATGCTCTGCCGCAGACGGCGACGGCGAATGTGAACTGCCGGATGGCGCCGACGTCCAGCGTCGAGGTGGTGCGCGCGACATTGGCGCGGGTGATCGCCGACACCGGCATCAAGATCTCGTTCGCGACGGGCCAGCGCCCCGACTTCCCGGCGTCCGTGCCGCCGATCGAACCCGCGGTGCTCACCGTGACCACGGAGCTGACGAAGAAGATGTGGGGCGACATTCCCGTCGTTCCGACGATGTCCACCGGCGCCACGGACGGACACTACCTCCGTGCGGCGGGCATTCCCACGTACGGCGTGAGCGGCCTCTTCTCGCTCCCCGGCGAGACCAACGCGCACGGCCGCGACGAGAAGCTGCGCGTGAAGTCGTTCTATGAGGGGCTCGATTTCCTCGACCAGCTGGTTCGGCGGCTGGGAAGCGGCGTTCAGCCCTGATCAACCCTCTGCTATTCGACGCGCTCAGCCGGCCGGCCGCAGGACGAGCGTAAAGGTCGCGCCCCGGCCCCGTGGACTCTCCACGAACAGGTCGCCTCCCATGCCGCGCGCCAGGTCGCGGCTGATGGCCAGCCCGAGGCCCGTCCCTTCTTGAGGATTCTTGAAAGAGCGTTCGAGCTGCACGAAGGGCTCGAAGATCGCGGACCACTTTTCCGGCTCGATGCCCGGTCCGGTGTCCGTGACGGTGAGCGACGGCTTCCCGGCACGGGGCATGAAGCCGACCTGAATGCGGCCGCCCTCCGGAGTGAACTTGACCGCGTTGGACAGCAGGTTGAGCATGATCTGGTCGACCTTGAACCGGTCGGCCCATGCCGTGAGATCGGCGCCTGAATCGGCGACGACAACCGCGATGTGCTTCGCCGTCGCTTGCGGCGTGACCATCAACACGGTGCTCTGCACGACCTCTTTGAGCGAGACGTCTCCCATCTGATACTGCGTCTGGCCCGCTTCGATCCGGCTGTAATTGAGCACGTCGTTGATCAGGCCGAGCAGGTGCTGTTTACTGGTGCGGATTCGTTCGAGGTATTCGCGCTGCTGCTCCGTGACCGGACCGGCAACACCCATCTCCAGCAGGTCACTGTAGCCGCCGATCGCGTTGAGCGGCGTGCGCAGCTCGTGGCTCATGACGGTGAGGAACTCGGCCTTCACGCGATTCGCCGCCTCGGCGGCGGCAATCCGGCGCGCGTCGTCGACCGAGCGCTGCTCGGCGGCGCGACGTTCGGTCAGGTCGCGGGTGACCTTCGCGAACCCGACGAGACGTCCGTCGTGGTCGCGGAGCGCGGTGATGACGACGTTCGACCAAAAGCGAGTCCCGTCTTTCCGGACGCGCCACCCTTCGTCCTCGAAGCGTCCGTCCCGGGTGGCCTCGCGCAGCTCCCACGCGGGTTTGTCCCACTCGCGATCCTCCGGCGGATAGAAGATCGAGAAGTGTCTGCCGATGATTTCATTCGCTTGGTAGCCGTTGATTCGTTCCGCACCGGCGTTCCAGGTGGCGATAAGGCCGCTCGGATCCAACATGAAGATGGCGTAGTCCCGAACGGTCTGAACGATGAGACGAAAGCGCTCCTCGCTGAGGCGGAGCTCCTCCTCGGCGACCCGTCGCTCCGTGAGGTCGCGCGTGACCTTCGCGAAGCCGATGAGCTGTTCATCGTCGTCGCGCAACGCGGTGATGATGACACTCGCCCAGAAGCGTGAGCCGTCCTTTCGAATACGCCAACCTTCGTCTTCGAAGCGACCCTGCGCCGCGGCCGTTCGGAGCTCGTAGTCGGGAAACCCTTCGGCGACCTTGTCGGAAGGATAGAACACGGAGAAGTGCTTGCCGATGATTTCGCTCGCGGCGTATCCCTTGATGCGCTCCGCTCCCTCGTTCCACGTCATGATGTGGCCGGTGGGATCAAGTGCGAAGATCGCATAGTCGCGGACGCTCGAGACCAGGCGGCGAAACAGTTCGGGCGCTACATCCTGGCCGGCATCCGGGTGCTCAGCGGTCATGGCCACCGCGACTGCTTTCGCATGCGCGTGGCCCACCTTATCCGGATAGGCGCCGGACAGGTCCGCGGAGTCTTGCAACGGCGAATCATCGTCCCGCGCAGGTGCCATCATGACCGTGAGCGAGGAAACTACAGGAACGGCAGGACAGCACCCGAAGGCGTCCCCTTCCAGAGGAAGAGACGGAGGGGCAACGGGTGCTCGAACTCGACGGCTCAGGTCGCAACTCGTGTGCCTCGGCGCCAGATGCTCACTCGGTGGAGTGCCGTTCCGCCACGAGGTGCTTCAGTTCTCGATTCCCGGCCGGCCCGAGGAGGTGCAAGAGCTCTCCGGCGTAGACCTCCACACCGCTCAGCACTCCATCGGCCACCGTCGCGCAGCATTGTGTCTCCTCTGGGCACCAGTCCGTGTCGAGCGTAACGCGCCCCTGGACGATCGCTACCGGGTAAGCTCGACAGTAGAACGGCTTTAGCGCCGGCGACTCCGTCTCGGCCATGTGAAGCACGCAGCGGCGTTGGCTGTCGAGGAACACGCAGGTGTCATTCACCACCGTCGTGCAGACGGCCCGCCCCGACGGATAGTCAGGATCCTCGAATACCTCCTCCTCGAACCACTTCGTGGGATCGTGCTCCTGCGAGGGTTCCATGTATCGGACGACGAGCGATGCTTCGGCCAGCAAACGGTCGCGATGCCCGACGTCGACAAGCACGCCGCCGCCGCAGCACGCGCCGCTGCACTTATTGGTGTCGCAGTCGCGGGCGAACCGGGGAGTGAGAACCTCCTCGCCGACGCGAAGGTTTGTGATGTACTCGAGGTGGTGCTGACGGAGAGGCAGGGCGGGCTCGGCGCTCAAGGTATGATCTGGCATGGCAATGATCCTATCGTGTCGGTGCGCCTATTGCACGGGCCGCCTGGTGAAAACTCGAACACGACAGGAGCGTCGCCATGGACTTGCTTACTTGGCTCATCGTCGGTCTCGTCGCCGGAGTGCTCGCGTCAATGGTCATGGGTGGTACCGGGTATGGACTCATCGGTGACATCATCATCGGGATACTCGGCGCATTCGTCGGTGGCTGGGTTTTTCGGAAGCTCGGCGCGGGCGTACCGTTCGGCGGGTTGGCCGGGGTGATCTGCGTCGCATTCGTCGGCGCCATCCTTCTCCTATTCATCCTGAGGCTGATCCGGAACGCGGGGCGCACCGTGCCATAGCCGGGCACTCCCGAACGCGCGGCGGGTATCTTTAGACCATGACGCGCGCGGCTTTCGCGGCTCTGCTCTCCCTACTCCTGGCGTCTGGTGCCGCCGCGCAGGGCGCGACGATTACCGGGACGGTGCGCGACTCTTCATCGCGTCCGGTTGTCAACGCCGACGTGGTCGCGCTGCCCGGGGTCCACCGTGCGCGCAGCGATTCAGCCGGAAAGTTTACGATCACTGGCTTGGATGGTGGGAGCTACACCGTGCGCGCGCGTCGGCTCGGGTTCGCGCCGACCGAAACGACCGTGGACATCTCCGGGAACGGCCGCCTGAACGTCGTGCTGACGCTCGACCAGCGCATGCCGATGCTCGATACGGTGATCGTGCGCGCCGACGGCACCTGTCCGGATCGCACGCTCGACGCCTTCGCCTGCCACAAGAAGTTCGGCAAGGGTCTCTACCTCGACTACACCGACATCGACGAGAAGGACCCGATCTACGCGGCGGACATCTTCCGTGACATCCAGGGCTTTCGCGTCGACGTACGCTCGACGCGGAGCGGGCCGGTGCGCGTTGCCGTGCCGTCGAACTTTCACTGCCTCGTTTCGCTCGTGGACGGTCGCCCGGTGTCGCTGGCCAATCCTATCCCGACCTCCCCCATCGACGTGATCGCGCTCGAGGTCTACCGGCAACCAGAGGACGTACCGAAAGACTACGAGCGGTACATCTGGCCAAACACCGGTATGGCGACGGGACGCTGCATGCTCGTGGTGTACTGGACACCTCGCGCGCCGACGCGGCGCGGATGAAGCGGTACCTCGGCTACTCGGCCACTCGGCTTGTGCCGAGCTGCCGAGTAGCCGAGCTGCCAAATGATCAGGTGCCGCCGCCCGTGCAATACGTGCACCCGTGCTCTTGGGCGCGGTTCACGCCCCAGGTGCCAGACGGAATGATCGAGATTCCGGGGAGGACACCGGCCGTCCATTCCTTCAGGGCGACTTCCTTCGTTACACCGGCGTTCCCTGCGAGCATGCCGCTGAATACGGTGAGCGCCACGTTGCACGCGCCAACGAAGACGCCACGCGCGATCAGACGGTCGAGACTCATCTCGTCGGTCAGCAGCGTGCCCGGCGCCGGTTTGTAGAACGGATTCTTTACGGCATGCTTTTTCGTCGCCGGATCGTCGATCTTGAGCGACTCGCCGATCTTGTACTTGGCCCAAAGTGAATTATCGAGCGCCATCGGCATCGCGGTGTGGCGGAGGACGAGCACCGCGCCGTGCGTGCCAGCGGCCGCGTTCTGCGTCGCGAGGAACGTGTGCGTGAAGCCGAGCGGCCATCCTTCGTTTGGCGAGTAGGCGTCCACGAGCTGCTTGTGCTTCCCCGTGAGCTTATCGAGCCAGTGTTCGTCGGCCACCGGGCCGGCGATTGTCGCGGCGTGCAATTCCGCCGCCCCGGCGAACCCGCCGTTCGCCAGCGCGATCCCCGCGGCGCCGGCCATCGCGATCTGTCCGAGAAACGCGCGGCGTCCACCCTTCGCCTCATCGTTCGAATGCGATTCCATCGTACTACCTCCCGGCGCGACGGTGCGCGCTCGTCAGTGGTGTGACGGCAAGGTGCAGAGCATTACGACTCTATGTGCCGAGACTTTGGGAGGGGGGCGCGCCGGCAGCGGCGCGCAGCTCGCGGTCCCACGCCTCGAAGGCGCGTTGGTAGAAGACTTTGTTGAATAGCGCCCACTCCCCAAGTGACGAAGGGAGGGAAAAGTTCCCGCCCGCCGCCGCGGGAGTGACGCCGTCGGCGTACGCTTTTCGCGCGGCGCGCTCCACTTCATCGAGCATCGCCACATAGCGGTCGAATTCCGCCGCGCGCGCGATCGGTCCGTGACCGGGCACATAAATGGTGTCGCGCGCTCCGCGCACGGCACGAACCGACGCCGCGAGCTTGGTCGGAACCGCGTCGACGAAGTTCGGGAACATGGCGTTCCAAACGAGATCGCCGCAAAAAGTGATGGACGGCCCGTCGAGCTCCAGCGAGAGATCGCTCTCGGTGTGGCCGAGACGCGGCACGATGCGCACGGAACGCCCGCCAAGATCGAGCGTCGTCGCGCCGGCCGCGCCAAGAATGAGCGCGTCGCGCAGCGCCGCGGCGCGGTCGGCGTTCGCCGGCTGGTTGCGCTCGAGCACGAGCATCTTCGTTCGATCGGTCGCGTGAAGGGCCGGATGACCGTCGCTGGCGAAGTACCCCGCAATACCGTTCGCGTGATCGGCGTGGTAGTGCGTGAGGACGACGTGCGTCGGCCAACGCCCGGTGAGCTCGCGCGCCTTTCCGGCGAGCCAGATCGCGCCCTCAGGCTGATTGAAGCCTTCGATCGCCAGTACGGCGTTGCGTCCGGCGATGATGCCGCCGTTGGAGACCGTCGTTCGATCGTTGTTGAGCGGCGTCGAGACGAGCGCCCAAACGCCGTCGGCCACCTTTTCGAGATTTCCAAAGGGCTCGCGCGCGACGACCGACCCGGTGCTCGTGGTCCACAACTGACGCGCGAGGCGCGGCATGAACGGCGCCGCGAGCGCCAGGTGAGCCGCGCACGAACCGCTCTGCTGCAGGAATTCGCGACGACTGAAGCTCATTCGCGCTGTGGTGTCGGACTGATTGGTGGGGAGGCAGGGGCCGCTGGGCAGCCGCACAATCTTGTACGCTTCGGCGGAGTCCGGCAACTCCGAGATTTCGCGGTGAAGGCGCCGGTCTCTGCCATATCCTCGCAAAGCAGCACGTCATGGGCGCACGACTTGCCGCGGCATTCCCGCTTGTTGACGCATCTCAGGAGGTCCGATGAAAGGGCAATTCGCACTGATGGTGGTAGCACTCGGCGCAGCGGCTGGCTGCGCGCGTAACGCACAAGTCGAATCGAGCGGTGAGGTGGCTGCGGCGACGCCGGCCAACCGCTCCGTGCTGCCCGCGGGCACATCGATCACCGCCCGCCTCAACCAGTCGCTCGGTACGTCAGCCAGCAAGGAAGGCGATCAGTTCACGGCAACGGTGACCGACGCCGTGGTAGCTCAGAACGGCGCGACCGCCGTCCCGTCGGGGGCGATGCTCTTCGGCCACGTCACGGGGCTGCACACCGCAAACCTGCCGACGGATCAGGCGGTCATTCGGCTGGCCTTCGACAGCATTGGCGTCAACGGACGCGCATTTCCGTTCGACGCGAGCATCTCGGACGTCGCCGTCCGCAATGCGACGGGCAATCCGAGTACAAACCAGACCGTCCGCGACGCCGCGGCGGGCGCAGCCGCCGGCGCCGTGCTCGGCGCCATCATCAGCGGCGGCGACTTGAGCAAGATGATCACCGCCGGCCTCCTCGGTGCTGCCGCGGGCACGGCGATCTCGTTAGGAACGGGGACCGGTCAGGCCGTGATTCCGGCGGGGACGACGATGAAGGTGAGATCGACGCAAGAGGTACGAATCAGGTAGGTGCAGATCGCGGAGGGCTCGTCTTTCCGCGCGCACTAATCGCGGCTGGAGGCGTGACGAGCTTTGATGGTCTCAGGTCCCTGGTCCCAGGTCTCAGGTTGTAACGGCGGTGCTGTTCACCTGAGACCAGGGACCAGAGACCTGAGACCTCAGGTCGACCCGACCGCTATTAAGGTCGCGATACCTTCCATTCTCCGGGCCCCGACAAAACAGGCGCCACATTGACCAGCGTCGCCCGCGGCCACATCGACGGTACGCCTCGAATGAACGTGACGAGGCCGTCGATCGGGGCGCGGATGTCGCCGGTGGGGCGGCCGAGGAAATCGGTCGTGTGGCCGACGACCTGGCCTTTGGTCACGCGCGTGTCGCGAGCAACGGCGGCGATGAAGACACCGGCGCTGTCGGCGGCGACGCGGGCGCCGGCGCCCGCGAGCCAGACTGGCTTTGCCACGTGTGTCACGTGCCGGTCGAGCATGTGCAGCTCGCCGAGCACGTTGAGCGAGCCATCGACGAGCGCCTTGAGATCGCTCGGCGCTACGACGCCGCTGCGTCCTGCCTCGGCAACGAGCACCGTCTTGCCGCGGACCAGCGCGATGCCGGAAAGAGAGCGGCCGGCCGTCGGCGACGAGGGATCGACGTCGCTCACGATGATGTGATCGAGTCCGAACGCGAGGGCGAGTTTCAATCCCGCGGAATCCTGCGCGGCGCGGCCGCCGCGGAACCAATAGCTGTACGGCCGCAGATCTTCGTCGATGTCGCCGCCGTGCAAATCGACGACGACTGTCGCCGGCGTGACGATCTGCTCGGTGACCGCGGCGAGCACGCGAGCCGTCTGTGTGCCGCTGGCATCGCCGGGATACCCCCCGTTCATGCCCTTGCGGTCGATCGGATTGATGTGCGGCGTCATCTGCTCGAACGAAGCGATGTTGAGCAGCGGCGCGACGATGACGGTGCCGGCGAGCTTGGTTGCGTCGATGCGTCCGATGAGCTGCTGCATCGCGACGATCGACGAGTACTCCGTGCCGTGGCTTCCCGCGACGAATGCGACGACCGGCCCGGGCCGAACGCCGCGTATCACCGCGACCGGGATGTTCGTGGCGGAGTCCGATCCAGCGGGAATCGAGATCGCGCCGTAGGCCGTCTTGCCCGGACCGGGGGTGGCACTGCCGACCGTGAACGATGTCGTCTGTTGAGCGAACAGCGGGCCCGCAACCAGAAGCTGCAGGCCCGCCGCGACGACGCGCGTGGAACGCGTCATGAGATTGCTCCTCGGTCTACTTGACCGTGAACTCCTTCACCATTCCGTGATCGCTGTGCGGCTTGCCGTCCTTGGCGTCCGGCACGAAGCAGATCATCACGTAGTTGCCCGGAGTCAAGTTGGCGGTGAAGTACTCGGTGGCGCCAGGAATCATCGCCGTGATGCCGCCGAGGCCGTCGCCCGGCGGTGGGCCGTCCACCTTGTCGGCGTACGCCTTCGCCATGAATTCCCCGAAGTCTTTCATCGTCTTGCCCGGCGCGAGGCGAATCACTTCTACTTCGTGCGGCTGGGGGCCGCTGTTCACGACTTTGAAAGTGTGATTGCCCGCCGCGATGCTGGCCGGCAGGTCGAACTTGTAGTCTGATTCGCTGATGGTCACGTCGGCGCTGGGCTCGGCGGCCGGCGTTCCCGAGGCGGCGGTGACGGTGAGCGGGCGCGCCATTCCCTTGGCGACGTGCGGAACGTGTCCGGGAATGTCCACGACGCAGATCATCGCGTAGTTGCCCGGCTGCAGATTGAGCGTTGCGTCAACCGAGCTATTCGGGCTCGGCGCGTTCGGGCCACCCACGAATACCGCCCAGCGCGGCGGCGGACCCGGGTTTTTCATCGCCGCGTCAAGATCCTGCATCGTCTTGCCGCTGTCGAGGCGAACGAGCTGAACGTGGTGGAAATTCGGCCCGTCGTTGATCAGGTGGAACGTCGTCCAGCCGCTCGGAAGCGAATCCGGCGCGTCGAACGAGAAGTCCTTTGTGTGTACGGTCGCGGTGTGGGTCGCGGGGTCGAACCCGTGCGCCGCTGGCGCCGCGGCCTGCGCGACCGAGGCGCTGTCGGGCTTGCCTGCTTCCTTCTGGCTGCACGCGCACAGGGCGATCGTGGCGACGGTGAGAGCTATCGATCGGTACATGGGTCCTCGAAGTGGGTTGAGAGACACGGAGGACCGACACTCTGCATACGTAATACGCGATTGTCAACGGATGGCCTCTGTAGGTCTCGGGTCCCAGGTCTCTGGTCTCAGGTGAACAGCTCGGCCGTTACAACCTGAGACCAGGGACCAGAGACCTGGGACCTAGAGTCTCTCTCTACGGCTTCACCGATTCGGCCGCCGAATTCCGCCCCAACCACCGATTCAGGAGGTTGTATTCCACCTCCGATATCAACTTGGCGCTCTCCGCGTTGTAGGCGGCACCGTGTCGTCCCGGGGGATAGATGCGCGTCTCGATGTCTTTTCCGGCGTTCGTGAACGCGGTGAGGAGCTGCATCGTGTTTTGCGGATGGACGTTGTCATCCATCATCGAATGGATCATCAGCAGCTTGCCCTGGAGTTTGGGCGCGTTCTCGACGACGGAGCTCGTGGTGTATCCGCTCGTGTTGTCGTCGAGCGTCGACATGTACCGCTCGGTGTAGATCGTGTCGTAGAGCCGCCAATCGGCCACGCCCGAGTTGGCCATGCCGAGTCCGAACACGTCCGGATACAGCTCCATCGAGATCATGGTGCTGTAGCCGCCGTAGCTCGTGCCCATGATCGCCATGTGTGAGCCGTCGACATACGACAACGTCTTCAGGTACTTCGCGGCTTCGGCGAAATCGTGGGCCTCGTATTTACCGAGTTGCTTATAGACGACTTTCATGAAGTCGCGGCCGTAGTTGTTCGTGCCGCGGTTGTTCACGTCGACGACGATGAAGCCTTTCTGGGCGAGCCACTGCTTCCAGCCGGAGGCGTCGAACTGATTGTAGACGCCCTGTGAGCCCGGCCCACCATAGATGGTGAACACGACCGGGTACTTCTTCGACGGGTCGAAGGGCACCGGCTTCACCATCGACGCGTCGATCTTCACCCCGTCCGAGGTTGTAAACGAGAACAGCTCGAGCGGGCTGTACTCGTGGGTGGCAAGCCACTGCTTCGTGCCCCCGTTCTCCTCCATCGTGCGCAGCTTGCCCGTCGTCGTGGACCAGAGCTCGACCTGTCGTGGCTGTGCCGTGGACGAGTAGCTGTCGATGAAGTACTGGGTGTTCGGGGCCATGTCGATCGAATGCCGGCCCGGCGTCTTGGTGATGCGCTCGAGCCCCGTGCCGTCGAACTTGATCCGCCAGAGCTGACGTTCGAGCGGCGTCGGGTTGGTGCCGGTGAAGTAGATGATCTGCTTCGCCGGATCGACGCCCTCGATGCGCGTAACGCTCCACGAGCCCTTCGTCACCTGCTGCACGAGCTTGCCCGAATAATCGTACCGGTAGATGTGCTGAAAGCCGTCGCGATCCGAGACCCAGAAAAACTCGTGCGAGTTCTCGGGGAAGGACATCAAGTCCATCACGTTCGCGTAGAAATCGTAGACGTCGATCCAGGTGTTCGACGCCTCGCTCATGACCTCGCGGGAGCCCCCGGTTCTAACGTCGAAGAAGAACAACTTCATGTCGTTCTGCTTTCGGTTGAGCACGATCATGGCGAGTGTATCGGGCCGGCTCGTCCAGTACACGCGCGGGATGTAGTACTCTCCGCTCTGGTGGGGATCGAGCCAGACCTTCTTGCCGCTCTTCGCGTCGAGCACACCGATGCGCGCCGTCGGATTCGTGTCGCCGGGCTGCGGAATGCGGATGCGGTCCCACGTCGGGTGGCGTCCGCTGAAGTCGGAGATCTGAATCTCCGGCTCCCTCGTCTCGTCGATTTGCCAGAATGCGATGTGGCGGCTGTCGGGCGACCAGTTCCAGGCCTGCGCCAGCCCGAACTCCTCTTCGTACACCCAATCAAAGTGGCCGTTGAACACGTGCTCGGTGGCGTCGGTCGTCAGACGTCGCTCGTTCTTCGTTCCGAGATCGACGATGTACATGTCGCCGTTCCGCTCTTCGCCGAGCATCGTGCCGTCGGGCGACAGCTCGGCGGTGCGGGCGCCACGTCCGCCGAGCTGCAGCGATTTTGAGGCGAGCGAATAGATGTAGAAATCCGCCGTGCCGGAGCGACGATAGAGCTGTTGGAAGTTCGCCTGAAACACGATGTTCTTGAAATCGCGCGCCCACTGGAATCCCTGATACAGGAACGGATTCGTCGTCGCGGGGAAGGTGAGCCCTTCGCCGGAAAAGAGCAGGGTGTCGCGCCCGGTCGCCGGATCGTAAGCGCGAATCTCCGATTGTCGCGTCTGCGCGTTGGTCCCGATGAACGAGAATCGCCGGCCGCCCTCGAGCCAGATCACATTTCGCGGCGCTCCCCGGCCGGTCATCACGCCACTGCTCTGGAGCGCTTCGCCCAGCGACGAGTAGCGCTGCTTTTGTTGCGCGCCGACTGTGGGCGCGAGGACGGTCAGGGTGACGAGAATCAGTCTCGAGAATCGCATACAAAATCGGAGTGAAAGAAACGATGGCGACGGACTCGTCACCAATCTAAGGCACGATAGTTTAGGACATGCTTCTACCCCAGTCCGAGTGGAATGGCCTCCGCGACGAGGTCGTCGCGCACCTCTCGCGCCTGATCCGGATCGACACGACGAATCCGCCGGGTAACGAGATGGTGCTCGCGCGGTACCTGGATGAGAAGCTGCGCGCGGCTGGCATCGAGACGCACTTGTATGAACCGGTTCCCGGCCGGGCTGCCATCGTCGCCCGCCTTCGCGCCCAGTCTCCGGAGGCGCTCCCGGTCTTGCTCCTCGCGCACATGGACGTTGTCGGCGTCGAGCGCGATGCCTGGACGCGGGATCCGTTCGGCGGTGAGGTGATCGACGGCTACGTCTACGGCCGCGGCGCGATCGACGACAAGGGAATGCTCGCGGTCAATCTCGTCGCGCTACTACTGGCGAGTCGCCTGCTCGCCAGTGGACGATACGAGCTGACGCGCGACGTCGTGCTGGTCGCGACGTCCGATGAGGAGGCGGGTGGAACGATCGGGACCGAGTGGCTCATCGAGCAACATCCCGAGTTGATGCGCGCCGAGTTCGCGCTCAACGAAGGGGGACGGATTCGCGTCGTCGATGGCAAGCCGCTGTACGCGGCGATCCAGTGCGCCGAGAAAATGTCGAACGTCGTGATGGTGACCGCCATTGGACCGGGCGGCCACGCGTCGGTTCCACTTCCGGGAAATCCCGTTGCACGCTTGGCACGCGCTGTCGCGTTGATCGCCGAGCACCGCGAACCCGTCATCCTGCTGCCGACGACGCGCGAATTCTTCGCCGGCCTCGCGACAGTCTGGCCGCAAGCCAGCGAGGGCGCCGCGATGGCCGATCTGGCGTCGGACGATGCCTCGCGTCGCGAGCGCGGCGCAAAAGTGTTGTCCGCCATCCCGCTGTTCGACGCGGTGCTGCGCACAGGCATCTCGCCCACGATTCTCGACGCCGGTTTGCGCCACAACGTCATTCCGACCGAAGCACGCGCGACGTTGAGCGTGCGGACGTTGCCGGGTGAATCGATCGACGACGTCGTTCGACGCTTGAACCAATTGGTGAACGATCCGGCAGTGCACGTCGAGATCGCTCATCGTGGCCACGATGCTCCGCCGTCGCCGTCGAACTCGGCCGCGTTCGGCGCGCTGCGCGACTCGCTGCACGAGATAGATCCATTGATCGCTGCCGTTCCGTATCTAAGCACGGGCGCCACGGAGAGTGCCTTCCTTCGCCGCTGGGGCGTTCCCACGTACGGGATTCTCCCCTTTCCGCTCACGATGGACGACGAGACGCGAATGCACGGGCATGATGAGCGTGTTCCCGTCGAAGCACTCGCATTCGGGCTTCGCTTGGTAAGCGGGTTTGTGGCTCGGCTCGCCGTTCGGGAGCGTTGATTTTTCGCACGGTTTGTGCAGCCCGTTCGGCCGCGCGTGCAAGAGGAGCGGTCGATGCATAACGAGCGAGCAATCCACAACGGCGGTTCGACTCGCCCCGAGAAGAAAACCGAATCCCGCGAGCTCGAGCGACCCGAGCCGAACCGCCGCAAGATCGATTGCGGTGGGGAGCCCGGCGAACGCCGCCCGTCGCCGCGCGGTGCCGATCGCCGGAATACCGGGTTCGCGCGCCCGCCGTTGCCGGAGTCGTAGTCGCGACCGCTGACTACGCTGGTATTCCGCTCGTTTCTTGTGGCGTCCGCCGGTGACGGCTTGGCTCGTTGGTTACGAGCTCGTGGAGATCGCGCGCGCGGAAATCGAGATGGTATTTCGTTCCGACGATTCCGACGCGCAGATGGCTCAACGTAAGCTGCCGGCCCTTGTCCAGCTCCTGTGCGTTGTCGAACAGCACCGTCTCTCGTCCGTCGACGAACGTCACGCTGCCCGCGCCGACGACCTCACCAATCCCGTCGCGCACGATGAGCGCCGTGTCTTCGTCGATGCCGACGCCGAAGAGGCGGGTGTTCTTTGCCACGACGAGAAACAATCGCTGGAGCCTGCGGCGTTGCGAGAAGTGCGTGTCGACGATCGCGTCGAACCCGAGAAGCCCGAGGCCAGGCCCGATGTACTGCTCGACGAGATTGCCTTCGACGTCCACCTCACCGCCGGCCATCGTCAGCTCGGTGAGCGCGGCGGCGCCGGCGCTCGTGCCGGCGACGGTCGCGCCGCGCTCGTACGCGCGTCGGATCGCCGCGGCGGTCTCGGAGCCGCTGAGCGCCGTGACCAGCTTGACCTGATCGCCGCCCCCGAGGAACACGCCGGCGGCATCGCCGATCATCGCGGCGATCTCGCGGTCCCGCTTTTCATCGACTCGATCGAACATCGGAACTCGAACGTCGCGAACGCCCGCACCGCGCAGCACTCCCGTCCAATACCAGCCGGTCTCCTCGGGCTCGGCGCTCGCCGTCGTGAGGCCGACCACCGGACCCGGTCCTCGAGCGTTGACGAGATCGACGAAGCCGCGCAGCGCGTGACCGTCTCGCGATAGTGCGCCGCCGATCAGCACGAGGGCCCCCGCACCCGACGCGGGGACGCGATCGTCGTGCGACGCGACGTCGGCGTCGACGCGCGGGATGTCGCGCTTGTCAGTCGGAGCAGGCATTGCTCAAAACGTACTCGCCGAGCGCCGCGGCGACTTGGGCCTCGGCCGGAATGTCGTCGCGCAGCGTGCCCGCGGACCTTGGGTCACCGCAGCGCTCCAGCCAGATCTCTCCGCCTCGCACGCGGCCGACCGCCATTGCTACCCGCTGGTCGCGTCGCGTGACATCCTCATCGGTCCGGAAGATTGCGACGCGCAGGTCCTGGTCGCGCGCGTAGTCCTGGAGCTCCCACGCTTTCGCCGGACAGATCACGACGCCGTCGGTGCGCACCGCGTCGGTGACGATGCTGAGCAGCTTCCGCGCGTTGTCGGTCTCTCGATACCGCTCCGGCACGTCGGTCGGATTCTCATCGAGGATGATCGCCATATCGGCGTACGTATAAGGAAGACCCGCCTGGAGCAGGTAGGCTGGCGATGCGTCGATGACGAGCGGATCCTGCCGGCCCATGGCCTCGAGGCGTCGCACGAGCTCCTGCTGCGTTTCGGCGCGAGCGCCGCCGCCGGTGATTCCGCAGAACACTCGCTGATGCAGTGGTGGTGTATCCGGCGTCTTCGAGAGCGCCGCGAGCTCGGTGAGCGCCGGCTCGACCGTGTCGAGCGTTCCCGCGAAGGCGCGCTGTACGATCTCGAGGGCGAGCGCGGCGGCGCGCATCCCCACCTGCTCGTGGTCGTGCTCGAACACGACGGTGTATTCGCCGGCCGTATCGCCGCCGCGCGTTCTCCCGAACCCGACGCGATGGCCGATGGCGGTCTGCAGCTCGAGCGCGACGTGCTCGATGATGTGCGGCGCGTAGGTACCTCGCTTGAGGCGCAACACGAAACCGCCCGGCGAGCCGATGCTGCATTCGTGGTCTCGCAACCCGGGCAGCGCGTTCAACAGCTGCGGCGTGAAGTGCTCAGCGTCCGCCGAGGAGATGTTCTCGAAGTCGCCGACGGCGAGGTCCATGCGAATCACCGGCCGCTTGGACCAGAAATTCATGCCACGCGTCGCGTGAAGCGTCGTGATGCGGATCTCGGTCGCGGCGTCGTTGGTCAAGGACGTGGTCATCGGGTGTCAGGAGGTCGTGCGCGCGTGTGCGCGAACGGTGGCCAGCGCGGACGGCACTTTCTCGGCGAACACCACGAGCAAGTCGTCGTCGCCGACCAGCGTCACCGCGTGGTCGATGGCGTGAGCCTCGCCGTGAATCTCTTCGATCTCCGTGTCGGCCAATCCTCCCTCGACGAGTCCTTCGCGAATCAAACGGCCGATGTCTCCCGGCGCGCGTCCGCGAAGATCGATGTCCTCCTTGATGATGACGTGATCGAAACGCGACGCGAGTCGACCCGCCGTGCGAATATCTTCGTCGCGCCGGTCGCCGGGCACCGTGATCACGCCGACGCGGCGACGCGCCGGCAGCTCGCTCACGAACTCGAGCAGCCCTTCGATCGCCGCCGCATTGTGCGCGTAATCGACCACCGCGCGCGCGCCGGAACGGAGCCGAATCAGATTGAGCCGGCCCGGTGTGAGGGCCGGTGACGGGAAGAAGCTGAGCAGACCGGCGCGGATGTCGTCGTAGCGCATGCCCTGGACGTACGCACTGGCGATCGCCGCCAGTACATTCTGCCGCTGAAATTTCGCGGCGCCGCCGAGCATGAGCGGGACTTCGCGCTCCGAGGCGATCGGGATCTTGAGCCGGCCGCGCCGGATCGTGAATCGTCCGTCCTCGATACACGCCACGATTCCGGCGCGGCTCGCGTGATCCTCGACAAGCTCGTTCTCGCCCTCCTCCTGCGCCGTGAAGAGAACGATGTCAGCACCAGTCCGATCGCGCATCGCGTATACGCGCGGGTCGTCCGCATTGAGCACCGCGTGCCCCTCGCGCCGCACGACAGCCGGCACGACGCCCTTCACCTCGGCGAGCTGCTCCAGCGTGTGAATGCCACGCAAGCCGAGGTGGTCCGCCGACACATTCAGCACGACGCCGACGTCGCATTCGTCGAAGCCCAGTCCCGAGCGCAGAATGCCGCCGCGCGCCGTCTCCAGCACGGCGACGTCGATCGATGGGTTCGACAAAATGATGTTCGCGGCGAACGGGCCCGTCATGTCGCCTTCCATGACGAGCCGGTTGTGGATGTAGACGCCGTCCGTCGTCGTGAAGCCGACGCGATGTCCAGTATTGCGGAACAGGTGCGCGATCAGGCGCACGGTCGTCGTCTTTCCGTTCGTGCCGGTTACGGCGATGATCGGAATCGTTGCTTCGGTTCCCGGCGGGTACAGCATGTCGAGAATCGGTGTCGCCACAGGTCGCGGTGTCCCGACAGCGGGATGGGTGTGCATCCGAATGCCCGGCGCCGCGTTCACCTCGAGAATCACCGCGTCGTTCTCGCGGAACGGTACGGAGATGTCTTTGGTAAGCACGTCGATGCCGGCGATGTCGAGACCGACGATCGCGGCGGCCATCTCGCAAGCGGTGACGTTGTCAGGATGGACCTCGTCGGTCCGGTCGATCGACGTGCCGCCGGTGGACAGATTCGCGGTGCCGCGAAGGAAAATTGTCTGATCCTTCGCCGGCACGAAGTCGAGCGTGAGCCCGAGCTTGGCGAGAAACGCCACCGTCCGCTCGTCGGCGGGTAGACGCGTGAGCGTTTTACGATGGCCGATTCCACGCCGCGGATCCTTGTTCGCCTCGTCGATCAACTGGCGGACGGTATGCGTTCCGTCACCGACAACGTGCGCCGGCACGCGCTCCGCGCACGCGGCCACGCGACCGTTCACGACGAGCACCCGGTGGTCCTGTCCATCGTGGAAGTGCTCGACGAGCACCTGACGCGAGAATTGTCGCGCGACTTCCCACGCACCGACCACGGCTTCGGCCGAGTCGAGCCTTCCCGAGATGCCGCGGCCGTGGCTCGCGTCGACTGGCTTGAGGATCACCGGGTATCCGATCTCGCCGGCGAGATCGATCGCGCCGTCGAGCGAGCGCACGGCGCCGCCGCGCGGCACGGGCAGACCGATGTTGCTGAGGAAGCGCTTCGTGTCTTCCTTGTCCTGCGCGATCTCGACGGCGATCGAGCTCGTGGTGCCGGTGATCGTGGCTTGAATGCGGCGAAGGTTTCGGCCGAGCCCGAGCTGTACGAGCGAGCGAGAATTCAGCCGGCGCACCGGAATGCTCCGCCGTCGCGCCTCTTCGACGACTGCCGCCGTCTAGGGCCCAAGCCGAACGCGCTCGTAAAGATCCTGCAACTCGGCGATGATCTCGCCGACGTCGAGGTCCTCACCGGCGATGGAAGCACGGAGGATCCGCGCACCCTCGTACACGCTGTCGACGCCAACCTCTTCCTCGTCGTAGGCGACGATCACCCACCACGTGCCCGGATCGCCCGACTGCACAACGCGCCCGAAGCTCACGTCGCTGCCGGCGAGTGTCTGCAGCTCGAGAGCAACGTGCTCGAGGATGTGCGGGAGGTGCGTGCCCTCGATCAGTCGATCGACGAACCCGCCCTCTTCGCCCCGTGAGCATGGGTGCTGATGCAGGCTGGGAAGAAATCGCAGCAGGCGATCGTTGAATCCGGGAATCTCGTCGGAGCAGAGCTCCTCCAACGAACCGAGCTTGAGGTCGCAGGCGACGATGGGCGCGAGGCGCCAATAGTTCGGACCGCGAAGCGCGCGCACGCGCGAGATGATGAGATCGGAGGCGTTCGCCAGCGCCACGACAGTCGATCGTCCGTTGGACGCCGCCGTCGCGACGCGAGCGGTCTGAGCAGCCGACTTGGGCTTGCGGCTCTTTTTCAGCACGATGCGAAGGGAAGACCGATGGGTAGCAATCGTTGGGGTCGACAGCGGGCAAGAGTCAGTCCAGCTCCCGATGGGGGTTCGGCCTTGATGTGAAGCGAACTGGAGGCGTATGTAGGAGCGCGCTCTGTCCCACCAACTCCACCGCTCGAGGCGAGTCATGCGCCGGGACAAGGACAACTAGCAGACATGACGCTGGGGTCTGACCCCGTTGGTTTAATCGGGGTCTGACCCCGTTCACATTGATGGGGTCTGACCCCGATCGGGGTGGGGAACCTGTTCAAACGCGACTTAACGGCTGGGGTCTGACCCCAATCGAGGCTAATCGCTACGGAGTGCAACGGTTGGATCCACAGTCGTTGCTCGGCGTGCGGGTGCTAGGGTGGCGGCGGTCGTTACGAGAATTGTGATGACTGCCGCCCCGACATAGATGGCCGTGCTCGTCGGGCTTACGCCATACAGCAGCGTCGCCACGAAACGACTCAGCGCAAAGGCGCCGACGAGCCCCACCGCGACGCCGACGACGGCGATTACCACGCCCTCCGCGAGGATCATTCGGAGCACGTCGGCGGCTCGCGCGCCGAGCGCCATGCGGACGCCGATCTCGCGGCGACGGTTGCTCACCATCAGCGAGATGACGCCGTACAGGCCGATCATCGCCAGCAC
>Ga0163163_10001624_pt1 | contig 18915 bp, 16 predicted proteins | sample S65metaG_FD_119766 | JGI IMG/M metagenome (GOLD analysis project Ga0163163, IMG submission 119766) | Switchgrass rhizosphere microbial communities from Kellogg Biological Station, Michigan, USA - S6-5 metaG | ecosystem: Host-associated > Plants > Roots > Rhizosphere > Soil | place: USA... | reverse complement strand
GAGTCGCCGACGCGATGATCGAGTGTCTGCGCCCGAGCGGCGAGCAGGGCAATCCTTCTTCGGCTGGCCACGAGTACGGCCGGCGCGCGCGCGGTCTCGTCGAGAAGGCGCGCATGCAAGTCGCCAAGGCGATCGGCGCGCAGCCGCAGAGCATCGTCTGGACATCGGGCGCAACTGAGTCCGACAACCTCGCGATCTTCGGCGTCGCACGCTTCAACGCCGACCGCGGCAAACATCTCGTCTCGTCCAAGACTGAGCACAAAGCGGTGCTCGATCCGCTCAAACAGCTGGAGCGCGAAGGCTTCGAAGTCACGTGGTTGAAGCCGGAAGCGGACGGCATCGTGCGGCCCGAGCAGGTGCAAGCCGCGCTGCGTCCGGACACGCAGCTGGTCTCGCTCATGCACGTCAATAATGAGATCGGTGTCGTGCAGGACATCGCAGCAGTCGGCGCGATCTGCCGCGAGCGTGGCGTCGCATTTCACGTCGATGCCGCGCAGAGCGCCGGCAAGCTGCCGCTGAACGTCGAGACGATGAACGTCGACTTGCTCTCGCTCACGGCCCACAAGATTTATGGACCGAAAGGTATCGGCGCGCTGTACGTGCGTCGCAAGCCGCCGCTCGGTCTCAAGCCGCTGATCTACGGCGGCGGTCAGGAATCCGGCATTCGCTCGGGCACTCTGGCGACGCATCAGATCGTCGGCATGGGACTCGCGTTCGAAATCGCTGAGCGCGAGCGGCAGCAGGACGTCGAGCGCATCGGCGCGCTGCGCGACAAATTGTGGGCTGGAATCTCCAGCATCGGCGATGTCGAGTTGAACGGTCATCCGCACGAGCGAGTGGCTGGCCTGCTCAACATCAGCTTTCGCGGCGTCGAAGGCGAGAGCCTGCAATTCGCGCTGCGCGAGCTGGCGGTATCGGCTGGTTCTGCATGCTCGTCGGCGTCGGAAGAAGCGTCGTACGTGCTGCGTGCACTCGGTCGCAGCGATCAGCTGGCGCAGAGCTCGCTGCGCTTCAGTCTCGGTCGCTACACGACGCCGGAGCAAATCGAAACGGCGATCGCTGCCGTGAAGCGCGAAGTCGCGCGTCTGCGTTCGTACTCACCGGCGGCGGAGAAGAAATCATGAGCGAAGCGCCGTACAACCCAGTCGTCGTCGAGCACTTCGGTCGGCCACGCAACGTGGGCCGCTTCGCTTCCGCGGCCGACATCATTGCCGCGTCCGCGGGCGATCCGGACCAGGGCGTGCGTTTCGACCTCAGTGCGCGAGTGAAAGACGATCGCATCGTCGCGCTGCGCTTCGAGGTCTACGGTTGCCCCCACTGCATCGCCGCCGGCTCGCTGCTGAGCGAGCGCCTGCAGGGGGCGACGCAGGCGCAGTTACTCCGCTGGAGCTGGCGCGAGGCCGCGGACGAGCTGGAATTCCCGCCGGAGAAGCGCGGTCGGCTGCTCGTCCTGGAGGACGCTGTCCGTGCGCTTGCGGCGGAGTGGCAGCGTCGCGGGTGAAATGCGACCCATGCATCAATTCGCGGTCACGGTTCGATCGTACAATTCGCTGGCGGCCCATTCGGTGAGAGCATGCATTAATGCACCATATGAATGAGCCCTCGCCCTTGACTCAGCCCTGTTGACCGCCATTTCCCTGCCTATGTCCATCTCACTGACTTCAGCCGCTGCCGACCGCGTCCGCTCCTTCCTCGGGCGCCGGGGCCACGGCGTGGGCCTGCGCCTGTCGGTCCAGAAGACCGGCTGCTCGGGTTTTGCCTACGTCGTGAACTATGCCGACGAGATCGCCGCCGACGACGTCGTGTTCGAGGATCAGGGCGTCAAGGTCATCGTCGATCGCGCCAGCCTCGGCTACATCGACGGCACCGAAGTCGACTTCGTGAAGCAGGGCCTGAACGAGGCCTTCCGCTTCCGCAACCCGAACGTGAAGGGCGAATGCGGCTGCGGCGAGTCCTTCACCGTCTGACCTAACTTCCCGTCCCCATTCGATTTCTTGCTGCTCCGGGGCGCCCCCGGTAGACTGCGCCGCGCGCGGCCGTCCCCAGGCCGTCGCGCTTTCCTAACTCATTGATTCAACTCAGATCGAGGACGAGGATTCATGGCGCTCGAACGCACCCTTTCGATTGTGAAGCCCGATGGCGTCCAGAAGAACGTGATCGGCAACGTCTACCGCCGCTTTGAGGATGCGGGTTTACGGATTGTCGCGGCCCGCATGATGCAGCTGACACTGGCCCAGGCTGAGGGCTTCTACGCGGTGCATCGCGAGCGTCCGTTCTTCAAGGATCTGACCCGCTACATGAGCTCGGGCCCGGTCGTCGTTCAGGTTCTGGAAGGCGAGAACGCCGTGGCGAAGAACCGCGAGCTGATGGGCGCCACCGATCCGAAGAAGGCCGACAAGGGCACGATCCGCGGCGACCTCGCGACCAGCATCGAAGAGAACGTCGTGCACGGCTCGGACAGCGCGGAGAACGCGCGCACCGAGATTGCGTACTTCTTCGCTGCCGCCGACCTCTGCCCGCGTACGCGCTGAGCACGGGGTAAGATTGTTGCAGCGATGAACGCGAGCCTCGACAGCACCGCGAAGACCAACCTGCTCGGGCTGACGCGCGCCGAGCTGGACGCCTTCGTCATCCGAATGGGCGAGAAGCCGTTCCGCGCGCGCCAGCTGCTGAAGTGGCTGTACAAGCGCTGTGTCGCCGACTTCGACCAGATGACCGATCTGGCGAAGAGCTTCCGCGAGCGGTTGAAAGAAGTCGCCGTCGTCTCGACGCCTTCGATCACCACTGTGCAAGTCTCCGCGGACGGGACGCGCAAGTGGCTGCTCGCGATGGACGGCACGCAGGGCATCGAGACCGTGTTCATTCCCGAGCCCGGTCGCGGCACGCTGTGCATCTCGAGCCAGGTCGGCTGCGCGATGGACTGCTCGTTCTGCTCGACCGCGCAGCAGGGATTCAATCGCAATCTGACCGTTGCAGAGATCGTCGGCCAGGTGTGGCTCGCGAATCGCGAGCTCGGTTTCACGCCCGGTGGGGACCGCGTCGTCACCAACGTCGTGTTCATGGGTATGGGCGAGCCGCTGGCGAACTATCGCAACGTGGTGCCCGCGGCCGAGATCATGATGGACGATGTCGGCTTCGACATTTCGCGTCGTCGCGTCACCGTCAGCACCTCAGGCCTCGTGCCGCAGATGGTGCGGCTCGCCGAAGAGACGAACTGCGCGCTCGCCGTCTCGCTGCACGCGCCGAACGACGCGCTGCGCGATCAGCTCGTGCCGATCAATCGCAAGCACAAGATCGCAGAGCTGCTGGATGCCTGCTGGCTGTACGTGAACAAACAGAACGCCCGCAGCATCACGTTCGAATACGTGATGCTCGACGGCGTCAATGACAAGCCCGAGCACGCGCACGAGCTCGCGCAGCTGCTCAAGGGCCACCCGGCGAAGGTGAATCTGATCCCGTTCAATCCGTTCCCGGGAACGCGCTACGTGCGCTCCAGCGCCGCCGCGATCGAACGGTTTCGCGAGATCCTCAACAACAACGGCGTGGTCGCGACGACCCGGCGCACGCGCGGCGACGACATCGACGCCGCCTGCGGCCAGTTGGTCGGTCGTGTCAACGACCGCACGACCGTACGCCTGGGCTCGAAGCTCATCTCAGTGGCGGTGCAACCGTGAAGCGTGCAGCGACGATCGTGGCCATCGGCCTCCTGGGTCTGGTCGGATGCCAGAGCAGCACCAACGTGACCAAACCGCAGCCCGAGCGCGCCGCGGAGATCAACCTGGAGCTCGGCGTCGAGCATCTGCGCAAGGGCAACCTGCAGCAGGCGAAGGAGAAGATCGATCGCGCGGTCGAGCAGAACCCGCGTTTCGGGCGCGCGCATCTCGTGGCCGGCATGCTCTATAACCGGCTCAACGACCAGGCCAAGGCCGAGTCGCACTACGAGCGCGCGGTCGCGCTCGAGCCGAAGAACCCGGAGTTCAAGAACAACTACGCCGTCTATCTGTGCCAGCAGAAGAAGTACGACAAAGGCCAGAAGATCGCGCTCGAGGCGGCTGCGGATCCGCTGTACAAGACCCCCGAAGTCGCGTTCCTGAACGCCGGCAACTGCGCGCTCAGCTCCGGCAACCTGAAGGTCGCCGAAGACGACTTCCGCAAGGCGCTCGCCGTGAGGCCCAAGTTCGGCGAAGCCCTGTTCCAGATGGCCGATCTCGAATATCGCCAGACCGAATACATGTCGGCGCGAGCATTCCTCGAGCGCTACCTCGAAGTAGGGCGCACGAGTCCCGACACGCTGTGGCTGGGCGTGCGCATCGAGCGTGGCTTGGGCAACAACGCACAGGCGCAGCATTACGCGCAGCGCCTGAAATCTGAATATCCGTCGGCGGCCCAGACCAAGGAATTGCTGGAGTCCGAGCGGAATCCCGGATGAAGGAGCCCGTCGGCGGTGCTTCGGGTGCGGCGGCAGCCGGGCCGGACACGCCGGGTGGCATGTTGCGCGCCGAGCGCGAGCGCCGTGGCTACTCGGTGCAACACGCCGCCGAGGAGATGCATCTAGACGTACGCGTGATCGAGGCGCTCGAAGCGAATCGCTTCGAGGAGCTGGGCGCACCGGTGTACGCGCGCGGGCACCTGCGCAAGTACGCGTCGATCCTCGGGCTGTCGCCGACGACGGTGTTGTCGCGCTACGAAGCGCTCGGCGGCATGCCCGTCGATCCGACGCCGATTCCGACGACGCTCGCGACGCCGGTGCGTGTCGTCGAACGACGGCGCATGTCGAAGGTGCCGCTGTGGATTGCGGCTGCGATTGTGATCGTCGCCGGGCTCGCGTGGCTCGCGTTCGAGCTGCTGCAGAAGCGCGAGGCCGCCAGCGCGACGACGAGTGAAGTGGTTGAACCGACGGTGGCGCAGGAGCCGCCGAACGTTGATACACCGTCGGTGAGCGAGCCCGCGGCGCAGGTACCTGCACCGGTGACTCAGGTGGCAGCGTCGGCGCCGCCACCGCGAACGACCGCGGGCGACGTGCGTCTGCGTCTCGAGTTCACCGAGCCGTCGTGGGCTGAAATCTACGACGCGTCCGGCCAGCGCCTGATGTTCGACATGGGCACGCCAGGCCGCGTGCGCACGGTCGCCGGTGCGCCGCCGCTGCGTGTGAACATCGGGCTGGCGTCGGCAGTGAACGCGCAAGTCGACGACCGGCCGATCGTGATTCCGCGCCGGTCGGGGAAGGATGGCGCCAAGTTTGTGATCGAGGCAGATGGCTCAGTGAAACCGGATACTTCCTTGAAAACCGCGGAGCGGCTCGAGTGACGCAGCAGCAGATTCAGCCGCCGCGTGGAATGAACGACGTGCTGCCGGCGGACATCGCGGGCTGGCATCGCCTCGAAGGCGTCGCGCGCGAGTTGTTCGCCGCGTACGGCTACCAGGAAATCCGCGTGCCGATCGTCGAGCACACGGCGCTGTTCAAGCGCTCGATCGGCGAGTTCACCGACATCGTGCAGAAGGAGATGTTCACCTTCGAGGATCCGGGCGGCGACTCCCTGACGCTGCGTCCCGAAGCGACCGCCGGCATCGTGCGCTCGATGATCAGCAACGGCCTGTTGCACAACCAGCGGCAGCGCGTCTGGTGCGCCGGTCCGATGTTCCGTTACGAGCGGCCGCAGGCGGGGCGCTTCCGCCAGTTCTATCAGCTCGATGCCGAAGCATTCGGCTTTCCCGGTCCCGACATCGACGCGGAGCTGATCATGCTCAGCGCGCGGCTGCTGCGCACGTTGGGGCTGGAGCGCATCGAGCTGCATCTCAATTCGCTCGGCACGCCCGCTTCGCGGCGGGTCTATCGTGAAAAGCTGGTCGAGTACTTCACGGGCCATAAGTCGAAGCTCGACGCCGACAGCCTGCGGCGCCTCGAAGGCAATCCGCTGCGCATTCTCGACAGCAAGAATCCGGAGCTGCAGAACGTGATCGCCGGCGCGCCGGTACTCACGGAGTACCTGGACGAAGAGTCGCGTCAGCATTTCGCCGGGCTGTGCCGGCATCTCGATGCGGTCGGCATCAAGTACGTGCTCGATCCGCGCCTGGTGCGCGGGCTCGACTACTATACGCACACCGTTTTCGAGTGGCTGACCACCGAGCTCGGCTCGCAGGGAGCCGTTTGTTCGGGCGGCCGCTACGACGGGTTGGTCACACAGCTTGGTGGCGAACCGACCCCGGCCGTCGGCTGGGCGCTGGGCGAGGAACGCCTGGTGTCGCTGCTGCGCGCGCAACGGGGCGAGACACCCGCTGCTGCGCCGGACGTTTACTTCGTGATCGCGGGGGCGCAGGCCGAGACCGAGGGGCTGGCGTTCGCCGAGCGCATCCGCGACGCCCTGCCGGCGGTCCGCGTCGAGACCAACTGCGGCGGCGGCAGCTTCAAATCGCAATTGAAGCGCGCCGACAAGAGCGGGGCGCATCTGGCGCTGATTCTGGGTGACGCGGAAACCGAACGCCGCGTCGTCGGTCTCAAGTCCCTGCGAGCGGAAGCGCCGCAGGTCGAAATAGCCTGGGACCGCGCTGCGGACGAGATTGCCGCACGGCTCGGCCGCTGAGGCGTCCTTAACAACTCAACTGACAGATGACACTGCCATGGTCGAAGACTATTTAACCGATCGCGATCAGGAAGAAGCGCTCCGCAACTGGTGGAAAGAGAACTGGAAATGGATTCTCGCCGGCATCGCGCTGGGATTGGGCCTGCTGGCCGCCTATCAGTACTGGCAAACCTATCGTGACCAGCGGGCGAGCGCGGCCGCCAAGGTGTACGCCGACCTGCAGAAGGCGCTGACGGGCAACGATCTCGATCAGGCCAACCGGCTGTTGACCGATCTGTCGAACGATCATGCCAAGTCCGGTTACACCCAGCAGGGCCACCTGCTGCTCGCCAAGCGCGACGCGGAAGCAGGCAAGTTCGACGATGCCATGAAGCATCTGCGTGCCGTGGTCGACACGTCAGGCGACGAGGAACTGGCGCAGGTCGCGCGGCTGCGGCTGGCGCGCCTGTTGATCCAGACCGGCAAGCACGACGAAGTGCTGCAGTTATTGAACGTGGAGAAGGCCGGCGCATTCGCTGCGCAGGCGCACGAGATTCGCGGCGACGCGCTGGTCGCAAAGGGCGATGCGCAGGGCGCACGCGCCGAGTTCGCGGCGGCGCTTGCTCCGGATGCGAAGGGACAAGTCGATCGCCCGACCGTCGAGCTGAAGCTGCGCGACGTCGGCGGTGAAGTCCCGGCCGCGCCGGCGAAGCCAGCGCCGGCAGCAGCGGCGAAGGGAGATTCCTGATGCTCGCTGCGAATCGCGTTCGCGCAGCGCTCGCGGCGCTCGGTGCGGTTGCATTCCTGCTGCTCGGCGCTTGCGCCGAAAAGGAAATCGATCCGCCCGCCGAGCTCGTTGATATCAAACCCACGCGCGTCGTGCACCGGGAGTGGACCGCCAGCCTGAGCGGCGATTCGGCCTACTTGCGGCTCGCATTGCGACCGATGGTCGTCGACGGAACCGTGTACGCCGCCTCGCACGACGGCGAAGTCATGGCGCTGTCGGCCAAGAACGGCAAGCGGTTGTGGACCGTCAAGACCAAGCTGGCGTTGTCCGCCGGACCGGAAGTCGACGGTGGCCTGGTCGTGCTCGGCTCCAGCGACGGCGACATCATTGCGCTCTCGTCTGCAGACGGCAAAGAGCGTTGGCGCAAATCCATCGGTAGCGAAGTGCTGGCCCGGCCGCTCATCGCGAAAGACGTCGCCGTGATTCGTACCGTCGACGGACATGTCGAAGGTTATTCGGTTACCGACGGTTCGTCCCGCTGGGCCGTCGACGAGCAGGTGCCGCGGCTCACGCTGCGCGGGACGTCGCCGCCAATCCTCGCGGGCGATCGCGTGATCGCGGGCTTCGACAGCGGCAAGGTCCTGGCGATCGATCCGCGCAACGGCGACGTGATGTGGGATGCGATCGTGAATGCGCCGCACGGCCGCACGGAGCTCGAGCGCCTTGCCGACATCGATGCTCCGCCGCGCGTCTCCGGTGACGACATCTTCGTGGTCGGCTTCCAGGGTCGCGTCGCGATGCTCGCGCTCGATTCCGGGCAGATCTGGTGGGCGCGGGATGCTTCCAGCTATCGCGGCTTCACGATGGACGACGACAACCTGTATCTCACGAACTCGGACAGCGTCGTGATCGCGATGAAGCGCAGCGACGGCGCCGTGCTGTGGGAGCAGGACTCGATGAAGCGCCGCGGTCTCACGGCGCCGGCGTTGGACGGCGACGCGCTCGTCGTCGGCGACTTCGAGGGTTACGTGCACTGGCTCGACAAGACCACCGGCGCGATCGTCGCGCGGCAGAAGACGGACGGCGAGCGCATCACCAACTCCGCAGTCACTGCGGAGGGCGGCGTGTTCGTGCAGACGGATTCCGGCAAGCTGGTCGTGTTCAAGAGCGAGCAGAAGGCCGCGCCCTCGCCGGATACGATGCCGCCGCCGAAAGCGGCCAAGCCCAAGCAGAAAGTCGAGCCCACGCCGGAAGCCGCGCCCACGCCGGAAGCCGCGCCCACGCCGGAAGCCGCACCTGCTGAGGTCGCGCCGGTGCCGGAAGACGCGCCCAAGCCGGAAGACGAGCCCAAACCCGAATCGCAACCGAACGGCGGATGAATGCTGCCGGTCATCGCGCTCGTCGGACGGCCTAATGTCGGCAAGTCGACGCTCTTCAATTTCCTTACCGGGACCCGCGACGCGCTCGTCGCGGATCTGCCCGGTCTGACGCGCGACCGCAAATACGGTTACGGCAAATTCGGGAGCATTCCTTATCTGGTCGTCGACACCGGCGGCCTGGTCGTCGACGCGCGCGGCGTCGAAGTCCTGATGGCACAGCAAACGCTGCGCGCCGTCGAAGAAGCCGATCGCGTCCTGTTCCTCACCGACGCACGCGAAGGCCTGGCGCCCTCCGATCACTTCATCGCGCAGACGCTGCGCAAGCTGGGCAAGCACGTCACTGTCGTTGTGAACAAAGCCGAAGGCCTGGACGCCGCGTCTGCTGCGGCGGACTTCCATCAGCTCGGTCTCGGCGATCCGCAGGCTATTTCTTCTGCGCACGGCGATGGCGTGCGTACATTGATGGAGCGGACTCTGGCGGGTCTCTCCGGCTCGGAGGAGAGCAATGCCGCCGGTCCCGACGACATCCGGGTCGCGGTGATCGGGCGACCCAACGTCGGCAAGTCGACGCTGATCAATCGGCTGCTCGGCGAAGAGCGGCTGATCGCCTTCGACCAGCCGGGTACGACGCGCGACGCGGTGTTCGTGCCGTTCGAGCGCGACGGGCGTCGCTACACGCTCATCGATACCGCCGGCGTGCGGCGGCGGGCGCGAGTCGAGGAGGCGGTCGAGAAGTTCAGCGTCATCAAAGCGCTGCAGGCTGTCGACTCGGCGAACGTCGTGATCGGCGTCATCGATGCGCACGACGCGGTGACGGAGCAGGACGCGAGCCTGTTCGGCATGGTCGCCGAGCGCGGGCGCTCGCTGATCATCGCCGTGAACAAGTGGGACAACATTCCCATGGACAAGCGCGACGAGATTCGCAATGGGCTGGATCTGCGGCTGCCATTCCTGGATTTCGCGCCGGTGCATTTCATTTCGGCCTTGCATGGCACGGGCGTCGGCGAGTTGATGCGAGCCGTGAGTCACGCCTACGACGCATCGATGCGCGAGCTGGCGACGCCGGAGCTGACTCGCATCCTCGAGCTGGCAATTCAGCAGCATCAGCCGCCGCTGGTTCGCGGCCGGCGCATCAAGCTGCGCTATGCGCACCAGGGCGGGCGCAATCCGCCGATCATCGTCGTGCACGGCAACCAGGTACAGCACGTCCCGGATGCCTATCGACGCTATCTAGCGAATCTGTTCCGCAAGCATTTCCGGCTGGAAGGCGCGCCGGTGCGCGTCGAGTTCCGCGCCGACGAAAACCCGTTCAAGGGTCGCCGCAATCCGCTCACGCCGCGCCAGGTGCGCTCGCGCAAGCGCCTGATGAAGCGCGCGAAGCGCTGAGCAACGAGGAATGTCGCCATTTCCAGCGGCAATGAGGGCGATCCCGGGAAAGGATTAGACTCACCGCCATGGTCACTGCCCGCAAAATCCTGAAGCTGGATCGGCCGTTCCCGATGCGTCGCGGCGGCGAGCTGCCGAGCGTCGAGGTTGCGTACGAAACCTGGGGCGACCCGGCCGTGCGTCACGACAACGCCGTGATGATCTTCACGGGCCTGTCGCCGTCAGCTCACGCGGCCTCGTCGAGCGAGGATCCGTCGCAGGGCTGGTGGGAGGACATGATTGGACCGGGCCGGCCGATCGACACGCGCCGCAGCTTCGTCATCTGCATCAATTCGCTGGGCAGCCCGTTTGGCTCGACGTCGCCTATCTCGATCAACGCCTCGACTGGCCAGCCATATCGGCTGACTTTCCCGGTGCTCACCGTGGAAGACATGGCGCGTGCCGGGCACGAAGTCGCGGTCGCGCTCGGTATCAAGCAGCTCGACGCGGTAATCGGTCCGTCGCTCGGTGGCATGACCGTGCTCGCGTACTGCGCGTTGTTCCCGGGCGAAGCTCGGAGTGTGGTGTCGATCTCAGGATCCGCGCGCTCGGTGCCGTTCTCGATCGCGCTGCGCTCGCTGCAGCGAGAGATGATCCGCCGCGATCCAGCCTGGCAGGAAGGCAACTACACTCCCGATGCGATGCCGGTGCAGGGCATGCGTCTCGCGCGCAAGCTCGGCATGATCACGTACCGCTCGGCGAAGGAATGGGCCGTGCGCTTCGGACGTGAGCGCGCCAGCGCCGAGCGCAAGCCCGGCGATCCGTTCGGCATCGACTTCGAAGTCGAGTCGTACCTGGAGAGCCACGCGACCAAGTTCACCGGGCAATACGATCCGAACTGCTACTTGTACATCTCGCGCGCGATGGACCTGTTCGATCTCGCCGATCACGGCGGCACTGTGCAGGCGGCGCTGAAGCGCTTCGACGTCGAGCGTGCGCTGATCATCGGTGTGGAGACCGACCTGCTGTTCCCGATCGAGCAGCAACAGGAACTGGCGGATGGCCTGGCCGCGGGCGGTCGCGACGTGCAGTTCGTGCGCATGCCGTCACTGCAGGGGCACGACTCGTTCCTGGTCGACATGGATCGCTTTCGTCCCGTCGTCGGCGACTTTTTACAGCAGAAGCCGAAGGGCCCGCCGGAAGGTCTGTAGGGCGGTCACTCCGGCAATAACAACGCCGGGTCCACCATCGCGCGATTGAGCGCCACGCCAAAATGTAGGTGCGGCCCGGTCACTCGACCGGTTGCTCCCACCGTGCCGATCAGATCGCCCGCCGCGAGCTTGTCGCCGATCTTCACTTTGATCTCGTCGAGATGGCAGTACATCGTCACCAGGCCGTAGCCGTGATCGATGAAGAGCGTGTTGCCGTTGAAGAAGAAAGTGCCAGCCTCGACCACGGTGCCCGCGGAGGGCGAGTGGATCGGCGTGCCCTTCGCGGCGGCGATATCCATGCCGGAGTGCGGATTGCGCGGCTGACCGTTGAAGATTCGCCGCGAGCCGTACGAGTCGGACCTGGTGCCCTCGACCGGTGCTTGCAGCGCGAACACCGGCGTGCCACCGGTCGTGAACTTCGACAGCGCCGCGTTGGAGCGCTCCGTCTCCGCCGCGATCCGCTGCAGATCCTCCGGATTCGGGTTCACCTGCCGCTCGTTCTTGATCGTCAATCGTTGCTCGCGGTAATGCTTATCGGTCACCTCGAAAGGCACTGCTATGGTCTTTGCGCCCGCGGTGACCTTCAGCTTCTGCGGCCCGGGCTTGGTCGACAAAGGAATGCCGACGATCGCGAGCCACCGATCGCCACTGCGGATCACTGCGGCGCGTCGCGTTTCGATCAGCGCTGTCGGCGCCAGGTCGCCACCCGGAATTTCGACGAGGGCGATGCCACCGGGCACACGGCTTTCTCTGGGCAGATCGTTCGCCAGTGCCGGGCCGGCGAGCAAGGTGAGGGCAAGTAGCAGATAGCGTCGAATCATTTCTCGTCAGCTTTCGGCAGGCGCAGGTCCAGCTCGGGATTCGTCGCACGCTCGACGCGCGCACGCACGGAGCCTTTCGTCAGCCTGGCCTCGATGATCTGCCCCGCGCGAACGTCCTGGGCATTCGTAATGACTGTACCTTTCGAGTCGGTCACGATCGCGTAGCCGCGTTCGAGTGTTGCCAGCGGGCTCACCGCGTCGAGAGTTCTGCCCGCGACGGCGAGGCGCTTGCCGTATTTTTCGAGGTGCTGCCGGACACAGCTCTCGATGCTCGCGCTGGCAACGTCGAGGCGTCTGCGAGCGTTCGCGACGCGCAACGCGGGCGAGTGCTGACGCAGTTCCGCCGCCAATTGCAGGAGCGTCCGCTTGCGCTCACCCAGATCCGAGCGCACGACGCGGATCAGTCGTTGTTCCAGTTCGTCGAGACGCTGCGCGCGTTGACGTAGCTCGACACCCGGATGCAGCTGAGCGAGCCGTCGTTGCAACCACGCGGACCGATCCTGCCGCGTCTTGAGCGAACGCGTCAGCGCGACCGTGAGCCGATTCGCGAGCCGCAGGACGTTCCTGAGCCATTCGCTGGAGTCAGGAGCGACCAGCTCCGCCGCGCCCGAAGGCGTCGGCGCGCGCACGTCGGCGACGAAGTCGGCAATCGTGAAATCGACTTCGTGACCGATGCCAGTGACGATCGGAATGGCGCAGTCGTAAATCGCGCGCGCCACGCTCTCTTCATTGAAGGCCCACAGATCTTCGAGCGAGCCGCCACCGCGCACCAGGATCAACACGTCGCACTCGGCGCGAGCGGACGCGCGGCGGATCGTCCTGGCGATCTGCGCCGCCGCGACGCCGCCTTGCACCTGTACCGGATAGAGCAACACCGGAATCGTGCAGAAGCGCCGACGCAGGATGTGCAGGACGTCGCGCAACGCGGCGCCGGTCGGGGAGGTGATGACACCGATCCGCCGCGGCAGGCGGGGCAGCGGTCGCTTGTGTTCGACGGCGAACAGGCCTTCGGCCGCGAGCTTCGCCTTCAGCAGTTCGAAACGCTGGCGCAACGCACCTTCGCCGGCTTCCTCCATGTAGTCCGCGATGAACTGATAGTCACCGCGCTGCTCGTAGAGGCTCACGCGCCCCCGCACCAGCACGTGCGAGCCGTCGCGGGGCGAAAACCGCGTCATGAGATTGCGCTGACGGAACATGGCGCAGCGGAGCTGGGCCGCTTCGTCCTTGAGCGAGAAGTACCAGTGGCCGGAGGAGGGGCGCGACAGGTTGGAGATTTCGCCCTCCAGCCACAGCGCCGGCAGGCCGCGTTCCAGCAGCGTGCGGGCCTCGCGGTTCAGGCGTGACGGGGTGTAGATGTCGCGAGTTTCCGCGGGCGGCGCCGGCGGCGTCGGGGCATCCGAAAAATCCAGCTCCAGGTCCGAAGGAGGCATGGAAAAGAAGGCTACAGGCTGCCCTTGTTCCTGTACAATGGCGCGCTTTCATCGATAACGCGGGTACCTGCCATGCGCATTCTCGAGGAAGCACTCACCTTCGATGACGTGCTGCTGGTCCCTGCGCACTCCGATTTTCTGCCGCGCGACGCCGACCTCAGCACGCAGCTCACTCGCTCGATCCGCCTCAATTTGCCGATCCTGTCCGCCGCCATGGACACGGTGACCGAGGCGCGCCTCGCGATCACGATCGCGCAGGAAGGCGGGTTGGGTATCGTCCACAAGAACATGAGCATCGAGGCCCAGGCGCGCGAAGTGCACCGGGTCAAGAAGTTCGAAAGCGGCGTGATCCACGATCCGATCACCATTACTGCCGACAAGACCATCCGTGAAGTGCTGGAGCTGACGCGCTCCAAGAACATCTCGGGCGTGCCGGTCGTGGTGGGCTCGAAGGCGGTCGGCATCGTCACGCACCGCGACCTGCGCTTCGAGACCAAGCTCGACGCACCTGTCTCGACCGTCATGACGCCGCAGGAGCGGTTGGTCACCGTCCGCGAGAACGCGCCGAAGGAAGAAGTGCTCGCGCTGCTGCACAAGCACCGCATCGAGAAGGTACTGGTGGTCGACTCGAACTTCAATCTCAAGGGCATGATCACGGTCAAGGACTTCCAGAAGGCCACCGAATTTCCGCGCGCTGCGAAGGACGAGCGCGGTGCGCTGCGTGTCGGCGCCGCAGTCGGTACGGGAGCGGATACGCTGAAGCGCGTCGAGGCGTTGCGCGAAGCGCGGGTCGACGTGATCGTCGTCGACACAGCACACGGCCACTCCAGCAACGTGCTGAAGATGGTCAGCGAGATCAAGCGTGCCTGGAAAGATCAGCAGATCATCGCCGGCAACATCGTTACCGCTGAAGCTGCCAAGGCGCTCGTCGAAGCGGGTGCGGACGGTATCAAGGTCGGCATCGGTCCCGGCTCGATCTGCACGACTCGCGTCGTTGCAGGCGTCGGTGTGCCGCAGATCACCGCGGTCGCGAACGTTGCCGCGGCACTCAAGGGCTCCGGCGTACCGCTGATCGCCGACGGCGGCATTCGCTTCTCGGGTGATATCGCCAAGGCGCTGGTCGCCGGGGCGCACTGCGTGATGATCGGCGGTCTGTTCGCCGGCACCGAGGAGTCGCCGGGCGAAGTCGAGCTGTACCAGGGCGCGTCCTACAAGTCGTATCGCGGCATGGGCTCGCTCGGGGCGATGGCCCAGTCGCACGGCTCGAAGGACCGATATTTCCAGGATGCGACCGAAGAGCTGGAGAAGCTCGTCCCGGAGGGCGTCGAGGGTCGCGTGCCTTACAAAGGCTCGCTCGTCCAGATTCTCCACCAGCTCGCCGGCGGCCTGCGGGCCGCGATGGGCTACACCGGCAGCAAGACGATCGAAGAGATGCGCACTCGGCCGTCGTTCGTGCGAATCACCAATGCGGGCGTGCGCGAAAGCCACGTCCATGACGTGTCGATCACCAAAGAGGCGCCGAACTACCGTGTCAGCTAATAGAGAAGCGGATAGCGGATGGCGGATAGCGGATAGCCGGTCTGCGACCGTAGTGGACGTTCACGCCCACCGGATTCTGATTCTCGACTTCGGCGCCCAGTACACGCAGCTGATTGCGCGGCGCGTGCGCGAGAGCGGCGTCTACTGCGAAATTCATCCGTGGGACATGAGCGACGCGGACGTTCGTGCCTTTGGCGCTCGTGGCGTCATTCTCTCCGGCGGTCCGGAGTCGACGACGGAATCGCAGTCGCCGGTCGCGCCGCAGGCAGTGTTCGAGCTGGACGTGCCGGTGCTCGGTATCTGCTACGGCATGCAGACGATGGCCATGCAGCTCGGCGGTCGGGTCACTCCGAGTACTGATCGCGAATTCGGTTACGCGCAGGTCACTGCATCGGCGCCATGCAAGCTGCTCGACGGCTTGCGCGATCACAGTGACGGCGAGGGCAGGGCACTGTTCGACGTGTGGATGAGTCACGGCGATCGCGTGGACGCAGTGCCCCCTGGCTTCGTCGCTGTCGGGTTCACCAACAATGTGCCGCTCGCCGCGATGTGCGACGAGTCGCGCCGCTTCTACGGCGTGCAATTCCATCCTGAGGTCACGCACACGCTGCAGGGCCTGAAGATCCTCGAACGGTTCGTGCGTGAGATCTGCGGCTGCGAAGCGCGCTGGCAGTCAGGCAACATCATCAACGATTCGATCGCACGCGTGCGTGAGATGGTCGGGCGCGACAAGGTGCTGCTCGGTCTTTCGGGCGGCGTCGATTCGTCAGTCGTCGGCGCGCTGCTGCATCGTGCGATCGGCGACCAGCTCGTGTGCGTGTTCGTCGATCACGGTCTGCTGCGCCTGGGCGAAGGCGATCAGGTGATGGAGACCTTCGCGAAGCACATGGGCGTGAAGGTGATTCGCGTCAACGCCGAAACGCGCTTCCTCGACGCGTTGAAGGGCGAGGCCGATCCGGAGCGCAAGCGCAAGATCATCGGCCGGCTGTTCGTCGAAGTGTTCGAAGAGGAAGCCGCGAAGCTGCCCGGCATTCGCTGGCTCGCGCAGGGCACGATCTACCCCGACGTGATCGAATCGGCCGGCGCCAAGACGGGCAAGGCGCACGTCATCAAGAGCCATCACAACGTCGGCGGCTTGCCGGAGAAGATGAACCTCAAGCTGCTCGAGCCGCTGCGCGAGCTGTTCAAGGATGAGGTCCGCAAGCTCGGCGTCGAGCTCGGGCTGCCGCGCGAGATGGTGTACCGGCATCCGTTCCCGGGTCCCGGTCTCGGCGTGCGCATCCTGGGTGAAGTGACGAAGCAGTACGCGGATCTGTTGCGCAAGGCCGATCAGATCTATATAGAAGAGCTGCGCAAGCACGATCTGTACGACCGTACGAGCCAGGCGTTCGCTGTGTTCCTGCCGGTGCGCTCGGTCGCCGTGATGGGCGACGGGCGTCGTTATGACTACGTGATTGCCCTGCGTGCAGTCGAGACCATCGACTTCATGACTGCGCGCTGGTCGCGCCTGCCGTACGAATTCCTCGAGCTCGTCTCCCGGCGCATCATCAACGAAGTGAACGGCATCTCGCGCGTCACGTACGACATCTCGAGCAAGCCGCCGGCGACGATCGAGTGGGAGTGAGGGGGCTGCCTGCGGAGTTTGCGATGGCTCGCTGTCAATCCCAGCCAAATCAGTCTGTCGCGTTCGTTGAATAGCCTTCCAAAGGACCGACGTTCGGACTCGCGCAGGCATAGTTAATGACAAGCGTGGGCCGGTTGCGAAAAACCACCAGTTAATGCGCCTCTGCGTCATGGGATCTCGGAACCGGCGCGACGGATGATGGCGTCGGCGTGACAGCCGCGGCCGGTGTGATTCAAGTGCTGCAGCAATTGAATCTCCACGCTCGGCGGTCGATTCGCTTTGTCGCGTGGACGGACAACGAAGCGGGATTGCGAGGCGCACAGAAATATTTCGACGAGCCAGACACAGTTTTAACTACCACCGGACTGTAACGCAGCGTCTTTCCGCCGGCGGCAACAGGAACTGGCATCTCATTCTGGTTTAAGCTGCACGCATGAACACTCGACTTGCAGCAAGCCTGGTGTTTGGCGCGTGGCTGATTCTGACCGTTCCGGCCGCCAACTCCGCTACGCCGGCCCCGCCGACTCCGTTTGCCGGCCTCGTCGATGTCTACCTCGACGGGTTCGGGCGATTCCATCCCTCGATTGCCGCCGGCAATGGCCTTCACGCCCATGACGGTGAGCTCGAGGACTTTTCGGCCCCGTCTGTCGCGGCGGAGATCAAATGGCTGCATGCCATCCGGGGGCGCCTCGACTCGATCTCCGAGCAATCTTTGAGCGCCGACGAGCGCGTGGACCGGCGCATCCTGCTGGGTGTTGTCGATGGCTGGTTGTTGGATTTGGAGACGGTCGAGAACTGGTCGCGCAATCCCATGATCTACGTCGCGGCGATCTCCGACGGATTGCACAACCTCGCCACGATGGATGCCGCACCGGCCGTGACGCGGATGCGCCAGGCAATCTCCAAAATGCACGCCATACCACGGCTGCTCGAGTCTGCGCGCCGGAATATCCAATCGCCGCCCCGGGTATTCGTGGAGACCGCCATCGGCATGCTCAGCGGCGTGGAGGAACTGCTGTCACGCGATTTGCAGCTGGCTTTTTCCGGCGAAGGAGACGCAGCCCTTCGTCAGCAGCTTGCGGCTGCGGCAGGGGAGGCGGCACGCAACATCGTCGAGTATCGCCGCGAACTAGAGACGCGCGGTCTTGCTGCCGCAACCGGCGAATTTGCCATCGGCACGGCGGCGGTCGAAGCGCGATACCGTGCCGAGGAATTGATCGACCTGCCGGCCGACCGGTTGCTGGCGATCGGCGAGCGCGAGTTGGCACGTAACCAGGCCGAGTTCACGCGAACCGCCGCGCGCATCGACGCGACGCGTACACCCATGCAGGTGTGGGGCGAGCTCGTGCGCCATCACCCGGCGCGCGGTGAGCTCGTCGCCGCGGCAGCCGCGCAGGTGGATGAATTGTTCGCCTTCGTCGCCGAGAAGAATCTGCTCGTGATGCCGACCAGCGAACACATCGTGGTAGCGCCGGCGCCGGCCTACGACATCGGCATGGCTTCGATGCATTCATCGCCGCCGCTCGAGGCGCGGCCTGTACAGAGCTATTACTACATCACCGACGCCGATCCGGCCTGGCCGCTCGAGCGGCAGAATGCCTGGCTCGAATCTTTCAACTTCGCCACGCTTGCCGACATCACCGCGCACGAAGTGGTGCCCGGGCATTACGTGCACAGCGTGTTCATGCGCCGGACGCCGGGGAAAGTGCGGCGTATCTGGATAGGGCTCAATCCCTTCCCGCAACCCTCGTCTGGGCAGGATGGCTGGGCACACTACGCCGAGCAGCTGGTCAGCGACGAGGGTTTCCACGCGGAGGATCCGGGCTACCGATTGGCGCAGATCGCAGAGGCACTGAATCGCATTTGCCGGCTGATCGCTGGGTTAAAGCTCCATAGCGGCGCGTGGAGTGTTGCCCAGGCCGCGGACTTCTTCGAGCGCGAGGCGCATCTGTCCAGCGCGCATGCGGCGCGCGAGGCTGTGCGCGGCACCTACGACCCGACCTACGGCGGGTATTTCCTGGGCAAGCTTGCGGCACTTAAATTGCGGCGGGATTATGCCGTAGCGCGTGGTGCTTCGTTCACCTTACGTGAATTTCACGAGCAGGTGATGAGCAATGGCATCGCGCCTTGGTGGGTTCACCGGCAGTTGCTGCTGCCCGGAGATCGCGGTGCCGTGTTGGAGTAGCGCGCGCCACGTCATAATGGACGCGAATCGTCATCACATGGCGCAAGCCGCAACCGTCGCTCAGCGAAATCCCG
>Ga0163163_10001622_pt1 | contig 18926 bp, 17 predicted proteins | sample S65metaG_FD_119766 | JGI IMG/M metagenome (GOLD analysis project Ga0163163, IMG submission 119766) | Switchgrass rhizosphere microbial communities from Kellogg Biological Station, Michigan, USA - S6-5 metaG | ecosystem: Host-associated > Plants > Roots > Rhizosphere > Soil | place: USA... | reverse complement strand
GAAGGATAATCCGGCCAAATGTCTTCAATGCTCTCATATACTTCACCTTCGTCCTCCAGTTCTTGCAGGTTTTCAATCACCTCAATTGGCGCACCGGAACGGATTGAATAGTCTATCAACTCGTCTTTAGTAGCTGGCCAGGGTGCCTCCTCAAGGTAAGATGCCAATTCTAACGTCCAAAACATCGTGCGGTAATTTTAAATGTTACTGATGAAAAGTTGATATATAATTTCTGTGCCAATTCCCACCAACCAATCCTTCAAATTTTTCGCAAAAGTAATTTTATTAACCAATTTTCCAAATGTTGTTTAAAAACCAGTCAACGGCCTTTGCTGTGCCGTGATGTTTAAGGATATTTGATTGAATTGTAAGGAAATGTTATCGGCAAATGATATTCACAAGAAATATGGGCCTGTTGAGGTTTTAAAAGGTGTAGATATTACAATTGATTCCGGCGAGATTGTTAGCATTGTCGGGCCCTCAGGGTCAGGAAAATCAACATTGCTTCATATTTTGGGCACCCTTGACAAACCAGACAGGGGTGAAGTGTTTTTGAGCCAGGAAAATATCAGTCGATTACAGGGAAACAAACTGGCTGGTTTTAGAAACAAGCATATTGGCTTTGTTTTCCAGTTTCACCACTTGTTGCCAGAATTTTCAGCCCTGGAAAATGTTTGTATTCCCGGATGGCTAACCTCCCGCAATAAAAATGAGGTTAAGCAAAAAGCTGAAGAACTATTGAAAATTTTGGGACTTTCGCACCGGTTGGAAAATAAACCGAACCAGCTATCCGGAGGAGAACAACAAAGAGTAGCGGTTGCCCGTGCCTTAATTAATAAACCTGATATTGTATTTGCCGACGAGCCAACAGGAAACCTGGACACTGCAAATGCTAAGGAACTTCATAACTTATTTTTCGATCTCAGGAAAGAGTTCAGTCAAACGTTTTTAATTGTGACTCACAACGAAGAATTGGCCCAGTTAAGCGATCGAACCCTCACTATGAAAGATGGAAAAATTATCTGAACGTGGATTTGGACGGATTTGTAGGATTAATCGGAAGTACGTTAAATAATAAGTGAATCGTTGATTTTGAAGATTCTGGTATTTCCAATAAATGTATTCAATCCACCAAAATCCAGATTCAGACTAGATTCGTGGCTTCCATGCAATTTCTTCAGCTCCTAATTTTTGAGCTGCATACCTGGCCAATGTAAACAGGTAATCACTTAAACGATTTAAGTATTGAATCACTTTTTCATCAACAAATAAATCATGCTGTTGCATGTTCACCGCCAGACGCTCGACACGACGGCATACACAACGTGTGATGTGAATAAAAGAAACGGTAGAATGGCCACCAGGCAAAATGAAATTTTTCATTGCAGGCAATTCCGCTGTCATGACATCGATGCTGTTTTCCAAAAATTGAATATCAGTGCTGTTTAAATCAGGTAATTTCATTTTTGGCTCTTTTTCTGAATCCGTAGCTAATGAAGAACCAATAGTAAACAGCCGGTCCTGGATTTCTTTTAATTCCTTCTTTAGATTGCCATCAGTTAATTGATCATTGATTAGTCCAATCCAGGAATTCAGTTCATCAACAGTTCCGTACGTTTCAATGCGAATATCATTTTTTGGAACTTTTGTTCCTCCAATAAGTGAAGTATTTCCTTTATCGCCTGTTTTTGTGTAGATCTTAATTGCCATGATGCGAAATTAATGCGTGGCAACAGCTTGTTTTCTTTTATCACTTTCAATAATACCATCACGAAGTCGAATGATCCGATGTGCATAATGTGAAATATCTTCTTCGTGGGTAACTAGTATTACTGTGTTGCCAGAGTCGTGGATCTTACCAAAAATATCCATGATTTCATACGAAGTTTTGGAATCTAGGTTACCAGTTGGCTCGTCAGCCAGGATTATCGATGGATCATTCACCAGTGCCCTTGCAATAGCCACCCGCTGATTTTGCCCGCCACTCATTTCATTTGGTTTGTGATGGCTTCTGTCTACAAGGTCTACTTTCCTCAAAACTTCCATAGCCCTTTCAGTTCTTTGTTTTTTTGTAATACCTGCATACACAAGCGGGAGGGCTACATTTTCAACGGCACTAAGTCGTGGTAAAAGATTGAATTGCTGAAACACAAACCCAATTTCATTATTGCGGACATCAGCCAGGTCATTGTCAGAAGTTCGGCTCACATCTTTTCCATTCAAAATGTATTTTCCTGATGTTGGAGTATCAAGGCATCCCAAAATATTCATTAACGTACTTTTTCCTGAACCCGAGGGGCCCATCAATGCCACGTATTCGTTCTTTAAAATATCAAAGGATATGCCTTTTAATACTTCAATTGTTTGCTTACCTAAGTAATAGTTTTTCTGAATGTCCTCTAGGTGTATAATGCCCTGCATGGAATTAAGATTGGGAAGGTTTTTTTATGACCTTTGGTACTTTGAAATACTGCTCATCGTGCAAAGGTGCATTTTGCAAAGCTTCTTCGCGATTGATCATGTGACCAGGGATGTCTTCCCTTAAAATATCTGTATTGTTGCTCATGTGAAGCAGTGGTTCAACACCGGTAGTATCGAGTTCCTTTAATTTATCTACAAATCCAATCATTTTTTCGAGATCGGATTTAATTTCTGCACGTTCTTCGTCATCAAATTGGAGCATGGCCAATTTCGCAAGTTTGTCAATCAATACATCATCTACCTGCATACGACAAATATAGTTTCTAATTTTCAAAGGCTTCGCCAGCCGTACCTTCCCGAAAGCGTTTCTCTCTTTATCTTCGCCGCCTATGGCGAAAGAGATTGTTGTAAGTGGAATTCGGCCAACCGGTTTTTTGCACCTCGGTAATTATTTTGGCGCCATGCAAAACTATGTTCGCATGCAGGAGGAATATGATTGTTATTTTTTCGTAGCCGATTGGCATTCATTAACTACTCACCCGGATACAAAAGAGTTGCGTGAAAGTGTTTTAAGAGTTTTAGTTGAAAATATTGCTGCAGGATTGGATCCTGACAAAGTCTGCCTATATGTTCAAAGCAGCATTCCTGAAATTTCTGAATTGTACCTGCTTCTGAATATGCTCGCCTACAAAGGAGAGCTGGAAAAAACCGCAACATTCAAGGATAAAGTTCGATTGCAGCCAGATAATGTAAATGCCGGATTGCTCACTTATCCGGTTTTAATGAGTGCAGACATTTTGATCCATCGTGCCAAATATGTTCCTGTTGGAAAAGACCAGGAACAGCACCTGGAGATCACGAGAAATTTTGCACAGCGGTTTAATCATCGTTATGGTGAATTGTTTCCTGAGCCACAGGCATTCAATTTTGGAAATGAACTGGTAAAAATTCCAAGCCTTGATGGAACCGGTAAAATGAGCAAAAGTGAAAATCAATTTGCAACGCTTTACCTGGCTGATGATGATGAATTGATTCGTAAAAAAATAATGAAGGCAAAGACCGATGTAGGGCAATCGTCGATAGCTGCAGGCGAAGTCGTAATCTCAGAACCTGTGAAAAATCTTTTACAACTTATGAGCTTAGTTTCTGAAGAATCTGCTGTAAAGAAATATGAGTCCGATATTATAAGTGGAACGATTCGTTATGGTGATATGAAAAAACAATTGGCAGATGACATGGTAAAATTTATTTCACCTATCAGGGAAAAGGCCAATGCAATCAGAAACGACGAACTGTTCTTGAATAAACTTATTAAGGATGGTACGGAACGCTCCAGGGAAAGTGCCCAAAAAACTATAAAATTGACAAGAAAGGCAATTGGGTTGAAATACTTTTAAGAGTTTTCAACACTTGCTCTTTTTCTGCAAACAAGTTTGGCCCATTAAAAACGAAATCCCTATTTTTAAAACTTCGTATTTATTTATCTGGACGGGTTATTATGGCGAAATCTAAAAAACCAAAACACATTGCTGTTGCCGGAAACATTGGTGCCGGTAAAACCACTCTCACCGAATTGCTTGCTAAACATTATAAATGGATTCCGCATTTTGAAGACGTTGAGCACAATCCCTATCTAAACGATTTTTACGATGATATGCCCCGCTGGAGCTTTCAGTTGCAAATTTACTTTTTGAACAGCCGTTTAAATCAACTTGTTGAAATAAGGAATGGCACGGAAACGGTGATCCAGGACAGGACCATATATGAAGATGCTTACATTTTCGCGCCCAATCTCCACGAAATGGGCTTAATGAGCAAACGGGATTTTGATAACTACGCCAAATTTTTTCAAACATTGAAATCCATGGTTCAACCTCCGGACCTTTTGGTATATCTGCAGGCATCTGTACCAACATTGGTTGGACAAATTCAAAGCAGGGGAAGAGAGTACGAAGAAAATATTCGCCTGGATTATCTAAAACGTTTGAACGAATATTACAATCGATGGATCGAAAGCTATAAAGAAGGGCCATTATTGACAATTAATGTCGACAACAATCGCTTCAATCAAAATGAAGAAGATCTAGGTATGATCATTAATAAGATTGATGCACAGCTTTATGGATTGTTTTGAGGCCTCCCTATCCCGATAGAGCTATCGGGACCTCCGGTGGAGGGACTTCGCAGCAGCACAGACCCTAACGGTTCATTATCCATTACATAAATCAACAGCTCTCAATGTTGAAGAAAGCTGAAAGCTATAAGTATTTTCAATAAGCAAGGGCTGTGTGATGGTGGTCCCGCCTGAGGCGGGATCGGGATGGGCGTTACGGATAATAAGCGTAGGGTTGTGTTTCTCCTAATAACTTCTCTATCCTTTCTAACCAATCGTATTGTGTTTTTTTGTTGCGACTGTGATCTGATTCTGAGTCGTACGTTTTTTGAAATTCCTCTTTTTCACTAACGATTGATTGGTAGATCTGGCCAATATCCCTTTTATAATTTCTTTTGCTGAACTTATAATTTTGTAAGGCTTCGTTCAATTTGCGTGCAAAAATTTCAGTAATATCAAAGTGGCCTTGTTCATGGGCCAGGATGTAATCGGTTTTCATCAACCCCCACGATTTTTCTTTATTGAAATAGCAGGTGATATGATACCTCAATTCTCCATTACTTAACTGGTAAGCAATTCCAAGACTGGTACTGGTTGAAGCCACAGCATCTGACCCCACTTTAGGCTCACATAAAAAATCATCCCACACCAGGCGTTTATCAAGTTCCCAGGGAATCATTTCTTGTGATTCTGCTCGTAAAGTACTATCGCTGGTTATGGAGCTGGTGAGCTTTGTCGGGCCAAAAGCAGGTTTACCTGAAAAACTCAGAATTAAAGCAGAAAGGGTAAAAAGGTGAAAGAGTTTCATGGTAGCTTATACAACGGTTGTCAAACTAAATATATTTTATTTCTCGTTTTGAGAACTGTTATTAAAAATAAAAATTAGATTTAAAATTTTTAGCCGGCTAAGTTCTAAAACCCAAATCTTTCGACCAATGCTGAATTTCCGGCGATAGTCTTTACTTTGAACCCCACTATTGGCTTATGCATAGACGCCTCTTTATTGGTCAGGCAGGTATTTTAGGAATGGGGACCATTATGGTCCCAAACATTTTAAAAGCGGCTTCAACTGATTTGCCCGTCGTTCGCGTGCCCAAATCGGAAAGAAAGTTTAATTCAGAAGCTGTTGAGAAAGTGATTCTGAATATAAAGCGAAAGATAAAAGATCCTGAGCTGGGTTGGCTATACGAAAATTGTTTTCCAAATACCTTAGACACTACGGTTGATTTCAGAATTTATAATGGGAAGCCCGATACATATGTGATAACCGGAGATATTGATGCCATGTGGCTTAGGGATTCATCTGCCCAGGTTTGGCCTTACTTACCCTTCATGAAAGAGGATAAAAATCTTCGAAATTTAATTGCAGGAGTAATTCGAAGACAAACTCAATGCATTTTACTGGATCCCTATGCTAACGCATTTTATAAAGATTTCAACAGAACAAGCGAATGGAAAGACGATCTGACCGAAATGAAACCAGGCATTCATGAACGCAAATGGGAAATAGACAGTTTATGTTATCCCATTCGGTTGGCATACGGTTATTGGAAGGAGACAGGTGACACAAGTGTTTTTGATACCGAGTGGAAACATGCTATGCAGCTTATTGTAAAAACATTCAAAGAGCAACAAAGACTTGAAGACAATGGGCCTTATCATTTTCAAAGAAAAACCAGTTGGGCAACAGATGGTGTGCCTATGAGCGGTTTTGGATATCCAACAAAGAAAGTTGGATTAATTCATTCGATGTTTCGCCCAAGCGATGATGCGACAGTTTATCCGTTTCTAATTCCGGACAACGTTTTTGCGTTTTATTCTTTGCAGCAATTAACTGCAATTTTCCTTGAGATACAATATAACGAGCCAATAAACAACTGTCTTGCTTTAATGGACCAATTGTTGGCAGCTATTTTACAAAATGGAATTATTAATCATCCACAGCATGGGAAGATTTTTGCTTATGAAGTAGATGGATTTGGCAATTATTCTATTATGGACGATGCCAATATTCCAAGCACTTTATCTTTAAAATATCTCGCAACAGATATGGGCTCCCCACTTGCCTATAATATGGCTTATTTTAAAACTGTGTACGCAAACTCCAGAAAGCTTGTTTTATCAAACCGAAATCCATTTTTCTTCAAGGGCAAAGCTGCTGAAGGCATTGGAGGACCACATGTGGGTATGGATTACATCTGGCCCATGAGTGTTATAATGAGAGCGGTGACCAGTACCAATGATGCAGAAATTAAACAATGCATCCAATGGTTGAAAACAACACATTCAGGAACTGGGTTCATGCATGAATCCTTCCATAAAGATGATCTCAGCAAATTTACCCGTAAATGGTTTGCATGGGCCAATACTTTGTTTGGCGAACTATTGTTGAAAATAGTGAAGGAGCGACCACAGCTTGTTTAGTGCGAAATAGCCTTTGCGATTTGATTGGCGACTTTTTCGCCGTCCATAGCAGCACTCACAATTCCTCCGGCATAACCCGCGCCTTCCCCGCATGGATATAGATTTTTTATTTGAGGGTGTTGCAAATCATTATTACGCGGAATACGAACGGGAGAGGAAGTTCTGGATTCTGTTGCTACCACAACAGCATCATTTGTAAAATAACCTTTCATCTTTTTTCCAAACTCCTTAAATGCAATTTGTAGTGATTGTTGAACAAAGCCTGGAAGTACCTGTCGCAAATCGGAAGACTGAATACCAGGTAAATAGCTACAATCAGGCACCGAAGAGGAAATTCTATTTTCAGAAAAGTCAACCATCCTTTGTGCGGGTGCTACTAACTTTCCGCCGCCTTCTTTATATGCGTTTTGCTCAACCCATTGTTGGAAATACATAGCGGCCAGCGGTCCATGCTTTTGATAAGCCTGAAGATTTTTTTCTTCGATGCTTACAACAATACCACTGTTTGCGTATGGATTGTTCCTTTTCGACGGTGACCACCCGTTCACTACAATTTCATTTTGATCGGTGGCGGCCGGTGCAATAATTCCGCCGGGGCACATACAAAAGGAAAATACTCCCTTGCCGTGGACTTGTTGCACAAGACTGTAGGATGCGGGAGGCAGATAGTCACCTCTTGATGAACAATGATATTGTATGGAATCAATTAAAGTTTGTGGATGTTCCACACGTACGCCAAGAGCAAATGGTTTTGCCTCGATTAGAATTTTTTTTGAGTGGAATAATTTGAAAATGTCTCTTGCTGAATGTCCGGTTGCAAGAATAACTGCATCAGCATGAATGTCTTCGTGTTGCGAAGTGATAACTCCTTCTATCGTTTCCTTTTCAACAATAAAATCAATTATTTTTTTTTCAAAAAGCACTTCACCGCCACATTCAATTATTTTATTACGGATTGAAGTGATGATCTGCGGTAATTTATTTGTACCAATGTGTGGATGTGCCTCGTACAAAATTTTTTCATCAGCTCCAAAATGAACAAGGATACTGAGGATTTTATAAACATCACCTCGTTTTGTACTACGAGTATATAATTTGCCATCACTATAAGTGCCAGCGCCTCCTTCACCAAAGCAATAATTGCTTTCTGGATTTACAACACCCTCTTTATTAATGGCAGCCAGGTCTCTTCTTCTGGCCCGAACATCTTTTCCTCTTTCTAAAACAATTGGTCTTATGCCTAGTTCTATTAAATGCAAGGCCGCAAATAGCCCTGCAGGACCGGCACCAACTACAATTACATTATGCCTGGCTTTGGCTACATTTTTAAGCGCAAGCGGAATTAGGTTTATGGGTTGAAAGGGTTCATCAATGAAAACTTGAATTGTCAAATGAAACCAGGTTTGTTTCCCTCTTGCATCAATGGATTGTTTGAGTAGTCGAAAACCTGAAATTCTATTGGGCTGAACACCACATGATTGCGCAACAATATTTTCCAAACTGGAATGATCGTTTGCTTCTGAAGGCAATACTTTTATAGAAAGTTGTTTTTGCATCTCAGCAATTATAACAAAACCATTTACAAAAATGGATAAAAAATGCTGCGGTCGGTGGTACAAGCTAAGCAATCATTTACAGCCGCTTAATTAATACAAATCAACTTTCATAAGAAAACTATTTTGTTTGATCAATACATAACGCTTTTAATAATACTGCAGTTGGTATGTTTGGAAGAATTAAAAACTGGAATCTGCAATAATATCAGCTGTTCAAATTAACAGGAAGAATGATAGATTAAATGCTGGCATGCTCGTCTCAAAAAAGTTTCTGCGATTTATTTGTCTAAAACCCAAAAAACCAGTGGAAAAATTCTATCTTGATTAAGGTAGGTCTGAGGAAAAAAATTCTTTGCCGGGTTTCAAATTTGTCTAGGAAAATATATCAGCAATAAAAATTTTTTTTTCGGTTGCTTTTTTTAGATATTCGCTCTCCTATCCAAACAAAATTTATTTATACACATCCTGTGAAGATCGTTTTCGGTAAAAAATCATAACTCATTATAAAACCTGCAACAGCATACATGGAGAAGAATGCAGAACTCATTTGGAACAATTGCTTATCTATTATAAAGGATATCGTAGAATGGCAGCATTTCAAAACATGGTTCGAGCCGATCAAGCCTGTCTCCTTAAAAGATCACGTTCTCATTATCCAGGTGCCCAGTCAGTTTTTTTATGAATACCTGGAAGAGCATTATGTAAACCTTCTTGCCAAAACATTGAAAAGAGAATTAGGAAAGGAAGCAAGACTGGAATATCGGATTATGGTCGATGGTGGCAATAGCTACAATAAACCAGTTACCGTTGATATGTCAGGTCATACATACAAAACGTTTAGCAATAACGAAATGGATTTTCCCCTGGTGATTAATACCCCTATTAAAAATCCTTTTGTTATTCCGGGATTGAAGAAGATGCACATCGATCCGCAGCTCAATCCCAATTATACATTTGAAACTTTTGTTGAAGGTGATAGCAATCGTGTGGCAAGACGGGCAGGAAAGACCGTTGCTGAAAAGCCCGGAGCCAATTCATTTAATCCCCTGGTTATTTATGGCGGTGTTGGGTTGGGCAAAACGCATTTGGCCCAAGCTATAGGGAATGAAGTAAAAAGAGTGCAGGCTAACAAAGTGGTTTTATATGTGAGCTCTGAAAAATTCATTAACCAGTTTGTTGATCACAGTCGCAATAATGCTATTAATGATTTTATTCATTTCTACCAGTTAATTGACGTATTAATTATAGATGATGTTCAATTTTTCAACAGGGCTGAAAAATCACAGGATGCTTTCTTTGCCATTTTTAATCATTTACATCAATCGGGCAAACAATTGGTATTAACCTCTGATAAATCGCCTAAAGATTTGGAAGGCGTGCAGGAGCGATTGTTGAGCCGCTTCCGTTGGGGATTGAGTGCGGATATACAAATGCCGGATTATGATACCCGAATCGAAATTCTTGAAAAAAAGATGAAGAATGATGGCCTGGAAATGCCAAAAGAAGTTGTAAAATATATTGCATATAACATCAATACAAATATTAGGGAACTGGAAGGCGCTTTGATTTCTTTGTTGGCACAATCTTCGCTAAACCGCAGGGAGATCGACCTAGACCTCGCCAAAAAAGTGTTGCGAAACTTTGTAAAAACATCCAGCAAAGAAATTACCATCGATACCATTCAAAAAATGGTGTGCGAGTATTTTGATGTGCCTTATGATAAGCTTCTTCAGAAAACAAGAAAAAGAGAAATTGTACAGGCAAGGCAAATTACTATGTACCTGGCCAAGGCATTTACCAAAAATTCTCTCAAAACAATTGGGGAACATTTTGGAGGAAGAGATCACACTACAGTAATACACTCATGCCAGACCGTGAAAGATTTAATGGACACGGATAATACTTTTAGAGATAGTGTAATGGAACTACAACAGAAAGTACAATTAGCAGCCATGTAGGTTTAAAAATTTCAAATCGTTAAATTCCAAATTCCAATTTATTTCTTTGGAATTTGGAATTTGTTTTTTGGGATTTTCCTCTCCTTATCCCTATTTTTGCAGCCCTTGTAAAAGAAGTCACTCTAAATTTTTGGTGAGGTGGATGAGTGGCTGAAATCAACGGTTTGCTAAACCGTCGTAGGGACTTAAATCTCTACCGAGGGTTCGAATCCCTCCCTCACCGCAAGTGAAGAAGGTTTTGAAGTTCTTTTAGAATTAGAGATATAAATCTCTTCCGCCCAAAGCGGGTCGAATCTTGATTTACTTATGCTATTTAGTTCTTATTTCGGGAGGTAGTTCAGCCCGGTAGAATACCTGGTTTGGGACCAGGGGGTCGCAGGTTCGAATCCTGTCCTCCCGACAAAATGACCTCACGCGAGGTCATTTTCATTTTCAGGGGGTTCTAATTTCTCTTTTGGCTTCGCTTGCCTAAATCGATCATAAATCAATAATGCGAAATAAGACGAAATAATTCCTGTTAACATCCCTGCAAATACATCTGTTACAAAATGCTGCGCGAGGTATACCCTGGAGTATCCTACAAAAAACGCAATGAGTGGAAAAAAATACACCCAAAAGGATCTTTTAGCCAGATAAGCAGAAAGAAGAGCAAGTGTAAATGCGGTACTGGTATGTCCGGAGGGGAAGCTATGCAACCTGTTTATATAATAACCAGGAATTACTCTTACCCTGTCCGTCAGAACAATGATTGGCCTGAAATCGTTAGGAAAGACTGCCTTTTTTAAAAACTGTGTAAGAAAAGTACAAATGATTAATCCCGCTAGAACTGCAACAAAATAATTGCGCTTAAAAAGAAGCACATAAGCAAACAGAGGAACCCATATTATCCCATCACCTAAATACGTCCAATACTCAAAAAAATAGTCGAACCGGGGATTATTATAGTTGTTAATGACCAGAAAGGAATTTTCCTTTCCGTAAATCAATATAAACAAGGCTACAAGTAAAGCCAGCAGCACCGAAAAAAGAACAGCATTCCTGAAATGACGATATTCTGTACTTTGCAGCACTTTTGATTATTTAGGCGCACAAAGATAAAAGGCAATGCAAAGATGAGTGAGTATAAAAATCATTATTTAATTACAGGGGGAGCAGGATTTATTGGAAGCCATTTAGTAAAAGCCTTACTAAACGACACAAACATCAGAATCACAATCATTGACAATTTCGACCCGTTTTATTCGCGCCAAATAAAATTGTTGAATACGGAAGGTTTTGAAAAGCACCAGCAAATCTTGTTGCTTGATAGAAACCTTGATGACCTTTCGTCCTTTGAACTACAGAAAATTTTACCCCAGAAAGTTGACGTAATTGTTCATTTGGCTGCAAAAGCAGGAGTGCGGCCAAGTATTAATGATCCTTTAGCCTATCAGAGAACGAATATATTGGGAACTCAAATGCTATTAGACTTTGCAAGAGAATCGGAAGTAAAACAATTTGTGTTTGCTTCATCAAGCAGTGTTTATGGAATTAATAAAAACCTTCCGTGGAAGGAAAACGAGCAATTGCAGCCTATTAGTCCATATGCCATGACAAAGCTGGCTGGTGAAATGGCGGGCCATGTATTTAGTCACTTATATGGAATTCGTTTTATTGCTTTACGTTTTTTTACCGTTTATGGTCCTTCGCAACGTCCCGATTTGGCGATACATAAATTTGTAAAATCAATTTTATGTGGACAACCAATAACCATGTATGGTGATGGCTCGACTAGCAGAGATTATACATATGTTGATGACATCGTAAAGGGAGTTATTTCTGCTATCAATTATGATAAGTCATCTTTTGAGATAATTAATTTAGGCAACAGCTATAGTGTTTCCCTGCAAGAATTGGTAACTAATGTGGAAGCAGTGATGGGCAAAAAAGCAATAATTGATCAGCAAAAAGAACAGGCAGGAGACGTTCCACAAACCTTTTCCGATATTACTAAAGCAAAACAATTGTTGAATTACCATCCAACAACACAATTGACAGACGGGTTAAAAAATTTTTACAACTGGTTTTTAAAAAACAAGGAAATTTTAGTTCACTAAACTGTAATCTCCAAAGTTTCCGCTTCTCTATCTTTTTGGTACACCTTTCTTACATTATACGTTTTCTTTTGTTGTGATTCGAAATAAGTACGCACAGCAATTTCGGCCAGAATACCAATTGTAATTAACTGAATCCCTCCTAACAAAAAAATTAATCCAAGAATTAAAAGAGGTTTACCCCAAATATCATGACCAAGAATTTTAAGAATAAGAAGATAAAGATTGATGAGTACCCCCAGGCCAAAACTGATAAATCCAATGGTGCCGAAAAGATGAATTGGATTTTGCAGATATTTTCGAAAAAATACCATTAACATCAAATCTGATACAACCCGGAAAGTTCTTCCAATTCCATATTTGCTTTTCCCGAATTTTCTTGGATGGTGTTTAACGTCTACTTGCGTAATTTTTGCTCCTTGTAATTTTGCAAGCACGGGAATAAAGCGATGCAATTCTCCATACAATCCAAGATCTTCGGCAATTTCTTTTTTGAAAACTTTCAACGTACATCCATAATCTTTTATATACACGCCGGTTATTCTCCTGATCATGGCATTGGCAATTGTGCTTGGAATCTTTCTAAGGAACATGCCATCTTTTCTGTTCTTTCTGTTGCCTGCAACCACATCCCAATCCTCTTTTTTTGCAAGTTCCAGCATGAAAGGAATATCTGCCGGATCATTTTGCAAATCACCATCAATCATCGCAATAAATCTTGCATTGGCGTGATCAATTCCAGCTGTCATCGCAGTGCTCTGTCCATAATTTTTTCTTAGTTCTACCAGTTTGGTGCGTCCGTCTGCATTTTCAAGAACTCTTTTTTTAGTAGCATCAGTGGAGCCATCATCTACTAAAACAATTTCATAATCTAAATTGATTAATGCTCCGCGAACTGCTTCCAGTAAAGGCTGAATATTGTCCTCCTCATTCATTACCGGGATTACGATCGATAATTCTTTCATAATAGAAGCAGCAAAAGTACACCGAAATAGCAGAGTGATGAATAGAAGAACGCTTGTGGGATTCACAATGTTTTTAAAAAACCAAAGCCAACAAAGATATAGAGCAGCAGCACGAAATTAGAGAGGCTGTACTTTCGTACAGCCTCAATCTTAATGCAAATGAAACTTATTATTATTATTGTTTTGCTGCGTTTGTTTCTGTTGAAGTCATTTGTGTTTTTGTGGCAGTATAAAGCACAAGCTTGCTTTTTGTCTTTGTTTTACCAGCAGGTGTTTTTGTTTTTACTTTCACCTCGTTTGCATTATCAGCCACATCGGTATTTGTGGTGGCATTGCTGGTGAAAACAGCTGTTGGATCGGCTTCGTCATAAGCTTTACCTAAGGCAATGTTTAAAGTGTTTGTTGATTGATCGAAAAATAAAGTACCCTCTGGAATTTGTGCTCCGCTCTCAGATTTCTGAGGAATGATCCTGTAAATACCATTCGTTTTTTTCAAATACGCTTTCATGGTGCCTTCTGGTAAACCAGAAATCCAAATGATTCCTTTGTTAGTAGAATCAAGCGTAATTGTTACGTTTTGAGCATTTTCAGCAGGACTTGTCAGCTGATAAGTTCCTAATACAGGGAATGTCTTGTCAATCGTCAAAGCACCTGGCATAGGCTGCATTTGATATTTAGCATGAATGGAATCAGCAGTTGATTGTGCACTTACAGACAGTGTGATAAATAAAGTTGCAATGAAAAGAAAAATGGTGTTTTTCATATGTAGTCATTTAAGATTGTGAAAGATTTTGACCCTTCTTACGGAATACTGTGCCAAAAATTCAATTCCTGGACATTTTTTTACGGGTTAAGGCGGGCTTGTTAAATTTTTTAGCAAAATCGAGGGCAGACGTATCTTCGCAATCTTCTTTTTTGAATGAAACGATGAAAAAACAAGAGCCGCCGGTGAATGGTCACCAGGAGTTTATAGAAATTTTCGGCGCCAAGGAACACAATCTTAAGAATATTGATATATCAATTCCCAAAAATAAACTGGTTGTAATAACCGGTATTAGCGGTAGTGGGAAATCGTCTCTGGCTTTCGACACTATTTATTCTGAAGGCCAACGCCGTTATATGGAGACTTTTGGCGCTTATGCACGGCAATTTATTGGTGAAATGGAGCGTCCCGATGTAGATAAGATTACAGGGCTTTCACCGGTGATTTCTATCGAGCAAAAAACCACCAATAAAAACCCACGTTCTACGGTGGGTACTGTTACTGAAGTATATGATTTTTTGCGATTGCTATTTGCTCGGGCCAGCGAAGCCTATTCATATAACACAGGTAAAAAAATGGTTCGCTGGAGTGAAGACGAGATTGTCAATAATATTTTCGCTCGCTTCGATGGATGCAAGATTACTTTACTGGCTCCTTTGGTAAGAGGTCGTAAAGGCCACTATCGTGAATTATTTGAAGAAGTTAGAAAAAAAGGATTTCTGAAAGTACGGGTAGATGGCGAGATAAAGGATCTCGCTCCAAAAATGCAAGTTGACCGTTACAAAATCCACAACATTGAATTGGTAATCGACCGTTTAAAAGTTTCAAAAGAAATGCGAACCCGAATTAGCCAGAGTGTTCAGCAATCTTTGAAACTGGGAAAGGATTTAATGTTTGTTTTATTTGAAAATGATAAAGGCAAAACGGGTGAGGCCGCATATAGCCGGCAACTAATGTGCGAAGACACGGGCATTAGTTATGAAGAACCTTCTCCAAATTCGTTTTCGTTCAACTCCCCATACGGTGCCTGCCCAACCTGCAAAGGTTTGGGACAGGTATATACCGTTGATATGGATACCATAATTCCAGATGATGGTTTAAGTATCAATGAAGGAGGAATCGCACCATTAGGTGGCGAAAGAGAGGCTTATATTTTCAAACAGGTTCAAACCCTTTCTAAAAAAAATAAATTTAGTCTAGACACTCCAATAAAGAATCTGTCGGAAAAATCACTCAACCTCATTTTATACGGAAAAGAAGAAACCCCTGCAGAAGGTGAGTTGGAATTCGATGATGAGGCTATTGATGGCAATGTTTATAGCGGCGAATTTGAGGGAGTAGTTAACCAGGTTAAACGATGGTTTGCTACCAGCACCAGTGAAGCAATTCAACGCTGGGCCGAAGGCTTTATGCAACTAACAACTTGTAAAACCTGTGATGGTACACGGTTAAAAAAGGAAAGCCTTTGGTTTAAAGTTGATAAAAAGAATATCGCAGAACTAAGTAGGATGGATCTTGTTCATTTGCTCAAATGGTTTGATGGAATAGACCGCCGTTTAAATGATAACCAAAGAATAATTGCTCGTGAAATTGTAAAGGAAATAAGTGAACGACTGCAGTTTCTGTTAGATGTTGGATTAACTTATCTCACCTTAAACCGGCCGACAAGAACATTGAGTGGCGGTGAATCCCAACGCATTCGTTTAGCCACACAAATTGGCTCTCAATTACAAGGCATCACCTACGTATTAGATGAACCTTCAATTGGTTTGCATCAAAGAGATAATCATCGTTTGATCACTGCATTAAAAAATTTGAGAGATATCGGCAACAGTGTTTTGGTGGTGGAGCATGATAAAGACATTATGCTTGCTGCAGATCATTTAATTGATGTAGGCCCTCGCGCTGGCTTCCATGGTGGCAAAATTATGGCGCAGGGCACACCACAGGATGTGATTCAGAATGATACGTTGACAGCTCTTTTTCTCAGGGGTGAAAAAGAAATACCTGTTCCAAAAGAAAGAAGAAAAGGAAACGGGAAAACGATTGGAGTTAAAGGCGCTAATGGAAATAATCTCAAAAATGTTTCCGTTAAATTTCCTTTGGGTAAAATGATTGTAGTTACAGGGGTTAGCGGCAGTGGTAAATCTACCCTGATCAATGAGACTTTATATCCCGTGCTTTCTCATCATTGTTATGGATCAAAGTTCACAGCTCTTGAATATAAAAGTATTTCAGGACTAGAAAATATCGATAAGGTAATTGAAATTGATCAATCACCAATTGGCCGTACTCCCAGAAGTAATCCTGCAACATATTGTGGCTTCTTTACTGATATCAGAACTTTGTTCTCTTGTATTCCTGAAGCAAAAATTCGTGGTTATAATGCAGGACGATTTTCTTTCAATGTAAAAAGCGGTCGGTGTGATGTTTGCGAAGGAAGTGGGTTGCGAACTATTGAAATGAACTTTCTGCCTGATGTTTATGTTCATTGTGAAAAATGTAATGGTAAGCGATACAACAGAGAAACACTGGAAATTCGTTATAAAGGAAAATCTATTGCGGATGTCCTGGACATGACTGTAGAAGAAGCGGTCCAATTCTTTCAGGCCGTTCCTTATCTGTATCGAAAAATAAAAGTGCTGGAAGATGTTGGCCTTGGATATATAACTTTAGGCCAGTCAGCAGTAACATTAAGTGGCGGGGAGGCACAACGGGTTAAGTTGGCCACTGAATTGGCTAAAAGAGATACTGGTAAAACGTTTTACATTTTAGATGAACCAACAACAGGATTGCACTTTGAAGACATACATCACTTGCTTGAAGTGTTGAATAAGTTAGTTGATCGCGGTAATACCGTTTTAGTAATTGAACACAATATGGATGTGATAAAAGTTGCAGACCATATTATTGATTTGGGACCAGAAGGGGGTGAAGGCGGGGGGATGATTTTATTTGAGGGAACTCCCGAGCAACTAGTGAATGTAAAAGAAAGTTTTACTGCGCAATTCCTAAAGGAAGAACTGCGCAGTAAATAATGTCTAGATACCAAAGGTTCCATATGACAGTCCAAATATTCTCATCAAAATACCGCCTAAAATCCAACCTACGACCATATAAACGACAATACATACAATCAAACTCACAACAAAATAGCCGGTTTGCTTATCAGCTGGTGTCTTTTTGATTTTTGGTAAGCCAATATAAAGCAGATACAAACCATACAAACCAAACAAGGATCCAAAAAATGCGATGGCAGGTATCAGTGCAAGCAATCCACCTATCCAGACTGGAGTCAATGAATAAGCTACCAGTTGAAGAGATCTATTGAAATTTTTTTCCGATTGGAAAGACGGAGCTAAAGCATCAATAACAAAAGAAGTAAGATAAACTGAAACAAACGCACCAATAAGTATTGTCAACGCCTGGTAAATACCCCAGTCAATTCCCATAATTCTTACGCCAAACATATTGAATCCTACAAATGCATATCCAATAAATGCAGCAAGGGCAGCAGCTGCTGCAAGTGGTAACACATACCCTGTGATAATTTGATTTGAATTCGGTGTTTCCATGGAGATAACATCCCATTCCCTTGCCGGTTGTACAATCATATTCTTTACTCTATCAACAAGATTTGTTTTGGTTGCCCCTGTAAATGGTTGATTAGTTGGTTCCATATAAGTGAGTTTGGTTAAAGCCTACTCGTTTGGCTTTTCGGCAATCGCCCCTTACTTTTTTTTGGGTGTTCAGGTACATTCCCGGAAGTATTCAAGGGCTGAACTGAAGTTTAATTAAAGGGGAAGGATATTTTAAATTTAGAACAACTGGGCGAGAAATTATAGATAAATAAATTCAGATTTAAGAAAATATCAAATAATAATAAAAATGCAGGGAGTGATTAAGCAAATCTATTGAATTAGGCAGTTAAGGCTAGTTTCAACCGGATATCAGATTACACCAATTTCCCTGCTGGAAGTTAAGGCAATGAAAAGAACTGAGTTAACCAATAAGGAGGGCAGAGAGTAATTAATAAAATTTTAATTAGCGTACTATAGGGAACGGATTAGGTTTCATCAACCGGTTATTGAATTTTATTAAGCTCACCTGCCTCTTATTGGAATATTTTTATTTGATTAAGATCTTTCCTGATTCAATGCTTTCATCTTTCTCGAATACATCATATACGTAAGTACCTTTCTTAAGATTTTCAATTGTCGATCTTTCTTTATTATGTAAAACAGCCTGAAACACTAATGTACCTTCCACATCAAAAACATAAAAATGCAATGATGAGCTGGTACTGGCGCTCACACTTAATTTTCCATATGATGGATTTGGATAAATTTTTATAGCGGTTCTCTTTGTTTTGGCGGAGTCTATAGAAATAATATTGCTGGTATTGTCAAATCCTGTCTGGGCAGAAACACCAACAGAAATCAGTAAAAACAAACTGGCAAACAATAGACTTCTATTCATAAGGTTTGATTTAATAAAAGGCCGGACATCTTAATTGCCTTAATTCATTGCTCATCTGGTTCAATCTCCAGCCCAAACGAAGTATGGTCGAGAAGAAAGCATCATTTTGAGTAGGATCTCCGCGTTGATTGTCCAATAGAACCCTTGTTTGTGT
>Ga0163163_10001620_pt1 | contig 18936 bp, 10 predicted proteins | sample S65metaG_FD_119766 | JGI IMG/M metagenome (GOLD analysis project Ga0163163, IMG submission 119766) | Switchgrass rhizosphere microbial communities from Kellogg Biological Station, Michigan, USA - S6-5 metaG | ecosystem: Host-associated > Plants > Roots > Rhizosphere > Soil | place: USA... | reverse complement strand
CCGCGGGGAGCCGCAGAGTGGCCGCGTGCTCGCGTTCGGCTGCGTCGAGTCGGGCCAGACCGGACATCGACTGCGGCGCCCACCAGAGGCGACACCGGGCCATCAAGACGCGAGCCGCAACGCCTGTACGCACTCCGCCGGCGTCAGTGGCGGCGCGAGCAGGAAGCCTTGCCCGAACGTACAACCGAGGTCCACCAAGGCCTCCAGCTGCTCCTGGGTCTCGATTCCTTCGGCGATGACGTTGACCGACAACGACTCGGCGAGGGCGATGATGGCCCGGACGATCCCACGCTGGGTCTCGCCGTCGGTCATTGGCTGCACGAAGGTCTTGTCGATTTTGATCCCCTCGACCGGAAACTGCTGGAGATAGGTCAGGCTCGAATAGGACATGCCGAAGTCGTCCAGCGCGAAGTGGGCTCCGACGGCACGCAATGCGTCGACTTGACCGGTGATGTCGCCGCTGGTGTCCATCCGCTCGGTGACCTCTAGCCAGATGTCGGCCGGGTTGGCGCCGGACGCCGTGATGATGCTGACCAAGTCCGGGCCGATCGGCTCGAGCTGCACTGCGGAGATGTTCACCCCCATCGTCAAGCCGGAGCCCGGAAACTTCCGCTGCCACTCGACTAGACGGATGCACGACTCGGCGAGCACCCAGGCACCGATCGGCAGGATCGCACCGGTCTCCTCGGCCATCGGGATGAACACGTCCGGCGGCACCTCGCCACGGTCTGGATGCGTCCACCGGACCAGCGCCTCGAACGACCGGATCCGGTTGGTCTTCAGCTCGATCAGCGGCTGGAAGAGCACGGTCAGCTGACCGCGGGCCAGCGCGTGCGCGAGCTCGGAGCGCAGGTCCAGCCAGTCCAGCGACCGGTGCGACGCGGCGTCGTCGAAGACTTCCAGGCGGCCGGGGCCTTTGGCCTTGGCGACATACATGGCGGCATCGGCATTACGCAGCATCACACTCGCCGTGGTCCCCGGATGGCCGAGCACCGCGCCGATGCTGGCCGAGACTTCGATCCGCTCGCCGCGCAACAAGATCGGGTCGGCGAGGCACATCTGCACCCGGCGGCCGGCTTCGGTGAGATCGAGAAGGTCGCGGACACCGTCGAGCACGACGACGAATTCGTCGCCACCGAATCGCGCGAGCAGATCGCCCGGCCGCACAGCACCTCCCAGCCGCTGCGCCACCTGCTGGATCAGCTCATCGCCGACCTCATGCCCGAGCCGGTCGTTGACCGCCTTGAACTTGTCGATGTCGCAGAACATCAGACCGACCGAGCCGGTTGGCGAGGCCGCCAGGGCCTCCTCGATGCGCTGGCCGGCCTTGGTCCGGTTGGCGAGGCCGGTCAGTGGATCGTGCAGCGCGCGCCGTTGCAACTCTTGCTCGCGTTCCCGCAGCGCGCGATAGAGCGACGCGTTGGCCATCGCGACGTTCAGGTAGTTGGCCATGATGACGGCCACGTCGATTCCGGCCTTGCCGAACGACCGGGCGCGGTGGCCGGTGGCTCCGAGCAGTGCGATCGGGGCACCTTCGCGCATCACCGGAACGCACAACACGGTCGGCGACGCCTCGGTCTCGTCCGGCCGCGCCTCGATCCGCTCGCGTGGCCCCACGTAGGGCTTGCCGACCGAGAACAGGTCCCAGTTCGGCATGGTCTGGGTGGTCCGAGGCCAGCGTCGCGGGATGCTCTCGTCAGTCCCGGTGAAACTCGCCAGGTTGAGCACTTCGTCGGTGATGGTGACGATGAAGGCCGAGTCGGTCCCGGTGATCTCCCGGAACAGCACCACCGCCTCGTCCAGTAGTGCCGGCAGGTCGATGTGCCGGGCCAGACCCGGTCCGGCCTGGGCCAGGCGCTCGATGGCGGCGCCGCGCTCCAGCACTTCCAGTGCCGAACTCATCCGCACCGCGACGGCATCCAGCACCTGCACATCGGCGTGGGAGAAGGGCTCGCGGCGCAGCAGTATCAGCAGCTCGCCGGTGCGCTCGGCGCCGATCGACAGCGGGATCCAGGCGCCCGCGCAACCGGTCCGGTGGGCCATCGAGTCGGGCAGATTGGTGCTCGCTACGAATTCCAGAGCGACCGGGTCGCCGGTGGCGATCACCGCACGTGCCGCGGCGCCGAGCGGCCAATCGCCGGTCAACGTCGGATCGTCGACCGCGAGGCCGACGGCTCGTGCGGCGACGAGATGGTCGCTGTTGATTTCCACAACGCAGACGACGTCGCAACGCATCACATCGGAGAGCGCGGCGAGCGTACGCTCCACCATCCCGCTCGGCGGGCCAGGCGTTCCAATCGCGGTCAGCAGCCGGATCAGGCCAGCAGTGCTGGTGTCGGTCCGGTCCGCGGCCACCAAGTCGCCATAGCGCTCGGGATCAGGCGCCGCCGGGCCGGACAGGACAACCACCTCCGGATGATCGATGATCACCTTAATTGTAGTGGAGATCGATCGTGATGAGAGCGGCCCAAATCCCATCCGTGCAGGTCAGATGGGCAGTCGCGGTGGCCTGCTTGGTCGCCGCCGAAATCGGCGGCCCGCAGTTCATCCAGATTTGCGAGTACGCACGGGAAGCCGACCCCGCCGTCATCCACAGCCTGTGTACGAACATGTGTACGAGCCAGCCGGACGACCGTGGCCAGCGCAAATGGGAATGGGCCGGGACACCCGTCAGGCGCGATCGCCCAGCAGAGCCGCGTAAACCGCGTTCAGCTTTGCTGCCTGTGCCCGCCAGGTCCACTCATCGAGCAGGCCAGGTGTGTCGTAGGCCGCGCGGAAATGTTTCTCGTCGGCGAGCACGGCCCGGACAGCGCGCACGTAGTCTTCGACATCGTCGACGCGGAACACCTCGCCCTGACCGGTCTTCCGGACGGTCTCCGCCATCGTGCGGACGTCACTGACGACGATCGGCAGTCGCGCGTGTGAGTACTCGAAGAACTTCGTGATGAGGGCGATTTCGTGGTTGGGGAAGTGCCGGATCGGGATGACGCCGACGTTGGCGCTGGCCAGGAATGAGACGACCTGATCGTGGGGCACGTATCCGAACACGTGCAGCCGGTCCGCGCAGTCGAGTGCCTTGGCACGCTCGATCAGTCCCAGGACGTACGGTGCGTTGATCTTGCCGACGACGAGTGCCACGTGCACGTCGGGCAGCTTCGGCAAGGCCTCGATCATGACGTTGATGCCGCGCTTGTGGGCCGCGAGCCCGCTGTACACGAGCAACGGAACATCCGGTCCGAGGCCGCACCGTTTGCGGATGCTCGGACTCGGCTCGGCGGTGGCCGGCCGCAGCGAGTCGACGTCCGGCGCGTTCAGCACCACCTCCGGCAGCCGCGGCAGTTTGTGATCGCGCTGGAGCAGCTCGGCGAGGCTTTCGGAGACGGTGATCACAGCGTCGGAGAACGGGGCGAACTCGCGCTCGTGCGCGACATTGCCCGGGCGCCAGCGCATGTTGTCCTGCCAGGGTTCGACGCCCGGCAGGTACTCATGCGCGTCCCACACGAGGCGAATCCGTCGTCCGTCGTCCTTGCCTCGAATTACGGCGCGGGCGCCCACGCCGAGCATTCGAAAGTCATTGGCATGGATGATGTCCGGGCGCAGCTCGTCGACGACCGGGCCGTAGGCGAGTTCGTACTCCCACAAGCCCGGCTCGAGCCGGCGCCAGGCACGTTCTTTCATCGCCGCACGCCAGAACAGCGTGTAGAGGCGGTCACCGGGAAGGTCAAGACGTCGGCGGGCTCGCTTGCCGACCGATGTCTGCCAGGATCGCAACCGCACCCACGCACCGGTCACCCGGGCTGCGAGCGTCTCGGCTCGCACCCGTGCCGACGCCAGACCAGCCGGCGCAAGCGCACGGCGTACCGCTAGATCGGCGTGCCGGGCTCGCACTGAGGCGCGCCGTTGTTCGGCAATGCCGGTGGGCGGGTAGCCCAGTGGCGCGATCACCCAGTGCCGCCGCAGTTCGTGGCGGCGTTGAGCGATGGCGCCGCTCATCGGAATGAGGCGGACCTGGGCGTGGCCGATCATCCAGCTCTGCGGCCGGTTGTGAGGGGAGCGCCCGAGGAGGATCACGTCCCATCCCGCCTCGGCTGCGGAGTAGGCGGCCTTTTGGACCCTTGAGTCCCCTTCGACGGGATTGTCGACCAGCATCACGATTCGGCCCTTCGCCGGTCCCGGCCATCGTTGCTGGATCGATCCCATCCTCGTTGCTCCTGTCCAAGGTTTGTCGACGGTTCGCGGCCATGTCGCTGTGAGCGATCAATTTATAGCGCGCGCGAGCGCGCGAATCGGGGGCAGAGCCGGAGCGTTGGCGCAGCCATGGTTCATCTATCGCCGAACGGTTGGTTATCGACCGATGACGTGAGGTGAAACGATGTCCGCGCAGCCGGCGTTGCCGGTGTAACGTCACTGCTCGCTGACTTCGAACCCCCGGATGGCCACGATGCGTTACACCCGACCTACTCGACGCGCACTCGGCCGGGTGGCCGCCGTCACCGGCATCGGTGCCGTGTTCGCGGCCATTGGTCTGGACTTGCGCAAATTGTCGCGACCGAAGCACGGCGGCGTGGCGGCGGAGCGGACGATGCCGGGGTCCACCGACTGGATGATCATCGATGGCGTCACCCGGGCCGCCGACGACATCGGCATGCAGATCAAGGGGTACGCGTCCAGCACCAGCGTGGTTCCCGGCGACCAGATTGCGTTCCACGTCACGGTCGCCGACGCGGAGAAATATCACGTCCAGATCTATCGGCTCGGGTGGTACGGCGGAGCGGGTGCCCGGCGCATCGTGTCAAGCCCGAAGTTGGCTGGTGTGAAACAGGCTGCGCCCGACCTCGACGCCGAAACCGGAATGATCAGCTGCGATTGGGAACCATCCTGGTCGGTCCGCGTCGGATCCTGGGCCGCCGGCTACCACTTGGCCGTCTTTACCACCGACTCGGGCTGGCGCAGCTACGCGCCATTCGTTGTGCACGATCCGGCTCAGCGTGGCGGCCTCTGTGTCGTGCTGCCATTTAGCACCTACCAGGCCTACAACCAGTGGCCGCTCGACGGCGTCATTGGGAAGAGCCTGTATTACGGATATGACGCGGATGCCAAGCGCGTATTCGACAAGCGGGCCTATCGAGTCTCATTCGACCGTCCCTACAGCGGCGATGGCCAACCTAAGCTTTTTAGCGATGATCTGACTTTCGTCCAATGGGCGGAGAAGTCGGGATTCAACCTCAACTACGCGACCACCATCGACATCGAATCCGGGCGCCTCTCACACGCGGCCTACACCGGCTTCGTGTTTCCGGGCCACGACGAATACTGGTCGCCCACCATGCGTCAGTGGGCCGAGGGCGCGGTAGATGCCGGGCGCAGTCTGGCATTCCTCGGCGCGAACAACGTGTATTGGAAGGTTCTGTTCGGCGCATCGGCGGACGGCCGCCCAAACCGAGTCGTGTCCTGCTACAAGACTGGAATCGATCCGATCATCGTCGGCAGCGCGACGATGCGCTGGCGCGACTCCGGCGTCGGTCCGAACGAACCCGAGCAGGCGTTCCTGGGAATCCAGTACAACGGCATCGTCAAAGGCACCGCGCCGTTGATCGTGCAGAGCCCTGATCACTGGTTCTGGGACGGCTGTGACGTCATCGAGGGCGCTGCGATCTCGAAGCTGGTCGGCATTGAGAGCGATGGCGTAGACCCGGCGGTCGCCACGCCCCATACCGGAAAGCAGACGATCCTGGCCGCGTCGCCATACAAGTCGACGTACGGCGGCACGCTTACTCAGAACACCAGCATTCTCGAGCACGAGAATGGCAGCCTGGTATTCGTCGCGGGCACGTTGCACTGGACCAAAGGCCTGGCCGCCGAGGGCTTTGTCAACCGGCGCATCACACGTGCCACAAAGAACCTGCTAAAGCGTATGCAGGCTACGGCTACGAACCGCCCAACCGGCTCTTCTTGATCTCTCTTTGCCCTGGTGATGTCTGTTTGCTGGCTTCGTGACGCTGTGGCAGACTCGCACCGTCACGGACTTGTCCACCCCCGGACGTCTATGTCCAGCCCCCGGATGTTTCGCAGAGGATCTCGCCGATCATGACCTTGCACCATTGGGTACAGTGATGATCAAGCCACAACGTCTCGCTGGACGATCTGTTCGGTGGGTGTTGAGTGCGGCGGCTTCTCGGCGAGCTGTTCAGTGGCCGTTGGTCGGTGGGCTGTGGGCCGCGGCGCTGTCCGCACGCGTGTTTCCGGACAAGCTTCGACGTGAGCTTGGTGACAAGGTCCATTCGGGCTTGGTCGCTGCCGGCCGCGTCACCCCCGCCGCCCGTGTGTCCGGCGCCATGTCGCGCCACACGAAGGACGGCGGCGCCGGTGCCGACGTGCACCTGCGCCAAGTGACCGCCGAGATTGCACTGGGCACCCCGACGGGCCTAGAGGCCGCTGTCAAGCGACAGTTGGATCGTGCGGACGCTGCATACGCGAAGGGCGACCTGCGCCGTGCCGCCGCATCGATCCAGACGGTCGGCAAGACCCTCTTCGACCGCCGGCTGCACTTCGACCGGCTGACGTCGCCGCTAGCCGACGATCCCGAAGCGTTCCTGAGAGCCTGGCGGCAGAGCGCCGCGGTGCAGGCGATGGCGGCGCCACGTGGTCGACGCGAGCCGGCCGCAGCGAATCCGTCGGATCGGCCGGTGCGGCTGCTGATGGCGACGTACGGCAACCACGGCTTCATCGAGCTCATCCGCCGGCACTTCGCCGAAGCCGAGAACGTGGAACTGCGCTTCATCGATCCCACCGGCAAGGGCGACGAGGTCGCGTTGATGGGCGGCCAGCTCGCCATGATCGAGCATGCGCTCGGCGGGCAGCAGGCATATGCCGAGAAGGTCGCCGACTGGCTCCAGCCGCACATCGACTGGGCCGACGTCGTATTCATCGACTGGTGTGCGGCGCTGGCCACACTGTTCTCGATGATCGACCCTGGATCTACCCGCATTATCGTGCGGTTGCACAGTTTCGAAGCGTTCAGTCTGTGGCCTCACCTCGTCGACTTCTCGCGCGTCGATGACCTGGTGTTTGTCTCCGATCACCTGCGCGATCTGGCGGTTGCCGCGGTTCCGGGAATGATCGCGAATGGCACGCGGCTGCACGTTGTGACCAATGCCATGGATCTTCGTGGCTTCTATCGTGACAAGAAGCCGGACGCACGATTCACCCTCGGCGTGGTCGGCATCAAGGCGGTGGCGAAGGATCCGCGTTGGGCCGTCGAGGTGTTGCGGCACCTACGCCGCCATGACGACCGATATCGCCTGGTGTTCTACGGAACCGACCTGAACGCCGATGCGACGCCGGACACGCGCCGCTACTGGGATCAGTTCCTCGCGGATATCCGCGATCTGGAGCGTGCCGGAGCGGTTGTTCGAACCGGACACGTGGCAGACATGCCGAGCGCCTTGGTCGACGTCGGCGTCGTGCTGAGCAGTTCCGTGCGCGAGAGTTTTCACTGCGGCCTGGTCGAGGGCGCGGCCAGCGGAGCGATCCCGATCGTGCGGGATTGGCCGTTCTTCGCCGGGCGTCCCGCGAGCGCCGCCAGCCTCTTTCCGGACAACTGGGTGGTCCGGTCGCCGCACGAAGCCGCTGACCGCATCATCGGGGCGACGAACTCTGACGCGCAGATGCAAGCGACTGGCTCCGCCGCCGCCGAACATGCCATCAGCACGTGGGACTGGCAGATCGTAAAGCACGACTTCGACAAGCTAATCCTCGGTGAAGATAGCGTTGCCGGGGGAAATTTCCAGTGACCGAGATTCATGGGCACGCGCTCCGGCAACTGCGTGACCTGGCGATGACCCGGCTTGAGCGTCCCTGCACAGGGCGGCCAGCGTGGTCAAGGAGAAGGGACCGGTAATGGCGACGGCGAACGACGAGCTGCCAAAGCCAGCACGTCTGGTGATGCTCGTTGACAACGGGGTCAACGGCGACTCGCGGGTCCAGAAGACCGCGCGATCGGCCGCTGAAGCCGGCTGGGATGTCATCCTTCTGGGTCGGTCACCGAACGGTCGGCCGCAGAGCTGGAAGCTTGGCGACGCCGAGGTTCGGCTGCTCCGTATGGTCAGTCCGCTGAAAGCCCGGCGTCAGGAGTTTCGGCGGCGCTGGATCGTGGCACCGCTTGCCTACCCTCCGACCGGCATCGCGGAGCAGCGCAGGCAGGCAATGCGTGCGTGGCAGACCGATCTCAAGGTGCGCCGGGCGCTGCTGGCGCAGACCGGGGCTCCGGCGATCCGGCAGCGCCTGCTGCAGACGCAGGCGCTCGCCGCCAAGGTGGTCGCCAAGTGGGTGTCGCTGCGTGCCAAGCAGGCCGCGTTCGGTCAGAAATACCGCGCGTCGCTGCGTGCGCCATCCGATCGCGCATACACCTGGTTCTGGCACCGAGTCAGTGGTGAGCGTGCCTGGCGCCGCCTGGAGCCGAGCCTGTGGGACTTCGAGCTCGCGTTCGGAAAAACGGTCGATTCACTGAAGCCGGACGTCATCTATGCCAACGACTTCCGGATGCTCGGCGTCGGTGCCCGCGCCAAGATCCGGGCCCGCGCCAAGGGTCGCGGGATCAAGCTGATCTGGGACGTCCACGAATACCTTCCGGGTGTGAAACCGCGGGTCGACAACCACCGCTGGATGATCGCCAACGTGGCGCACGAGCATGAATACGCACCATTCGCCGATGCGGTGATTACCGTCTCGGAACGCCTTGCCGAGATGCTGAAGGCCGACCATTCACTTGGTGCACTGCCGACCGTGGTGCTGAACGCACCGAGTGCGGCGGATGTCACGGCCACCGGTGATTCCGACGTGACCGACATTCGGACTGCGTGTGGCCTGGACAAGGACACGCCGCTGTTCGTCTACAGCGGTGCCGCCGCCGCCCACCGCGGGCTCGGTGTGATGCTCGAGGCCATGCCGCACCTCGATCAGATGCACGTCGCATTTGTGGTAAATGACCCGACTGGGCCGTACCTGACCAGCCTGATCAGTCGCGCGCGGGAACTCAACGTCGCGGACCGGCTGCACGTGTTGCCGTACGTCGCGCACTCGGACGTGGTGCGGTTCCTCTCCACGGCGACCGCCGGTGTGATTCCCATACATCACTGGCTCAACCACGAGATTCAGCTGATTACCAAGTTCTTTGAGTACTCTCATGCCGGTCTGCCGATCCTCGTGAGCGACGTTGAGACGATGGCCGAGACGGTCCGCCTTAACGGACAGGGCGAGGTCTTCCGGGTCGATGACGTCGAAGACTACGTACGCGCTGCCAAAATGATCATCTCGGATGTCAGCGAGTACCGCGCCGCGTACAGTTCGATGGACCTTCACCGCTGGACTTGGGAGGTCCAGGCGGCCAACCAGGACCGGGTCTACCGGAGTTTGGTGTCACCGGATCGCCATCCTCACAGTGTCAACGCAGCCCCCGAGCGGCTAGTATCCGGCCCGGCGAGTGCCGGTGCACTGGTCGCAGTGACGGATTCAGCAAAGGAAGCAAGCGCATGACAGATCTCGTGGTGTTGGGGCTCGGCTACGTCGGGCTTCCCCTCGCGCTTGAAGCGGTCCGTTCGGGCATGACGGTGATCGGCTTCGACGTCAACTCGGCGGTGACTGACGGCCTCAACGCCGGCCGCTCCCACGTTGACGACCTGTCCGAGAACGACATCGCGGAGATGCTCGCCGCCGGATTCCGGGCTACCACGGACGAGGCCGAGATCTCGTCGGCCACGACCGCTGTCATCTGCGTGCCCACACCGTTGTCCGACGACGGTGGACCGGATTTGGGTGCTGTCATCGGTGCGACCCGCGCGGTGTCGCGCAATTTGCGGGCGGGAATGCTCGTCGTCCTCGAGTCGACCACCTACCCGGGAACGACCGATGAAGTTGTCCGACCGATCCTGGAAGAGTCGGGATTGACCGCTGGCGTGGACTTCCACCTCGGCTTCTCTCCTGAACGCATCGATCCGGGCAACCAGAAGTTCGGCCCGCGCAACACCCCGAAGATCGTTGGTGGCGATACACCGGGTTGCGTCGACCGGACCGCGGAGTTCTACTCGCGGTTTGTCGAGACCGTCGTGCGCACGAAGGGAACCCGTGAGGCGGAGACCGCGAAGCTTCTCGAGAACACCTACCGGCACGTCAACATCGCCTTGGTCAACGAGATGGCGCGCTTCTGCCACGAACTCGGCATCGATCTCTGGGACGTGATCAATGCTGCGGGCACGAAGCCGTTCGGCTTCCACGCTTTCTACCCCGGCCCGGGCGTCGGCGGGCACTGCATCCCCATCGATCCGAACTACCTCAGCCACAATGTGCGCGCCCGTCTTGGGTACCCGTTCCGGTTCGTGGAGTTGGCCCAAGAGATCAACGCCACCATGCCGACGTACGTTGGGCGCCGGGCGCAGAACATTCTCAACGACGCCGGCCTGGCGATCAATGGTGCGCGGATCCTGCTGCTCGGCGTGACCTACAAGGCGGACATCGCCGATCAGCGCGAGTCGCCAGCGGTTCCACTGGCGCGGGTACTCATGGGTCTCGGCGCGAAGATCACCTACCACGATCCCAACATCGAGTCCTGGCGGGTCGCCGGCACCGAGGTCCAGCGCGCGGACGATCTGTTGGGCGCGCTGAGCGAGGCCGATCTGGTCATCCTCGTGCAAAACCACAGCGCGTACGACGCGGAGAAGCTGTCACAGGTCGCTAAGCGATTCTTTGATACCCGAGGAGCGACCAGCGGACGTACTTCACACCGGCTCTGACGCGGGGCAGTCCCGCACGCTCCGTGAGCAGTTCGCAAGGAGAAATACGTGAAAATCGCCAACCCGAGAGCGGCGGTCCGAGCATCGAGGCCGGCGTCTCGCAGCGGCCGCCCGCACGTCATTTACCTCGCCATCGGGTTCCCGCCGGCTGCAAAGAGCTGTGCGTACCGGATGCGCGAGACGGCGAACCTGCTGTCTGCGATGGGCTGGGACGTCACCGTTGTGACCATCGCCGATGCATCGTGGGAGCGGGAGTTCGGCCTGGACTACACGTTGTCCGAATCCGTTGACCCTCGAGTTCGGATCGTGAAGCTCCCACTGGTCCGCGAGGATCTCGAGACGGATATCCGGGCGTTCAGTGAGCACCGCAGTCTCGACCCGCAGGGCTGGATCGCCGACCTGCGCAAGCGGGCCCAGGCGCAATTTCCGGAGCCGGTCTTCGGCGGCTGGCGAGATGCGCTGGAGAAAGGTCTCCTGGAGGTTCATCGGGAGCGCCCGGCTGACCTGCTTGTGACCACCTGCGCTCCGTACGTCAACCTGGCAGCCACTTGGCGGCTCTGGGAAGAGTTCCGGGTGCCGTACGTCGTCGACTTCCGGGACGGCTGGTCGATCGACGTGATCGATGGATCGGAAGCTTTCGCTCCAACGTCAGTGGCTGGCAAGTGGGAGCGAAAGGTGCTCGACGAAGCAATTGCGATCTGGTCCGTCAACGATCCGATCGCGCAGTTCTATCGTGATCGCTATCCCCATCTGGCCGAGCGCGTCCGGGTGGTCCGCAACGGGTTCGACGAGGACAGTATTCCCGAGATCGCGAAGCGCGCCACCGACGGCGACGGTTTGACGTTTGGCTATCTTGGCTCGGTCAATTTCACGCCGGCCGTGCTCGACGCGGTGCTGACCGGTTGGAAATTCGCAGCCGAATCCGACCCGGTCATCGCTCGATCGCGGTTCGAGGTCCGTGGGCACATCGGTGCGGGAGCGTTACGCGGTGTCAATTCCCATATGGAGCTGCTCAAGGCGGCCGAGCCGTGGGGGGTCTCGTTCGGCGGTCCGGTTGCAAAGAGCGACGTTGCGGCCACTTATGCCCGATGGGACGCCTTAGTCCTCATCCTCGTTGGTGGACGCTACGTCACCTCGGGCAAGGTCTACGAGTTCGCCGCGTCAGGGCTGCCGATCGTCTCGGCACACGACATCGATCATGATGCGGCGTCGATCTTGTCCGGATACCCATTCTGGACCGGCGCGGTCGGCCTCAACCCGCGGCGCCTCGCGGAATCGTTTGTACGCGCCGCGCGGTTCGCGCTCGACGCCACCGATGAGCAGCGTCAAGCCGCCCGGCAGTTCGCCCAGACATTTACCCGGGGCGGCCAGCTCGAGCCTGCCCTGCAGGAAGTGACCGAGCTTGCCCGCGGATCCCGGCGCCCCGCCGCCTAACCGAATGCTGAGCTATGAGTGAAACCTCAATGACCACGACCAAGGTGGTCGTCGTGGCGGCGAACACCATCACCCAGCCGGCCGCTCTGGTCGAGCAAATGATCCGCGCACGCGCCGCAGGTGCAGAGATCGCGGTGGTATGCAACTTCGACCCGGAGTCGCTGTCGATAGGTGGCGAACTGGCCAGCTTCCACCAGCTTGACCCGCGCAGCCCTGAATACAGCCGCTCACTCCGGCGGGCGCTGGCGGCGGCTTCCCGGCCACAGCGAGTTTGGCTACTCGTCGAGCGGAATCGCGCGGTCCGGCGCCTCCTCAAGGATGCGGACGTCATCGTCGCATTGGACGCCAACGCCGTGCATGCGGTCTGGGAGTTGGCGCAGCGGCATCGCCGGCCGGCCGCTGTTTTCGGGATGGCGGCGGCGATCAAGGCGGTGTCCCTGCATCAGGCCGATCCAGGTCGCGCGGACCGAGGCAGATTCGACTCCGCGCGTGCGCGTACCGGCGTGTGGTATCGCCAGGCGCGCCAGTTCGGCCTCGTCACCGGTGTCTCGATGGCCCGTTCGGCCCTCTCGCCTGCGGTCATGCGTACGCGGCCGGGCCAGCGGCTGTGGACCGCAACGTTGGCGGCTCCGAAGGTGCCTGATGGCGTCCGCCGCCGAATGGCCTTCGCGGTGCACTCGAGTCTGCTGAGAGCTGACCGCCCGGGCGCCGCGGTCGTCGCGTCGGCCCGCGCCGTCGGCCGCATCAAGGACGGCCCGATTCGGGCCGATCTGCTCCTGCGGGAAGCCGCGGCGGAGATCAAATACGGTGAGCCGCCGTCGCTGAAGCCGGCTGTCGCTGCCAGCCTCGCCCTTACCGACTCATACCTGACCACCAAGGCGGAGACAAAGGTCGCGCCGATCGCGTACCGGGCGATGCGCCTGCTGTTCAGCGCATCGCTGCACGTGAACAGCCTCACCTCAACGCTGGCCGAGCAGCCGGAGTCGTACCTGTCCGAGTGGCACAACAGCGCCACCGGACAGAAGATGGCCGCTCCGCGCGGTCGGTCGATGGCGGTGGCCGGGCCGGTGGCCTCGCGTCCGCACCGCGTGGCAATTGTCATCAACAGCAGCGACGACGAGCAAGGCGAGAACGACCGGGGCCAGGTCGCGGAGATCATTCGCCGCCTGGATACCTCAGACGTCGTCGAACTCCGCGTCATCGACATCGCCGAGCATGACGAGCTGGCCGAACTAGCGCTCCTGTCCCGGCGGATGATCGAGCACCTGGCGGTGGGCAAGTCGATTTACGCGAACCGGGTCGAGTCACTGATACGCCCGCATCTCGAGTGGGCAGACACCGTCCTCGTCGAAGGTGCTCGGGCGGGTGCCGCCCTGGTGAGCCTCGTCGATCCGGGAAGCACTCGAGTCGTCGTCCGGATGCACTACGCGGACCTGCTGAATTACTGGCCGCAGCTGATCGACTTCACCCGGGTCGGGGACGTGATCTTTGATGCTCCGCACGTTCGCGACTTCGCAGTTCGCGTGGTCCCGCGCCTAGCCGGCGCCCAGCACCCTCCTTTGCACGTAATCGCTGGTGCGATCAGCGCCGGGATGCCGGCCCTCCCGAAACCGGATGATGCGCGGTTCACACTGGCGGTCATCGGCGTCGGCGCCATGGCCACTGATCCGCGCTGGTCGGTCGCTGTTCTCCGGCATTTGCACGAGCGCGACCAGCGCTATCGTCTGCTCCTGGTGGGCGACGGATTGAACACCGGACCCGCCAAGATCAACGCTTACGAGGACCTGCTGTCCAGGGACATCGCTGAGCTCAACGGCGCGGTTCATCGGCGCAGCCAGCACAGCGATCTCAGCCGCCTGATCGCGGAAGTTGGCGTCATTCTCAACGGGTCGGTGCGGGACGGCTTCCCGTACGCGGTGATCGACGGTGCTGCCAGCGGCGCTATTCCGGTCGTGCGCGACTGGCCGTTCGGCTCGGCTCAGGACAACGGCGCGCGTACGCTCCTCCCCGCGGACTGGGTCGTGGACTCAGCCGAGCAGGCCGCCGAGCGAATCCTGAAGCTCACGTCGTCCAACGACGTGTGGCGGGAGGCTGGCGAAATCACGTCACGCCAGGTGCGGGATCTCTGGGACCGTACCGCCGAACTCGAGGCGTTCGACGCGGTGTTGCTCGGCCAAGGGTCGGCGGACTGACTTACCGGGCGCGCACGCCAAACTGTCCTATGGCGGCTCGCGTCAGCCCTGCGGTACTAGCGCACCATTCGAACGAATCCGGCCTTGGTGACCGTACAGTCACCAAGGCCGGATTGCGTTGTCAGGCGTTCCGTGGTCGCCTATGAGCGACTCATCAGGCGCGAATACACCGCGTCGAGGGCGTCAACCTGTGCCTCCCAGGTCCAGCCAGTGAGGAGGCCCGGTTCGTCATACGCCTTCCGGTAGCGCTGAGGATCGGCCAGCACGGCGCGGACCGCAGCCACGTACGAGTCGACATCCTGCGCCGTGAAGACCTCACCCTGGCCCGTCGTACGCACGGTGTCGGCCATGGTCTGCACGTCGCTGACGATGATCGGCAGTCGACCCTGGGAGAACTCGAAGAACTTCGTGATCAGTGCGATTTCGTGATTGGGCTGGTGCTGGATCGGGATGACCCCAGCGTCGGCGGTGGACAGGAACTGAGAGACCTGCCAGTGGCCGACGTACGGCAAGAGATGGACGCGATCGGCAACGCCGATCCCGGCTGCCCGCTCGAGCAGGGCCTCGGACGGGGCGTTGGCGCCGTTGGGGTGAAGGGTCACGAACGCGACGTGCACCCCCGGCAGCAGCGGCAGCGCGTCGATCATGGTGTCCAGCCCACGCCGGGGATTGACACCGCCGCAGTAGACCAGCAGGTGTGTCGTCTCGTCGATGCCGCACAGCGAGCGAAGGTCACCGACGGGGACCGCCGCCTCCATGGCGTCCGGCTTGCTCACCGGCGCGTTCAGGACCACTACTGGGCTCTCCGGCAGGCTGTGGGACGTGCGGAGCATCTCGGCTAGCGTCGGCGAGACGGTGACCACCGCGTCGGCCTGGGGAGCGTACTCGCGAACGTACTCGATCTGGGCCGGCAGCCAGCGTGGATTGCTCGACCGCCCCATGATGCCCTCGACCGATTCGTGCGCGTCCCAGAGGACGCGGATCACGCGGCCGCGCGAGCGGGCACGGGCGGCGGCGCGGACGGCGACGCCGAGCATGCGGAAGTCGTTGGCGTGAATGATGTCGGGCTGCATCCGGTCGATGGCCGGCCCGAACGCGAGCTCGTAGTCCCATAGGCCCGGGTCCAGCCGGCGCCAGCTGCGTCGTCCGAGCGTGCTCCGCCAGAATCCGATCGCGATCTTGTTGATCGGCGCGTCGGCGCTGCGCTGAGCGTCGCGCAGGCGGTCGGATTCGCGGCTGCGGAGCCGCACCCACCGTTGGAGCGCCTTGTTGTAGAGGCTTGACGCACGCAGCCACGGCACCCGCGCGAAGTCGAGGCTCTGAGCAGCCCCGGACTGTCGACGAGCGCGGGCCTGGGCGAGTCGAGCCCGTATATCGGCACGTCGGCCCTTGATCAACTGCTGGCGGTAGGCGGCGGTCCGGCCGGGTGGATAGGCGAGCGGTCGACGCATCCATGACCGCCGGATTTGCGAATAGTGCGGGCTCAGCGCGAACTTCACCGGCAGCAGCCGCACCTGGGCGTCGCCGATTCGCCACTCGTGCTCGGTGGCCGCGCCTTGGATTCCGAGAAGCGTCACATCCCAACCGGCGGCAGCCGCCGACTTGGCGCTTTTCTGGACTCGGGAGTCACCGTTTACCGCATTGTCAACCAACATCAGGATCCGACCGCGCGAACCGCCGGAATCCGCAGTGCCGATGGTCATTCTCGACTCACATGCCTTATCCGTCGCGCCATGGATGCGGGCATCCGCGCGACCATCAATCCAACCGCAGAACGACTGCGGCGCCATAGACCGTACTCCGTTACGCCTCCAGTCGATTGCGGAGACCATCGCCGGTTGAGGATACGGGCGGCACCGCGCGACCGGCAACGCCGTAGCCGCAAATTTGAGTGTCGTTTTAAGCCGGTTTGAACTAATCGCGGATTATTCCGCCACTGCCTTCATCAATCTGTCACAAGAATTTTTTTCTCCAGGTTTCGACGTATCGTCCCTGCTAGAGAGGGATGCGTCGGGACGGTTACGTCCGATTCGGACGGTGCGGGCTATTCGCGCCGTCATTTGCGGGTAGCGCGAGATCGTTGGTATCGCTAACGTTTGCCCCGCGCCGATCCCAGCTGGACAAGCCCAGCACCACGAGGGACGTGTTCGGCGCTTCACCCTTCAGGAGAATCCCTTGCGACGACCTCTCTCTCGCAAGCGGCTGGCGGGCGCGGCTTCGGTATTGACCGCAAGCGCGCTTGCTCTTGTCGCGGCACCGGGAAGCGCGGTTGCCAGCCACGGCGGCTACGCAACGTATCTCACCGCCAGCAGTCCGAGCGGATCCAAAACAACGATCGCCTTCAATGGCCGAGCGACCCTCGACGCCGGCGAGGCCGTGAAGCAGGCGGCGTGGTCGCCGGATGGCAGCCGGGCGGTCTATGTCAACAACTTCAATGGCATCGACACGATCCGGTACGACTCCGACGGCGACTGGTGGAACGTCGTCCTGGACGGTCCGTTTACCGTCACACCGGGCGTTCCAAAAGCCCACCCGACCTGGTCTGGCGACGGCAACGCGGTGTTCTGGTCCGAGCAGTCCGGCTCCGGCGGAGCCTGGGAGATCAACGGGGCCCCATCGGCCGCGTACTTCCCGGATGAGTCGAATCTCATCAACAACCCGCTCACCGACCCGGCCGATGGCTATGACTACACCAGCCCGGACGGCGGTCCGAACGGCATCGTCTTCCAGCGTCAGCAGCACGGCGGCGTAGGCCAGGCGGACGTCATGGAGTGGACCTCGGCTGGAGGCGTCCAGGAGCTGTTCGGCAACGGTGCGGCACCGGCGATCTCGCCGGATGGCACCAAGGTGGCGTTCGTCCGCTCGGACGGCACCAAAAACCAGATCTACACCGCCGATCTGGACGGCACCAACGCGCTGCAGATCACGACCGACGCCAGCACCAAGAACAACCCGACGTGGTCGCCCGATGGCTTGACGATTGCCTTCAACGTCAACGGCGTGCAGACGATCGCGACCGCGCCGGCGACCGGCAATTCGGCGTCGTCCACCGTGACCGGCATCACCGGCTTCCCCGCCTACCAGCCGTGGGTTCCCGCCGAGACGGTCGTCCGTCTTCAGGGCAGCAACCGGTTCGGCACCGCGTCCGCGATTTCGCAGTCGCAGTGGGCCACGGCGGGCAACGCCGGCGACCCGCGTGCACAGGCGAAGGTGGTCGTGCTGAGCCGGTCGGACACCTTCGCCGACGCGGTGAGCGGCAGCGCTCTGGCGGCGGCGAAGCAGGGCCCGCTGCTGCTGACCAACTCGACGACGCTGACCGCGGCGACCCAGACGGAAATCACCCGGGTGCTCGGCGCGGACAACATGGCGGCGACCGTCTACATCCTCGGCGGCACCGGTGCGATCTCGCAGAGCATCCAGGACGCCCTGTCGGCTCACTACAACGTCTCGCGGCTGTCCGGAAGTAACCGTTACGAGACCTCGCTCAACATTGCGCACGAGATTGACCCGGATCCGGCCTACGTGCTCGCGGCAACCGGAAACAACTTCCCGGACGCTCTTTCAGCGGGCACGGCAGCCGGTGCGTACGACTTCCCGGGCAGCACCCACACGGCCGTCGTCGTGCTCACCAACGACAAGGCTCTGCCGGCGGTGACCAAGACCTACCTGGACAACTGGGTCAACAGCCCGAACGCTCGCCTCCTGCTCGGCGTCGGCTCCCAGGCGGCTACCGCGACACAGGCCTACGGCCCGATGGATCTCGGTGGCGCGAACCGCTACGAGACCGCGGTCTTCGTTGCGCAGGTCATGTTCGGGCAAGGCTCCGTTGCCGGTCTCGCGATCGGCACCAACTGGCCGGACGCTCTTGCTGGTGGCGCGCTGCTGGGCACCCAGGGCGGGCCGCTGCTGCTGGCCAATGGTGCGTCAACGCTCTACTCGGAGACGGCTTGGGAGCTGGACAACCTGGCTGGCTCGGTCAACACCGCGTACATCTTCGGTGGTGTTGTCCCGTCGTCTAATGACAACCAGATCGGCTACTTGATCAGCGGACCGGGCAGCTACACCACCGTCACCAACCCGACGCCGGCGACCAGCCTGAATCGGACCATGGCGCGGACCGCCGGTGGCGCGACAAGCGCTCACCAGGTTCGCACCCCGGAGCAGATCAAGGCTGCGGCCACGGCTCTGCCGAAGCACTAGGTTTCGCCCAGTTAGCAGCAATTGGTAGCACAAGCGGAATGGGTCCCGGCCGTCTGGCCGGGACCCATTCGCCTGCTGAGGCCGTTCGTACCGTCTCAGACGCAGAGCGCCCCCGCCACCACGTTGGCGTCACAACGTTGTGGCGGGGGCACTGGTTCCCCCAAACCTCCAGTCAACAGCCAAACCGGGGGCGGGTGGAGAGACCGTTCGCGATCAGGCGTGCTGCCGAACGCCCCTTCATGTGTGCGTGCCACCTCCGTCACGCACACGCTCGCTAGCGGTCTTACCGTCGCGGCTTGCGCCGCGAGGCTTTTTCATTGCGG
>Ga0163163_10001617_pt1 | contig 18945 bp, 11 predicted proteins | sample S65metaG_FD_119766 | JGI IMG/M metagenome (GOLD analysis project Ga0163163, IMG submission 119766) | Switchgrass rhizosphere microbial communities from Kellogg Biological Station, Michigan, USA - S6-5 metaG | ecosystem: Host-associated > Plants > Roots > Rhizosphere > Soil | place: USA... | reverse complement strand
CTGCAAAAACGATGGAAAACAACGCCAGGAGGCTCTTTCTTGAAATGGCAGAGTCCATTGAATTTCCATTTAGTACCGACATTTTTGACGGTACTGTTAGAAAGTCACATCCGTTACCGGCATATCTGGGAATCATGACAATCAAGCTGCCTCCTTGGTTTAAATAACGGACCATAACGGCGAATTCTTAGACAGAGCCCCTTTTTTGCGTGCGCGAGCGTGACGCGCCGATGGCTTGCGAGTCCGGAAGGTCGTTGAAAAGCGTACGAACATCCTTCTTCAGTTTCTACTGAAGCGATCTCGAAGTTTTGTCACAGACAGGCTGAAGTTTTCGCAGTTTTGAGCTAAGACATTTGCCCAGGGCCACCAGGAGAACGCGCACTTCAATGAAGGTCTGATGATCGTTTTCCGAGAGACGCTTGGTTCCTGTAATGCTTTGTTCGTCATTGACCTGGAATCTAGTGATATACACTTGCTTGCCGTTACAGACGCCGGCTGAAATATAATTGCGGAAGCGTGAAATCTGCTTCAATCAACGTTAACTTTGGGATGCCAACAGGTGGCGCAGGATGGTGTTTCAAACAAAACTGCGCAGTGTGACATCAGAGTGCGATTGTGTCACGTTACTTCAGCGGGTAATTGGGCTGATCGCGGTTTGCCGGATCGAGAAGCGGGCAGACCGCAATTGACGTATCCAACGGCATGCAAGGGATGACGAGGATAATGTCGAATCTTCTTGTGAGGAAGGCCTCACGCAAGTGGAATGAAAATACAGATACATCGTTTCATTCGAGTGAAGAAAAGATATGGGTACGAGGGACGACGCAGATGTCGGTCAGGGAAATGGCACATCGGGGGGAGCCAGGACGGAATTGAATCAACCGGGAAAGTCCCCAGCGCTGCAGAGTTTCTCCGTCGACGAAATCATGTGGCAGGTGCGTGCGGAATTGAATCGCCTCCGAAGGGGTCATGCCACTGTCGCCAGTTCTTCCAGCAATACTCGTCATTTCGACTTGTCGATCCCAAGCTGGAAGCCTGCGGTTCCGCAGCTGGTGATTAAAGACAAGTATCATCTTTCTGAACTGCTCGCGTTCTCAGACGAGGACTTTATCAACGCGGCTTATCGGGCAATCCTGCGTCGAGATCCAGACGAGAGGGGGTTCAACCATTATCTTCAGGCTCTACGCGGCGGAGGATCGCCAAAGGTTCTGATTCTTAGGGATTTTCTCGAGACTAAGGAAGGCCAGGCAACTGGTGTACGCATTCAGGGGTTGTTTTTGCCGGCTCTTCTCGACAAGTGGCGCAGAAAGAGGTTTGTAGGTCCGATGATCGCCTGGGTTCACGCTGTTCTGCGCCTGGGGACACAAGCAGATCGTCAGGCAACTCATGAGGCGAAGAATGACCAGGAAATTCAGGAGCTGGGGCGCCTGGTGAATGAGGTGTCCGAACATCTCATGCATCGGATCATTACCATGAAAGCGCAGTTTACGGGCCAGATCGCGCCCAGCGAATTTGACGCGTTGAAGAACGAGCACGATTCCACAAATTTGCGAGTTGCCAGGCTGGAGACAGAATTGGAGCGGGCGATTGCTGAATCTCGTACGAAAGGAACGCCTGGGGCGCTGGACTCCTTCCATGCTGCCTTCGAAGACCACTTTCGTGGGGATCGCTTACTCTACCGTGCTCGCATAGAACCCTATCTGGATTTTGTGCGGGCAGTGGGAGCTGGAACGGCCGATGCACCGATTGTGGATGTCGGCTGCGGCCGAGGTGATTGGCTGGAATTACTCCGCGATTGTGGATTGATTGGGCTGGGCATCGAAGGCAACCGCGCATTCCTCGACATGTGCCGGACGCGTGGCCTTACAGTCTTAGAGGGAGATGCAATCGAGACTCTGCGCGGGATGCCGGATGGTTCTGCAGGTGCCATCACTTCGATGCACGTGATCGAACGTTTGCCGTTTGATCGCGCAATCGCCCTGCTGGACGAAGCACGCCGAGTACTCCGTCCTCGAGGGCTCATCATTATTGAAGCTCTCAATCCGGAAAATTTATCTATTGGCAACCATTGGTCTTATGGGGATCCGAATCGTCGGAATCCATTACCGCCGGATGCATTACGCTGGATCGTTGAATCGCGCGGTTTTACGGACGTGCGCATCGAACGGCTGGTTATTGCACGAGGCCGCAATGCTCCAAAGCCGATATCGGGAGATGTGCCGGGAGCAGACGCTATCAATGCTCTTCTTGGTTCTCTGAGCGCATCAACGGATTACGCCATCATCGGTAAGCGTCCATGACTCCGCATGCCTAAGAAGATCGCAATCGTGGCTACAACTTCTGCTTCCGGCGAGAAGGGCGGGGCGGAGCGATTCTACGAGGGCCTGAAGTCCTCGCTGTGTGCCGAGGGAGTGAACGCGGAGATTGTGCCTGTAATTCCCGATGAATCGAGTTTTGAAGGGATTCTCGGATCCTACCTCCGGTTCTACGATCTTGATCTCGCTGGCTTCGACGGTATCATTTCGACTAAGGCGCCGGGATATTTGGCGCGGCATCCCAATCATGTCTGCTATCTGTTGCACACGATGCGCAGGTTCTACGACATGTTCGACATGGAATTCCCGTCGGCCGATGAGACTATCCGGGAGCAGCGCAGGCGAATACAGGAGATCGACACGGCTGCATTTCTGAGTCCCAACATACGGCGAATCTTTGTAATCGGCCAAGAGGTCAGGGACCGGCTGGAGAGCTTTAACGGGATCCGCTCCGATGTTCTCTATCCCGCCACGACTCTGACGGGTTTCCGGCAAGACGGCAATTTCGACTACCTGTTCCTGCCGGGGCGCCTTCACCGCTGGAAAAGAGTGAACCTGGTTATTGAGGCAATGAAGTATGTCAAGGCACCCATCAAGCTGATCATTTCCGGAACAGGAGAGGATGCCGCCGAACTCCGGGCTCTAGCCGAACGGGATGCTCGAATTAAGTTTCTAGGGCGAATCAGCGACGAAGACTTGATCCAATATTATGCCAACGCGCTCGCGGTTCCTTTTGTGCCCTGTCGCGAGGATTTTGGGTATGTGGCTGTTGAGGCTTTCCATAGCGGAAAGCCCGTTATCACCTGCCGCGATTCCGGAGAGCCGGCGAGATTGACAGCCCGGTTTGACGCGGGTTTAATCTGCGATCCAGATCCACAGGCCGTCGGCGCCGCTATCGACGCACTGTATCAGGCACCGGAAACTGCGAGGATGCTCGGAGAAAATGGAAGGATCCATGCGGCAGCGGTGAACTGGAAAAATACCGCCAGGACGCTGGTTGCTGCGTTGGGGCTTGATCCTTTGGAAGAACGCCAAGGGTTCGGTTGAGTTTACGTTTTTCCTCTAACTGTGAGAGTGGCGCCGGACAGACTATTCTCCAAGGCGCTTAGATCCGTCTGCACCATTTCTTTGACGAGGTCTGTAAATAGCCGCCGTGGTTTCCATCCAAGCAGGCGAAGTGCTTTGCCGGCGTCCCCCAGCAGCAGATCGACTTCTGCGGGACGGTACATGATAGGGTCCACCTTCACGTATTTTTCGTAATCCAATCCGACATAGGAAAAAGCGACTTCGCAAAACTCCCGGACACTGTGTGTTTCTCCAGTCGCAATGACATAATCCCCGGGCTGCGGCTGCTGCATCATCAGATGCATTGCCTGCACATAATCCTCCGCATGCCCCCAGTCTCTTCTCGCATCTAAATTGCCGAGATGTACTTCTTTGGAGATTCCCAGCTTGATTCTCGCAACGGAACTGCTGATTTTCCGTGTCACAAATTCGAAACCTCTGCGAGGACCTTCATGGTTGAAGAGGATCCCGTTGCAGCAAAACATTCCATACGCTTCGCGGTAGTTTACGGACAAATGAAATCCGGCAACCTTACTGATGCCATATGGGCTGCGAGGGCGAAAAGGCGTGGTCTCCGTCTGGGGAACCTCAAGGACCTTGCCAAACATTTCGCTGGAACCGGCAAAATAGAACCTGCAATCCGGAAGTAATTCCTTAAGTGCTGCCAGAACATAGTGCGTTCCGTTGACATTGGTATTCATGGTGCTAAAGCCGTCGGAGAAACTTTCGGCAACGAAGCTTTGAGCGGCAAGGTGGTAGCACTCGTCGAATTTATTGCGGCTGAATACGTGAAAAATACTTGGGTAGCTATCCAGGTTTGCCGCATGAAGCGTCAGGCGATCCAGTAAATGCTGGATTCTTCCAAATCTGCGCTCTGGCTCCTCCAGGGCGACCCTGCGGACCAAACCGTGAACTTCATAACCTTCATTCAACAGGTGCTCGGCGAGGTAGCTTCCGTCCTGGCCTGTAATGCCGGTGATGAGCGCTCTTTTTTTCATGACAAATATTCTCTCTCAGGGAAAGTGTAATGAACAATCACTTTTCGAAGGATAGGCATAACCGACGAAGCAACGGTGTCTTGCTCCTCCGAATTTCCTCGCAAGGGAATTCAAAAACGTCAGGAACCCGGTGTCAATCGTTGAAGTTCAAGGCGGCGAAGACTGTAGCACATACCGAGTTCGCACATTCATGTTATGTTCCCGATTTTGGCTGGACGGAATCTAAAGAAGCACTCGCGCAAGTTTCGCTGTGGCTTCGTGCCACGTTATCGATTTGATCTTTTCGGGGCGCTTCGATTTCTCGCCTCGAAGAAATTCACCAATGGCAGAAGCCAATGCTTCAGAGTTGCCGATTGGGAAATATACGGCTTCATCGCCCACGATTTCATGGAAGACGGGAATGTCACTTAACAAAAGCGGTGTCCCCTGGCTCCCGGCTTCCACCAACGGCAAGCCAAAACCTTCGGCAATCGAGGTTTGAATCAGAGCACCCGCTCCCTTCAACAGGCATTGCACATCTTCGTCGGAGGCGTTCTCCAGCCAAAATAAACGGCGCCCGTTTTCCCGATGCTTTTCAATCCTTTTTACCAGTTTGTCCACGTTCCAACCCTTTTTCCCCATCATTACCAGGGCGACATCGCAACCACCCTTCCAAAGCTTGTCCAAAGCATCAAGGGCAGTCCCATAGTCTTTTCTGGGCTCCAACGTGCCAAGTGTTGCAATGTAAGGTCGTCCGCCGATTTGCTTTAGGACTTTCGAGCTTTGTTCGCCACTCGCATTCAAAACCTGGGGAGCAAAATCGCAACCTAAATGAACTCTTCGAGACCATGGTCGGCGTTGTCCATGAGGCAAAGATTCATCGATAAAAGACTCGAGCTCCAGACGAGTAGCCTCTGAAATGCATATGAATCCATCTGCCGTATTCACGGCGTGGGAAAGCCAACTCTTAAACGTTGGCGGCACGCCGGGGTCACAAGTCTGTGGGTACCTAATCGGAATTAGATCGTAAACCATCCACACCACCTCCCCACCAAGTTGCCAGGTTGCGGAGTGAAGTCGATCGAACCGCTCCGGTGACCACCAGGACGAATCCAGCATGAATACGAGATCGTTCGGTCGCGATATCACCTTTTCATCAGCGCCCGGACAATCCATGCCAATTATGCTACGGGCATATGCTCGCGCATAGCGGATTCCCGCTTCCGTCCATGCGAACGGCTCCACGGTAAATTGCCCTTCAACGCGGGCAACATCTGCAAGACCTGCACAGAAGTTTCGGGTCACTCTCTGGATTCCAGTCTTCACATTGAGACGAACGATTTCGGTGATATCCACGAGGATGCGCCGCCGATCTCCGTTTTCGATCATTTGCAGCCCGTTTTCCAGGCTCTGTTCTCCCTGGCTGCCGGCAGCCAGGCAACCCTTTGCAATTACAGCAATGTCCTTTCTGGTTGGCCAATTGATTCGAGAACCAGGCCGAGGCAGTACCGAATGATTCCTCAGCGCCTGTAAGACTGCACTGGCACACTGCTCCCATGTAAATTCCAAAGCGCGTTGCCTGGCACCCAGTATTAGCGAGTCTCTGAAAGCTTCGTCTTCCAGTGCCCGGCGTAAGACCGCCGAACTCTCTTCCCGGTTGCGTGGATCGAAAAGCATGTCCGGATTGCGAACGACTTCCGGAAGCGCACCGAGGCATGACGAAAGACTTGGCGCTCCCGAAGCCATTGCCTCCAGAACTGGGAGCCCGAAGCCTTCATAGAAAGAAGGAAAGAAAAAAACTCGGCACTTGGAGTAAAGCAATTTCAGGGTGTCCTCGTCGACTTTGCCAAGGATAATCACCTGATCCTTCAGATGCTGATATTCACCTTTTAATGCGTCGTGGATATTCTCATCGACCTGGGTTAGCACCAGCTGATGCCCCCGACGCAGTTGCTCCGGCAAATCCGCAAATGCCTGGACTGCTCCGATCGTATTTTTTCGCCAATCCCTGTTGCTAACCATCAGGACGAATGGCTTTCCAATCCCCAATTTCGCGAACTGCGCGACCTCATCCATCCCTGAATTACCCAGCAGCGCTTGATCGAGACCTGCCCCGACCACCTCGATTTTGGCCGGATCGATTGCCAGGTGCTCTATGAGATCCCGGCGCGTCACCTCTGAAATGGCAAGGAGCAGATCGAATTTGTTTAGATGCTTTGCTTTTTCGGAATACCAGCTGGTAAAAAGATGTCCCTCCGGAAGATATTCATCAGGAAACACCAGCGGTATCAGGTCATATACAATGGCGGCAGCTGGTACGTTATGCAGGAAGTCCCACTCGAGCGCAGTACAGTGGGTGCCAGACTCAAAGAAACTGCCGATGAGCAGAATATCCGGCCGGATCGACTCAAAGAACTTGGCTCTTAATTGACCCGCTGCTTCCTCGATGCCTGGTAAATGATTCGAATGGTTGGAAAAGGGATAGCCGTAGGTGACGATCTTCCCAGCGATACGCTTATCGCGCAATGTGTTCCGGACATCGCGCATGCGCTGCGTGTCTGTGGCGTCGATACAAATGACCAGTTCATCGTCAACTCTCAATATTCCGGATAGTGCACCGACCAGACTCAGCACGTATCTGCCAATACCTCGATCGCGCGAGTCGGTCTGACAGCACTGCATGTCGATCGCAATCCTCATTCGTGCAGTCCGATCCTCCGGATAGTTTGGGGGGGGGCTGATTCGCGGAATCGCCACAAGTCAGTGGCAGGCCTAAACTGTGCCAGTTTCGGGATCATTCCAGAATCTTGAGAGTGCAAGAAGTTGAGCTGTTGAAACCTCGAAAGCTGTGTTTTTCATCGTTTTTCCAGGATCAGCATCAGACAATAACACGACTTAAAGGAATCAACCGCAACCGGTTTCAGCGGTTTAGGCGCCTCACGTTGAGAGTCTGCCACGTCCACAACGAGAGAGGTCACAGTTGTGTTTTTGCAGCGCAGGTGTGCAAACCGATCTAAACCTGGGGATTACCCGATATTGAAGACAGATGAGGTATCGTGGAATCGATACTGGCGTTTAGCAGCAGGCATATTGTCGTAGAGGAACAGGTTAAGTCTAAGGAAGCCGTATGAGCACTTCGAACTTGTTGGCACAAATCTGTGTCCGGTTACGGTATTCACGGGCGCCGCAACCGGGAGTACGCAGCGAGCGAATTCATTGAGCTGTGTTCGGCGACCGGCCTCACGATTATGGATGCGCAGACAATAGACGTAGTGCCGACCCTCTACTCGCGCGATGCCGAGGTGAATGGCTACGGGGCATATCATATGGTCCTGGCGCGGCTCGACGCGACTCCACGATTAGTCCGACCAGCCTGGCTCTATTGAAGCTTTTCCATGATTCGTCTCACATCGAATTCGCGTCTCCTTCCCGGAAAATAGGTCCAGGATTCAGTGGCACTGACCTAAGAGGAAACGCCAGTAGGCCACCGTTTCGATGCCGTTATCATGGTTGACCCGCAAAGCAGGACTTGTCAGCTCGAGACGTATGCAAAGCCAGGTCGACACCGTCTCGTTCGCTGTGATTCAATGTTGCCTTTAATCTTCTCGAAGAGGTTCAAAAAGTCTTAATGAAAAAAGCCCTGATCACCGGAGTTACCGGTCAGGATGGATCCTATCTGTCGGAATTATTACTGGCGAAAGGATATGTCGTTTACGGCATCATTCGCCGGTCCAGTTCATTCAATACGGGCCGAATTGATCACATTTACAAGGATCAGCACGATCCCGATCCAAATTTTCGACTGGTGTACGGCGACCTCAATGATGCCAGCTCGCTGAATCGAATCATTCGTGAAGTCGCGCCGGATGAGATCTACAATCTCGGAGCGCAAAGTCACGTGCGCGTGAGCTTTGACATTCCGGAGTACACCGGTGAAGTCACGGCGCTCGGAGTGGTGCGGTTGTTGGAGGCGATCCGCGAAGCCGGAATTCGCACCAGATACTATCAGGCCTCGAGCAGCGAGATGTTCGGTAATGCGCCGGCCCCGCAGAGTGAGAACACGCCGTTGCTTCCGCGCAGTCCCTACGCTGCGGCAAAAGTGTATGCATACTGGATGACCAATACATACCGCGAAGGATACGGAATGTTCGCGTGCAATGGAATACTCTTCAATCACGAATCCCCGCGCCGCGGAGAAACGTTCGTGACGCGTAAAATTACGAAGGCTGTTGCACGAATTCATCACGGTCATCAGCAGAAGTTGTTTCTGGGAAATCTGGATGCGCGCCGTGACTGGGGTTATGCAGGAGACTACGTGGAATCTATGTGGCTCATGATGCAGCAGGACAAACCTGACGATTTTGTGATTGCCACAGGCGAAACCCATTCCGTGCGGGAATTTCTGGATGAAGCGTTTGGTCGACTGGATATGGACTGGAAGAAGTACGTGGAGATCGATCCGCGATACTACCGCCCGGCAGAAGTGGATCTGCTGCTGGGTGATGCGTCAAAGGCACAAAAGCAATTGAATTGGAAACCGAGGGTACATTTCAAAGAACTGGTTCAGATGATGGTGGATTCCGATGTCAAAAATGAACTTCTGGTCCGATAAGAGGGTGCTGGTGACGGGAGGAGCAGGGTTCCTGGGATCGCGTCTTGTCGCGAAGCTTCGGGAATTGGGTCCGGCTGAAATCTTCGTCCCGCGTCGAGCTGAGTATGATCTGGTCGAACAAGCTAATGTTGAACGACTCTATGAAGAGACATGCCCGGACATTGTCATTCATCTGGCAGCACATGTTGGTGGAATCGGCGCCAATCGCATGCATGCGGGATCATTTTTCTATGACAACCTGATTATGGGCGCACAGCTGATGGAGTACGCCCGCCGATCAGGTGTGACGAAGTTTGTGGCGGTGGGCACCATTTGCGCGTATCCCAAATTCACTCCAGTCCCTTTCAGGGAAGAAGATCTATGGATTGGCTATCCCGAAGAGACCAATGCACCCTATGGCCTGGCGAAGAAGATGATGCTGGTTCAGTCGCAAGCCTATCGGCAACAATACGGCTTCAATTCCATATTTCTGCTTCCGGTCAATCTTTATGGTCCAGGGGACAATTTCGATCCCGAGTCCTCGCATGTTATCCCGGCGATCATTCGTAAGTGCGTAGAGGCCGTGCGGGATGGTAAATCCAGTATCACGCTCTGGGGAACGGGAACGGCGACGCGTGAATTTCTGCATGTGGACGATGCGGCAGACGGCATACTTCTCGCTTCCGAACGTTACAATGCCAGCGATCCTGTCAACGTAGGCGCCGGAATGGAAATCAGTATCCGTGATCTTACACAGCTCATTGCCGAATTTAGCGGGTTTCATGGAGAACGCATATGGGACTCGACCAAACCCGATGGTCAGCCTCGTCGATCGCTGGACACTACAAAAGCCGAGCAACTTTTTGGATTCCGTGCAAAGGTTCCGTTTGATAAAGGTTTGAAGGAAACCGTCGAATGGTTCAAATCGGCACCCTCCACTGAACGATCCTTAAGACGCATTAGGATGTCCTCCAGCATTTCTTAATTTTGCTTTCAAGCGCAGGAATCGAGATAGGATCGATCGTGTCGCAAGTCGTTTTGGCGGTCAGGTGTTCTAGTCTTGACTTGAGTGCACGCCCGGTTAAAAATCCCGTATGAGTTGGAGCGATGGAATTAGCTACGAGATTGAATTCTGGGACAAATTTCTTGAAAAAAAGGGAGACCGCTGGCCCGAAGATTATCAGAAGCGGTTGGATCCCTACCGTCCGGTCGATGCCAGCTACATAAAACTATTTGATGACATGCCAGCCAACCCTCTCCGGGTTTTGGATGTTGGTGCCGGGCCGATGACGATGTTCGGCTGGACTCATCCGAGAAAACAAATCGAGCTTGAGGCCACAGACGCCCTGGCAAAAGAGTACGATGTCCTCCTGTTGAAATATGGCATTACTCCACCGGTGAGGACGATATACGCGGAAGCGGAAAAACTTACCCAACATTTCGCTTCAGGAATGTTTGATTTCGTTCACGCGCAGAATAGCCTCGATCATTGTGCCGCGCCGCATGTGGCTATCTGCCAGATGCTCGCCGTGGCAAAAATTGGCGCGACCGTTTCGCTGAACCACGCGGAAAACGAGGGCGCAAATGAAAACTACGCCGGATTCCATCAATGGGATTTTACCGTTGAGAATGGAAATTTTATCATCCGCGGCAGAGAGCAAACGATAAACGTCACACAGCTGGTGAGCCCGGTGGCAAAAGTGGAGTCGCACCTGGAAAGCCGTTGGGTCTCCATTAGAATGAAAAAAGTGAAGGATCTTACCGGGGACGGCCGCATTCCTGAGTAGTTGATCCTGCAGTTCGCATTGAATCGCCAACGATGTGCGGTTCTGATTTGGAGAGATTCGGGTATGAGGGAAGCGGTGCTCACGCTCATTCCGTTTCCATCGGGCAATTCGCCTCATTCCGGACTGTTTCTGGCAATCCTGAGCTTTTCGACGAATCGGAATTACTCATAATCCACATTTCGTAGTCCAACAAACGCCGCGCTCTATTTCTTCCCGAACAGAGTTTCTCGATTTTCCTGGTGTACTCCGATTGCATCTGATCGAGCGAGAAGCTTTCATGAATTCGGGTTCTGCATCTGGATCGAATTTCCGGTTCACCTTCAATTCTATTCAGTAAAACTGATACCTGGGCGGCAATGCTACTCGCCGAGGCCCCTGCATCGACTAATAGTCCGACTTCCTCTGTCACGCACTCGGAAGCCCCTCCCACTCTCGTGGAAACCACAGGGATGCCCTGCAACATCGCTTCCAGAAATACGATCGGCAGGCCCTCATACCTCGACGTCAGGAGCAATATCGTCATGGCGGCATAGATCTCATCCACGTTCTCGATGTATCCCGTGAGATGAAATCGTTCCGCAAAAGGTGAATTGTTAATCAACGCCTCAACCTCGGATCTTGCGTCGCCATCGCCAACCATAACAAAGTGCACAGACGGGTTGTCGTTTGCGATCTGACAGGCGACTTCTATCCATCGAGGGAGATCTTTCTCTGTCGCAATGCGACCAACAAAACCAACAACGGGAGAACCTTTCGGAATGCCCAATCGAGTGCGAGTCGACAAAGAAAATGACTCTAACTGCTCCCTGGATAAAGTTCGATTGGTATCAATGCCATTGTGAATTACGGTGAAGTCATCCGAAGGTAATCCGTGAACTGTAGATGCATGCTGCTTCAAATCAGAAGAAACAACAAACCGGGCATCGAGCAGGCCGTGAAATTGCATAGAGTTGCCTATCCAATCATCTCCGGTGCTATGACAGTGCGTTAAGTCCGCGACGGCCACTGTTGACGAGAGCTTGCGAATCTCATCTGCGAGGACATAGCCTTGATGAGTATTCCGGTTGAATATCAAATCAATACATCGAGACACGCACAAATATCGAAGTAAGGCTGCCACCTGAGACGGGTTTGCGGAAAATTCCGGAATTGAAATAAGTTCATCGACAAGACTTCTGTATTTCGGCAGCCATTGCTCTTCATTCCTCAGCATTCTGACCACCGTCACACGAAATCTTTCCTTTGGAAGAGCGGACAGAATATTCAGGTCTACCTTTTCTGCTCCCCCAACAGTGCAGAAAGGGATGCAGTACAAGACTTGGAATCTATTGTCACTCCAGTAACGCGGTTGGAATGGCGATGGCATACCTGCCAGATACCGTTCCTCGACACGTAAATCAAAGAAGTTACGAAGAAGACTGGAGAACTCCCGTGTGATTAGGAAATGGCTATCTGGTGCTGTCAGTGAGCGTTTTGAATCTGCCATGTCCGAGTTGGATTGCCTAGCCTGATGCTCACAGCCCTCGGGGTAACCCATAAATTGTTCAATCTGGTTTTTCGATTCGCTGTACTTGTCGCGACGAATCAGGTGTGGAGACTTTAGCAAATCTTCCAGGGACTGGTTTTCCAAAAGACCGAAATGAATGAGCAGTCGGTCTGGATTAAGTGCTGCCAGAAGAGAGAGAGATTCGAGCGCTGCAGGCTCAAGCGAATGAATTCCATCCAGAAAACAGATGTAATCCGAACGAACAGCCTTGAAGACATTACTATCTGGCGATGCGGTCCCTGCATGATAATGGTCAATGACTTTTACCCGCTGATCCGCACGGAGGGAGTCTAAATAGGAAACGACAGCCTGATCAGTCGAACCGTGATTCATCACAATCACTTCAAAATCAGCGACCGTTTGCTTCCATAGATTGGACAGTCTGGATGAAAACGAATCAATTCGATTGCAGAGAACAGTTACGACGGAAATGGTCGGCCGCCACCGAATTTTCCGCCTGACTATCGCTTCAGGAGAATATGCGAGTTCGTTGATCCGCAGCAGATATGCAAGAACGTCTCTTTGTGGGTTGCAATTGCTCGGTCGCCTAACAACATAGGAGCCCTGAGAGCGCGGATAGAGCAAGGGGACAGGTACTCTGAGACCGTGTCCACCATTGGATGAAAGCTCCAGGGCGAAACCCCAGTCTTCATGTCCGGTCGGCTTGTGGGTACGAAATCCAGGTGAGTTTCGAAACCAGTCTGACCGGATCAGGCCACACGTCGAGATACTATCCTTCCACAGAATGTCATACGCGTTATACGTGGTTCCGTCGCTGATCCCTTCATGGCATGAGGGATCTCTGGTCTCGGGATAAGCATAAGCCACATCAGGACGCGCTTCGAGTTCGAGCAACAAAAGCGCGATGGCTTCAGCGGCCAGCCGATCTTCTGAGTTAAGGAATATGATGTAGTCCGACTCCCTGACATGAGCTCCCGTGTTACGAGCAACCGCTGTCCCCTGGTATTCCTGGCGAACAACCCTCACTTTTTCGCTTCGAATCTGCTTAAGAATGGACAGCGTGTCCTGGTCCGTCGAGCCGTCATCGACGACAATCACGACTAGATTCGAATAAAGTTGGTTCAATACCGAGTCAATAACTTCGTGTAAGAACTTACCGTTGTTACGACACGGTATAACTACTGACACGGTTTTTGTGATCGCACGGACCTGCTCTGTAAGTTCACTTCGAAGTCCGGCGAGCCTGGTGAGAAAGAAGTGCGGATTGCCGACTGAAGACAAGCCGCTTTCGCGGTTCCGGACTTCTCCCAGATAGCGAACCAGAGGATTCAGATGCCCTTCCGCGTCGAAACCATCGTGGCGCAGATGCCACTCAAAATCACACGGAGGCCGCGATTTTCGGCCTTCCGCCGCTCCCCTGCGTATGTAATGACCAAGCGGATTGATGCCTGCTTTTACAACATCCAGATTGCTGTCCAAATAAAAGGTTGTATCGAATAGCGAATTTGGATCGTATCCCTCTTGTGCTCCGCTGGTGAGGTAATGAATCAGCGGATTCCTACCGAACTCTACAACCTGGGGATAGTGTTTCAGATACCATCTGGAATCGAAGACTCCAGATCTGGATATTGTCCAAAAGTCTGTTGCAAACCGAAGGTAGCGTGTAGATTTGGATTTGGCTTCGCGAAAACATTCTGCAATAAAGTGCAGCCACTTCATGGGAAAACTACTGGAACCTGGCTCTATTAGTCATGCCAATGTATTAATAAACGGCCTATGAGCCTGAAATGCCCCGCAATGCGCGCAAGCGTTTTGCGAAATGACGCAATGGACCTGTGATTTTCCATGAAGTAGAACCAAGGAGAGCCGTAATGTTTTCCTGATTCCGATCGCGTTCTCCGCTGACCGCCGCAATTTGAACACTCTGTTCCGCAATTTGAACACTCTGTTCATGGAGGAGCCTCTGGGTATCCTGTAACTGGTTCGATCTTTGCTCAAGTTCTACAGCACGTGCTTCCAGACTGGTTCGCAGTTGCTCAATGATTTCATCACTATTTTTCAGAAGATCCGCTCGGCGTTCGAGTTCAACAGTTCGCGCGTTCAGATATTCCCGCAGTTGCTCGATGATTTCATCTCGCTTGCCCAATTCATTCGATTGGCGTTCCAATTTTGATGTATAGAATTCCCTTAATTCCTTCGCGGGATCGGTAATTAATGTTCTGACGAGGGGAAACAAGTCGATTTCAACGCCGTCATGTTCCCCACGGGCGCCGAGGGTTTTCAATGGCGGCAACTCCCGTTCACCTTCGGTGTAGGCATGGAGAAGGGCACGGTAATCTTGAAATTCCAGATCCAGCGCTTCCGCCAACAAGGGGCGCCAGCGAGCAGCATTAAACAGGAAAGTAAGTGGGTGTATAAATGAAAGACCCTTTCGGTCCGCGAGGCATTCGGCTGGCAATTTGATCTCTGTTCGGTCTGTGTTAACAAAAACGATCAGATTCTGTTGATACCAGAACTCAACTTCCTTGTGATTCCAAACCTTTTCCCGAAGGAGGTCGTATGCAACATAATTATTTTTTCGAAATAGGATTGCCCAGAATTCTAGCCATTGTTCATTGACGTGATCGGTGCCGCCTTGATATGGCATCGCCGCCGAAAATAGAACAACATCGCTAAGTTGGCATAGATCTGCCACGAAGGACGTTGAACGGTCATTGGGAAGATGTTCGGCAACTTCCAGTGAGATGGCCAAATCGAACCTGCGCGGAAGCTGAATTCGCGCCTTCAGGTCACATGCCTGGAATTGATGCTGTTGGATGAGCAGCCTTGCACAATCCACATAAGTGCCATCTATACCCAGGATATCCGCGACACCGTTGTCTTCCGCTACGCGCAGCCATGCGCCCTCTCCGCACCCGATGTCTACAACGCTTTGTGGTCGGTAGAAATCAAATAGTGTCGGCAGGACAACACGCGCGGACGCAAGGCTGCCTGCGTCAAGGAAATCAAAGAACTCGCGATCGTATGGAGTTGATGACATTCGATGTTTTGCTTCAGATTGCCATTCTGCGATTGTTTTTGATTAACGGATCTTTGGAAACATTCCAAGCCGAATCAACCAGCTTAGCCCAAAACGCTATTGGCGGCTCAGGAGTTCCCATTTGCAATTAATGTTTGAAAGAGTGAGTCATATTGGTCAATCGAACTGCCTATCGCGCAATGCTCTTCTGCCCACCTTCGAGCGGACTGCTTCATCGACAAATGGAGTTCAGGTTGGTCCGCAAGCTGTATCACGGATGCGGCAAATCCGGAGACGTCACCAGCGTCGCAAAGAAACCCGGTTACGCCTTCCTGTACCATAGTCGGCAGCGCCCCGACTCGCGAGGCAATCACTGGTACTCCCGCAGCGAAGCTCTCCATTACCGCATTGGGTCTGCCGTCCAGTCTCGAACAGACGATGAGCGCGTCACAACAACTCAAATAAGATTTTGGATCTACGAAACCAAGAAAGTAGATATTCTCAAGATTCCATTTTTCAACCAGCTCCGCCAGTTCCGCACACAGTATTCCTTTGCCACAAACAATAAACTCGATATCCCGCCGATTCCGCAAAAACTCCGCGATTGCGACAAAGACCTCCGGTGCTTTTTCCGGAGACAATCTTCCGATGAATCCTACCGTGAATCGATTGATTCCGCTCAGTGGCATGCCGGATAACTCGCGCCATGAGAGTTTCGGAACCGGCATGTAGTCTCTCAGATCGACTCCGTTTGGAATTATTGAAATCAGATCTTCTCGCTCACCCTGTTCGATCAGCCACAATTTCATCTCCGAATGTTCAACGATTATTCTGTCGATAAGGTAGTTGTACTTCAGGTAATGCGCTGTCATTCCAACGTGGTTGAAAAGAATATCGACGACGTGCAGCCGGGGAAAATCAGTCTTCAGCGTCGGCAGCAGGTCATAGGTAAAGATCGACCCTGCTATCCAGAGAATTTGAATGTCGCGGCTACGCAGGAGGTACGCAATAAAGTCTGGCCATTCGTGTGAAGGCTGATATCTGGGTAAATGAAAGACTTCGAGAGTGCTCACTTCGAACCAGGAGGTTGTATCACCAGCTCTGGGGTCGACCGGCTCTGTGGTTATCACGACGAACCTGAATCCCCGTTGCGTAAGATGACCAATAATCTGGCTTAAACTACGTTCAGCCCCCCCGATAGTCAGGAACGGCATCGCCAGCAAGATATATTTGTGGGACGAGGACGAAGCACTTACTCGCTTCGCGAAAGTAACAGCCGACCTTGTGGATATGGAACTTCTATCTGCGGGGGAATGACGATCAAACACATTACCCGATTTCAATGTTCCATACTGTCGCTGTACATCTGCAAGTACTCCGCAATCTAAAGGCAGTGTCTCGTCGGCACTTTCATTTCGGGCGTGCTGCAAAAGTTCCGGTAAACTCCTTGGAATCGCGCCGGCGTTTAAACATCGCAATAGAAATTCCCAAGGCCCGTAAAGTTCATACTTCGAATCAAACCCAGACAAGTGTTGCCACAATCTCTTTCGTACGATCAGAAAAGGTTGGTTTGGCAGGTGAAGGGTGCGCCAGAAAGGTTCGGATATCCCTTCATGCATCCATAACTCACGCAAGAGACATCCGGCGATGTCTGCATCATCTTTCTCCAGCATCAGAAACATCTTTTCGATACAGGTGGGATCAATCGTGTCGCCAGCGGCAAGCAGACAAAGGTATTTTCCGTTCGCCACACGAGCGGCTGCATTGGCTCCGCTCATGGCACCCTCCGGAGTGCGGACTAACCGCGCATTGCCTGGAACTCCTTCGGAATTCCGAAGGTCAAAACTATTTCTGACAACGATGAGTACCTCAATTCCTGCCATGGTTTGTTTAGATATCGACTGTAGTGTTGGCAACGGATCAACGCCTTCAGATAGTGCAACGACAATGCAACTGACCGACGGCCGATTGGATCGCCATCGGTGGGAATCCCTAACAATCCAGGGGCGGGCACCGATGTCTAGCTTTGGATGCAGCTGCGAAGTGTTCTTGAGAATAAGAAACGCGCGACCGGCGAGTTCAATCGGTTGTAACCATAGAGTATTCTTGAGCGCACGTAGAGCAGATCCGCCCATTCGAATCGGAGCCGAAAATCGCCATGACCACGAATTCGTAACTCCAGCGATAACCTTTTCCTGCGCCGACAGAACTTCGCGGAGATTGTGATTTTCAATTTCGAGCTGTGAGATTCGGAGTTTGAGCGATTCAACAGCTTGCTCAGTTCGGTCCTCTTTATGCTGCAACTGCCTTTCATTAGTCATAAAGCGAATGGATTGGCTGAAAAGCAAAGCTGAAGCCGATGCATATCATCACTTTCCCGTCCTGATCACTCTACCAAAGGCTTCATTAATAGCTGCCCGAATCGTGTATTTTAGCAGCCGATTGGAGTGGTCGCCGGTGACGTTCCCAGCGAATACCCTCAGAACCTTGAATGCGCCAAAATAGTCACCCAATCGGAGCATTTCGGCGATTGTCCCCTTGGCGACGACATCAAAATACGCATCTTTGTCAATGCGAGCCAGCGCGTCGTCAGCTGCGTTTTCGAGATTCATTCCTTCTAATGTTGAATCCCTATAAGAAAGCTGGGCCATCAGGGCATATCTCATCTGATGCCATTTGCGAGCAAGACTCTCTCCGCCAGGTGAAAATCGGTATCTTAAGAGCGGCACTTGGAGATTTGCCAATTTATGCTTTTTCGTGAGTCGAAGCCAAAGGTCATAGTCCTCGGAGTGTCGAAATTCTCGACGATAGCTTCCGGCCTGTAGCACCGCGCTTCGGCGCAGCATCATCGAGGGATGGTACATGCAGTTCTGGTTTGGGAGTACGTTAACGATCTCATCATGCTCTGCCGGGAGGCGCACGAGCCTGTCCCGCAGAAGTGTACGGCCCATATGGTAGACGAAGGTGCCGGCAGCTGCTACTTCCGGCCTTGTTCGCATAAATCTTATTTGGAGCTCCAGGCGTTTTGCGAGTGCAATATCATCATGATCAATCCTGGCGACCAGGTCAGTTTGCGCGAGCAGCAGTCCTTCATTCAGCCTTGCGGATAATCCTGCATTGTCTGAATGAATGACTGGTCGAATCCTTGAGTCCTTTATTGCGTATTTTCTGATGATTTCCGGCGTTTGGTCTTTTGATCCGTCGTCGATGATTATGAACTCAAACTCTTTCTCAGTCTGATTCAGAATAGAGTCGATGGTTTCGGCGAGAGTAGCCGCGCCATTGTATACCGTCAGCAGTACGGAGCATTCCATCTGTTAAATAGCCTCAGAGATTGATTTTCCAGGATTCTGCCCAGAGCTGTATATCCCAATTCACACCTTCTCGTAATGCGATCTTTCCGCCATCATTTTCTGGATTCCGCACGAGAAGACAGGAACTACGATGGCTGCCGACAGTCACCGTGCAACATCCCTATCGCGTCGAACATTTCGCCGTTAAACTTCCGAGGTGGGAGCCGTATGCGGGAAAGCCGCCCATACGGATCTGTCCGGGGGCGCTTCGTGAGAAGTGTCCCTACCGGGGCCGTCGGATTTTCCGACTTGAATCGACTGAACAAAGCGCCAGTTGCGAGAGAGGTGGTGTTTTAATGAAACCGTTCGAGCCGATGATACCGATGCGTAT
>Ga0163163_10001616_pt1 | contig 18952 bp, 9 predicted proteins | sample S65metaG_FD_119766 | JGI IMG/M metagenome (GOLD analysis project Ga0163163, IMG submission 119766) | Switchgrass rhizosphere microbial communities from Kellogg Biological Station, Michigan, USA - S6-5 metaG | ecosystem: Host-associated > Plants > Roots > Rhizosphere > Soil | place: USA: Michigan... | reverse complement strand
GTCCCGTTTGCCATTGGCTCAATCCTCCACATTGACAGGCCAACACTGCAAGCGTATAGCTGCTCAGCGCGACCGGCTTATGTGCAATTGCGGCAGGGACTAGCTTCGATCACGCATAGGGGACCTCAGTGACGAGGAATGGAGAGTCAGGAACGACGGAACATAAGCCTTCTTGGCGGACGACTGTCAACGACGCGCACGTCGCAGCCTTGAAGATTGCATATCCGGCCCGCGATTTGAATCACAACCAGAGTCTTGAGCCTGCCTGGTGCGCGATTCACTGCTCACGCGGGCCACCCGCTCAATTCCCGTCAAGCGATTGGAGCGTGGATAACGCTTAACGGCGGCGCACGCCGGCGTCAAATCCGCCGGCGACCATGGAGGGGACAATGACGGGATCACGCCGCGGCACAGGCGATGAGTCTGAGCCGACAAAGGTATTTGGAGCGCTGGACACCCCTAGTTGGAAAGCTGGCGAAAGTTGGGAAGCAGGCAGCTGGGAGGTCCCGGCCTCTCGTGATCAATCGCTGCCTCTGTCGCTCGCTCAGCGGCGACTGTGGGAGTCAGCTAGGGAGAGCCCCGAGGCCGGCAGCCACTTTGTAATCGGTCTGCGGCTTCTGGGAAATTTGAACCTAGGAGCGCTGCGTGCCGCGCTGGACCGCATCGTAGAGCGACACGAAATATTGCGGACCACGTTTCGTGGTACCGATGTCGAGCCGATTCAAGTAGTAGGTCCCCACGACACTCGATTCCCACTGGTTGTGCAACAGCTTCAGGAAGATCCGCCTGTAGAGCAGCTCAGACGGGAGGGTGCATTCCGACCATTTGATCTGTCCCATGGGCCCTTGATTCGCGGTCGGCTGATTCAACTCTCGGAGCAGAACCGGATACTACTGATCACGCTACACGAGCTCATTTGCGACGATTGGTCCACGGCGACGCTGATACGCGAGTTGGCCGAACTCTATTGCGCGTATTCCCGTGGTGAACGCGATTCGATAGCTCCTCTGAAACTGCAATATGCGGACTACGCGTGCTACGAACGACAGTGTTGCCAGCAGCAGACGTGGCGCGGCCATCTAGAGTTCTGGAAGAAAAAACTTTCGAATGCCCCAACGCTACTGCAGCTCCCGACGGATCGGCCGCGTTCCGCTGTAGAGTGTCATCCTGCCGCGCAGCTAGATATAACAGTACCTGAACACATAGCGGACGGCCTAAGGTTATTCTCAGAACGAACGGGCGTAACATTGTTTGCGACGTTGTTGAGTGGCTGGGCGATTGTACTAGGACGATGGAGTTTACAAGACGACATGTTGATCGGCACGTCCATCCGGAACCGTCGGTGTGCAGATCTGGAGTCGCTGGTTGGTGTGCTGTCCAATACGCTTGCTTTGCGCGTGAACTTGCGAGAAGCACGCACGGTGGAGCAGCTTGCGCAGCAAGTCCAGGCAACGAGCATCGAAGCGCGTACCCATGAAAACGTACCGTTTGAGCAAGTCGCCGCGGACCTCGGGTCCGAGCGTGGGGTCGGTCACGATCCCGTCTTTCAAGTGAAACTCGATCTGAAGCCACGTGACAGGACGGAAACAGAGTCCGTGGGTGCCTCGGGAGTTGTGATCAGTGAGATGTTCGTCGCGCGTGCGAAGACTAGATGCGACCTGACAATATCACTTCATGAAAAACAGAATGGTTTGGTTGGAACGTTGGAATACGCCGAGGATCTTTTCCTTCGAAACACCATGGAAAAGCTGGCCGGCCATTTCAAGATGGTGCTGGAAGCGATCACGTCTAGCTCTCGCGCTCGGATCCATCAGATTCCGTTGTTGACCGAAGCGGAGCGGCAACAGGTGTTGTATGCGTTCAACGAGACTACTGTGCCATACGCAGAGAATCAGCTGGTTCACGAATTGTTCGAGGAGCAGGTATGCCGGACACCAGATGCGATTGCGGTGACTTACGGACCTGAGCAGCTAACGTATGCTGAACTCAACCGCAAGGCGAACCAATTGGCGAGATGGTTGAGGGATATGGGTGTCAGAGCAGACGAATTGGTGGGCATCTGCGTTGAACGGAGCCTGGAGATGGTGGTAGGTCTTCTTGCGATTTTGAAGGCGGGGGGGGCATATGTACCACTAGACCCCAGCTACCCATCTGAGCGGCTGGCGTACATGCTCAAGGACGCCTCACCGCGAGTGCTGATGACGCAAGAACGACTGAAGGGTATGTTGCCCGCGACAAGTGCGAAGAAGACCATTGCGCTGGACAGCGACTTGAGCCAGGTCTTCGAGCGAGAAGTAACGAACTTGAGTGCGCCCTCGATCGGTCTAACCCCGCGCCATCTCGCGTACGTGATCTATACCTCCGGCTCCACGGGGGAACCAAAGGGGGCTATGAACGAGCATCGTGGCGTCGTCAACCGGCTGCGGTGGATGCAGTACCAATACCGATTGGGTCATGAGGATCGCGTGCTGCAAAAGACGCCGTTCAGTTTTGATGTCTCGGTCTGGGAGTTCTTCTGGCCGCTCATGAGCGGCGCACGCCTCATCATTGCGCGTCCGCATGGACATCAAGACCCAGCGTACTTAAGGAGACTCATTGACGAAGCGCGTGTAACTACGCTCCACTTTGTGCCGTCGATGCTACAGGTCTTCTTGGATCAGCGTGAGGCCGGATCGTGCGACACCGTGCGCCATATAGTGTGTAGCGGTGAGGAGCTTACACCGCTACTGCAGAGAAGGTGCCTGGAGGCGCTGCCACAGTCACGATTGTCTAATCTCTACGGACCGACGGAAGCTGCCGTGGATGTCACAGCGTGGGAGTGCCAGAATTTCGACAGCGGAGACCGCGTGCCTATCGGTCGGCCCGTCTCGAACGTTCACATGTACGTACTCGATCGCGCTGGGCAGCCGACGCCAATCGGCGTCGCCGGTGAAATTCTCATTGGTGGAATCGCCGTCGGACGAGGATATCTGAATCGCCCCCAATTGACTGCGGAGCGATTCATTCCAGACCCCTTCAGCTCTGATCGGCGAGCGCGCATGTACAAAACTGGCGATCAGGGACGATGGCGAACAGATGGTGCACTCGAATACCTCGGAAGAAACGATCACCAGGTGAAACTGCGGGGATTCAGAATCGAATTGGGCGAAATTGAGGCGCAGCTGCTTCGCAGCGGACGGTTGAAAGAGGCGGTAGTTCTTGCGCGTGAAGATATCCCGGGCGACAAACGCCTGGTGGCCTACGTGGTTCCGTCGTTGGGTCAGGAAGTGAAGCAGCGAAAGGGAAATTTCTTGGACGATGAGCTCATTCAACAATGGCAGTCGATCTATGACAATTCCTACGAATCAGGTGGAACCGCCTCAGGCCCGAACTTCGCCGGCTGGAACAGTAGTTATACGGGATTACCCATTCCACAAGAGGAGATGCGTGAGTGGCTGCAATGCACTGTCGGAAGGATAAGCTCACTCAGTCCACAGAGAGTCCTGGAACTGGGCTGTGGAGTGGGATTGCTGGTCGAACAGCTGGCGCCGGACTGCAGCACCTACTATGCGACGGATATCTCGGCGGTAGCAATCAGGGATCTTAGGCAGTGGCTGGCTACTCAGCGGTCCCTGCAGCATGTTCAATTGGCACAACGAGAAGCGAGAGACTTTAACGGAATTCCTGAGATCCTGTTTGACACGGTAGTCCTTAACTCAGTGACGCAGCACTTCCCGGATATCGAATATCTCCTCTCGGTGATAGAACAAGCGCTCGAACGTGTCGGACCGGGTGGGCGGGTATTCATCGGCGACGTGAGGAATCGTGACTTGCTCGAGCACTTTCACACTTCAGTGCAGCTGGCAAAAGCCCCTGCAGACCTAACCGTAGAGCAGTTGCGGATGCGTATTGGCCGGGACGTTGATCAGGAGAAGCAGTTAGTCATTTCGCCGGAGTTCTTTCGGCAGCTACCAAGACGTTTCCCGCGCATTACTCAAGTAGACGTAGAACTCAAGCTCGGCACCTATCAGAATGAGCTGACTGTCTACCGATACGACGCGATCTTGCATGTGGAGAAGCCGATTAGGACGGAAGAGCGGACTATTGTGCATAGATACAACGGCCCGCATTCGATCGAAGACATACAAGCGGAGCTGCAGGAAAACCGCACAGCGGCGCTACACGTCTCACACATCCCAAATCTACGCTTGGCCCACAGCAATCAAATTCTGGACATGTTGCGCCGTGCTCAACCGTCCCAGCGGGTGGGGGCTCTGCGGAAGGAGGTCGAAACGGCTTCTTCGGTAGGTGAAGATCCCGAGACGTTCCGAAGGGTCGGCGAACGTATGGGGTATGCAGTAAGCACGAGTTGGACCCGCAATTCGCGTCAAGGGTGTTTCGATGTGCACCTGACCGATCGAGCGCGGCATCCGCTGACGGACGAATTCGCGCCAAGTGATGCGACCCTCGAGATGCCAGAGGTCGCCTGGACTCAATACGCCAATGATCCGATGGCGCTAAAGCTGAGACAGCAGCTCGTGACGGAGTTGCGCGAAGATCTGAAGTCTAGTCTCCCAGAGTTTATGGTGCCTAGTGCATACGTTGTGCTGGAGCGGCTGCCGCTGACCGCAAACGGAAAGTTGGACCGAGGTGCATTACCCGCGCCAGAGTGGGGGGTGTATTCCGCCCGCCAGTACGAGCCTCCGAAAGGGAGGATAGAGGAGCTTCTTGCGCAGATTTGGCAGGAACTGCTGCGTAGCGAAAAAGTGGGACGCCACGACAACTTCTGGGAGCTTGGCGGACACTCGCTCCTTGTCGTTCAGATGTTGGAGCGTTTGCGCCGGGTCGGTGTAATGGCGGAGGTACGCAGTGTATTTGAGAAGCCGACATTAGCGGCATTGGCGAGCACACTTGAGGGCGAAACCAGAGACATGTTCGTAGTCCCGCCGAATCTGATCCCGCAAGGGTGCCAGAAAATTCTTCCGGAGATGCTGCCTCTCGTGGAGCTTGAGTCAGAACACCTTGCCCTAATTGAAAAAGCAGTGCCAAACGGAGCTGCGAACATCCAGGACATTTACCCCCTCGCGCCTCTACAGGAGGGAATTCTGTTTCACCACGTGCTTAATGAGCAGGGCGGAGACACCTACGTCCTGCCAACCTTGTTGGAGGTAGCGTCCCGCGAGAAACTTGACAGGCTGATGGCAGCGTTGCAATGGGTGCTGGATCGGCACGACATCTTGCGCAGCGCTGTTCTTTGGGAGCAGCTGCCGCAGCCGATACAGGTCGTCTATCAGCGCGTCGCATTGCCCGTAGAAGAACTCGTCCTCGATCCAGATCGAGATGCACTTGAGCAAGTCCGTGAACGAATGCTGCCTGAACGACAAAGGATGAACCTCCAACACGCGCCATTGATACGGCTGCTGGTGGCAACGCGTGCGGACGGCGCGCGCTGTTATGCAATATTGCAGCTGCACCACTTAGTCGGTGACCATGAATCATTGGAGATCGTCTTCTCGGAGGTTCGCGCCCATCTGGAGGGGCACGTGGAGGGCCTGCCCGCGCCCGTGCCCTATCGAAACCACGTGGCACAAACGCTTGCGTATGCGCGAGCTCATGATGTTGAGGCGTTCTTTCGTGCCAAACTCGGCGACATCAAAGAGCCGACTGCGCCGTTCGGTCTATTAGATGTGCGTGGCAATGGTAGCCGGATTGTAGAAGCACGGGAAATTTTACAATCCGAACTAGCGCGCCGCGTTAGGGCTGAGGCGCGCCGACTGAGCGTGAGTGTGGCGACACTCTTTCATGCTGCATGGGGCCTCGTGGTGTCGCACACCAGTGCTAGGCGAGACGTGGTGTACGGTACTGTGCTGTTAGGGCGCTTGCAGGGCAGCGCTGGGGCACAGCGGATATTGGGTTTGTTTATTAATACACTGCCAATCCGACTTCGGCTTCAACATGTCACGGCACGCGAACTGGTGGCCCAGACCCAAAGGGAACTCATCGAACTGCTGAAGTGCGAGCAAGCATCGCTGTCGGTTGCACAGCGATGTAGCGCGGTCCCTGGAGCCCTTCCGCTGTTTACCGCGCTTTTAAACTATAGGCACAGTGCGTTGGACGAGGCGGAATGGACTGGTGCGGAATCGGGAATCCGGGTGCTCGCCACTCAGGGACTGACGAATTATCCAATTACACTTTCCGTGGATGATCTCGGTGATGCGTTTGCTTTGGTGGCGCAGACGGACCGAAGCATCGACCCGCACCGAGTGGCGGGATACATGAGCACGGCAATGGAGTCGCTCGTGGACGCATTGCACAGGACGCCGGAGGTGCCTGCGCTTACGGTCGCGATTGTGCCAGAGCGAGAACGGGTACAGGTCCTTCAACATTTTAATGCGACCCGGGCCGCGTACCCGCAAGGCCGGCTGATCCATGAGGTCTTTGAGGAACAGGTACTGCGCACGCCAGACTCGATTGCGCTGGAGCATGGGAGACAGCGATTCACCTATGCGGAGCTCAACCGAAGAGCCAATCACTTAGCGCGATACCTCAGCAACCGCGGGATTGGTCCTGGTCAACTCGTGGCAGTGTGCGTCGACCGTTGCCCTGAAATGTTAGTGGGCCTCCTGGGAATTATCAAAGCGGGCGGCGCCTATGTGCCTTTGGATCCAAATTATCCCGCCGATCGGCTGGCATACATGCTGAAGGACTCAGCTCCGCAGGTTGTGTTGACGCAGGAGGAGTTGCGGTCGTTGATTCCGTCGACGGATGCAAAGGTGATCGCACTAGATACGAAGCTGAAGGAAGTCGCGAGCTATGTTGGGGATAACCTATCAGCCCGGGAGCTCGCCCTCACCCCAGAGGACCTCGTATACGTTATTTACACATCGGGCTCGAGCGGACGGCCGAAAGGAACGGCAATGCCGCATTCTTCGGTTGTTAATTTGATCGAGTGGCATCGCGACGCATTTCCCGCTAGCGAGGGTGTGCGCGTGCTGCAATTCGCAGCGCTCAGTTTTGATGTAGCGTTTCAGGAGGCTTTCACTACGCTTTGTACAGGCGGCACCTTAGTCCTCGTTGATGAATGGATACGTAGGGATCCGGCTGCGCTCATTGAATTTTTAAGCAGTCAGTCCATACAGAGACTCTTCATCCCTCCGCTAGTCTTGCAAAGCATGGCGGAGTGCTTCCCGACGTCGAGTTCGGTTCAAAGTCTTCGTGACATCATTACTGCGGGCGAGCAATTACGGATCAGCCCAGAAATAAGGCATTTTTTTGGAAAGCTCGATAAATGCCGGCTGCACAACCACTACGGACCTACTGAGACGCATGTAGTCACTGCACTGACCTTGACAGAAGATCCTGGCAGGTGGCCTGCATTGCCGGCGATAGGCCGGCCAATAGCCAATGCGAAGATATACATTCTCAACGAAACGCAGACGACCGTGCCAATAGGCGTTGTGGGAGAGATCTTCATCGGGGGAGTAAGCGTGGGGCGAGGCTATCTGAATCGACCAGACTTAACCGAAGAGCGGTTCATTCGGGATCGATTCAGTGGCGATTCGCAGGCTCGGCTCTACAAGACCGGCGATTTAGGACGGTGGCAGGCAGACGGGACCGTCGAGTATCTCGGGCGTAACGATGACCAAGTGAAGGTCAGGGGCTTTAGGGTCGAGTTGGCTGAGATTGAAGCGCAGTTGGTGGAGTGCCCTCAGGTAAAAGAGGCCGCAGTGATTTTGCGTGAGGATAGTCCGGGCGAGACGCGTCTGGTGGCGTATGTCATACCGCGCGACCCGAGTGGTCCAAATGTCGATGAGCTGCGCAGAACTTTGAAGGTCATGCTACCGGTGCACATGGTACCAAGCGCATTCGTGGTTTTAGCGAGTTGGCCGCTGACGCCAAATGGAAAGCTGGATCGTCGTGCGTTGCCGGCACCGGAGTTCGGATCATATGTGAACCGGAAGTTTGAGCCCCCACGCGGACAAGTAGAAGAGGCGGTGGCCGAAATCTGGCGCGAACTTCTGCACATACCGCGGCTTGGCCGAGATGACAATTTTTTCGAACTTGGCGGCCATTCAATGCTCGTCGTCAAGGCACTCGGGAGACTCAGCCAGCGCTTTGGCGTCGCACTAAAAGTAACAGATCTATATGGCAATCCCACGATTGGAGACCTGGCTACACGCATCACCAAGGGTATTGCTCGGGAAGGTCTGGTCGATCTGTCTCAAGAGGCGCTATTGGACACTGCAATCGTGGCAATACCGGGGTATCCGTGCACCCCGCCTCAAGCTGTGCTGTTGACCGGGAGCACCGGCTTTGTGGGCAGATTTCTGTTGATTCAGTTGCTCGAGACTACAGGTGCGATCATCTATTGCCTGGTACGAGACCAATCTGAGCGGCAGGGACTATCCCGTCTCCGGGCCACGCTATCGAAATGGAACCTGTGGCGTGATGAGTACGCGCAGCGCATTCTCGTCATGCCCGGAGATTTGCGCCTTCCACGCCTGGGCCTCGAACAGGCAGCCTATGAGGCCGTTGCAGAAAGCGTCGACAGTATCTATCACTGCGGGACGAGCATGAACCATCTTGAAACATACTCGATGGCAAAGCCTGCGAATGTGGAAGGGTGCCGGGAGTTGTTGAAACTAGCAACCCATAGAAAGTCAATGCTAGTTAACTATATTTCCACCCTTGGTGTATTTGGCTCTCCTGGAGAAAATGTCGCAAGGATAGTAAATGAAGAGAGTCCTATAGATGACGAGAAGCATTGGGTCTCACAAGGTTATTCTGCGAGCAAATGGGTTGCAGAAAAGATGTTTATGCTTGCTTGCGAGAAGGGAATTCCCTGTAACGTCTTCCGTCTGGGATTCGTGTGGCCAGATACAAAACAGGGACGGTATGAAGAATCTCAGCACGATTACAGGCTTATCAAGAGCTGCCTCCTGTCTGGACTTGGAATCAAGAACTATCGACCGGAGATACCTCCTACACCGGTAGATTACGTAGCGCGAGCGGTTGTCTGTCTTGTGAAACAACACCCCAAAGGGCGTGGCATATTTCACATCTCATCGCCGAACCAGATCGTCGGGGGTGTGTTCGAACGGATCAATGAAGTACTGGACAAGCAACTTGAGTTGCTGCCCGTTAGCGAATGGATTGTCAGGATTAAGAAACTCCACCAGGACGGACTGTCCTTGCCAGTCGTCCCTCTTATTGATGTAAATAACTACGAAGCCGGCTCCCGTCCTCCCGGAACACATTTCGATTGCAGTCGAACACAAAGAGAGCTAGAGCGAGCGGATATCGTGGCGCCTCGAATCACAGATGCGCTACTCAGGGTCTTCCTGGAGAGTATGTTCGCAAGAGATGTAGAGTTGCGAGTGGCGCGCGTAGAGAGTGTCCCTCACGTCAGATCAAAGGAAGGAACGTGACTGAGTAGATGTGTGCCGATCGGGCGATATGTGGCATTGACATACCGGTGTCAGGCGAGGTTTATCTATGGCGAAGTGGTCAGATGATGAAGAGGGCGGAGGGTTGCCAAAGGAGAATCTACACGAGATGTTGCGCCGCATGCTCAGGATTCGGGTGTTCGAGGATCGGGCCGTGGATCTCCATTTGGCGTCTCGAATGCCTGGTTTTGTGCATATCGCGATTGGCCAAGAGGCCGAAATCGTTGGAGCCTGCATGGCATTACGCACCGACGACTACATGACGGGGAATCACCGATCACATGGGCATCCCATCGGCAAGGGGGCGGAACTCGCTCCGCTGATGGCTGAACTCTTGGGGAAGAAGGCTGGCGTATGCCGGGGCAAAGGCGGATCGATGCATTTGGCAGCCTTCTCCGTTGGCAGCCTCGGTGAATCCGGAGTAGTCGGATCGATGATGCCCGTGGCGACAGGGGCGGCTTTGAGTGCGCGCCTGCGCGGTACCAGTCAGGTGTGCCTTTGTTTCTTCGGAGATGGTGCTGCGAACTGTGGTCCATTCCACGAGTCACTGAACTTGGCCGCGATTTGGAAGCTGCCCGTAATTTTTTTGTGTGAGAACAACGGCTACGCAATCACGACTCCCCAAGTACAGACTACCGCCGTAGCGCACATCGCGGATCGTGCGGCATCTTACGAGATTCCGGGAGCCATCGTCGATGGACAGGACGTGCTAGCCGTCTATGAGGTTGTTTCACAGGCGGTCAGGCGCGCAAGGGCTGGTCACGGTCCAACGCTAGTGGAAGCGAAGACCTATCGATACAGGGAGCACTGGGAGATGGGCGCAACTAAACCTCCGTTGTACCGATCAGATGAGGAAATAGCATCCTGGCGGACCAAAGATCCAATCGAGATGTTCTCCCGGACACTTTTAAACACACGCCAGCTAACCGAACACGAATTTGCGGCAATTAAATTGGCGGTCGAGATCGAAGTCGACGCGGCGGTTGCGTTCGCAGAGCAGAGCCCGTTTCCGGAACTGAGCACACTGTTTGAGGATGTGTTCGTATAATCACCAAAGTGAGTAACCCCAACGTGCCTCAAATGACATACATGGAAGCGGTTGTGCAGGCAGTCTGCGAGGAAATGCGGATCGACCCGCGAGTATTTGTCATGGGACAGGATGTGCAATGTTTCTCCTATGCCGATGCACTGGGAGAATTTGGCCCGGAGAGAATCCGAAACACGCCAATTTCGGAGGCAGGGTTTATCGGGGCCGGAATCGGTGCCGCTCTTACTGGCATGAGGCCGGTTGTTGAGGTCGCATACTCAACATTTTTATATTCCGCTATGGACCAGATCGTCAGCCAGGCTGCGAAGAGTCGATATATGTTTGGGGGTCAGACTGGGGTTCCAGTTGTGTTTCGCGCGACAGTAGAGTATGGCACGTCGGCGGCAGCTCACCACTCAGATCGGCCCTGGGGTTTATTCGCTCAAGTCCCTGGCCTAAAAATCATTGTGCCCACGACTCCTTACGAAGCCAAAGGCCTCCTCAAATCGGGCATCCGAGACGGTAATCCGATCCTATACTTCGACGACACAACACTCGTGGAAGAGCGAGGGGACGTGCCGATAGGCGACTATACCGTGCCCATAGGCTTGGCTGACATAAAACGCTCGGGTTGCGACTTAACGATTGTAGCCATTGGGGGCGCTGTTAGGCACAGCCTTGCGGCCGCTCATCGGCTCGAAGCTGAAGGAATTGAGGTGGAGGTCGTGGATCTCCGCTGCGTAGTACCCCTAGATCGACGAACGATCTTTGCGTCAGTGGAGAAAACTAGGCGACTCCTAGTTGTGGATCCCGCTCCGCGAACGTGCAGCGTCGCCGCAGAAGTCGTGGCAACGGTTGCCGAGGATGGCCCCATGCCTCTAAAAGCGCCAGTGATGCGGCTTGCCGCACCAGACATCCCCGTTCCCTTCAGTCCCGGACTTGAGGGCATGATGTACCCAACTGTAGATAGCATTACCGCCGCGGCTCGTAAACAGTGTACTCGTCAGGTCTATGGAAGAGAAATGCTGTCGAGTGAACGCGCCACATTCGGGACGATGAGCGAGCCTCGATGAGGGTTTGATGGCGCGCAGGTAAGCCTGTCGCATCAAGAGCGGCATTGGCGGGGCCACCCTTCGACCGCGATAAAAACGTGTTTCACGAGGACTTGGAGAGTCGAGAGATGGAATATCGTTTTTTGGGGAGTTCGGGCTTTAAGGTGTCCGCGCTGAGCTTCGGTGTCGCCACGTTTGGCGGCAGGGGACCTATGTTCAACGCCTGGGGTCAAACTGACGTCGAGGGAGCTCGACGGCTCACTGACATCTGTCTCGCTGCGGGCGTGAACCTATTCGATACCGCCGATATCTACTCAGACGGTGCATCAGAAACTATTCTAGGAGAGGCAATTAAAGGGCGGCGAAACGACGTTATTATATCCACCAAGATCTCCCTGCGCGCGGGGGCGGGGGTCAATGATGTTGGTGCATCCCGTTACCATTTGTTGCGTGCTACCGACCGTGCGCTGAAACGTCTATCTACGGACTACATCGATATTCTATATCTACATCATTTCGACGCGATGACGCCGGTAGACAGTGTAATGTCTACGCTCACTGATCTGGTCCGCGCTGGCAAAGTGCGTTACATCGGGGCCTCCAATTTCTCAGGCTGGCAGCTCATGAAGTCCATCGCCGTCTCGGACCGATTTAGCTACACGCGTTATGTTTCCAACCAAGTCTATTACTCTTTGATCGGGCGCGACTATGAATGGGAGCTCATGCCACTCGGATTGGACCAGGGTATTGGGGCGGTGGTCTGGAGCCCCCTCGGTTGGGGCCGACTAACTGGCAGAGTTCAGCGCGGTAAGTCCCTTCCGTCATCTAGCCGTCTGCACCAGACGGCCCGCTTTGCACCCCCAATCGATGACGAACGGCTGTATCGGGTAATCGACGCAGTCAATCAGGTCGCAATCGAGTCAGGCAAAAGCTTCCCACAAGTCGCGCTGAACTGGCTCCTCCAGCGGCCCACTGTTTCAACTGTATTGATCGGCGCTCGAAACGAAGAGCAGTTAAGAGAGAATTTAGGGGCCGTGGACTGGTGGTTATCGACTGAGCACATGGCGATCCTGGATTTGGCCAGCAGCGTCGTGCCGCCGTATCCGTACTACTATTACTGGAGTGGCCAATTCACGGACCGCACGCCTCCGCCCGTTTCGGTAAATCCCGCGCTGCTTGTGACCTGAGCGGCGAAGTAAGCACGGCAAGTACTACTCATCCAACACGCAAAGAGTATGGCGAATCGTTGTGCGCCGTATGCGGGCAGGATTTAAGAACAGAGCAGTCACACTGAAAAGGATGTTCGATGTCAACCTACACCGTGATCTTCCGTACAAACGCATGGGATGAGGGAATAGTAGAATTGGCGGATCAGGCTCGCGGATGTTGTGGGTCCGGCAGCTTTGTTGTCGCGGCCGATGAGACAAACGGGCCTGTGCCGGTGCAGTCCTTCTCAAAGTTTTCACACGATGACGATTTCTCGTCACTCGCGCTGCCCAGAATGCCACGAAATCGGGTGCTTTGGTGGAACGCCGACTTCGTTCTTTACTCAATCCGTAAATCTCTTCCGGATACTGACTATTATGTAATGCTAGAGAACGACGTATTTCTGAATTGCGACTTGGACGACCTTATTCGTCGTTGTGCACAAGAGGGAGTTGATTTTGCAGCCCATGAAATAAGACGCCTCCCGGAAACCCACTGGTCTCGTCCATTTATTTGCGAGCTGACAGTTGAACCGTTGTTCGCACTCATTCCGTTCATTATTGTGTCGGGCAGCGCAGTAGATGCATTATTGCGAGCCCGCCAAGCACTGTTTGTTGGCATGCGGGCGGGGTGGGTGAAGCATTGGCCGCACTGCGCAACCTTTATACCCAGTGTGATCTCCGAGCACAAGAACATGCTGATTTCAGACGTTGCGCGCCTAGTGAATGCAGACATGCTGAGGTCGCGACCGGTTCTTAGCATTCGCGACCCGCTTCTTCATAAACGCCACATCATTGCCCATCCAGTTCTGTCAGGCGAGCGGTTTGTTCAAGCTCTACTTGCATCGGAGCCGACAGGCGATCTGACAGCTGAGCGTTTGATTAAAGCGTTCGTATCATCTGAACCGACTCATGGTGAGTCGCGGTCGGAGCTGGCGAGTGAGGATCTTACTGCCTACCAGGCTGCGTTTGTTCGAGTGGCGTTTCCGAACGACCCAGGGACAGAATCCTATGGCCCTCATAGGCTAAAGCACTTCCGCCTCGATTCAGCGATCGAGCACGGACATTGCGCTGAAGGGCTGGCCGTACTCTTGGAGGAACAGGATAGTCAAGAGCTCTTTGTGAAATCAGTGACCGCCGTCGTTCAGCAGAAAATCTTAGGTCTTGAATTTGGCGACTACAACATCGATATGCTGGCAGGTTTGTCAGCCGCCATAGATTCAAGCCAGTATGCGGTGTCCAATATGTCGGAGGCCAGGCGCTTTGCTAATGGAGATCTTCTGCGGGATTTTGCTGCTGAATGTGCACCGCCCTCAGGCATGATCCTGGAATTTGGTGTGTTTTCCGGACATACGATCAATCGCCTCGCGGATCGGCTCCCATCGAGGCGCATTTTTGGCTTCGATTCATTCCAGGGATTGCCGGAACCATGGGCTCCTGGATTCGAAAAAGGTGCTTTTCGCAGAAGTGACCTTCCCCAGGTTCGCGAAAACGTCGGACTCGTGGTGGGCTGGTTCGATCAGACGCTCCATCGATTTCTTGACGATCACCCGGACGATCCTGTGTCCCTATTGCACATCGATTGCGACTTATACTCCTCGACGAAGACCGTTTTCTCACTCCTCGCAGATCGAATTGTTCCGGGCACGATCATCATCTTCGACGAATATCTGGGTTTCCCTGGCTGGCGCTTGCACGAATACAGAGCATTCCAAGAGTTCGTGATGGTAAAGAGAGTGACCTACAAGTACATAGGACTTGTGCCAAGCGCCGCGCAGGTTCTTGTGAGCATCGTCGACGTGCGATAATTGGTATCCATCCGTTCATTATGACTCAACAATGCTGTACCAGTCGTAGCGCGGAGTCGGGTCAACTGGTGCTACGGTGTCTGACATTCAACGCTATCGCTGAAGCACTTGCATGCACAACAGCCTAGTTATCAGCCGCGCGGCTGCGTGCTCGGTCTGAGCCACCATCGAAGGTGCCCAGCCATCTATCAAGCGGCACAATATCAACGCCGAAGTTGACGATGATGCGTTTATGGTGCAGGTAGTGCATATAGTCTTCGATGTTGATCGTAGCCCTTTCGTTTAGCACTAATTGCCCAAATCCGGTATGTGCCAGTGAAGAACCAAGTGCGAGATACTGCAAGAGATATATGCTATGCAGTGAATGGGACGGAATGAACCAAAAGACGGCCACTGAAGAGAAGAACAGCAGATGTTCCAGTGGGTGCATTGCCAAGCCAGACCATGGACCGAAATTGACATTCTTGTGATGGAGATAATGCACCAGGCGATACAGTGGACCCAAGTGAATGAAGCGATGAATCATATAGAAGTGAATGTCGGCCCACATGGGTATTAGTAGGACCAAGAGAACACCGTATACCGGATGTGTTTGCCAGCTAACAGTTGGTACAAACTCGTTTGCCTTCATCCAAAGTGTCAAGCATTCGTAGGCCGTCCAAATGGGAACGGCACTCAAGACATTCCAAAATATATTATCCCATACCTGACTTCGGAACAGAAAAGTCGGATTACCGACCGACAGCCATCGGGCACTGTATTTGTATCTCATTCCTTGTGCCCTTTGGACATACAGTCGCACGTGCCACGCGCCGACAAATAGAACCAGCAGTAGCAAATTGCGAGCAAAGAGCAGGGTGATCCAATCCGCAGAGAAGGTCTTGAGTCTATCGATGTCTGGTGTAAGAAGCAGCCACGATACCAGAGCAGTGCAGATGTAGAGGGAAGGCCAAGGCCATAGGTAACCAGGGAACCCGAAGAGCCAACGGCACATCGACCGAAGGTTAGGGGGCCATTGAAACAGTGCGTGTCGATCTTGGACTGGGTACTGTGGCCGATACGCGATGCGTGGTTCAGACTTGGATGAGTTAGCTTCGTCAGACATCGGAGGTCCTCCGTCCCGTCTACCTTGACATTTCCCGCGCCCGGATTGCCGAGGAGGGGACTGAGTCAGAGGGATGGATAGGTGCCGTCAGGCGGCGGAAGCTCCTTGTCTGTCTCCGGCGGCGACCAAATCTCTGTAACACAGGCCAGCGAGTTCTGAGTATCAAAGTAACTGTAAGGATGACCGTACCACTTGCCACTGACGATCTCCTGATAACCTCTTCGGCAGATGTGCGCTTTCGCGGCACGGTAGTCCTCCACGGCGAACATGATATGGTGCAACCCTTCGCCATGAACGCGCAGATACTCAGCGTAAACGCTCCGGTCATCGAGAGGCTCAATTAATTCCCATTCGATATCGCCGATCATTGTGCATCCGGTACGCATGGAGTGATCAACTCGCTTGCCGCGTATGGTCATTTCTTCGATATTGGACGGATCAAACGTATATAACCGCCATGGACCAATTCCGAAGTCCTCCAAACATCGTGCGGCTGTCGCCTCGACACTTCTCACGACTAGGCCGATCTGCAAAATTCGTGTGAAGAATGGGTTCTGATGCATGAACAAGCCTTTGTAATCGTGGCGCTTTGTAAGGCGGGGTTGGTTCCACCGCCTGGATTCAGCTACTTAGATCTTGGCAGCCCGGGTGCGACTGTGGCCGATGCCGTTGGCGCGGCCCTACACCGAAATGGACTGCCGGAACGTTAGATAGCTTGGTCGGCAGGAATACGAACAAAAGCCTGGTGTTAGCCCGGCGATCCACGACAGTGAAGCGCAAGGTAGGTCCCCGACGTCGCTTTAATGCCGCTCGGCTGTAATGGCGCAGTGTCACGTCGCTTCAGGACATACGCGACCTCAAGCGGCCACGTTTCACAGTTCCAACGTAGAAGATGGTAGCCACCACCCTCTCGTGAAGACCTTCGCCAGGGCGCCACTTTGCTAGGAATTCCAGCATTCGCCGAGACGTTTGAGCGTTCGAATAAGATGCTGCGACGCATCATTCTAAACGAAGGCGGTAGTCTGCCAGGGGGCAAACGGCATGCCGACGGGCCAAACCATGTGCCGAACTTGACTGACCGCGCAGCTGGACCTTGTGCTGACTTTCGCCCGGAGGACTCAAGTGACGAGTTATTCCCAAGTTCGGAACAGACATACCTCAGCGCCTCAGCTCTGCCTGGCTCTTGGCCATCGCTCGACGTTGAGATCAGTGCGCTCACACCGAAAAGGATGTTTCGGTCGACCTAGACTGTGATCTTCCGCAAAAACGCATGGGATGAGGGAGCCGACGTCCCCGGGAGGGGTGTACGAGGTTATTTCTGATCCGAGCTTTTTAGCTCGGAAACCGTAGGGATACGCGGGCCCGAAGGGCCGCGAAGTCTTCGAGGCGGTCATCGTGAGTTCTAGGTTAAGGTTGGGTTACCACACCCACAACCATGACCAGAGGACCACACGCTGACCACCAAAACCAATATCGCACTCGCCGAGCTCGCCGAAAAGGGCGCGGACACAGATTTACTGCGGGAAATGATCCAGTACGTCGCGCAGCGGATGATGGACATGGACGCGGACAGTCTGTGCGCCGCAGCCTATGGCGAGCGCAGCCCGTAACTGCTCAACAGTCGCAACGGTTACCGCGAACGGCTGTGGGAAACACGCGCTGGATCAGTGGATCTGACTGAAGATCCCGAAATCGCGCAAAGGCAGCCATTTTCCCCGCGTTTTGGAGCCACGGCGCACGGCCGAGAAGGCCCTTGCCGCTGTGGTCCAGGAGGCGTACACCCAGGGCATCTCGACCCGCTCCGTGGACGAGCTGGTCAAGGCCATGGGCATGACCGGGATCAGCAAGAGCCGGGTTTCGCGGTTGTGCGCGGAGACGACGAGCGCGTGAGCGCGTTCCTCGGGCCTCCAATCGAAAGAGACTGGCCCTACCTGTGGATCGATGCCACATACGTGAAGGTACGCGAGGCCGGTAGGATCGTGTCGGTGGCCGCAATAATCGCCGTGGCCGTGAACACAGAAGGGGTGCGCGAAGCGCTCGGGATGGCGATCGGACAGTCGGAGGCGGGGCCATTTTGGACGTGCTTGTTGGGATGCCGGATCGCACCACCTGGCTCGGGCGACGCGACCACGCGTTGCTACTGCTCGCCCTCCATACCGGACTGCGACTATCGAAGATCACCCGCCTTGACCGCAACTCAGTCATTTTCGGTGCTGGCGCGCATGTGCGCTGCACTGGCAAGGGCCGCAAAGATCGGTGCACGCCATTGTCGAAGCAGGTAGTCGCCGCTCTACAGTTGTGGCTAAAGGAAGAGAGGCGGCACAGCGCCGAGGCTCTGTTTCCGAACGTCCACGGCGGGCGACTTAGCTCCGACGCCGTGCAGTACTTGCTCTCCAAGTACGTTGCCGGCCGGCGCCCATGAGCGCTGCCCCTCGTTGAAACAGGAGCATGATGTTGCTCGAGGCGGGAGTCGACTGTCATCGCCTTGTGGCTTGGGCATGAAACGATTGAGACCACCCAGACGTATCTTCATGCGCACATGACGATCAAAGAGGCCGCACTGGCGAAGATGCGGCCTTCGCCGCACCGGGCGGCATCGAGATACAGACCGTCTGACCGTCTCCTGCACTTCCTGGATGCCTTATGAGGGGCGGCAGGCCGAATGGAGCGACGCAGGAGCATTGTTTCGAGACGGCGATTTCCTGTATCACTGTCAGCTACGTTGATGCCATTCGGCATAGCCCGACGCTCGGCATGATCCGCCAAGCTCAATGGGCACGATCCATATTGCTACCTCAAGGACGTGCTCGTGCGCCTGCCGACTCACCCAGCCAGCCGCATCGACGAACTCTTGCCCCATCGCTGGGCGCCACTGCCGATCACGCATTGACCGGTTTGCAACATCAACATGAACGCTCGATCATCTTCAGCTGAGCACGCGGGCGTGTTGGTGTTTCCTGGTGCTCTTTCACAGTGGCTAAATGAGCTGCCGACGTATCAGGATTTGAGGAGGTCATGATCGCCGCGCCAAAGCGTACGGTACCGTTAGAACCTAGCCGGACTCGGGCGACTTTCTTCAAGCGAGGAGCGCGTCGAGGTCGCTGATTAGTACCAGGAATTGCTGCAGAAGTAGTGGAAATCCGCGGGCCATACGTCCCGTAAGAAGGAGGATACCGCAATGCATAGCCAGCACACTAGATGGTCTCGAGCGGAAATCGACTACTTGTGCGACCTCCTACTGCAGGGGATCGCGGTCCACGAGATTGCACAACGGCTGCGCCGATCCACCGGCGCGGTTCGTACGCGGATGCGCCAGCTCAGGGGCCGCTT
>Ga0163163_10001613_pt1 | contig 18973 bp, 14 predicted proteins | sample S65metaG_FD_119766 | JGI IMG/M metagenome (GOLD analysis project Ga0163163, IMG submission 119766) | Switchgrass rhizosphere microbial communities from Kellogg Biological Station, Michigan, USA - S6-5 metaG | ecosystem: Host-associated > Plants > Roots > Rhizosphere > Soil | place: USA... | reverse complement strand
GTGGCGGTGGCGGCGGCTATCGCGACGACAATGCCACCTACTGGCTGCGTGAACGCGAGATGCTGCAGCACCAGCGCATCCAGCGCCGTCCGGTTTACGTGCATACGAAGCCGCAGATACGCAAAGCGGTGCCGCGCCCGGATGCAGGTGCTCCCGCGCTTGCCGACAAACCGGCGCAGCTTCCGGACAAGGCGCCGCCCGAGGCCACCTTCGTCATCGACGTTCTTGGCGACAGTTTGGGGCAATTGCTGGCGCAGGGCCTACAGGAGGCCTACGCGGACCGGCCCGAAATCACGATCGTGCGTAAGGCGAAAGGCGACACGGGTCTGGTCGCGGAGGATTTCTACGATTGGCCGAAGGCGGTGCGCGAGCTCCTCGCCTCGAACGAGAAGATCAGCATGGCGGTCATGATGATCGGCAGCAACGACCGCCAGCAAATTCGCGATGCCAATGGCCGCTACGAGCTGCTCTCCGACAAATGGAAGGAAGTCTACGGCAATCGCGTCGAGGAGATCGCCAGGGCCTTCAAGGAGAAGAAAATCCCCTTGGTCTGGGTCGGTCTGCCGATCTCGAAAAGCGAGCGGCTGGCCTCCGATTACAGCGAGATCAACGAACTCGTCCGTGAGCGCGCCGCTAAGCAGGACGCGACCTTCGTCGATGTCTGGGAAGCCTTCGGCGATTCGCGCGGGCTCTACAACGCCTTCGGTCCGGACGTGAACGGCGTCATCGTGAAATTGCGGGCGATGGACGGCGTGCATTTCACCAAGCCCGGCGCGCGCAAGCTCGCCCATTTCGTCGAGAGCGAAGTGAAGCGCCAGTTCGATCTGTTCAAGCCGAAGACCGAGCCCGGGGTCGCAACGCTGGAGGGACTGCCGGCGCCGCTTGCTCCCGCCGAGGTCCCGTCGGCTGCATCCAATGCGGGCGGCGAAGCTCCCGCGGCCGGTCAGCAGGCACCGCTTCCGAGCCAGCCGGCAGTGCCCCCGCCGCCGCCGAAGCCGGCTTTCGGGCCGATCCTGCCGCTGACAACCGCTCCCGTCGCGCCGAACGGCGATCTGGCGCGCCGCAGCCGCACGCGGGATTCCTCGAGCGACGCGCAGGCGCTGCTCGATCGCGCCATTGCGCGTGGTCAGGCGCTCAAGCCGAAGCCCAACCGCGCCGACGATTCCAGCTGGCCACGGCAAACGCCGCAGTAACAGCCCCCCGCTACCGGGCGACGCGGGGCATTCGCAAATCACAGCGCAACCCGCCGCTTTTCACCATTTGCGAAACGGCACATAAGATTTCACCTTGGCCGTGGAACAAAACGCCGAGCTTGGCGGTTCAATGGAAGCTACGCCGTATGAAAGCGTAACCCGCTCATCGTCTCGGGAGATTGCCTGATGTCCAAGCGTGTAACATTGTTAGCTACTGCCGCTGTCCTTGTGGGGCTGTCCTCGGCCGCGCATGCCGAGAACTTCTTCCAAGCTCTGTTCGGCGGCGGATGGGGAGTGCAAGAGGGCCGTTCGGTCGCTGTTGCCACCGCCTCGCCTTACGATCAGAACGTGGTTCGACGCGAGATCGGGCCGACGCGTACCGTCGTTGCCGATCCGACCGGCGAGCGGCCGGGCACGATCACTGTCGATACCAAGAACCGCTACCTCTACCTGTCGATGACCAACGGCTCGGCGGTCCGCTATGACGTCGGCGTCGGCCGTGAAGGCTTCCAGTGGCAGGGCAGTGCCCATATCGGCCGCAAGGCGGTGTGGCCGGGCTGGACGCCGCCCTCGGCCATGCTGAAGCGCCGTCCCGATCTGCCGCGGCACATGAATGGCGGCATCAATAATCCGCTCGGCGCGCGCGCCTTGTATCTCTACGGCTCGAAGGGCGATCTCCAGTACCGCATCCATGGCTCGAACGAGCCGGATACGATCGGACAGGCGGTCTCTTCGGGCTGCATCCGTATGCTCAACGATGACGTGGTCGATCTCTACAACCGCGTCGGCGTCGGCACCCAGGTGAAAGTGGTTCTTTAATCAGTCGCGCGCATCTTGCGAGGCGGGTTACGGCCGCCTCTTAAAGAGCAGCCTGCCTGACCTCCAGTAGACTTGACGCGGGCTTGAGTAAGGCCCGCGTTTTTCGTTTGCCCTAACGCGGTAAGTCGGTGGCGCCCATAAGGTACTTGTCGACGGAATGCGCGGCCTGTCGGCCTTCGCGGATCGCCCAGACGACAAGCGATTGACCGCGCCGCATGTCGCCGCACGCAAAGACTTTGTCGAGCGAGCTCTTGTAGGCGCGCATGTCGGCGGCGACGTTGCCGCGCTGATCGAGAGTGACGCCGAGTTGCTCGATCATGCCGTCGTGAACCGGCGAGACGAAGCCCATGGCGAGGAGAACGAGATCGGCCTTGAGCTCCAACTCCGTGCCGGCGATCGGCTGCATCTTGCCATCGACCTTCACGCATCTGAGCTTCTTGACGAGCCCGTTCTCGCCAACGAATTCGCGCGTCAGCACGGCGAAATCGCGCGCCGCCCCCTCTTCATGCGACGACGAGGCACGCAATTTCAGCGGCCAGTCCGGCCAGGTCAGGAGCTTATTCTCCTTTTCCGGTGGCTGCGGCATGATTTCCAGTTGGGTGACGGAGAGCGCGCCCTGACGAATCGACGTGCCGATGCAGTCCGAGCCGGTGTCGCCGCCGCCGATGACGATCACGTGCTTGCCGGAGGCGAGGATCGGATCGTTCGATAAAAGCGGCTCGTGCGAGACGCGGCGATTCTGCTGCGGCAGGAAATCCATGGCGAAATGCACGCCGCCGAGATCGCGGCCCGGGATCGGCAGATCGCGCGGCTTCTCGGCGCCGCCGGCAAGCACGAGCGCATCGTAGCTGTCGACGAGCTTCTTCGCCTCGAGATCGATGCCTACATTGACATTGCAGTGGAACGTGACGCCTTCGGCTTCCATCTGCTCGACGCGGCGCTCGACGTGGATTTTTTCCATCTTGAAGTCGGGGATGCCGTAGCGCAGCAACCCGCCGGGCTTGGCGTGCTTTTCAAAGACGTGCACGTCGTGTCCGGCGCGCGCCAGCTGCTGCGCGCAGGCAAGCCCCGCCGGGCCTGATCCAACGACGGCGATCTTCTTGCCTGTCTGGCGCTTCGGCAATTCCGGTTCGACCCAGCCTTCGGCGAAAGCCCGGTCGGCGATCTGGCATTCGATCGTCTTGATCGTCACCGGCTGCTCGGTGAGGTTCAGCGTGCAAGCGGCTTCGCACGGCGCCGGACAAACGCGTCCGGTGATTTCGGGAAAATTGTTGGTCGAATGCAGATTGCGGATCGCCTCGTGCCAATCGCCGCGATAAACGAGATCGTTCCAGTCGGGGATCTGGTTGTTCACCGGGCAGCCGTTGTGACAGTAGGGAATGCCGCAATTCATGCAGCGCGCCGCTTGGTCGCGCGAGGCTTCCTCGGAAAGCGGGATTACGAACTCCCGATAATGGCGAACGCGATCGGAGGCCGGCGCGTAACGCCGGTCGCGCCGATCGATTTCGAGGAAGCCCGTTACCTTACCCATACAACTATTCGTCCCAGCAGGCGGATTGTTCACGGTTTAGCGCAAAACGGTTTGCGCTGACCCGACTCATACGATCACGAGCGTCGATTCACTCACCCGCCGCCGCGAGCGGCGCCGGCGTCTCCGCCTGCGTCATCAGTTCCTTCAGCGCGCGCCGGTACTCGACCGGCATCACTTTGCGGAACTTCCCCTTCATCTCGTCCCAATGATCGAGAATGTAGCGCGCGCGCACCGAACTCGTATAGCGCCAGTGATTGGTGATCAGCTGATGCAAGCGCTCGCCATCGAAGCGCGTCATGTCGCTCATCACGTCGACACGGCCGTGATGCGCAAGATCGCCACCTTGGTGATAGCTCTTCTGCATCAACTCCTCTTCCTCGGCGACCGGCTCGAGATCGATCATCGACATGTTGCAGCGCTGCTCGAACGTGCCGTCCTCGTCGAGCACATAGGCGATGCCCCCCGACATGCCGGCGGCGAAGTTGCGCCCGGTCTTGCCGATGACAACGACGATGCCGCCGGTCATATATTCGCAACCGTGATCGCCGGTGCCTTCGACAACCGCAATCGCGCCGGAATTACGCACGGCGAACCGCTCGCCGGCGACGCCGCGGAAATAGCATTCGCCAGCGATGGCACCGTAAAGCACCGTGTTGCCGACGATGATCGAGTCTTCGGGCGTGATCTTCTCCGCCTGCCGCGGCGGATAGACGACGATACGTCCGCCCGAGAGGCCCTTGCCGACATAGTCGTTGGCATCGCCCTCAAGCTCGAGCGCCACGCCGTGAGCGAGCCAGGCGCCAAAACTCTGGCCGGCGGTGCCGGTCGCGCGGATATGGATCGTATTGTCGGGCAGCCCGGCATGTCCGTAAATACGCGCGACTTCGCCCGACAGCATCGCACCGATGGCGCGGTTGACGTTGCGCACCGGCGTTTCGATGCGCACCGGCGCGCCGCGATCGAGCGCAGGCCGTGCCTTCTCGATGAAACCGCGGTCGAGCGCCTTGTCGAGCCCGTGATCCTGACCGCCGCTGTGGTAAATCGCGGCGGGATCGCTCGCTTGCGGCTTATGGAAGAGACGCGAGAAATCGAGCCCCTTCGCCTTCCAATGATCGATCACTGCCTCGCGGTCGAGCATCTGCATCTGCCCGATCATCTCATCGAACGTGCGGTAGCCGAGCGAGGCCATGATCTCGCGCACTTCCTCGGCGACAAAGAAGAAGAAGTTGATCACGTGCCCGGGCTGTCCGACGAAGCGCTTGCGCAAAACGGGATCCTGCGTCGCAACGCCGACCGGGCAGGTGTTCAGGTGGCACTTGCGCATCATGATGCAACCCGCCGCAATCAGGGGCGCGGTTGCAAAGCCGAACTCGTCGGCGCCAAGCAGCGCTCCGACGACGACGTCGCGGCCGGTGCGAATGCCGCCATCGACCTGTACCGCGATGCGCGAACGCAGGCGATTGAGCACGAGCGTTTGATGCGTCTCGGCGAGTCCGATCTCCCAGGGCGAGCCGGCATGCTTGATCGAGGTGAGCGGCGAGGCCCCGGTGCCGCCCTCGAAACCCGAAATCGTCACGTGATCGGCGCGGCCCTTAGAGACGCCGGCCGCGACCGTGCCGACGCCAATCTCGGACACGAGCTTCACCGACACCTGCGCGCGCGGATTGACGTTCTTCAGATCGAAGATCAGCTGCGCCAAATCCTCGATCGAATAGATGTCGTGATGCGGCGGCGGCGAAATCAAGCCGACGCCTTGCGTCGAGTGCCGCACCTTGGCGATCACAGCATCGACCTTGTGGCCGGGCAGCTGTCCGCCTTCGCCGGGCTTGGCACCCTGCGCCATCTTGATCTGCATCATGTCCGAGTTGATGAGATACTCGGCCGTGACGCCAAAGCGTCCTGACGCGACCTGCTTGATCGCAGAACGCATGGAATCGCCATTTGGCAGCGGCTTGTAGCGATCGGATTCTTCGCCGCCCTCACCGGTATTGGACTTGCCGCCGATGCGGTTCATCGCGATCGCCAGCGTCGTATGCGCCTCGCGCGATATCGAGCCGAACGACATGGCGCCGGTCGAGAAGCGCTTCACGATGTTTGCCGCGGGCTCGACTTCTTCGATCGGTACCGGCGCGCGGCCGTCTTCCTCCGCGCCGCGGAGGCGGAAAAGACCGCGGATGGTTAAGAGCTTCTCGTCCTGTTCGTTCAGGAGCTCAGCATAGGCGCGATACTTTTCCTGGGCATTGCCGCGCACCGCGTGCTGCAACAGCGACACCGATTGCGGCGTCCAGGAATGCGCTTCGCCGCGGATGCGGTAGGCATAGTCGCCGCCGACGTCGAGCATGGTCTTGTAGACCGGCGCATCGCTGAAAGCATTGCGATGGCGGCGCACGGTTTCCTCAGCGATCTCGTCGAGACCGACGCCTTCGATCATCGTATGCGTGCCGGTGAAGAACTCATCGACGAAGGTCTGGGCGAGGCCCACCGCATCGAAAATCTGTGCGCCGCAATAGGACTGGTAGGTCGAGATGCCCATCTTGGACATCACCTTGAGGAGCCCCTTGTCGATCGACTTGATAAAGCGCTTCTGCGCCTCGTAATCGTCGACTTCTTCGGGGAATTCGCCGGACATCGCCGCGATCGTCTCGAAGGCGAGATACGGGTTGATCGCCTCGGCGCCATAACCCGCAAGCAGCGCGAAATGATGCACTTCACGCGCTTCGCCGGTCTCGACGACGAGGCCGACGGACGTCCGCAATCCCTTGCGGATCAGGTGATGATGCACGGCCGCCGTGGCGAGCAGCGCCGGAATCGGGATGCGATCGGGGCCGACCTGCCGGTCCGAGACGATGATGATGTTGTAGCGCCCGCGCACCGCGTCTTCGGCGCGTTGGCAGAGGCGCGTCAGCGCGCCGCGCATGCCGGCGGCGCCCTTCTCGGCGGCATAGGTGATGTCGAGCGTCTTAGTGTCGAACGCGTCTTCGAGATGACCGATCGAGCGAATCTTCTCGAGATCGGCGTTGGTCAGAATGGGCTGGCGCACTTCGAGGCGCTTACGACGCGAGGCGCCCTCGAGATCGAAAATGTTCGGCCGCGGTCCGATAAATGAGACGAGGCTCATGACGAGCTCTTCACGGATCGGATCGATCGGCGGGTTCGTCACCTGCGCGAAGTTCTGCTTGAAATAGGTGTAGAGCATCTTCGGGTGATCGGAGAGCGCCGAAATAGGCGTGTCCGTCCCCATCGAGCCGACCGCCTCCTGGCCGGTGACGGCCATTGGCGACATCAACAGCGCGAGGTCTTCCTGCGTGTAGCCGAAAGCTTGCTGGCGATCGAGCAGCACCACGTCCGTGCGTGTCGAACGCGGTTCGACCGGCCGTAACTCTTCGAGCACGATCTGACTGCGCTCAAGCCATTCCGGATAGGGATGCGAGGCCGAAAGCGTCGCCTTGATCTCGTCGTCGGAAACAATGCGTCCCTCTTCGAGATCGACGAGCAGCATCTTTCCGGGCTGCAGGCGCCACTTCTGCACGATCGATTCTTCGGGAATTGGTAACACGCCAACTTCGGAGGCGAGCACGACAAGCCCGTCATCGGTGACGAGATAGCGCGCCGGACGTAAGCCGTTGCGATCGAGTGTCGCGCCGATCTGCCGCCCATCGGTGAAGGCGACCGCCGCGGGGCCATCCCATGGCTCCATCAAGGCGGCGTGATATTCGTAGAACGCCTTGCGATCTTCGCTCATCAGCGGATTGCCGGCCCAGGCCTCCGGAATGAGCATCATCATTGCGTGCGTCAGCGAATAGCCGCCCTGCACCAAGAATTCAAGCGCATTGTCGAAGCATGCCGTGTCCGACTGGCCCTCGTAGGAGATCGGCCAGAGCTTCGAGATGTTGTTGCCGAAGAGCTTCGACTCGACGGAGGCCTGCCGCGCCGCCATCCAGTTGACGTTGCCACGCAGCGTGTTGATCTCGCCATTATGCGCGACCATGCGATAGGGGTGCGCGAGCCGCCAGGACGGGAACGTGTTCGTCGCAAAGCGCTGATGCACGAGCGCGAGCGCGCTCTCGAAGCGCTCGTCCATGAGATCGCGGAAATAGCTGCCGATCTGGTGCACGAGCACCATGCCCTTGTAGACGATGGTGCGGCACGACATCGAGACCGCATAGTACTCGGCCATCTCGGCCTTGCCGGCGGTATAGATCGCGTTCGAGACGACCTTGCGCGCGACATAGAGGCGGCGCTCGAAATCGTCTTCGTCGCGCACGCCCGGGCCGCGGCCGAGAAACACCTGGCTATGGACCGGCTCGACCGCCTTCACCGCCTCGCCGAGATCGGAATTATCGACCGGCACGTCGCGCCAGCCGAGGAGCGTCAGGCCTTCCTCTCCGACGACGCGCTCGACAATCGCGCGGATGTCGCTCCGCGCGCCCTCGTCGCGCGGCATGAAAAACTGGCCGATGCCGTACAGGCGCGGCTCAGGCAGCCGGACGCCGGCCTTCGCCATCTCTTCGGAGAAGAAGCGATGCGGTATCTGCACGAGAATGCCGCAGCCGTCGCCGAGCTTGGCATCGGCCCCGACCGCGCCGCGGTGGTCGAGATTGATGAGGATCTGCAGGCCCTTGGTGACGATCGCGTGCGACCTGCGGTTCGACATGTCGGCGATGAAGCCGACGCCGCAGGCATCATGCTCGTGGCGCGGATCGTAGAGGCCTTGTGCCGTCGGCAGGGCCGGATCGACCGCTTTGATGGACGTAGCGGCTCGGGCGCACGCCTCGTTCGAGGGGCCTCGGCTCCGATTTAGGCGCTCGTGTTCCATCTGCCTCTCCCGGGCATGCGGGTCGCGACATCACTATCCAAGAAGATGATGGACCGAGCGGTCAAAACCGCAAGCGCCGGCTCATTTTCGGCGCTTCGGCCGATGGGTCAGCAAATCTGTCCTATCTTCCGCGCGAACCTGCCAGTTTGGCGAGCGGAAGACAAGCAAGTTTGGCGCCGGAAAACGGGAATTTTGCACCCGACACAGTGAGCTTGGTGGATGAGCTGCCGGTGGCGTACAGCGGATAACGACCGACCCCTATCGGACCCGAGAAATGGACTTTGCCAGCGACAATGCGGCCGGCGCGAGCCGGCCGATTCTCGAAGCGCTGCTCGCAACGAACGACGAGTTCTGTCCCGCCTACGGCGCCGACAGGCACACGGCTGAAGCCGAGCGCGCGCTCTCCGCAGTCTTCGAACGCGAAGTCGCGAGCTTCCTCGTCGCGACCGGCACCGGCGCCAATGCGTTGGCGCTCGGCGCCATCACGCCACCCTGGGGCGCGGTGTTCTGTCACGAGCACGCGCACATTATCGATGACGAATGCGGCGCGCCGGAAATGTTTTCCGGCGGCGCCAAGTTGGTCAGCATTCCGGGCACGAGCGGCAAGATCACGCCGGCGGCACTGAGGGATGCGCTGGGGCGGTTTCCGCGTGGGCTCGTCAAGCAAGTGCAGCCCGCCGCGCTTAGTCTGTCGCAGGCAACGGAATGCGGCACGATCTACACCTGCAACGACATCGCCGAGCTCGCTGCAATCGCGCACGCGGCAGGCGTGTCGGTACACATGGACGGCGCGCGCTTCGTCAATTCAATTGTGGCGCTCGGCTGCAGCCCCGCCGAGATGACCTGGAAGGCGGGGATCGACGTTCTCTCTTTTGGCGCGACGAAAAACGGCGCGCTCGCCTGCGAGGCGGTGATCTTCTTCGATCGCGGCGGGGCGGCGGATTTCGTCTATCAGCGCAAGCGCGGCGGTCACACGCTGTCAAAGGGCCGCTTTCTCGGCGTGCAGATGTGCGCGTACCTCAAGGACGGCCACTGGCTCGATCTCGCCCGCCACGCCAATGCCTGTGCCGCGCGGCTTGAAGCGGGGGTGCGTCGCATCCCCGGCGTGCGTTTCCCCTGGCCGCGGCAGGTCAATGAGCTTTTTGTGATCCTGCCGAAACGCGCCGACGCAGCGCTGAAAGCGGCCGGCGCGCGTTACTACGATTGGGGCGCCCGCTCGCTCTCGCCGGAGCAAGCGCCACGCGATGACGAGGTCTTCGTGCGTCTCATCTCGTCCTTTGCGACGAAGCGGGCCGACATCGACCGCTTCGTCGCAATCGTGGCCAACAGTGCCATCGCGGCGTGACCGTTTGGCCGCACGCGTGCCCTATTACTCCTCCTCCTCCTCCTCCCATGCAGCGGGCGAGGTAGAGCCCGGAAGAGGGAGTTTTGGAATGGCGGCAAAGCATCCAATGTTCGGTCGCATGGCGCGGTACTCGGCCGTCATCGGCCTGGCGAGCGGCCTGGCGCTCATTGGCGGAGCCGGTTCGGCGCAGGCGCAGATGTGGGGTGGCTGGTTCGGCGGCTGGCGCGCCGCGCCCGGCCCGTATGCCTCGCCGATCCCGCCGCGGCGGGTCGCGGGCATTGTCGCCTCCGAAGGCTATGCGCTGAACGGCACGCCGCGACGCGATGGCGACGTGATCATTGCCGACGGCGTCGATCCGCGCGGCCAGCACGTCCACTTCGTCATCGATGCCTATGACGGTGAAATCCTGCGCAGCCGGGTGGCGGGTCCGCCGCGGCCGCCCGGCTTCGTTGGCAATCCCGAGGCGGCGCCGCAGGCGCATGCCGCGCTCGTGCCGAACCAGGTGGGTTCCGGCGCCGGAACGATCGCGCGTCCGCCGGCCGGCCAGATGCTCGGCGGCGCCCAGCCCGGCCTCGAGCCGCCACACCCGCTTGCCAAACCCAAAGCGGCGCCGAAACCGAAGCAGACCGCGGCGCATAATCCGGCAAAGCCCGCCGCCGCACCGATCCCGCCCAAGGCCCCTTCCGAGGCCGAGAAGGTGACCGCGCCGGCGCCGACCGCTCATCAGGAACCCGCATCGCCGGCTCCGGCGGCGGAAGCGCGAGCGCCCGAAACCCTCGTCCCGACGCCGCTTGCTCCGGACGCCGCCCCGGCCAGCGCGCCGGCCGCCCCTGCCCCGGCCGCGGTCGAGGCCAAGGCGCCCGTGCCGCAGGCAACGCCCGACATCGGTCCCGCCATGAAAAAGGTCGACCCCGCGCCGACCGCTTCAATCCCGGCGCCCGCCACCTCGAGCGCGCCCGACTTCACCGACGAAAGCAAGTAACGCGGCGCGCTTCAGCGCCGCCCTTCTTTTCGTATCTCTTCCCGTTCCTCCCGACTTGGCGCCGCGTGCTCCCCGCCCGGCGCCATTCTTCTGTTTTCGGCCAGAAAATCCCGCCCGGCCGGCGTGATCGCAATCTTGCGGCCGGCGCCGTTCGCCGCGACGCGCGCGACAAAGCCGCGGTCGATCGCGTCCTCCCAGACGGTGAGGCGCGGACACGACGTGCGCCACGCCTCCATCACCTCGGCGTAAGGGCGCGGGCTCGGCGCCAACCATTCGAGAAAATCGCAGATCAACGGATCGAGCCCGTCGCTCATCGCGTCGCGTCCTTGAGCTTGGCTAGCGAACAGTACTTTCACTCCACCGCCCTACGCATTAAAGAACCGGCACGCCAATTTCCAGGAAGCAGCAACAAAAATGAAACCGCGCACGCTCTACGACAAAATCTGGGACGACCACGTCGTCGACACGCAGCCCGATGGCACCTCCCTCATCTATATCGACCGCCACCTCGTCCATGAGGTGACGAGCCCGCAGGCCTTCGAGGGCCTGCGCCTCTCCGGCCGCAAGGTGCGCGCGCCGGAAAAGACGCTCGCAGTCGTCGACCACAACGTGCCAACGACCGACCGCAGCCAAGGCATCGACGACGAGGAAAGCCGCATCCAGGTCGAGACGCTCGCCAGGAACGCCGCAGATTTCGGCGTTGAATATTATGACGAGCTCGATGCCCGCCAGGGCATCGTCCACATCATCGGCCCCGAGCAGGGTTTCACGCTGCCCGGCACGACGATCGTCTGCGGCGACAGCCACACCTCGACGCATGGCGCCTTCGGCGCGCTCGCGCACGGCATCGGCACGTCGGAGGTCGAGCACGTGCTCGCCACACAAACGCTGATCCAGAACAAAGCCAAGAACATGCGCGTCCGCGTCGACGGCCAAACCGGCCCCGGCGTCGGCGCCAAGGACATTATTCTCGCGATCATCGGCGAGATCGGCACCGCCGGCGGCACCGGCCATGTCATCGAATATGCCGGCGAGGCGATCCGCGCCTTGTCGATGGAAGGCCGCATGACCGTCTGCAACATGTCGGTCGAGGGCGGCGCGCGCGCCGGCATGATCGCGCCGGACGAGAAGACTTACGCGTACCTGAAAGACAAACCAAAAGTGCCGAAGGGACAGCGCTGGGACGACGCCATGCGCTATTGGGAGACTCTGCACTCGGACGACGGCGCGCATTTCGACCGCGAGGTCGTGCTCGACGCGGCAAGCCTGCCGCCGATCGTCACCTGGGGCACGAGCCCGGAAGACGTCTCGACCATCGGCGGCTCGGTGCCGCGCGTCGAGGACGCCGAGAACGAGCAGATGCGCGCCAAGATCAAGCGCGCGCTCGATTACATGGGGTTGAAGGGCGGCGAAAAAATTTGCGAGATCGAGATCGATCGCGTGTTTCTCGGCTCATGCACCAACGGCCGCATCGAGGACCTGCGCGCCGCGGCAAAAATCGTCGAGGGCAAGCATGTGCACGACCGCGTCAACGCGATGGTGGTGCCGGGCTCGGGCCTGGTGAAGATGCAGGCGGAGGCCGAAGGCCTCGACAAAATCTTCAAAGCCGCCGGCTTCGAATGGCGCGAGCCCGGTTGCTCGATGTGCCTGGCGATGAATCCCGACAAGCTCGCGCCGGGCGAGCGCTGCGCCTCGACCTCCAACCGCAATTTTGAAGGCCGCCAGGGTTTTCGCGGCCGGACGCATTTGGTTTCGCCGATCATGGCGGCGGCGGCGGCGATCGCCGGGCGGTTCGTCGATGTGCGGCAGTGGGGGTGAGATTTTGGCCGGGCGCCGATTTGAGGCCGATTCCGAATAAAGACCCGAGCACCGTCATCTACGGCATGCTTTCGCGCCAGCTGTTTGCGCGCGTTCTTGAGCAGGTCAAAGGACGCCTCAGGGCTCGGCTGGTCAGTCGCGTCTCCCGCACATGACAAGCAGCGCTGGACCGCGCACCTCCTGGTGCGCATCCACTCGCCGCTAGGCCTTGCGCATCAGGAGATGCGCGCTCCGGCGCGGCTTGACCTTTCATCCCTCTTCGGAAGAATCGTCGCCAGAGGACCCCGCCCATGCTCATGAATGCCGCCGATTACCGCGAGTCGCTGCGCCGCTACTCGCCGCGCGTCTTCGTCAATGGCCGACGCGTCGACAGCGTCGCCGACGAGCCGTTGCTGGCGCCCGGCATTGCCGGCGTCGGCGTCACCTACGATTTCGCGCACGAGCCTAAGCACCAGGCGCTGATGCTGGCGCGGCAGGGCACGTCCGGCAAGATCGTCAACCGCATGCTGCATATCGACGAGAGCTCGACCGATCTTCTCTATAAGCTCGAGGCGGTGCGGCTCGTCTGCCAGGAATGCGGCTGCGCGCAGCGTTATCTCGCGCATGACGCGCTGAACGGCATTTTTCAGGCAACGAAACGCTGCGATGACGCGCTCGGCACGGATTATCACCAGCGCTTCCTCGCCTATCTGTACCGCGTGCAGGACGAGGACTTGGCACTCGGCATCGCCATGACCGACGCGAAAGGCGACCGCTCGAAACACCCGGGCGAGCAGGCAAACCCCGACGTCTACGTGCACGTGGAGAAGCGGCGCGCTGACGGCATAATCATCCGCGGCACCAAGGCGATCGTCACCGGCGCGCCTTACATGCACGAATTTTTGGTCATGCCTTGCCGCACGATGAGCAAAGACGACGCGGATTTTGCGGTGTGCTGCGCCGTGCCGGTCGATGCGCCTGGTGTGACCATCATCGCCAAGCCCGCCGGGCGGCCGGGCGAGGCGGCGGCGAAATTTTCCGCCAAATACGGCCAGTCGGTCGGCGTCGTCATGTTCGACGACGTATTCGTGCCGTCGAGCCAAGTCTTCCTCGACGGCGAGACGGAAGAGGGCGGCACCCTCACGACGTCATATGCGACGCATCATCGCCATTCCTGCATCGGCGCGCGCGCCGGCTTCGGCGATCTGCTCATCGGTGCCGGCGCGCTGATGATCGAGGCGAACGGGCTCGATCCCGACCGCCACGGACACATCCGCGATTCCATGGTCGATCTCATCAAGATGGTCGAAGGCTTTTTCGCCTGCGGCGTCGCCGCCTCGGTCTATTGCATGAAAGACGCATCGGGCTCGGTCATGCCGGACACGGTGTTTGCCAATGTGGGAAAACTGCTTCTCTCGACGCAGATTTACGACATGCACCGGTTGGCGCATCAGGTATCGGGCGGGTTGGTCGTGGCGCTGCCCGGGCCGGACGAGGATCATAATCCCGAAACCGCGGCATCGCTCGCAGCCGTGCTCGGCGGGCGCGCCGGTGTGCCGGCGCGTGAGCGCGCCGAAGTCGCGCGCTTCATCGAAGATCTGACGGCATCGCATCAGGGCGGCTGGTATTCGATGATCTCGCTGCATGGCGGCGGCTCGCCGGAGGCGATGAAGCGCGAGATTTGGCGGAATTATCCCGTGATGGATCGCGTCGCTTTGGTCGAGCGGCTGCTCGATCGGGACGTGCTCGATCGCGGCCAGCGCGTATCGAAACAGCCGGGGCGCTGCTGCGCCACCGGCTGTGAAGTGCCGGACCTGCCCGCCGCGGCGGAGTAATTTATTCTACTCTGACCTTCTCGTCTTCGAAATAGCTCTCGTCCTGTTCGACCGGCTTGTTCATCTGCATGAGGCCGATGCCGGCGGCGGCACCGATCGCCAGCGCGGCAAGGCCGAAATAGACGCCGTTGTCGAGCACCACGTCTTCGGCGTAGTCGCGCGCCGGGCCAATCTGCGCGCGCGCATCGCGCGCATAAGCCGAGAGCGAGTCGCCCGCTTGCCCGGTCGAGCGAATCGCGCTCTCGCGCAGCTCACCGGCCGAGCGGCGCGCGTTATCCATCAATTCGCTCGCCGAGCGCACGGCCTCGTCTTTGAGCTCGCTGGCGGAACGCAGCGCGCCGTCCTTCATCTCGCCGACGCGGTCACGCAATTCGCCGGCTTTCTCCCGCGCCGTCTCGATGGCGACGGTCGCGCCGCCGATCGCCTTCTGCTCGATCATATCGCGTGTGGTCGCATAGCCGTAGCCCGCAACGCCGCCCGGAACGTAGCCCGACGGACGCTCGGGATCGTAAGGATCGACATCGATCTCGCGCACGCTGGAGCGCCCGAACAACGCCGCGAGACCGGCGCCGACAAGCAGCGTCGTGATCGGCGGCTTCTGCCACAGTTTCCAGGCAACACCGGCGCCAATCGCCGCCACAGCGACGGGATTGTCGGCGGCCCGGCGTTTAACGTCCGAGACGAAGCCGTCGATCGTGTCCGTCAGCTTCTGCTTGGCGGAATCGATCACCTCGTCCTTGTATTCGGTGGCGTCAGCGACGAGCTCGTCTTTCACCGCGCTGACCGGCGGCGCCTTCAGCTGCGCGACGCGGTTGACGAGTCTGGCTCTCGCCGTCTCGACATCGCGCTCCAATGCGTCGACTTCACTCATGTTGCGATCTCACGAGATTTTGCCGACGCTGCCGCTCGCGCCGGTGCCGCTGCTCTGTGATTGCGACGCGGAACTCTGTCCGGATTTGCCGCCGCCGACGGAGCTGCCGCCGCCTGTCGCGACATTGGCGAAGGGCTCGACGACGTCCTTTGCAACACCGCCCAGATCTTCCGTTGCGAGGCCCGCGCGTTCCTTGACCGCGTTCTTCAGCCGCTCGGCCGCTTCGCCGGCGGCGCCGCCGAGCTCGTCGATTTTCTGCCGCGCGGCTTCACTCGCGAGCTCCGCGACTCTGTCGCGCGTTTCGCCCATCAGGCGATTCTCTTGCGGCGTCGCCGGAATGATGGCGCCGAGCGCCGCGCCGGCAGCAAGTCCGACGGCGGCGAGCAACAGCGGCTGATCTTCGAGGACGAAGCTCATACTGGATTGCGCCGAAGAGCGCGCCGTCTCGGCAAGCTGCTGCGATGTTTCGCGCATCGTGCGCTGTGCGTCATCGGCGAGGCCGGAAAGCGAATCGGTGGCGGAGCGAGCGAGGTCGCCGGCCTTATTGCCGAGCCCGCTCACCTGCTCGCGCACGCCGGACGCGACATCGCTCGCGGTCTCCGTCACCGGCGACAAATCACCCTGCGCGATTTTGCGTACCGCGGTTCTGGCGCGGCGCGTCGCGTCGCGATTCGGCGGACGCATGCCGGATAAAAGCAGGCTCGTGCCGGCGACGAGCAGCAACAACCCGGCGGGTTGCGCGCGCGCAGCGCCGGCGAGCCGCTCGCTGAAGCTCGGCGTGCGCGGTCGGCGCTCGATCTCGTAATCGCGCGTTTGATATTGTTCGGTCATCGGATTTGCTCCTTGAGCGTGCGTGCGGTTTCGCTGAGCTGAACCAGGGTGCGTCTGGGAACGAGATTGTCGGCCGTCGCCTTGGCGCGCGCGGCAAAGAAGATGGCGGCGGCAATGGCGAGCAGCACCACCGCCACAAGCATGTAGGACCAGTGCAGCGCGAGACCGAAACTGGCGATCAGATGCACAATGCCGACAAGCAGCAGCAGCACCGCGAACAGCGCGATTACGCCAGTCGCGATAAACAGCACCGCGGCTTGGGTGAGATTGGCGAGGCCGTGCTTCAGCTCGGATTGCGCCAGGCGCAGCTCCTTTCCGAAGAGATCGGTAAGATCGCCGAAAAGATCGCCGAAGCTGCGGACCGCTGCGCTGATCCTATGAAAGTCGGACATCAGAATGTCGCGGTTTGCGGTCGGGTCGAGGACTGGCCGGAGCGCATCTGTCCGGACGATTGCGTGCCGCCTTGCCGGTACGTCCCGGATTGCGGCCTGCGCTGCGCATTCGCCTGGCCGCTGCTCTTGGCAAAGCGCGATAGAAGCAGCCCGACGCCCGCCGCGGCGCCGAAGACCAGCATCGGATTGCGCCGTGCATAGGCCGAGCCTTCCTCCAGCAATTCGCCGAGCGTCTTGGTGCGGATTTGCTCGGCGAGTTCGTCGCCGCGGCTTGCGGCGGTGCGCAGCGCGAAGGCGACCGGCGGCAGCGTGTCTTCAAGCTCGGCCGCGGCGGCGCGCAACGATTCGCTCGCCTCCTCGACGAAACCGGCTCCGGTCGAAAGCTGCTTGCTCAGCGCATCGGCGAGTTTCTCGCTGCCGTCGCGCGCCAGCAGGGCGGCGGAACGCTTCAGCTCTTCGGTTGCGCCCTGCGCGACCGAGGTGAGGCCCGACGCCGCGTCCTTGCCCTGCCCGACGAGTTCGTCCGCCTGATTGGAGAATTGGTCGGAAACGGAAGAATTGCCGGACCGATTGGCCGAGCTTCTCTGTCCGGACGTCGTACTTTTGGTGCTCCCAGTATTGCTCATCGCGAAAGTCCCCGTGGCTCAGACCACAAACAGCGACTGAGCTTGTTTGTTCCCGAGCTATGCGGTCGTGCGCTTCCCCTGCATAAGCTCGCGCTATATGCTCAAGCCATGACCGAGTTGCTCTCTCTCGTGCTGCAGACCGCGAGCCGGTTGCCCGATGAGCAGCAAGACGAGATCGCGCGGGCGATGCTCCTCCTCCTGGATATCCAGACGGGAGATGATGCTGTCGAGCCAGAGGATCGCGCCGCTGTTGACGAGGCTCTCGCCTATCTCGAACGCCGGGAGTTCGCGTCGGATGATGCAGTCAAGGCAGCATGGCGGCGGTTCGCCCCTTAACGATCCGGTATCTGCCGCCGGCTGAGCGAGACATCCACGCGATTGCCGACTACCTCCTCGAGCGCAATCCACGTGCTGCGGTGCGGGTCCGCGCGGCGATCCTGAGGACGCTTGAAATCGCTACACGTTTCCCACAGCACGGCAGGGGGCAGCGGACGCGCCACGTCCGCAAGCTCGTGGTGCCGCGCTACGGCTATCTCATTTACTTCGTGGTCGATCCTGCAGCCGACGAATTGATCGTGCTTCGCATTCGACATGGCCGACAGCGAAGAAGCTATAAAGACCGCTAACCACACGCGCTGGAGAGGTGGATTTGTCACACGTCATATCGGGACTGGCGCTTGATCCGTTCGGCTACGCGACGCACGAAGTCCTGAACCAGCCGCCGCCGCTCGCCGATTACGACGCATTCGGCAGCGATCCCGTTCTGCAAAAGACCGTCGAGACGTTCGGCGCGGAATGGGCGCGCCAGCGGTTGCATGAGGCGGGGCGTACGGTCGGCTCGGCGCATGTGCAGGAATTGGCGCGGCAGGCGAACCGTCACATTCCCGAACTGCGCACGCACGATCGTTTCGGCAATCGCATCGATCGCATCGATTTCGATCCCGCTTGGCATGAGCTGATGTCACTCGCGATTCACCAGGAGACGCATTCGCTGGCATGGACCGACGGGCGCCCCGGCGCACAGATCGCGCGGGCGGCGCTCTCCTATCTGTGGAATCAAGGCGAGAACGGCATCTGCTGCCCGATCGGCATGACCTATTCCGCAATTCCCATTCTGCGCCGCGATGCAGCGCGCTGGGCGGAATGGGGCGATCTGATCACATCCAATAAATACGACCACCGGCAAATTCGCGCGTCGGACAAAACCGGCGCGACGGTTGGTATGGCAATGACCGAGAAACAGGGCGGCTCAGATTTGCGCCAGACGCAGACGCGTGCCGAGCCGAACGGCGACGGCACGTATTCGCTTATCGGGCACAAATGGTTCTTCTCCGTTCCGCATTCCGACGTGTTCCTGACGCTGGCGCAAACCAAGGAAGGCGTGTCGTGCTTCGTCGTCGCCGGCTGGCTGCCGGACGGCTCGCGCAATCGCCTGCAGATTCAGCGGCTGAAGGACAAGGCGGGCAATAGGTCGAACGCCTCGTCCGAAGTCGAATTCCGCGGCGCGATCGCGCATCTGATCGGCGAGCCTGGACATGGCATCCGCACCGGCCTCGAGATGAATCATTACACGAGGCTCGATTTCGCCGTCGGCTCGGCGGGGCTGATGCGGCAGGGTGTGGCGCAGGCGGGGCATCATGTCGCGCATCGCCGCGCCTTTCAGCGCACGCTCATCGATCAGCCGATCATGACCAATGTCATCGCCGATCTCGCATTGGAAGCCGAAGCAGCGGCGTGGCTGACCTTCCGCTTCGTCGCCGCGCTCGATCGTGAAAGCTCAAACGAATCCGAGCGCCTGCTCGGACGCATCGGTGCGCCAATTGCAAAATATTGGATTTGCAAGCGGGTCGTGACGGTCTTGGCGGAAGCGCTTGAATGCCACGGCGGCAATGGCTTTATCGAAGATCATTTGATGGCGCGGCTCTACCGCGAGGC
>Ga0163163_10001612_pt1 | contig 18981 bp, 7 predicted proteins | sample S65metaG_FD_119766 | JGI IMG/M metagenome (GOLD analysis project Ga0163163, IMG submission 119766) | Switchgrass rhizosphere microbial communities from Kellogg Biological Station, Michigan, USA - S6-5 metaG | ecosystem: Host-associated > Plants > Roots > Rhizosphere > Soil | place: USA: Michigan... | reverse complement strand
GTTGGCCGTAGCGCTTGCGCCACACGTAAATCGTTTGTTCGCTGATGCCGTGCTGCTTGGCTACCTGAGCGACCGGCGTCTTGTCCGCCTCGCGCAGGATCTTGACCCTCTGGTCCTCGGTGAGTCGTGCCTTCTGCATATGCTCCTCGCTCTGTTGGCGGGAGCCATCTTCTTAACTTTCAACTGTTCCGAGAATCGCCGGGCAGGTCAGTCTAGACACGCGCTTCATGGTGCACGTCACGCGCACTCTAGGTCAGCGTCATAATCCCGAGTGCTGTGCCAATGCCGTGCATATCGTGGGCACACCTTTGCGGAATGAGCACCAGCGATCCAAGGGGTTCAATCGATGCTACGGCTACGAAAGCTTCAAAACGCCGTAGCCACATCCAAAAAGTAGGCTAGATACTGTCTAGAGCGCGCCCGTAGTCCGTTCAGACGTGCGCTTCCTTGTCCGGTGTCGTTTGTCTTCTGAAGCGACTGTCCATGTTGACAGTTGACAACGTGGATCGTCGCAATAAACGACACCTCACATCTCAATATTGCCCTTCGAGAGGAAGCGCGTGCCCACCATGGCTATGTTGACCAAGCAGTACGAAATTTCACCTGCATTCGGAAAGTTGATGCTCAAAGTTGCGATCGCAACACTCGTTGCGGCTTCAGGTCCACCTGTTGCCGCGAGGTCGTTTTCGACAGAGAGACTGCGCCATCAACTGCATCAGTTGCAGACGGCCGCGGTATGGTCGACGAACGCGTCAGCTCTTGCAGCCGCGCTTCCAGCAGAACTCACGGGAAGTGGTAAGCTTGGGGACCGTCCGCCAATGCAGCCGTTGCCGGATTTCCCAAAAAATCCGATTGGCGATTCAAAAGGTATCGGATACCTGCCCGGCAGCGCTGGCGTAAGCGCAAGTGGGCGAGCCACCTACTCAATTCCCTTGGCTATCCCAGCGGGCGTGGCCGGAATGCAACCAGAACTGTCGTTGCACTATGCCAGTGGCGGGCACAACGGCGCACTGGGAATCGGCTGGACATTAAACGGCACGTCGCAGATTACGCGCTGTCACAAGACGCTGCGCACGGATGGCGTCACCGCCGGTATTGAATTCAAAGATACCGACGCATTCTGTCTAAACGGCGAGAAGCTGATATCGGTAGCACATCCGGCGGAGACATGGCCTGAATATCGTACGGAGGCCAATCCGTTCGATCGTATTGTGCACGATCTGGCGGCGAATGAATTCAAGGTATGGGATAGCGCAGGGCGCATTGCGACGTACGGATTTTCGTGGGGGTGGCAATCGCAGGTGGTCGATCCCAACGCACAAGGCAATCCAGAACCGGATGTTCTTGGAATCGAACCGTGGCGTGTGCACTTGGAATATCCAGACCATACGGTCACTGCGGAATGGCTGTTGAGACAGCTCGAGGACCGGTCTGGCAATGCGATTCAATACCATTACGGCTGCGATGGGTTGATCGGCGATCCGGATCCACACTCGCCAGACGAAGTGTGTCTGCACGACATTACTTATACCCACGGGGGATCAGCGAAGGCCAACCGGAGCGTGATATTCGACTGGGAGCCACGCGACGACGAGGAGTTCACCTACAGCGCGGGTGTGAAACATGCACGTACGCAACGACTAAAAAGGATCTCCATGTATGCCCCTGCACTCCCGGGAGACAACGATGGCGTACTGCAATGGGAGTACCGGTTGGCTTATGAATATAGCCCACTAAGCGGGCGCAGCGAACTTGACAAAGTACAGCAGTGCGATGCGAAAGGGGTATGTGCATGGGCTAAGCAGTTTCATTGGATGCACCCACAAAACGAACAGCTGTCCGTGTCCGCGACAATAAGCAACTTGACGCCGCCGGTAGTGGCGTCAACGAGTTGTGAGTTTCCCGGCGCTGTGGATCGTCCGATCTTGATGGACGCTGACGGCGATGGTAAGACGGATATCTTGGCATTTGATACGACTGCTGCCGGTCCACAATGCGGTAAGGTGGATATTGTCCAAGATCAATCTCACATCCCGGAATTCCAGTGGCGGCTGTGGACCTCAAGCGATGGGCTCATGCACAACGTGAGCAGTCCCAGTGGGCCGTTTTGGGATAGTGCACGCCTGGTGCCCGAACGGGTGCGCGTAGTCGATATTGATGCAGACGGTCAAGATGAGCTGTTTGTGGGTCTGGACCAGGCCGATGGCGATCCAATCAATAGCTGGTATTTCAATGGAAGCGGTACCTTCCGCTATGGGTGCTACAGGTTCTTTGGGGATGCATCGAGTGGCACCTACAAGTTTGTGCCGTGTATGCCAACTGAGCAGAAGGATTCGTCCAACTCCTCATCATTCACGACTCGCTGGTTTTTAGCGGAACAGATTCGTTGGCCACTGTGGAATTTTGTTGATGTTTTTGGAGAAGGACGGCCGCAACTGATTGAAGGTACTCAATTGCGTCGCAATCTCGGCAATTTTCCCAATGGCCAGGTGAATTTGGAGCCAACCCAGCGCCCCACGGACCTGATAGATCTTGACGATGCTCCGAATCACGAGATTGCTTGGTTATGGAATCTCTATAACCTCGACGCAACGGGGCTTGATATCGATGGGGATGGTCGTAGCGATCTGTTGTTGACCTATAACGACCAGGGCTTCAGCGAAGACATTGCGTATGACCCTGCCGGCAACATGCACACAGTAAAGATTCCGAATGCCGAACCGAATCTGAAGACACTGTCATGGGATGCCAACAGTGTGCAGCATCTTGAGCACGTCATGGGAACGGCGAAGGGCAGTATCCCGTATGCCGACAAAGTCACCAGACGCAACGGCGACGAGATCTTGACGGAACACTCAGAAGCGTATTGGATCAGTGTGTATGCCGATGTCAACGGTGACGGACTAAAGGATCAAATCCTAATCTCTGTATCACAAAGTGATCACGATTTTGTGCCGGGCGGGTCATATATCCAGTGGAATACCGGGAAAGGGTTTACTCAAACGGAGCCGACAGATGTGCAGATTGTGCCACCGGACCTGTCGGCCAAAATTGATCCGCAGACGGGGGAAAAGATAGGTGGCCTCCGGGACGAATTCTTCCCTTCGTCCATCAGCGTCGTGGACATCAATCACGATGGCCGGGACGATCTGATTGTCAAAAGTGTGGTAGCGCTGGCGACGCCCAACCAGGATGTTTCCTACCTTCCTAAGCACACCCGGGCCTACATTTCGAACGGGCGCGGCTTCACCGTGATCGAGCAGCCATTCGATCCGGGCGATTACATGGATCACAGCGGCTATAGCTACGCGTTACCGGGCAACTTTGATGCGAACGGCAATGCGCAGTTCGTGCGCCTAAAAGATGGAAAACTAGAGAAGGTAGACCTCGATGTTGGTCCACCCGAGCTGATCGACTCGGTCCAGGATGAGGGTGCCGATCACGACCGCGAGATGTTTCAGTACAAGTACTGGAGTCAATACAAACCATCAGGCGCTGCAACCTGCAATTATCCGATCATTTGCCCTTCGGAGATGGGCTGGGTAGTCGATCAGCTGTGGACTTCTCATGGGCAAGACAAGGACGGAAAACTCATCTATCGCAGGATGAAGTATGAGTATGACGAAGATCTATTGGCCAATGACTTCAGTAGTCCCGGCTTCCACAGTCCAAGAATTGACCGTCGCGGACGCGGGTTCTTGGGCTTCGAGTCGATTGCCGCTACGGATCTTGATAGCGGCGCCATCACCAAGACTTACTACGGCGTGCCGCAGCTGCAAGGCGAGTTTTATCCTTACGTTGGTATTGCCCAAACGCAGACGACTTATGTGCCGGTCTTTGATGAGCCTGATAACGGCACCGGAAACCTGAAGGCAGGTAAGGTGAAGGTGCGCGTCAGCAAGACCGAGAGCACGCCGCAGGTGAAGTGGCTGTATGGAGGCAAGGCGTACTTTTCCTACGTGAAGCAGTCCATTGCGCAGGTGTATGAGCAAGACATGTCCTTGTCGCTCCCGGGCGGCATACCGCGACTCGACAGTCCACAAGGCGCACAAGACCTGTTGTCGTATGTAACGCAAACCACCGATGCCGTCGATGACTTTGGTCACGGGCTGAGCGGCAGTACTAGCATCCAAGGCGGCGAGACCCGTAGCTGGACGGCGATGTACGATAACAACGTTTGCTACACCGGCGCGCCGGGGTGCTCGCAAGGCTGGTTGATCGGGCGCAAGAAAAGTGAGTCGGTCTCCTCGTTGGGCATAACCCGGAAGAGCACCTATGACTACGACACCAACGGGAATCTGATCACGGTTCACCAGCAGCCCAATGATCCCAGTACAGACGTGCAGAGCACATTGCACTTCGTGCGCGAACCGCAGCGTGGCCAGGTGGTCCAGCAAACTGTCGAGGCGCCCGGTGTAGCGCCACGCACGACGAACTATTATTACGACAAAGATGACGTCTTTGTCACCCAGGTGATCAATGCCATGGGGCACGTTAGCAGCGTGCTGATGCACGCGGGGTTTGGCGAGCCATTGCTGGTGCAGGACGCAAACGGCGTGACCAGTACTAGCAAGTACGACGGTTTCGGACGTTTGTTGAGCGTAGATTCGCCGACCGATATGGATCTGAGCGTGTCCTATGGCGTGAATATCGACAAAGCGGGCATGCCTATCGGTTTAACGATCAGCCAAATGACCACGGATGGTAGTCAAAACACCGTCCTGGGCGATGAAGACGGCCGCGCAACAAAGTCGATGGCCACTGGATTCCACGGCGAGAATCTGTACACCGCGACCTATTACAACTTATATGGACATCCTGTGATGCAACGCTTGCCAGGGTCGGGCGTTCCTTCAGCGAATCGGATCTTGGCCACTTACGACACATTGGGCCGGATACGTTCCACAACTGCGCCCGACAATGTCAAAACGACATACAACTACTTGCCACACCAGCAGTCCACGATCGATGGCAAGTACCACGAGCGTCGTGTCTATTTCGACGCGCAGTATCGGCCGGAACGTACAGAAGAGGAGCTAGAGCAGGCAGGTCTGCCCAAGACACTCACCACGAACTATCACTACGGTGCGTTTGACACGCTATTGGATACGACATTCAACGGTCAAGCCATTGCCATGCAATACGATAGTTTGGGAAGAAAGATCTGGATGGACGACCCGGACGCGGGCAAGCAGCAGTTCTTCTATGACGGTCTGGGCCAAATTCGGCATCACATTACCGCGAATGGCAATACCCTCACATCGAATTATGATCTGCTAGGCCGTCTTACGGATTTCACCGACAGCGATGGCACCACGATGTACGGCTGGGATGCGGCAAAGCACGGCATTGGAGAGTTGGCACTGGCACAAAGTCCGGACGGCGTGAAAACCGGTATCAAATACGACGACCTTGGGCGCCCCACGCATACGGATTGGACGATCAGTCATCCCAATGAACCGGATGCTATCTATGCAGTAGACCAAAGTTATGACGCACTGGGTCGCCTGCAACAGATTGGATATCCGGCCGATCCCTCGGGCGAGCGCTTTGCGATTGAGTTTGCCTACAACGCATCAGGCTTCCGAGAGAGCGTCAGCCGCACAGTATTGGGCAATCCGGGCACGTTCGCCCCAGTCTGGAAAGCTCTGGATCGAGATACCAATCTGGCCCTGACTCGTAGTGAGTTTGGCAATGGGTTACAGACTTCGTTCCAATACGACCCCATCAATGGACTGCTCAAGCATGTACGCACTGACTACCCACTTGTACAAGTCGGGGCGACCCCCAAGTTCGGCGTGGACTACGATCATGACGATCTTCGCAACGTCATCACGCGTGAATGGCCCGCGCAGGGAGTGAAGGAATCGTATCAGTTCGACACGCTGAATCGACTCAAGCACTGGGATGTCGAAGGTGTCCCCGATACGGGCGGACGCGAATTCTTCTATGACGATGCTGGCAACTTGGAGTCAATCTGGTTGAAGAACGCGCAGAATCCGAATGGAGTTACCGAGTACAACGCCAACTATGGCGCGAATGGGCACCCTAATGCGCTGGCCACGTCGAGCACTGTGAGTATGACTGCCTATGACTTGGCAGGAAACCAGACCTTGGCCAACACGCGCATTGTCACGTATACGGATGCCAATCTGCCGCGTAGGGTCAGCAACAACGCAAAGGTGACGTGGATGAAATACGGTCCGGGCGGCACTAGAGTAGAGAAGTGCGGGCCGGTTTCTGGGTTTGTAAATTGCAGTCCAGATACGCCCCGGACGACCTATATAGGCGGCTTGTACGAGCGTCGCCAGAATGGCGCGACTACGGAAGACGTCTTCTATGTGCCCGGCGGCAACGGCATCGCCGCACAGGTCATCCGCGCTGCGACTCCGGGAGCGAGCAACTCGCATGTAATCGAAGATATTCGTTACCTCGAACATGATCACCTGGGTTCCTCCAGCGTCGCGTTCGACGATGCCGGCAGTGCGGAAACGCAGCTGTTCGATCCGTGGGGCAAATCAATCCTCCACACTGGCGGCTCGATGTTCGGTTCACTGCTGACGTTTGGCTATACCGATCAAGAGCACGAACCGGAACTGGATTGGGTGAACATGAACGGGCGCATGTATGACCCAGCACAGCGGCGCATGATCGAGACTGATCCGCTCATCGGCGATGCCTTGTTCTCCCAAGGCCGCAATCGATATAGCTATGTGCTCAACAATCCCATCCGCTACAGCGATCCATCGGGATTCGAGGCTGAGGCGACGGGCGGAACCGTTACGCATTCAGACGGGACCAGCGAGCCAATTGGCGGTGGAGTTATTCGAGTTCCGATGGCCGACATCATCAAGTTGGTAAGGGACCACAATCGTTTTCTAGAATCCTGTCAAGGTCCCTGTCGGAACCCGACACCAGTCCCAGGAGAAATGCATCTTGAATATCGGTTCGAAACACCTGCTGTTATTCACCATGATTTTGACGATTTAGACTCAGATATTCATCGCCAGGAAGAAACTCGCCTGAGTTACGCATATCAATCTCGCTACCAAGATAGCCGCGAAAACTACCAGAAGGCCATCGGCGATACCGTAACACCAAATCCCGTCGCAGCTGCTGTGCAGATCGTTCATGGCATTGACGGCCTGAACCACCTCACCGATCCGGCCTACAATTCGCCGAGTTCTCAAGCAACCGTAGAAGACGTCGTCAACGTCGCCGCTCTAGGCGTCGCCGCAGCTCTTGCAGGGGAATCCTCCAAAGAGAATTGCTTTGTGGCCGGGACTTTGGTCCAGACGCCGGACGGGGCGAAAGTCATCGAGTCATTGCGCGTTGGCGACCAAGTAATAGCGGGCGACGAGCGCACGGGCGGCACCGAAAACAAAACCGTGTTGGAAACGTATCACAACCAAGGGAAGGCAACACTTAAAGTGACCCTCGGCGACGAGAACGGTACCAAGGAACAAATTGGTGTGACTACCGAACATCCTTTCCATGTTGCGGGCGGCTGGGTGGCGGCCGATAAGTTGCATGTCGGTGATCGCGTGGACCGCCAAAGCAAAGGGCCTTTGGTAGTCGAAGGCATCGAACGAGACCAGGAGTTGCACGATACCTATAATTTCAAAGTGGCGGACCTGCACACCTACTTTGTCGGAAAACTCGGGGCGTGGGTGCACAACCAGAGCTACCTGGATATGGGCGGCGGCAAAGAACAGAGAATCGGTATTATCCGAATTGGAAACGATGGAAGCTCAGCTGTGCGGGTGGCAAGTAGGCTCATGTTCGAAGATGGCGATCATGGTTCTCTCTCTCGAGCGATGGGGCCGAGGGCGCCAGCAACGCTCGTTGATGGGGATATTGTGCCGGGCGATAGACAGTTTGCAATGGCGTTTGACGATTTTTTCAAAGACAAATGGTTTGTACAAGAAGGCACGGGCGGGTGCCGCATGCCCACGCCAGGTGATGTGCCGCAAATTACAGCCGTGCTGAAAGGTACGCCGCTATGGAAAGGTCCTCATGAAATCCACGTCAAAGTCGGTGATACCGGAATGAAGGCGAATTGGGTTCGCATCAAATGATCTAACGGTAAGGCGTTTGCAGACGGGTCAGGCGCCTTCCGAGACTGTCGATCCTGCCCGGAACCTGTGTGTGAGGCATGACATAACGAACGACAGTATTAATGCTGAGCACAAAGACCAAGACGGCAGCACCTACAATATGGTGCTGCCGTCGATCGCGGAAACTGATTGGTGTTTTTTCACCGACGATGGCGGCACGTATTTGCCGTGCATCCATGGTATCTAAGAATGCGCTGGTCAAACACGCGGGCTGCTTGCCGAGCTGCAATAGATGGCGGACCCGCCGGAGGAGAACCTTCTCCTATCGCTCAAGTGACTCAACGTGCGCAAGACGAATCCGGCGAATGTCTCGTGCGTCGCCGCTGCTCTAGGTAGCGGCGCCAAAATCACCTTCGATGCACTCCTGGACGGTACACGCGACACTCTAGTTGTTGGTCAAAAGCGGCCCCAAACTATCGCTGCCAGTGGTAAAAATCTCAAGAGGAATGTAAACAACATCTGCTGTCTGGTCGAGCAATGACGAAGCCTTCGACGCGGGGCTTCCAACGACGACGTTGCAGGCCTGCTGCAGAATGCTCCTGATCGGCAACAGTTGGATTCCTTAGCTGGCGTCGCCGATATACTCCTACGCAAAGCGCGCTTGGCCGTGCTCGATACGAGTTCGATTGCGAATCGACTTGGCAATTACCTTTGCACGCATCCGACTATCGATGACGCTCGACCGTCTCTGGGAAAGCCCTGACCCTGTCCCACAGAACAGTAGCGTTCAGAAGTAGAGCAACCTGCATGATAATGGCCTTCCGAAGGCCAGGAGCATGTCGTGAAGAGAAGCAAGTTCACCGAGGATCAAATCGCATTTGCACTGAAGCAGGCGAAGCTCGGCACGAGCGTCGACGAGGTATCCGCAAGATGGGGATCTCCGAGGCGACGTTCTACAACTGGCGCAAGAAGTACGGCGGCCTGGGGCTATCGGAACTACGCAGGCTTTGCCAGCTCGAGGAGGAAAATCGACGGCTTAAGCAAATCGTCGCGGACTTGAGTCTGGACAAGGCAATGCTACAAGCAGTCGTAGCAAGAAAAACCTGAGGCATCATCGCGAAGCGAACGTCGTTTGTGCACTCAAGGCCTGTTCGTAGTTTATGCACTAAGAGGCATGCACAAGATCAGCAAGATCAGTGCGAGTGGTCATTTAACAAGACGAATAAGAAGGTGTACGAATGCTCGCATTGATCCGTAAGGGAGCGCTGTCGGCGACGATAGCTGCGGTGGTGGTGACGAGCATGGGTCAGACGGGACGGGCGGCAGGAGTGCCTATCATCCCATTGCACACCAGCCTGGAACTACACACGCTGACGGGGATGTCGGGAGCGCCGGCGTTACCCAAGCCGCTGGACGTGCTGCCCAGCCCGATCGTGCAAGGCCAGAGCGTAGGCTACCTGCCTGGGAACTGGACGGTGGGGGATTCTGGAGCATTCCTCTACAGTATTGCGATTGATGTACCCGATGGGCATCTAACGCCGGCGTTGGGGTTGAGCTACTCGAGCGCGAACCGAAGCAATGGCGAACTGGGCGTAGGGTGGACACTGGCGGGCCCGTCGGCGATCACGCGCTGTGGAGAGAACCTGACAGTAGACGGCGCCGTGGCTGCAGAGGGCCATTTTTGTTTGGACGGCCAAAAGCTGGTGGCGGTACCGGAAGGGCCGGGGCTGTCGATTGGTGTGAATGGCGCACCGGGGACGCAGTACCGGACAGAGAGCGACAGTTACGCACGAATCACTACGACAGGCACTGTGGCAGGCGCGCCGGAGCGGTTTAAGGTGGAGCTGCGCTCGGGTGTGGTGCGGGAGTATCGCGCGGTCAAGGTGCCGGAACAAAGCGGCTCGTTCTCGAGCGTGATCGCCCCGTATGTACCGGGCGATGCGCTACAAGCCGATGCAGTGGTCGATTACGCGGTGGGCGCTGCGGTGACGGACCGCTGGGTGCTCGATACCGAGACCGACCCGTCGGGTAATCGCCTGGCGTATGACTGGTCGGACCCGGATGTGGATGCGATTAATCCGCAAACGCTCGGCATAGAAGTGCACCTTAAAGGGATCCGCTATATGCGTGCGGATGAACCCACGGTACTCTTCCGTCAGGTGACGATCGAGTATGAGGATCGTCCGGACAATGGCGACTTTACGTGGCACTTGGGCGTGCGCAGCGAGTTGCGTCATCGCATTGCGAGTATTACGGCGTATGCCCCGTCGCCGCGCGCGATGGCGCCGGTGTGGCGCTACACGATGGGCTATTCCCCGAGCTTGAGCCGCAACGGACGCAGCTTGCTGACGTCGGTGCAACGCTGCGGGATGGGCGCGCCAGCAGCAGTGGGTGGCATCTCGTCGGGCGGCGTGGGCGGGTGTTTGTTCAAGAAAGAGTTCTCGTGGTGGGATGAGAATCCCAGTTCCACGCCGGTGCCGACGTTTGCGTCGCACATGGTAAAGACATTCAACGATCCGGTGACGTGGCCGATCTACGATGCGAAGGATCCGGGCAGCTGGGCGAACCTGCCGCTGGCGATAGTGCGGCCGCCGGTGGCGCATGTACTGGATCTGGATGGAGACGGTACGGACGATCTGGTGTTGCAAACGAGCGTGGGTAAGGATCAGTTGCCGACGCATATCTTCCGAGGCCAGCGCTTGGCGGATGGCACGGCGACGGCATTGAGCCAATACAGTCCGTTTGACGGTGCAGTGGAGCCGGGTGGCCGGCGCGACTATGTGTTGCTGCAGACGGCGCGCCCGGTGGATCTGGAGAATGTGGGCCGTGACAAGCTGCTGACGATCAGGCAGGTACAAGGTCTGGATCCGCAGGGCAATCCGGATGGCAGCTGGACGTACGAAGAGAAGCTGTTCGAATGGGGCACGAACGGGTTTGGGCCGAGCGATCTTCCGCCGTTGTTCGGGATCTACGAGATCAATCCGCGCCGCTTCAATTTTGTGGATCTGGACGGCGACAAACGTCTGGACATGGTGGTGGAGAGTGAGGGTGCCGACAGCGGCAGTGGCCCGCCGTTCTTCTGGTGGAACAAGACGTGGGAAGTGTGGATGAACCAAGGCGGAACGCTGGTGAAGACCGGCACGGTGCCGCTGGAGACGAAGTGTCCGTCACAGATCACGGATGCCGATGGCGATGGGCGTGGCGAGTTCATCCAGCTGTATGACCACGATGACGTGATCGGCAAGAGCACCGGTGGTGTGCCGTGGGCGACGGAGTTTTACGACGCGAACGGCGGACTGCCGGGGTACAAGCAGTACGAGTGCACGGCAATCGGATATTTGTCGGCAGATGCGGCCGGCCAGCCGGTAGTGAAGAAAGAGGCGCCGTTAGTGGCGGTATCGATGCCGACGCCGGATGCGGCGCGTGCCAATGCCTCGCGTTTTGAACGGCACGAGGTGCCGGACATTACGTACGGAGACTTCAACGCGGATGGGTTGGAAGACGAGTTCAGTACGCAGTACGACGCAGCGGGCCAGGTGCTGCATGCGTGGGTGCGGTGGAACACGGGCAAAGGGTATGGACCGCGGCAAGAGGTCCAGAACTTCTTCCCGGCCGGCGTGGATGTGACGTGGCAAGTGCGCGAACTGGTGGCGGACTTTGACGGGGATGGCAAAGACGATCTGCTGTCGCTACGTCGTCCGGATGGCAATGGCCAGCCGACGCTGGTAATGGCGTTGTCGGATGGCAAGGGTGGGTTCAGCCAAACGGTGCTGGATGGCGGCCCGGGATTGTTCGAGGCGCTGGAGACGTACACGACCACGCGCATTGGCGATTTTGATGGGGATGGTCGTCCTGATCTGATCGGGTTCACGGATCCCCAGACGCTGGTGGTGCGACTGCAGAAGGCGCAGTACAACGAACGGCTGGTGACGGTGGCCGATGAGTTCCTGCCGTGGGACAGCGTGACGGCGGTGTACTCCAACCAGTGGAGCAACAAGCCCGAACCGACGCAGGCCTGTGCTTATCCGTTGGCATGTGTACGCCATGGCTCGACCGTGGTGCGTGAAGTGCGCTCGCGCGAGCACCTGGTCAATCCGACACCGGAAGAGTTGTCGAATGCCAATGCGGATACGACGTACTACTCGTACGAAGACCCGGTGATGCATCAACGGGGTCGGGGACACTTGGGGTTCCGCAAGGTGCGGCAATGGAATCCAAAGCGGCCGATCGAGGTGGTGAAGGAGTACGACAACCGCACGGAAGTGGGCCGAGGCTATTACCCGGGCGTAGCGATGCCGGTTCAAGTCACGACGGTGGTGCCGTTTGCCACGGTCGGCGGCACGGGTCATGAAGCGCCACCGGACATGACGGGTCCGTCGAAACCGACGAGTCTGCTGGCACACGTGGTACAGACCACGACGCAAGCGCAGGTGCAGGCGTTGAACAAGGCGCAGGCGAATGATGCGTGGGGATTGACGTACGACGTGCATGCGGAAAATTGGATCACGTCAGAGTGGGAACAGACGGTGATGATCGACTGGAGCAATGCCACGTCGGAACACCTGAGCAGTGCGGCGCCTAATCCGCCGCTGTACAGTGGCCAGACGCCGGTGTCGCTGTTGCGCGTGCAGTCGGGCAGTGCCAAGTACGATGACTTTGGCAATCTGACGCACGGGCAGAGCGAGGTGGTGGGTGCGCAATCGGTCACGGTGGATAGCCAGTTCAAGAACCTGACGCAGTCGTGGCAGATTGGCCAGTTGTATTCCCAGCTGACCACGCGTAGTGATGGTCAGAGCCAGACGACGAGCAGTGAGGAGTTTACTTATGACCCGCAGACGGGCTACTTGACGGATGCGTACCGAGACAAGGGCAATGCCGATCCGAGTATTCCGGCGGCGACGCATCTGGACTACGACCCGTGGGGCAATGTGACGAGCATTGCGGTGACGGCGCTCAACGATGCGAAGGCGCAAGAGACGCGACAGACGCGGTTCGAGTATGCGCCGATCCAATCCGGGTGGGCCGACGAGCACCTGTATCCGAGTCAGATCTGGAGTCCGGGGGTGACGACGTATCAGCCGTCGGTCTGGATGGCGGTTTATCCGGCCTATGGTGTGCCGGTGACGGTGATGGATGCCAACGGCAAGCAAGCGCATCTGCAGTATGACGATCTGGGCCGTGTGGTGAAGACGCAGTCCGATGGCGAGCCGGCGGGAACGTTGTTTCATGCGGGCCGTCCGGACACGGGCGGGTTCAATGGGCTGGTGGTGAGCTCCACGGTGCTAGGCCAGGACGCGCAGGTGGAGACCGATGCGCTGGGGCGCACGCTGCAAGAGGGGTATCGGGCGTTTGACGGAATGCTGCGCTACACGCAGCGGCGTTACGACGGGCTGCACCGGTTGAAGAGCGTGAGCCGGCCTTATGCGCAAGGCGCAACGCCCAGTGACTTTACGACGTATGCCTATGATGCGCTGGATCGGATCGTGAAACTGACGGCGCCGGACAATACGTTCAGTCAACGCACGTATCCGAATTACTTCGAGACGCACACGTTCGATGCGAACAACAATGAAAGTATTGCGGTGCGCGATGTGCTGGATCGGCTGATCCGCAGCAGCAATGTGCTCAATGGCAAGAGCATCACGACGACGTATCACTACGGGTTATTTGGCGTGGAGGATGTGACAGATCCTGCCAACCATGTCACCCATACGGAGTACAACGCGCGGGGCTTGCCGGTGCTGCAAGACACGCCCGACACGGGACGCACGACGGTGGCCTATACCGGGTTTGCCCAGGTGTGGCAAACGCTGCATCAGAGTACGGGTGACCAGACGAGGCTGCAGTACGACGGTCTGGGCCGCCTGATCCATCGCGTGAGTCCGGATGGGGATAGTGAGTTCCGGTATGACACGGCGCCGAATGGGTTGGGTCGGCTGGCGCAGGCGCAGAGTCCGGACAAAGTGATCAATCGGATGGGCTATGACCCCCTGACGGGTCGCCTGAACCAGATGGAGCAACAGCTCGACGGGATTACCGATCGTGTGGCGCTGAACTTCGATGCGCTGAGTGGGCATCTGATGAGCGTGGACTATCCGTCGGTCGACGGCAGTCTCACGCCGGGATTGAGCGTGCTGTACCAGTACAACCCGACTGGCTATGTCGATACGGTCTCCACCCAGCAACCGGGCCAAGCGGCGCATACGATCTGGAACGTGACGGCACGCAATCTGGACGGAGCGCTGCTGACGGCGACGCAAGGGTGGGGCGGTCAAATGGCGGTGAGCCGGCACTATGCGCCCCAAGTGGGTCGCTTGGATGCGATGACGGTACTGCAGGGGAATCAGAAGCTGCTGGATATGGGGTACGGCTACCGTCCGAATGGGCTGGTGCAGTCGCGCGAGGATAAAGTGGTGCAGCGGCAGGAGCACTTCGATTACGACGCGTTGCTGCGTCTGACGCATGCGGACTTGACCTATGGCGGCACGGTGCATAACACGTATTACGGGTATGACCCGATCGGCAACCTGCTCAGTGTGGATGGGGAGCAGCATCTACTGGGTCAGGCGGTGCCGCTACTGAAGAATATCGAGAGCAATCTCTACGGCAGCAACAATGTGGCGTTCCCGCAGCCGCATACACTGACCAGTCATACCGAGGGCGGGGTGACGGACCATTATACGTACGATACGCACGGGCGGCGCAATGAAGGCGCGGGATTGAACGCGGTGTTCACGGCGTTTGATCTGCCCAAGACAATTCGCAAGGCCGGGCAGACGTGGACGTATACGTATGATGCGTTCGGCGCGAAGGTGAAGGAGCAAGCGCCGGACGGATCAGCAACGTCGTATGTGGCTGGGATGTATGAGCGGCGCACGGCGCCGGGCAAGGACACGTTACAGGTGTTCCATGTGCAGGGGACGGACGGTGCCATAGCGGATATCGTGTACAACGCGACACCGCCGAAGACGTATACGCCCAACTATATTCTGGAAGACGAACTGGGCAGCACCAGCGTGGTGATCGACGGCGCCGGTGGCATAGAGCGCAAGCATTACGATCCGTTCGGCAAGCGCATCAATCCTGATGGTACGAGCTACGCCGGACCGGCGAGCTTCATTACGAGTGGGTTTACCAGCCACGAGGAAGAGGCGGCGTTGGGACTGATCAACATGCGCGGGCGCATGTACGATCCGAAAACCAAGCGCTTCCTGACGGCAGACCTATATGTGACGCACCCGGGCTTTGGCCAGAGCTGGAATCCGTACAGTTACGTGCTGAACAGTCCGCTCAACTTCACGGATCCGAGTGGGTACAAGGACGAGCAGACCTGCTCGAACCTCGCGGATCTAAGTCAGTGCTATCCGAACACGCCCTCGGGCAACGGACTGGCGCCGGGAACGGATGACTTCAATGCGTGCAAGAGCTGCAATGCGGATGGCTCGGCCAAGAATCCGTGGGGAAATGGCGGGGAAGATGCCAATCATCAGGTTAATGGGCCGGGGTTCTACAACCAGGGGCCGAAGGATGGCGTGCCAGCCAACAGCAGCGGAGCTGTGGGCAGTCGTGTCGCTCAGTCAGGCCAAAGCGGATATACCGCTGAGTCCACGGCGATAGGTGGAGCGGGCGGAAATGTCGGCCCGTGGCAGTTATTCAACAACAGCCTACAACCACATGTCTCCTTTTCGCAGACCATCCGCGCAGTCTACTACTTCATGCACCAGTTCGGGCAGGTGCAGGAAGGAGTTCGCGCGGGCAGTATAAGCGATGCAACTGCAAGTCGGATGACTATTGTCGTCCCGAACTCTCTAGGCGCTGGAGGTACCTTTGAAGCAATGATGATTTTTCTCCACGAAGCATTTCATCTAATTCAAGAGCTAGCGAACGTTAATCAAGGTAATATCTCGAAGCAGACACGTGCTGACTATGCCAACACGATGATGCGAAATGAACAAATCGCCGATACTGCTATGTTCACTGCGCTTGGAGAATTGTTTCAACGTGCCCAGAATCCGTCCGATATTCGCAATAAGGAATTCTATGAAAACGCGAATCTAATGTTTATTTGGGGAGCGATAGATTCGCCCGCCGGAAGAGCTTGGACGCAATACATTATTGACCACGTTTCAGGGGCTAGTGATTCATCCGAGCAATGGCGCCTTGCGCAGGGCGTTGCCAAGAGTAGAGTCGAAGGAGACGCGCATCGAAAAACTTTTGAAGCTGCTTGGGATTTTGCTCAGTGGAAAGCTCTTGGTCTAAGGCCAGAGTCGACACCGCCATGGTAATCCAGGGTATGTGTCTCTTAGAAGTTGTCGACGCATCTTTTATCGGTGCAAGAACATACTGGAGCCATCGCGTTAGCCGACGTGTGCGAGAATGTTTCGTCTTGGAGAAACGATCGTAAGGAAGAGCTTGACTGCGTTGAGCATCGCATTGCTAACTTCATTGCGTGTTTAAGTGATTCGACGGCCGCGACGAGGCCGACCTGAGCTGAGACGAATTCTGTAGCCACTTGGATGGTGAGTTTTCTTAACCTATTGGTCAAGGAGAACTCTATGAAGAAACGACACAGCGAAGAACAGATCATTCGGATCCTGCGCGAGGCAGAGAAGAACGACGTGCCGATACGCGAGGTATGCCGGCAGCACAACATTCCGAACAGACGCTTACCGTTGGCGGAACATGTAATGACCCAGTGAATCTCTGCTCAGGTGTTATCTTGATAGGAGAACACCATGAGCACTGTGATGGAAGAAGAGATCAACCGTTGGACGGCACGGCGTAAGTCAGCGCTAGTGTTGGAGATCATCCAGGGTAAGACGACGGTGGCGCAGGCAGCACGCGAGTTCGATCTGGCGCCGTCGGAGATCGAGGAGTGGATCGATGATGGTAAGGCGGGCATGGAGAACGCGTTGCGTGCCAAGCCCGAGGATATGCGCGAGCAGTACGAGCGGCAGCCGAAGGATCTGCAGGAAGCCTATGGAGAGGCCATGCTTGAACTGCGCGCACGAAAAAAATTGCAGTCCCTGTTGGGCAAGGACGAGACGTGATCGAAGCGATCCGCCAGGGACTCAAAGCAGATGGCTTCGATGTATCGGTTGTGCCGCTGGTTTGAGGTGCCCAGGCGCACGGTGTATTACCGCGTGCATCGCAGAGTACCGAAAATCCGAGACGAATTGGCCGAACCGATCCACGCAATGATCGAGCAGGAGCCGTCATTCGGCTATCGCACGGTGGCGAGCCCATTGGGCATGAACAAGAACACGGTGCAGCGTATTTTCCAGCTGAAGGGCTGGCAGGTGCGCAAGCGCGCCATCGGGCATCGGCCACGTATCGAAGCACAGCCATCGGTTGCGCCAGCACCCAACGAACGCTGGGCCACGGACCTGTGTCACATCTGGGGTGGTCGCGATGGCTGGCTCACGCTCGCCTTGGTCATGGACTGCTGTGCAGCACGCGTCTCGGGTGATCGGTGACTGGATCCAGTTCTACAACCACCGACGCCCACATCAGGCGCTCGGCATGAAGACCCCCGCGGAGGCGTATGCTTTAGCGGCCTGATCTGTGCAGAAAATGCTGGGTCACTACATCCACAGGGTTCAGCGTTCCCAATTGAAGCGTGCTCGAAAGCTCGCACGCACATGTCCTCTTTCGCTGTGAGATCTCGGACTTAGAGACTGACCATTGGCCCTGCGTCAGGGAGAATTCCGTGCAAACCAAGCGAAGGTGTCGTTTGTAAGCATGAGGTGGCATCAGTATCTGCCATCGCAGCCGGCGGATTCCACACGTGTGCGATTGTCCAGGGTAACGTTCTATGCTGGGGATACAACAAGCTCAGGGTTCACTTGCTGGGACGCCACGTTCGCTTCGACAGACCTTTCCACCGTGAGAGGAATTAGCCAGTTTGAATTGGGACCGTGGCACGCATCTTCTGCCGAAAAGCAGGCTCGAGACTTGATCGACCAAGCGCATGAATCACTCATGCGAAAGCAAGGGCTGCTGGCACTGCGGCTGGCGGAAGAGGCGACACGCATGTTCCCTGAGATCGCCGGAGTACACGCGTTGCGGGCGCAATGCCTGACGGGAATTGGTCGTCTTGCGGACGCCATGGCCGCAGTGAATGAAGAGCTGCGCACCCATCCGGTATCGGCGGAAGCGCTGCAGATGCGTAACCTGATTGCCCGAGAACTAGGGCGACAGCGCGTGGAGTCATCGCGGGCACGTCAATGGCAATCCATCGTCAACCAGGAGCTGAAAGCTCCCATTGAGGCGGCGACACATCGCTACAAATATCGCGGGCACGCGATGGTCAAAAACCCGTTCGACATGGCGCTGTATCCGCTGCTTTTGTGGAACCTCAAGCCGGCCACCGTATTTGAGATCGGTTCGTACAATGGCGCCAGCGCTCTCTGGATGGCCGATATTCTCGGTACCTACGGCGTTGACGCGCACATCCGCTCCCTCGATGTGGTGAAAGTGACGGCAATCCAGCATCCGCGCGTCACTTTCCTTGAAGGTTCCGGACGCGCGTTGGCCGATGTCTTTCCAGCCGATATGCTGGGTTCATGCCCACGGCCGTTCCTCGTTATCGATGATGCTGACCACAGCTATGAGACGTCCAAGGCGGTGCTCGAGTATTTTCACCCGCACATGCGCGCTGGCGAGTACATTGTTGTCGAGGACGGGCTCACCGCTTCGGGCCCGAGGAGAGCCTTGGCGGAGTTTCTTCCGGCACACTCCGGACAGTGGGCGGTAGATTCCCATTATTGCGATTTCTTCGGGTACAACGCGACCTGGTGTGTCAACGGTTTTTTACGACGACTGGAGTAAGGCGCGGTCAATCGGCGCCGGCTGCTGTCGAGGATCAGCATCTGGAATCGTCGGCGACGCGTCCGTGCAATACCAACTCAAGCACATCACCCGT
>Ga0163163_10001611_pt1 | contig 18983 bp, 17 predicted proteins | sample S65metaG_FD_119766 | JGI IMG/M metagenome (GOLD analysis project Ga0163163, IMG submission 119766) | Switchgrass rhizosphere microbial communities from Kellogg Biological Station, Michigan, USA - S6-5 metaG | ecosystem: Host-associated > Plants > Roots > Rhizosphere > Soil | place: USA... | reverse complement strand
GCGGGGTGCTCTGGCTCCTCCCCTCGGGGGCCTGACATGGCCGTACGCGTGGTGGTGCTCGACTACGGATCGGGCAACCTGCGCTCCGCCGAGCGGGCGCTGGCCCGGGTCGGCGCCGACGTCACCGTCACGCCCGACCTGACCGCGGCCGCGACCGCCCACGGGCTCGTGGTGCCCGGGGTCGGCGCGTACGCCGCCTGCATGGCCGGCGTGGACGCGGTCGGGGCCGGCCCGGTCATCGCCGCGCGGGTCGCGGCCGGCAAGCCGGTGCTCGGGATCTGCGTCGGCATGCAGATCATGTTCGACTACGGCGACGAGCACGGCGTAGTGACCAAGGGCCTGGGGTTGTTCCCAGGCGGGGTGACCCGCCTGCAGGCCGAGCGGGTTCCCCACATGGGCTGGAACACCGTGGTGGCACCGGAGTCGTCAGTGCTGTTCGCCGGCGTCCCGGCCGACGCGCGGTTCTACTTCGTCCACTCGTACGCGGCCCACCCGGGCGCCTACCCCGCCGGCATGGCGGTCGCCACGACTGTCCACGATGGACCGTTTGTGTCCGCGATCGAGTCGGGACCGCTGATGGCCACCCAGTTCCACCCGGAGAAGTCGGGCGACGCCGGCGCGGACCTGCTCACCAACTGGCTGCGTACCCTGTGAATGTTTGCCGCGAGAGCTTGCCGAGCACCCATGTCGCCGCGAGGCGGCAGTGAGCAAGGAGCGGGCCAAGCGGCGGGCCGAACGCGAGGCCATCGCCGCCGCGGCCGCCGCCCGGCGCTCGCGTCTTGTCGCGAGGCGGGCCCGGGTGCGCTCGCTGCGGCGTTCGCTGGCGAAGCCGTTGGCACCGCTCAAGCGGCGGCGGGCCTGGCTGGTCGGCCGGCGCAGTCCGGGTCAGCGCCTCGTGGTCGGCGTGGCCGCGGTCGCGCTCGGTTTCGTGATCTGGTACGTGGTGCCGAACTGGCCGGTGCGGATCGCGTTCTGGTTGCTGACGCTGCTGTTGCTGCCCGTGTTCGCGGTGCTGACCTTCGACCGGAAGGGAATGAAGCTGTGACGTTGACCCTGTTGCCCGCGGTGGACGTGGCCGACGGCCAGGCGGTCCGGCTCGTTCAGGGCGCGGCCGGATCCGAGACCGCGTACGGCGACCCGCTCGACGCGGCCCTGGCGTGGCAGGCCGGGGGCGCGCAGTGGGTGCACCTGGTCGACCTGGACGCCGCGTTCGGCCGGGGCTCCAACGCCGCGTTGCTGGCGTCCGTGGTGGGCCGACTCGACGTCAACGTGGAACTCTCCGGCGGGATCCGGGACGACGCCTCGCTGACCGCGGCGCTCGCCACCGGCGCAGCCCGGGTCAACATCGGCACCGCCGCGTTGGAGAACCCGGACTGGTGCGACCGGGTGGTCGGCGAGTACGGCGACCGGGTGGCGATAGGGCTGGACGTGCGAGGGCGCACGCTCGCGGCACGCGGCTGGACCCGTGAGGGCGGCGACCTGTACGAGGCGTTGGAGCGGCTCGACAAGGCCGGCTGCCGGCGGTACGTGGTCACCGACATCCTCAAGGACGGCATGATGCGCGGGCCGAACCTCGATTTGTACCGCGACGTCTGCGCGCACACCCCGGCCCCGGTGATCGCCTCGGGCGGAGTGTCCACACTGGACGATCTGCGTGCGCTCGCGTCGCTGGAGCCCGTCGGGATCGAGGGCGTGATCCTCGGGAAGGCCTTGTACTCCGGCGCCTTCACCGTCCCCGAGGCGCTGGCCGCCCTCGCCGCCTGACCCTTTATGGGTTCCGATCGTCGGTGTCGTAGTGGTCCCAGGCCTCCTGCAGCGCGGAGACCGCGGCCAGCACCGCCGGCCTGACGGTGGCCGTCGTCCGCCAGGCCACCCGGACGCGACGGGTCGGGGTCGGGCGCACCGCCACCGCGCGTACGCCGGCGGGTAGCTCGGGCCGGGCCAACCGCGGCACCATCGCCACCCCCAGCCCGGCCTCGACCAGGGTGATCTGAGTCTCGAACTCGGCGACGTAGAAGTCGGGCTCGACACCGGGCAGCGCCCGGATGAGCCAGTCGTGGCAGATCGCCCCCGGCAGCGCGGAGATCCACCGCTCCCGCAGCACCTGGCTGCGCATGACGTAGCGGGCGTCGGCCAGCCGGTGCCCGGCCGGCACGAGCAGGTCGGCCACGTCCAGACCAAGCTCGATCTGGGCCAGTCCGGCCGGGGGACGCAGCGCCACCTCCGGCCAGTCGTCGAGCACGGCGAGGTCGACCCGGCCCCGGTTCAACTCGTCCAGGCTGACGTTCGGGTTGCCCTCGACCAGGCCGGTGGACAGCTGCGGGTGGTCGGCGGCGAGGCGGCCCAACGCGTACGGCAGCAATGCGCGGCACGCGGTCGGGAACGCCGCGATGACGAGCCGGCCGGAGACCGTGTCGCGGTGTGCGGCCAGCGCGGCCTCCGCCTCGTCGACGGCGGAGAGCACCCGGGTCGCGTGCTCGGCCAGCAGCAGGCCGGCGTCGGTCAGGCGCAGGCGGCGGCCGTCCTTCTCCACGAGCGTGGTCTTCGTCTCATGCTCCAGTTTGGACAGTTGCTGGGAGACGGCGGACGGGGTGCAGTGCAACGCCTCGCTGGCGGCCAGAACCGTGCCGAACCGGGCGATCGCGTCGAGCGCCCGCAGCCGGCCGAGGTCAATCATGTAGCGATGCTACACGTTTGGTGCAGGACATTTCGATGGTGTTGCACGGTCGCGCGGGTCAGGATGGGGCCATGAGACCGAGGGACGTCGCGGTGGCCGTGGCCGTCGCGGCGGTGTGGGGCATCAACTTCGTGGCAACCCGGCTGGGTCTGACTCATGAGCCGCCGTTGCTGTTCAACGCGCTGCGCTTCAGCCTGGCCGCGGTGCCGGCCGTGTTCTTCGTCCGGCGGCCCTCGGTGCCCTGGCGCTGGCTGCTGCTGGGCGCCCTCACCATGGCCGTGGCTCAGTTCTCCCTGCTGTACGAGGGGATCCAGGCGGGCATGCCGGCCGGCCTGTCCTCGGTGGTGATGCAGAGCCAGGCCATCTTCACCGTCGCCTTCGCGGTCCTGCTGCTCGGCGAGCGGCCCAGCGGCCGACAGGTCACGGGCCTGGTCGTCGCCACGCTCGGCATCGGCCTGGTCGCCACCCGGCTCGGCCCGGATCGCCCGGCGATCGCGTTCGCGCTGGTGCTGGCGGCGGCCGCGTCCTGGGGCGCGGCCAACCTGGTGATCCGGGTGGCCGCGCCCGCCGACATGCTCGGCTTCCTCGTGTGGGTCAGCGCGATCGCCGCGCCCGTGATGCTGGCGATCGCTCTGGCGGTGGAGGGTCCGGCGCGTGACCTGGCCGGCCTGCGGGCGCTCGATCCCACCGCGCTCGGGTCGCTGGCCTTCATCGCCTGGCTGTCCACACTGGCCGGTTGGGGCGCGTGGGGCGTACTGATCCGGCGGTACGGCGCGGCCACGGTGGCGCCGTTCTCCATGCTGGTGCCGTTCTTCGGCATCACCTCGGCCGCCCTGGCCCTGGGCGAGCCGGTTCACCTGGTCGACGTGCTCGGCGGCGTACTCGTGGTCGGTGGGGTGATGTTCGGGGCGCTCCGCCGCCAGGCTCGCGTGGCGGTTGCGGAGCCTGAGCGTACCCTCGTGGGGTGAGCGTTGCCGTCCGCGTGATTCCGTGCCTCGATGTGGACGCGGGCCGGGTGGTGAAGGGCGTCAAGTTCGTCAATCTCCGCGACGCCGGTGACCCGGTCGAGCTTGGCGCGGTGTATGACGCCGCCGGAGCGGACGAGCTGGTCTTCCTCGATGTGACGGCGTCCTCGGCCGGCCGGCAGACCATGCTCGACGTGGTACGGCGGACGGCGGAGACCGTGTTCATCCCGCTCACCGTCGGCGGCGGGGTCCGCACAGCGTCCGATGTGGACGGTCTGCTGCGGGCCGGCGCGGACAAGGTGGGCGTCAACACGGCCGCGATCGCCCGGCCGGACCTCATCACCGAGATCGCGGAGCGGTTCGGCCGGCAGGTGCTGACGCTGTCGCTGGACGTGCGCCGCGGTCCGGACGTGCCCAGCGGCTTCGAGGTCACCACGCACGGCGGGCGGCGCGGCACCGGCATGGACGCGGTCGAGTGGGCGCGGTACGGCTGCGAGAAGGGTGCCGGCGAGATCCTGCTGAACTCGATGGACCGCGACGGCACCAAAGACGGCTTCGACCTGGAGCTGATCCGCGCGGTCCGGGCCGTGGTCGAGGTTCCAGTGATCGCCTCTGGTGGCGCCGGCCGGCTGGAGGACTTCGCGCCGGCGGTCGAGGCCGGCGCCGACGCGGTGCTGGCGGCCTCGGTGTTCCACTTTGGAGAGTTGTCTATCGGCGACGTGAAGCAGGCCATGCGCGACGCCGGCCAAGCCGTCCGCTGACGCGGTCTAGCCCTCTTTGAGGAGCGCGGCGAGGGTGGCGTAGGTCGGGCCCAGCGTTCGCAGCGTCTCCGCGGCCCGCTCGGCGGAGCCGGCCACCAGCTCGTACTGCAGGCTGCCGACGAGGCGGGCCTGCCCGCCGGCGACCTCGGCCGCGTCGGTCCGGCCGAGACGGGCGAGCGCAGTCGCCGCGTCGGCGAGCCGTCGCGCGCCGACCCTGATCGCGAAGTACACCAGGTGGCCGTGGGTTCCCGGGTCCAGGCCGGCGAGGACCATCTCGGCGAGCCGTTCGGTGCCCCGCTCGCCCCCGATGGTTCCGGGCGGGACGTCGACGTCGTCGCGCTGTGCCAGCCACGCCGCCGCGCGCGGGAGACAGGCCAGCAGTGCCTCTTCCTCGGACACCGGCCGGACCCGCCGGAACCGGCTGCGCAGCGTGTACCGCGTGGTCTTGTAGGCGATCGTGTCCGCCCGCCACGCGGCCAGGAACTCGGGCACCGGCAGCGTCGCGTACGGCAGGCCGTGCGGGTCGTGGTACCTGACCTGCTCGTCGTCCACGGCCAGGACGACCACGAAGTGGTCCGACCCGATCGGCTGGCCGAACTCGGGGTGATTGACCAGCAGCCCGATCTCAACCGGTCCGACGAGCGCCGGGCCGTGTACGAGGGCGTCGCGCAGCTTGCCGATCGCCTCCGGCTCGTCCTCGGCGCCCTCCCGCCGGCACGCCCAGCCCAGCAGGTCGATCGCGGCGTCGAGGCCCTGGTCGGGATCCCAGCCGTACGGGTCGAACAGCGGCAGGCGGCCGGCGAGCAACTCGAACCCGAACGGAGAACCAGTGAGCACCTCGATCACCCCGGGCTCGTACTCGGACTCCCCGAGGATCATCGCGAGGGAGTTGCTGTAGCAGTACGGACCGGAACCGATGTAGCGATGCATGTCGTTCAGCCCTCCTGGGTGGCGACGGGGTAGGCGACGTCGAAGGCGGCGCCCTCGGTGCCGGGCCGGATCTCCAGCGGGCTGGCGGTGCAGAGCAGCTTGTTCGCGTCGATCCACGCCTCGATGGCGTCGTAGACCCGCAGCACGTGCGGGAACGTCGAACAGGCCGCCGGCACCGGCAGGTACGCCTGAAGGTGCGCCGGAACGAGGCGGATCCGCAGATCGTCGACCGGCTCGACCGAGCCTTCGAAGGCGATGCCGGCCTCGACCGGCCCGTCGCTGTCGCGGGTGACGAAGCCGTGGAAGTGCACCTGTAGTGGCCCGTCAGCGGGCAGCCCGGCCGCGACGAGCCGGGCCCGGATCCGGACCTCCGACTCGATGCTGAAGTCCTCCAAGGACTCGACGTACAGGCGCTGCTCCCGGTAGAGGAACTTGTGCTCCGCGACCTGCCTGGTGCGTACCGGTCCGAGATCGTCATCGTCGCCGCGGCTCAAGGAGCCAACAATCTCCCGGCGGGAGCGCAGGTTCGCCTCCTGCGCGGCCAGCCACGCCCGCAGCTCGACCTGCCGGGACTCGGCCGGCAGCTCGAGCAGCATCGCGATCCGGGCCAGCGGCAGGTTCAGTGTCCGCAGCCGCGCGATGAGCCGGGCCCGCGCCACCTGGTCCCGGTGGTAGTACCGGTACCCAGTAGCCGGATCGGTGCTCGCCGGAACCAGCAGTCCCTGCTCGGCGTAGAGCCGCAGCGCCTTCGGCGACAGGCGGCTGGCCGCGCCGAACTCGCCGGCGAGCATGAGGTCGTCGTCTCTCACGCGCCCAGCCTGGGGCACGCCCCAGGGGCGAGGTCAACCCTGTCGCCGATCGCCGGCGTGGAGGGTACGGTGCATCGGTGCCGGACCTGCAACGTCTTCGGCTCGACCACGCCGCGGCCCTGCTGGCGTTCGAGCTGGAGAACCGGGCGTACTTCGCCGCGACCGTGTCGGACCGCGGTGACCAGTACTTCCGTGAATTCGACGCGCGGCTTTCCTCGCTGCTCGAGGACCAGACGGCCGGGCTCCTTCACCAGCACGTGCTCGTCGAGGACGACGGCTCGATCGTGGGACGGATCAACCTGTACGACGTGGCCGGCGCCTCGGCCACCCTGGGATACCGGATCGCACAGCGGGCCGCGGGCCGGGGTCTCGCCACCGCCGCGGTCAAGCAGATCTGTGAGATCGCCGTCCGTGACTACGGGCTGACCCAGTTGACGGCCGCGACGGACCTGACCAACGCGGCTTCGCAGACCGTTCTCGCCCGCACCGGGTTCGTCCTCCTCAACGAGACAACGGTGAATGGGCGGCCGGCTATCCAGTTCGTCCGCCAGCTCGTCGCCTAGCCGTACGTGCGCTCGCCGGCCTCGATCTTGCATGCCAGCCAGTTCTCGCGCGGCGCGAGCGGGCAGGCCCACCGGTCGTCGTATGCGCAGGACGGGTTGTACAGGTAGTTGAAGTCCAGCCTGATCCGTTGCCCTGGCAGGACGACCACGCCGCGGCCGAACGTGCCTTTCACCGTGTCGGTGAGGTACCGGCCCCCGCCGTACGACCCGTGCCCCGACGTCGCGTCCCGCACCGGCAGGAACAGGCCACCGCCGTACGCGTCGATCCAGAACAGAGTGAGCTTTCCTCGTGGGGTGTCAGCGATCGCGACCCTTCGGTAGTGGATGATCCCGTCCGGGCCGCCCGTGTCCACCTCGAGCGGCCCGTCGGCCGGCAGCAACGGGGCCTCCATGACCGCCGCGTCGTTGCGCTCGAAGTACGACAGGCCCGCGAACCCGTGACGTGCCGCGGGTGGGATCGGCGACTGTGGATGGGTCGCGAACAGCTCGTCGCGAACCCGGCGGAACTCCTCCAGCGATGCGTCGCTCAGGTAGAGCCGGGCCACCCGTTCACGCCAGTCGGCCAGGTCGAGATCGTCCACGCCAGCGAGGTTACGACGCCGGCACGGCCTCCGTCTTCGCGACGGGTCGGATCGTGAACCACGGCAGGAACAGCTGAACCAGCGGGCCGATCGTCAGCGCGTACGCGAGGGTGCCGAGCCCGAGCCTCCCGCCCAGCAGTACGCCGGCCACCACGACCACGACCTCGATTCCGGTGCGGGCGAGCCGGATCGACAGGCCGCGGGCGGCGAGGCCCGTCATCAGCCCGTCGCGCGGACCGGGACCCAGCCGCGCTCCGATGTAGAGCCCGGACGCGATGGCGCACAACACGATCCCGCCGACCAGGTAGGTCAGGCGCAGCGCCATCAGCGACGGCGTCGGCAGCAGGTGCAACGACAGGCTGGCGGTCAGCCCCACCACGACCACGTTGCTCAGCGTGCCGATGCCCGGCCGCTGCCGCAGCGGGATCCACAGCAGCAGTACGGCGGCGCCGACGAGGACCGACACCGTGCCGAAGTCCAGCCCCAGGTGGTTGCCGAGGCCCTGGTGGAAGACGTCCCACGGCATGTTGCCCAGCCGCGCCTCGACGAGCAGGGCCGAGCTGAGCCCGTACAGGCTCAGACCGACGAAGAGCTGGACCAGCCGGCGGACCGGTTGGACGGAGAGCGGGGGAGTGGCCTTGCCGGGGTCTGCCATGAATGCCAATATGAAGGCCAATGGTCGACGACGATAGCGCCAATTGAGGGGGAGTGGCCTTGGCGAGCGTGCTGCGCGGCGCTCACCTCGCCCGCGTACTGGACAAGTGGCAGTCCACCCGCGGGCCGGGTGGCGCGCGCCTGCCCGAGTACGCCGCCCTCGCCGACGCGGTCCGGGGCCTGATCCGCGACGGCCGGATCTCGCTTGGGGTACGGCTGCCGGCCGAGCGGGAACTGGCCGGTGCGCTCGGAGTCAGCCGGACCACCGTCACCGCCGCCTACCGGGAGCTGCGGACCAGCGGGCACCTGGCCAGCCGGCGCGGCGCCGGCAGCTGGAGCGCGCTGCCGCCGGGTCAGCGGATCAGCACCTCCGGCATGTGGCTGCCCGTCGACGAGCACGCCGTCATCGACCTGGGCTTCGCGGCGCTGGCCGCCCCGCCCCAACTCGCCGCCGCGGCCGCGGAGGCGCTCGAGGAACTGCCCCGCTACGCGGGTGGTGCCGGCTACCACCCGAGTGGGCTGACCCCGTTGCGGGAGGCCGTTGCGTCGCGGTTCACGGCGCGCGGAGTGCCGACCCGGCCCGACCAAATCATGATCACGAATGGCGTGCAGCACGCGGTCGACCTGCTGCTGCGGCTGACCGTCTCACCTGGACAGTCGGTGCTGGTCGAGTCGCCGACCTACCCGAACATGATCGCGGCCCTGCGCGCACACCGGACCCGGGTCGTCACCGACAACCTCGGCCCGCTCACCGGATGGGAACCGGAGACGCTGCTCGGGTCCATCCGGGCCGGCCGGCCAACGCTCGCGTACCTGATCCCGGACTTCCACAACCCCACCGGGCACCTGATGCCGGCACCGCTGCGGGAACAGATCGTGGCCGCCGCGCACCGGGCCGGGACCGACCTGGTCATCGATGAGTCCTTTGTGGACCTTCCGGCGCTGGGTGTCGCGCCCCTACCGCCGGTCGCGTCCTTCGACCGACACGCGCGGGTGCTCACCGTCGGTGGCATGACCAAGCCGTACTGGGGCGGCCTGCGCATCGGCTGGATCCGGGCGCCCGCCCCGGTGATCGCCCGCCTCGCCGCGGTGCGGGTGACCGTCGACACCGCGGGCCCGGTACTGGACCAACTCGTCGCGGTACGGCTGCTGGAGCGCTCCGACGAGATCCTCCCGTCGCGGTGGGCTCAGCTCACGTCGCAGCGGGACGCCCTGGTCGCGGCGCTGCACCGGCACCTGCCCGCGTGGACCGTGCCCGTGCCGCCCGGGGGCATGTCGCTGTGGGTCGAGCTCGACGCGCCGGTCTCCACGGCGCTGGCCCACGCCGCGATGGCGCACGGCGTCCGGCTGGCTCCGGGCCCGCGGTTCGGCGTGGACGGCACCCTCGAGCGGTACGTGCGGCTGCCCTTCACGCTGCCCGCGACGGACCTGGTCGAGGTAGCGCGGCTGCTGGAGATCGCGGCGGCCGACCTGGACCGCGCCCGCCCCGCCCCCTGGACGACCCCCGTCCTCGTCACCTGACCCTCCCAGATCCCGCGATCAAGACGTTTGTGCCAGAAATCGGCCCGGAACTGGCACAAACGTCTTGATCGTCGCAGCGGGTGGGCGTCAGTCGGCGCCGATGAGGGCACCCTCGTACATCTTCTCGATGCTGTCCGAGTAGGTCGTCTCGACGATCCGACGCTTGACCTTCATCGACGGGGTCAGCTCACCGCCCTCGACCGAGAAGTCGCGCGGCAGGATCGAGTACTTCTTCACGGTCTCCCACCGCTGCAGGCGCGAGTTGAGCTCCTTGACGTACGGCTCGAGGACGTCGTGCGCGGCCTGGGAGGACGCGACCTCCTCGTACGTCTTGCCGGCCAGCGGGGTGCCCGCGGTCCAGACCTTCAGCGCGTCCGGGTCGAGGGTCACGACCATGGTGACGAAGTTGCGGGCCTGGCCGATCACGACGACCTGGGAGACGAGCGGGCAGATGGCCTTGAACTCGCCCTCGATGTGCGTCGGGGCGACGTACTTGCCGCCGGACGTCTTGATGAGGTCCTTCTTGCGATCGGTGATCTTCAGGAAGCCCTGCGCGTCGATCTCGCCGATGTCGCCGGTCTTGAAGAAGCCGTCGGGCGTGAACACGGCCGCGGTCTCGTCGGGCCGGTTGTGGTAGCCGCGCATGACGGCCACGCCGCGCAGCTCGACCTCGCCGTCCTCACCGAGGCGGACCTCCATGTCGGCGATGGGCTTCCCGACGGTGCCGAACCGGTAGCCGTCGGGCAGGTTGATGTACGCACCGGCGGAGGTCTCGGTCAGGCCGTACCCCTCGTAGATGGTCAGCCCGGCGATGTGGAAGAACTCCGCGATCTCCTTCGCCAGCGGAGCTGCGCCGGAGACGAGCGCGCGGATCCGTCCGCCGAGGCGGGCCCGCAGCTTGCTGAACACGAGCCGGTCGGCCAGCCGGTGCTTGATCTTCAGCATGCCGGTCGGCTTCTTGCCCTGCAGCTCCAGCTCGTACACCTGCCGGCCGACCCGGAACGCCCACTGGAATGCCTTCAGCGTGCGCCCGCCCTGACCCTTCACGACCGCGTTGATGCCGCTGTAGAGCTTCTCGAACACGCGCGGGGCGGCGCACATGATGGTGGGCTTGATGGCGGGCAGGTTCTCCGCGATCTTGTCGATGCGCGGGTCGACGTACGTCGGCAGCCCGACCGCGATCACGCCGGACAGGATCGTCTTGCCGAAGGAGTGCGACAGCGGAAGCCACAGGTACTCGAGGTCGTCGTCCTGCAGCAGGCCGAGTTCGCCCTGGGCCACGCCCTGCCACACCCAACCGCCGTGCAGCAGCTCGACGCCCTTGGGCGTTCCGGTGGTACCCGACGTGTACATGATCGTGGCGAGGTGGTCCGGCCGTACGCCGGCCGAGATCCGCTCGATCAGCTCGGGGTCGCCGGCCAGCACCTGCCGACCGCGCTCCTCCAGCTCGGCCAGGGTGAGCAGCGGGATCGCCGCCTCCGCCGTACCGCTGATCACGATGACGTGGGTGAGGTGCGGCAGGTCGGCACCTTCGATCTTGGCGACCTGGCTGGCGTCCTCGGCGAAGAGCACCTTGGAGCTGGAGTCGTTGAGGATGTAGCAGGCGTCCTTCGCGTCGGTGCTCGGATAGACCGTCGTCGTTGACCCGCCGGCGCACATGATGCCGAGGTCGGCCAGGATCCATTCGACCCGGGTGTTAGCCGCGATCGCCACGCTGTCCTGGGGCTGGACCCCCAGCGTGGTCAGCCCGGCCGCGATGGCCTTCGCCCGCTCGGCGACCTGCCGCCAGTTCAGCCATACCGGCCTGTTCGGGCCCGGAGACGAGAAGGCCTTCTTGTCGGGCGTCTCGGCGACCCGGTGCAGGAACATGTCCGGGATCGACTTGTATGGGACTTGCAGGTGGGTGGTCATGGGACGGTGCCTCCGTGAAGGGGGGCGTGAGGCTGGTCACGCAATCCGTGGTTACCCGAGAGTACGGAATTCCGGACCCGCGGACCAGACCGCGAGCGCCCGCTCAGCGCGGCGACTTCTCCAGTGAACGCAGGTACGAGCGCGCCCAGGCCCGCACGTCGTTCGAGCGGACGTGGCGCCGCATCGCGCGCATCCGGGCCCGGTTCTCGCCCGGACTCGCCTCCAGTGCGCGTACCAACGTGTCCTTGACCGAGTCCACGTCGTGCGGGTTGATGAGGTACGACTCGGGTAGCTCGGTCGAGGCGCCGGCGAACTCGCTGAGCAGCAGCGCGCCACCGTTGTCCACGCGGGCCGCCACGTACTCCTTGGCGACCAGGTTCATCCCGTCGCGCAACGGCGTCACCGCCATGACGTCGGCCGCGAGGTACAGCGCGGCGATCTCGGGGCGGTCGAACGACTGGTTCAGGTAGTGCACCGCCGGCGCACCGACCCGGGCAAACTCACCGTTGATCCGGCCGACCTCGCGCTCGACCTTGTCCCGCAACATCTTGTAGTGCTCGACGCGTTCGCGGCTCGGCACCGCGACCTGCACCATGATCGTGTCCTCGACCTTGACCCGGCCGTCGGTGAGCAGCTCCCGGTACGCCTTGAGCCGGTGCTCGATGCCCTTGGTGTAGTCGAGCCGGTCCACGCCGAGGATGACCTTCTCCGGGTCGCCGAGGTCGGCGCGCAGTCGCTTCGCCCGCACCACCACGTCGGGGTTGCGGGCGAGGTCCTCCATCTCGTTGACGTCGATGGAGATGGGGAATGCGCCGGCCCGGGTGGTCCGGCCGTCGAGCAGGATCTGGGCGCCATGTTCGCCCGGGGTGACCTCGGCTCCGAGCACGCGGCCGCAGAGGCGGGCGAAGTTGTCCGCGCCGACGACGGTCTGGAAGCCGACCAGGTCCGCGCCGAGGATGCCGCGCAGGAGGTCGGCGCGGCGGGGCAGCTGCATGAACAGCTCGGCCGGGGGGAACGGGATGTGCATGAAGAAGCCGATGCGCAGGTCCGGCCGGAGGTCGCGCAGCAGCGCCGGGACCAGCTGCAGGTGGTAGTCCTGCACCCAGATCACCGAGTCGCGCTCGGCGTAGTCCGCGGTCACCTGGGCGAACCGCCGGTTGACCCGCTGGTACGCCTCCCACCAGCGGCGGTGGAAGGCCGGCGTCTCGACCGCGTCGTGGTAGAGCGGCCACAGCGTGGAGTTGGCGTAGCCCTCGTAATAGAACTGGTAGTCGTCGTCCGACAGCGCCACGGATCGCATCCGGATGCCGTCCAGGTCGGGTACGAACGGAGCGGAGTCGATGGCGCCGGACCAGCCGATCCAGGTGCCGTGCCGGTCGCGCAGGACCGGATGCAGCGCGCTCACCAGCCCGCCGGGGCTGCGGGCCCAGGTCGTCGTGCCGTCCGGGAGCACGGTTTCGTCCACGGGCAGCCGGTTGGCGACCACCATCAGGGATCTTCGCCCCATAGCGAGCCCTCCCGTTTCCTCCATGACCCGTGCGGTACGGGCGGTTCGGAGATCACTGGTAGGAATTTGGTCAGTTGGTAGCATTCCTACTTACCCAAAGTTAAGTTCCGATTACAAGGCCGCTAAGTGAATCGATGAATCCGCTCACGCCTATCGTGATCAGGAAAATCTTTCGTTGGCACGGTCGCGCGAATAGCTCGACCACCAAAAAGTGTTGGGCGGCCGAGCGCTCCACCGCAGGTGGTACCCCTCAGGTGGCCGGATCAATCCCGGATGTGCGGAAGAACCGTTATCACCCGTGTGGGTGACGGTCAGACTCCGTAGCGTGCCGCTCGCATCCGGTCGGTGAGCGCGGCCGGGCCGGCCAGCTCGACCACCGCGTGCGCCTGCCGGCCGGACAGGAACAGCAACAGCTCCGACGGAGCGCCGAGCAGGTCCACCTCCGGCCCGCCGCGGCCGGCCGTCACCGAACCGAACCCCGGCGCGGTCACCGTCACCGAGGCCGGGGTGCGCCGCAGCGCCAGCTTCGCGATGGTCCGTACCCGCGGCCACAGCGCGGCGTCGAGTCCGGCCGGGAGCTCGCGCGGCTGCCAGCCCGGCTGGGCCCGGCGTACGTCCTCGTGGTGGATGAAGTACTCGGTGCGGTTCACCGCCTCCTCGCCGAGCCCGGCCCACCAGGGCTTCCGGCGCACCTTTGCCACCAGCCGCGCCCAGTCCTGCCCCGCGACCTGGTCCTGGACCCGCTTGGTGTGCTCGGCCAGACCCTTGATCGCGATGCCGGCGGCGGCGTCCGGCCGGGTCGACCGCACAACCAGGTGAGCGGCGAGATCACGCGTGGTCCAGCCCTCGCACAGCGTCGGCGCGTCCGGGCCGAGCTCGGACATGAGGTCGGCCAACGCGGCGCGCTCGGTGGGTGCGAACTGGGTCACAGCCGGGATCGTACCCAGCTCTGGACCGGAAACCCGTCGCACCGGCGTGAGAGGGTAAGGACCGGGACTCCGCGAAGGTGGTGACGATCGCCCGCGGGCGACCGAGGGGGTGGCATGGCACACGACGGGGAACGAAACACGCTCGGGCCCGGGCTGCGGCTGCTCGGCCGGGCGATCAGGGAACAGCCGCGCATCTTCAGCATCGCCGCGGTTGGGGGCTGCCTCTTCGGTCTACTCACCGTCGGCGGCGCGATCGTCATCGGCCAGGTCGTCGGCCGGGTCGTGGTGCCCGCGATCAACCAGCACCGGGTGGCGCCCGGCGCGCTCGGGCTCGGCGTCGCCGCCCTGCTCGGCGTCTCCGTACTGCGGGTGGCGGCCATCTTCGCCCGCCGGCTCGGCGCCGGGGCGATGCAGTACCGGCTGCAGGCCGACTACCGCCGCCGGGTGACCAGCCGGTACCTCGAGCTGCCGCCCGCCTGGCATCGTGGTAACGCCACCGGGACCCTGCTCTCCAACGCGAACTCCGACGTCGAGGCCCTGTTCTTCCCGATCGCGCCGATGCCGTTCGCCGTCGGTACGACGGTGATGCTGCTGGGCGCGGTGGTCGCGCTGCTCGCCGCCGACTGGACATTCGCCCTGGTCGGGCTGGCGGTCTTCCCCGGCCTGTACGCGGTGAACCTGGCCTACTCACGCCGTATGTCGCCGCGGATCGCGCGGGCCCAGGCGCTGCGCGCGCAGACCAGCGCGATGGCGCACGAGAGCTTCGACGGTGCCCTGGTCGTGAAGACGATGGGCCGCGAGCAGGAGGAGACGGACCGGTTCGGGGTCCAGGCCGGGGAGCTGCGCGACGCGATGATCGGCGTCGGTCGCCTCCGCGGGGTGTTCGAGCCGATGCTCGACATGCTGCCGAGCCTCGGCACCCTCGCCGTGCTGGTGGTCGGAGTGGTCCGGCTGCGCCAGGGCGCGGTCGAGGTCGGCGATGTCGTGTTCGCCTCATTCCTTTTCACCGTGCTGGCGGTGCCGGTACGCACGATCGGGTTCGTGCTCACCGAGCTCCCGCGCAGCGTGGTCGGGTGGGAGCGGGTCCGCACGGTGCTCACCGCGACCGGGGAGATGCCGTACGGGCCGGTGCCCACCGGCGCGCCCGGCCCGGCCGCGCTGCGCCTGCGCGGCGTCGGCTACTCCTACCTCCCCGGCGCCCCGGTGCTCACCGACGTCTCCTTCGACGTACCGGCCGGGCGGACGGTGGCCCTGGTCGGCGCGACCGGGTCCGGAAAGTCCACCGTGGCTTCACTCGCGGTCCGGCTGGTCGACCCGGACTGCGGCTCGGTCGAGCTGGACGGCACCGACGTGCGGGAGCTGTCGGCGCCCGCCCTGGCCGCCTCGGTCGCGTTGGTGCCGCAGATCCCGTTCCTCTTCGACGACACGGTGCGCGGCAACGTCGCGCTGGACCGGCCCGACGTCGACGACGCGGGCCTGCGCGGCGCGCTGCGCCGGGCCCAGGCCGACGGGTTCGTCGACCGGCTGCCGGGCGGACCGGACACCATGGTCGGCGAGCGCGGGACCACGCTCTCGGGCGGGCAGCGCCAGCGGATCACCCTGGCCCGGGCGCTGGCCGGCTCGCCCCGGCTGCTCGTGCTCGACGACGCGACCAGCGCGGTGGACCCGCGGGTCGAGGCGGCCATCCTGTCCGGCCTGCGCCGCGCCGGCTGCTCGATCCTCGTGGTCGCCTACCGGCGGGCCACGATCGCACTCGCCGACGAGGTGGTGTACCTCGAGCGCGGGCGGGTGATCGCGCGCGGTCCGCACACGGTGCTGCTCGACACGGTCGAGGGGTACTCGAACCTGGTCCGGGCGTACGAGAAGCATGACAGCGAGCTCGCCGCCGAGCAGGACCACGACCTGTCCGACGAGCCGACCGAGGTCGAGCTGGACACGACGCGGGTGTCCGTATGACCACTGTGGACACTCCAGGGTCGTCGTGGCAGACGCTGCGCAGAGGACTGTCGATCTCGCCCGAGCTGCGCACCGGGGTGGCCGGCATCGTCGGCCTCTCCCTGGTCGCGATGGTGGGCAAGGTCGCCATCCCGATCGCCGTCCAGCAGATCATCGACCGCGGCCTGCCGGCGCACGCCGCGCCCCGGATGGGGTTCATCGTCGCCGTGGTGCTGGGCACGTTGGCCATTCTCGGCATCACCAGCACCTGCACGTACCTGATGATGCGGCGGCTGTTCACCGTCAGCGAGACCGCGCTCGCCTCGGTGCGGACACGGACCTTCCGCCACATCCACGATCTGTCGATGCTGCACCAGCAGTCCGAGCGCCGGGGCGCGCTCACGTCGCGGGTGACCAGCGACATCGACCAGATCACCCAGTTCATCCAGTGGGGCGGTGTCGCCCTGTTCATCAGCCTCGGCCAGCTGGTGGTGACCACGCTGGTGATGTTGGCCTACTCCTGGCAGCTGACGCTGGTCGTGTTCGTCTCGTTCCTGCCGTTGGTGATCACGGTCCGGGTCTACCAGCGACGCCTCGCCACCGCGTACGGCAATGTCCGAACCCGGATCGGCACGGTGCTCGCGGCGATCAGCGAGAGCGTCGTCGGCGCCGAGGTGATCCGGTCGTACGGGGTGTCCGGCCGCACCGAGGCGAAGCTCGGCGACGCGATCGAGGCACACCGCCGGGCGCAGCTGTTCGCCCTGCGCACCTCGGTCACGTCGTTCTCGGTCGGTGAGCTGGTGACCGGGCTGGCGACCGCTGCGGTCGTGGTGGTCGGGGTGATGCTCGGTGTTGGCGGGCACATGGGCGTCGGCGAGCTGACCGCCTTCCTGTTCCTGGTGGCGCTGTTCGTGCAGCCGATCCAGGTCTCCACCGAGGTGATCAACGAGGCCCAGAACGCTGTGGCGGGGTGGCGGCGGGTGCTCGAGGTGCTCGACCTGCGACCCGACGTGGCCGATCCCGCGGCCGCGGGTCGTGACCTGCCGTCCGGGCCGATCGACGTACGGTTCCGCTCGGTCGGGTTCGCCTACCCGGCGACGGACGGCTCGGGCGAGCTCGGCCCCGAGGTGCTCAGCGACGTCGACGTCGCGGTGGCGGCCCGGTCCAAAGTCGCCGTGGTCGGCGAGACCGGCTCCGGCAAGACGACGTTCGCGAAGCTGCTGACCCGGCTCATGGACCCGACGCGGGGCAGCGTGCTGCTCGGCGGCGAACCGTTGACCGGGGTGCGGTTCTCCTCGCTGCGCCGCCGGGTGGTGATGGTGCCGCAGGACGGGTTCCTGTTCGACGCCTCGATCGCGGAGAACGTGCGGTTCGGCCGGCCCGAGTTGACCGATAGTCAGGTCACCACCGCCTTCACCGAGCTGGGCCTGGCCGACTGGGTGGACGGGTTGCCGGGTGGCCTCGGCACGGCGGTCGGCGAGCGGGGCGAGGCCCTGTCGGTCGGCGAGCGGCAACTGGTGTCGCTGGTGCGGGCGTACGTGGCCGACCCCGACCTGCTGGTGCTGGACGAGGCGACGAGCGCGGTCGACCCGGCCACGGAGGTGCGCCTGCAGCGCACGCTCGACGCGGTCACCCGGGGTCGCACGACGATCGCGATCGCGCACCGGCTGTCGACCGCGGAGTCGGCCGACGAGGTCATCGTGTTCGACGGCGGTCGGGTGGTGCAGCGCGGACCGCACGCCAGCCTCGTGACCGAGTCCGCGTCCGTGTACGGGCGGTTGCACGCCGCGTGGCAGGAGCAGACCAGGGCCTGACCGATCGGCACCCCCGATACGTAGCCCCGATCGGCCAGACCGATCGGTCGGCGCCGGTGTGGATGGGCGCTCGGCAAGCTCTCGCGCCGTCACCCGCGCGTACCGCCCGAATGGGCGCCCGCGCGCTTCGGTGGGCACGGTGGGGGGCCTCGGTCGGCCGAGTTTCGGGGCTCAGGCGAAACTCGGTGACTGCGGCGCCCCCACCGTGGCTATGCGGACTGGGACAGACGAATCAATCCGGGTGCAACGCCGCACCCACCGAGCGGTCAGCTTAAGCGAGCGGGGATGGCAGTCGGTTGCCCATTGCAACCATTAGAAAACCATGGAATAAATGGTCCTGTCATGCCGACCAGCACATCCCGCGGCCCGTCACGTAGCCCGCGAGGTCGGCCTTTCCTGCCCGCGGCCGCGGGTCCACCGGGAAAGGCCGGTCGTATCGCGTGGTTACTGCGGGTCAACCGACTCCTCGGAGAGAACGAGGAGTGGTTGCGCGCGTCCACGTTCGCGGCCGCTTTCCCGGGCGGGAGCTACCCGGGCGGGGCCAGCGAGAGCACAGTGTCGCGGTGGGAGACCGGTGCCGGACGGGCGACGTTCCACACCGTGCGCCGGTACGAGGAGCTACTGGGGCTGCCCAACGGGACGCTGGTGGCGCCGGTGGACTACCTGCACCGGTATGTGGCACCGACCGGTCGATCCGCCCCGGGCCTGACCCGACCGGCGTCGCGCGACCGGTCCGCCGTTCCGTACCGCCGCATGGAGGAACTTCTCGAGCGGGCCGGCCAGTCCGATCCGATGACCGGGGCCGACTGGGACGAGCTCACCGGTCACATGTCGGTGCGGCCCGACCTGATGCTCATACCCAGTCGATTGTGGACAGGGCTGGCTCAGCGGTTGCTGGCCGAGATGATGGTCGCCGACGGGCTGGGTTGGATGCAGCGCTCCGAGGCCCTGCACCGGTTGATGGCCCACCCGGTCGGGCAGGCGGCCGCGGTGGCGGCGTGCGCCGACGCCATCGCCAACCCCGGCAACAACGTGTTCATCGAGCCGATGGCGATCCTCGACGCCAGCCTGCACCCCGATGCGAACCGGTTGGTACTGGCCGAGCTCACCCGGCCGACCAACGTGCGGACCCGCTACGGCGCGTTGCTCGCGTCTGTACGCAAGGTCCGCGACGGCCACTTCAACTCCGACCAGATGGTGGCCGTCCGCTCGGCCATCGATGACATCGTCACCGGCGGCGACGCGCACATGAGCACGGTGGCGCTCGCGGTCGACGTGCTGCGCCGGCTGCCGGCACCGGTACGGGCCGGGGCGAGCCGGCGCCTGCACCAGGTGCTCGCGGCCGACCGGACGCTCAGCGAGGTGATGTCGGCCGGCCGGCTGGCCACGTCGGCGTCGTCCGGGGTCGTGGTGAACCGGGTCGTGC
>Ga0163163_10001610_pt1 | contig 18986 bp, 15 predicted proteins | sample S65metaG_FD_119766 | JGI IMG/M metagenome (GOLD analysis project Ga0163163, IMG submission 119766) | Switchgrass rhizosphere microbial communities from Kellogg Biological Station, Michigan, USA - S6-5 metaG | ecosystem: Host-associated > Plants > Roots > Rhizosphere > Soil | place: USA... | reverse complement strand
CCGCTCTTGCCGTCGGCAGCTTTCATCAGGGTCAGTTTGAATAGCGCAGTACCAGGGTAGCTTCGGGCACCCATTGCCGGCCCCATAAAGAGATTCGCTTCGGTGGCCGGGGAAGCAAACTTTTCAAAGCTGCCGCTGACCGTCAGTTTCTTACCGCTGAGCGTTGCCGTCGTATTTCCCTCTGAACCTTTTACGCTGTCCCCGGTGACGGTGATACCGGCACCACGGGAATTCAACGACGGTACCGCCGATAGCCGCGCTTTGTATTTGTCTCCGCTCTGCGCGGCGGCAGTGACGGCAAGACACACCAGAGCTACCGCAACCCACACCGCGAAATATCGTTTGAAAGCCATGCTTACTCCCCGCCAAGAATTTTGGCAGCTAGAATACAGCGAATGTATACTGCCGCAACGCAAATTGTGAACGCGCAGTATTCGATAAGGAGATTCCACCATGACACTGCAAAGACTATCCCGGATAACGAGTTTTGCCGCAGCGGCATTCGTGCTGATGCTGGCAATTCAGTCGACCGCGTCAGCGGCTACAACGTGCGAAAGCCTGGCCGGATTGAAGCTCGCCGACACCACCATCACACTCGCTCAATCCGTCGAAGCTGGAAAGTTTGCGGCGGCGCCTGCGGGGGGGCGCGGCGGTAATCCCTATGCAGACCTTCCGGCATTTTGCCGCGTCACAGCGACCATCAAACCCAGCAGCGATTCGGATATCAAGATTGAAGTCTGGCTGCCCGCTACAGGATGGAATGGGAAGTTCCAGGGTGTTGGAAACGGTGCATGGCTGGGATCCATCACCACCACCGCACTCGCCACGGGGCTTCGCAAAGGCTATGCGACCGCCAGCACCGATACTGGCCATGAAGGCAGCAGCGCCAGCTTCGCCCTGGGTCATCCGGAGAAATTAATCGATTACGGCTATCGCGCGGTTCATGAAATGACGGTCAAAGGCAAAGCCATCACGACCGCCTTTTACGACAACAGCGCACCGAAATTTTCATACTTCGTGGGTTGCTCCGCCGGCGGCAAACAGGCGATCAAAGAAACGCAGATGTTTCCGGCCGACTACGACGGCGTCGTTGCCGGCTCGCCAGGAGTGAACTGGTCCGGACGGGCTCTTCAAACGGTCTGGGTGGGACAAGCCGTCGCGCAGGCACCGATCCCTCAGCCGAAGTTCGCTGCCATTAACGCCGCAGCCATCGCCGCATGTGATGAGATCGACGGCGTCAAAGACGGCATCATTGAAAATCCTCGCGTGTGCAAGTTCGATCCCCAGGTTCTGCTGTGCAAGGCAGAGGACAATAATTCCTGCCTGACGGCACCACAGATTGAAACCGCTCGGAAGATTTACGCGAATGTGAGCAACAGCCGTACGAAACAGTCTCTCGTGGCGGGACTTTATCCGGGCAGCGAACCTGGTTGGACGACGATGGCTGGTGCTCAGCCATTCGGACCGGGCGTGGATCTGTTCAAGTACGTCGTGTTCAACGATCCGAACTGGGATTTCAAAACGCTGAACTGGGATTCCGATCTCGACAAGACGCTGAAGGCGAGCAAGGACATGGACGCGATGGAATCAAACCTGAAGCCATACTTCGATCGCGGCGGGAAAATTATCTCGTATCACGGTTGGACGGACCCGCAAATCTCTCCCGGCAGCACGGTCGACTACTATCAGACGGTTCTCGATAAGATGGGCGGCGCCGCCAAAGTTCAGGAAAACTACCGGCTGTTCATGGTTCCAGGAATGAATCACTGCGGCGGAGGAATGGGCACCGATCAGTTCGACATGCTGACGGCGCTGGAAAACTGGGTGGAAAAGAAGCAGACACCTGCAACGATCACGGCTTCACGAGCGAACCCGGTCCGAACCCGGCCGCTTTGCCCCTATCCGCAGGTTGCTGCATATAAAGGTAGCGGCAGCACCGACGACGCCACGAACTTCGTCTGTAAATGAAAAATGGGGCCAGACGGATTGGGGAAAAGGGGTCTGACGGGTCTGGCCCCTTTTTCGTTCTGAACGATAGTTCCAGAAAAAGGGGCCAGACCCGTCAGACCCCTTTTTCCCAATCCGTCTGGCCTCGTTTTCCTCTAGTTACCCGATGCTTTTCCGCCGGCTTTCACCAGGTCGTCTTTGGTCACTTCGCGATCCGGGTTCGGAGCGTGACCCGAGATGATGAGGTTGTAATCCACCTTCAGGCGATCCATTTCCGAAGCAAGCAGCCTCTGGAATGCCGCCTGTCCGGTTCCCGTTGTCACAGCGCCGGCTGTTCCGCCTGGGTTGTAGGCATCTGCCTGGAAGATTGTCTTAATCTTTGGCATATACGCAACGAGCATGTCTTCGCCGTGGACGGCGCCCTGTAGGTGATATAACTCGAGCGTATTTGTAGCATCCTTCATGACGAGCTTCTCATCCACCCATTTGAATTTCGGAGTCAGCTTTGAAAGAGCTGTCTTGTCGCCTTTCGCTTTTGCATCTGCCTGCGCCTGTGCAAGCTTGTCGGGAGCAGATAATGTCCGGGGATTATTGAACCAGACGGGGTACAGCGACTTGTCCATCTCCTGCGCCACAATGGTCATCCCACCCTCCGCGACAACGGTTCGAAGCGAACCTTCATGATCGTAATGGTTGTGAAGGGCCACCACGTATTTGATCGGCTTGTTGGGAAACAATTTCTTAACTTCAGCCAAGGCAGGATCAAAATTTTGCTGAGGGGCATCAATCAAGACAACATAGTCTTTAAACTCGACAGCGACCATGCGATACCCGCTCGTAATCTGGTAGACGCCTTCGCCGAGTTTTTTCGATGTCGCTGCGGCCGCGGCACCACCGCCACCACCGCCACGTCCTCCCTGCGCTCCACCAGCTGGAGTTCCGCCAGCTGCAGCTGCTCCTCCGCCGCCCGCACCGCCGCGTCCACCGCCGGGTGCTCCTCCGCTAGGGGCTCCACCGCCCGGAGCTCCGCCACCGGCCGCTGCACCACCTGCAGCCGCACCTCCGCCGCCTCCACCGCCCGCACCGCCGCGACCTCCACCAGGTGCTCCGCCGGCGCCGCCAGCGCCTCCGGCACCACCGCGTCCTCCGCCACCACCGCCAGCGGGAGCGGCTGGAGGCAATGGAGCGATTGCGTTCGGCTTCACATCCGTGATGGTGATCTGATTCCATGCGAGTCCGGCACGCGTCTCCACGATGCTGGTCGGAAACTGCACGCCGCCAAAATCCTTGTAGCCGCTGAAGCTGTCTTCGACGAGCATGTCTCCGATCAGCACAGGCTCTTCGATCCAGGTTTGAACTTTTGCAACCATGTTTTTGTCGTCAATGAATCCGGTCATCGAATACGCGACCCCGGATGGTGCTTTCGCATCAACCGGAAATGAAACAACGGTGTAGCTCTTTCCGCCGATCGATTGATGCTTCACGGTCGAGGTCGACGCTGCGGCGGCAAGCCTCAGGAATCCCGGAGGCGAAAGGTTAATCCATGTCTTTGCGGCCCAGTTGGCATTGGCCGCGATGTTCGCAGTATTCGATGCTTCAGCGCCCGGATCCAATCCGCCACCACCGGGAAGCAATCCGGTTTTGGGATCCGATGGCCGAGACTGCAGCGAAGTTCGCGTGGATGTTCCCGCCGCATAATCGATGAAGCGGACGTAGTTCTTCTCGGTGAATTTTGGCCAGCCGGCCGCGATGCTTTGCAGTTGTCCGGCGCCGGTTCCTTCAAATCCCGAACCGCTGTATTGAATCGTATTGAGCTTGTCGTAGCCCATCGCTTTCATCGCATTGGCAGCAACGGTCTTCGCGTCCTGTGCAACAGCCACGCCCGACAACAACATGAACGTTGTCGCGAGGGCGACGGCAATCCCTAACCCTTTTTGCATTTTGAACTTCAAGTGAACCTCCAGATTTACTGTTTGCCGCTTACGGTAAAGCGAACACATTGACGGTGCCGCCTGCCGCGACTGCGACATACTGCTTGCCGTTTCCAGCCTGATACGTCATTGGATTTGCAGATCCGTTGGAATTTAGGCGCGTGACCCAAAGTTCCTTCCCCGTTTTGGAATCGAGTGCGCGGAATCGGGAATCGCTGGTTGCCGCGATGAACACCAATCCACCTGCAGTGGAAATGGGTCCGGCGGAACCGCCGCGTCCCGTGTTTTGTTTTCCGGCCGGCAGATTATCGCTGACACCCAGCGTGACGTGCCATGCAATATCCCCGGTCGCCGCATTCACCGCCCAAAGCTGACCCCATGGCGGTTTCTGACACGGCATGCCACTGGCCGTGAAGCCCGAATAGGGCCCAGGCCCGGTAACGCTTCCGCGGTCGTATGGAATCGGCGACCCTTGCGTTAAGTTGCCGTAGTTGCCTCCAGGCACTTTCTTTTCAATCCATCCCACCAATGCCGCGTCCTGTGTGAACACGAAAACATAACCAAGAGTGGGATCCGCTGACGGACCGCCCCAGTTCGGACCGCCGTTTCCTGGAAACTGAATCGAACTCTTCGGCGGAGTTCCTGCTTCGTGATAGAGGAACGGTGTGTAGGGTCCCGAATTATAGAAACCGCCGGCGCGCTCATACAAATCCTGACATGCCTTCGCATGTTCGGGAGTCGTGTCATCTGCCGTGACGATGTCTTCCTTCTTGAAGGACGTCCGTCCCAGTGCGGGCGGTTTATTCGGAAACGGCTGCGTGGGCGAATACCATTCTCCGGGCGCGTCTCCCTTCGCAACGGGTTTCTCCGTAACACCGAACAACGGCTTGCCGTTGGTCCGATCGAGAATGAACATGTTTGCGGACTTGTTGATGACGGCGAGGGCGGGAATGGTCCTGCCATTCTGCTGAACATCCAGCAGCACCGGAGCAGAAGGCATATCCGTATCCCAGAGATCGTGATGCACCGTCTGAAAATGCCAGATGTATTTCCCGGTATCGGCGTTCAGTGCAACCACCGAATTCGCATACAGATTGTTTCCTGGACGATCGCCCCCCCAATAGTTGCCGGCAGGAGTCCCCAGGCTGAAATAGACGATGCCGCGGTCTTCATCCGCCGTGATGTACCATCCCCAATGGTTGACTCCCTGCCGGTCTTTCCAACCATCGTCCAGCCAGCTCCCGGCGAAATTCGGATCACCGGGTTGCGTCACCGACTTGAAGGTCCAGATCTTTGCACCGGTACGTGCATCGTATGCGCGCGGATCGCCAGGTTGATTGCCAACGCTGACTTCCCCGTCGTTGTTGCCCACGAAAATGATGTTTCGGAAAATGGCAGGAACGCCGCCCCATTGGATGTCGACGTCGACCGAACCGCCTGTGCCAAATGTTGAATCGAGTTGACCATCGCTGGCTCTTAAAGCGGCAAGTCTGCGTCCGGCCATGAAGAAGATGCGCGGTGCAATTGCTCCATCGCCGGGCCAGTAAGCCACACCACGAGTGGAAGGCGCGCCGATAGTAGCGGGGGTTGCGGGCGGACCGGGTGCCGGAGCGCCGCCAGGAGCGGCTGGAACGGCTGGCGCCGGGCCTCTCGCTCCGCCAGCGGGCGCTGCTGCACCGCGCGCGCCGCGGCCGCCACCTCCCGCCACAGGAACTGGGCCGTATCGCCAGACTTCCTTGCCCGTATCCGCTTCAACAGCGAGGACACCGCCGGGAGTGGACACATACATCACTCCGTTCACCACGATTGGTGTTTCCTGGCCGCCCACTCCGGAAACGGTAAACGCGCTTGTCAGTGTCTGAACGTTTTGTGTGTTGATCTGTTTTAGTGTGGAAAATCGAGTCCCGGCAAGGTCACCGGTATATCTCGGCCAATCCGCGCCGTTACCTTTTGCCGTTGCACTCTGCGGCATGAATGAAGAAAGCGCCACACATCCCAGGATCACTAGCATCGCGGCAACTGCCGGGAAGATGAAGGCCAACCGAATCCGCATGTACACGCTCCTTACGCCGAGAATGGCGCCTATTCTTTATCACACCGCAGACACTGTCAATCAAGAGAGTGCGGGATACTGAACCAACTCTGGAAGATGGGAAAATTGTGAAATCTGAAAATTGGAAATTCAGGAATTTCGAATTTTCAGATTTCACAATTCTTCCCAAAAACAAATGGGACAGGATTGATAACCAATCCCATCCCCATTGTTTCGGAAATCAGAATTCCGTACTTTCTACTGTGCCGGAGGAGGAGCACCGCCGCCGGCCGGAGGAGCACCGCGTCCACCGCCGCGTCCACCACCGGGAGCGCCGGGGGTTACACCCTGCGTGGAAGGAGGTGCGTCCTTAGCCGTACCGCCAGCCGACACCGGATACAGCGCCATGTCCATATCGCCCTCGACGCAAGCCGTTTCGGTTTGCTCATATCCGGTGGGGCGTTTGCCCCACGAATTCGGGTAAGCACCCAGGTTGCGCCGGAAGGTATCCTGCATCTTCCAGGGTTTTGTCAACGCAATCGGATCCTCAACCGTCGCTTCATAAGTGATGTTATTGGAATCCGTCATTGTAAATCTTTCGACGACGTGGGTGGCATCACTATGCACCGCACCGGAGGCATCCCACCATCCGGCAGACTGATTGGTTGAATCGACAACCAGAGTGTCGCCCTCCCAGTGGCCGATGGAGTCAGCCTGGTACAGTTTGATATTCGCGGGGATGTGTTTACGGTCATCCAGATAAATCAGACGGGTTGCACCAACCGTGTCCCACGAAAAAGCAATAGACGTCTTGTCATGAACGACCTGGAATCCCATCTGGATACCGAAGTTCGTTGGTACACCAGCGGGCAGGCAATGGGCGTACGGCTCATCGAACATGTGATTCTTTGCCGTATCCGCGGATTTCGCTTCCCACTCGGCGTTATAAGGAATCTTTCCAGTCTTGCCGCCGTTATCGTCGAGAATCACGCCGCGGCCCTGATTGATGTTGGTCGTAGTCGCTGCCATCCAGTAACCCGTAAAGTCCGGCTTACCGTCGGCACTTCGCACAATCGGTCCTGCCGGAACTGCGGGAGCTCCACCGCCACCACCACGTCCGCCGCCACCGCCAGCACCACCTCGGCCACCGCCGGGAGCTCCACCGGGGGCGCCCCCCTGCGGGCCGCCCGGTGCACCAGCCGGAGCACCACCCTGAGGCGCCTGAGCCAGGAAGCTCTGCGCCACGATCATGGCAAATGCGACGCATGCAACGATCACCATTCCTAGATATCGTTTTCTCATCTGAGATTTCCTCCACATAACATCAAAGCCATTCGACTCGCCGGCCAACTCAATTGCCCGTAACGATTCGGAGATAGTCGCCTTTGCCTTCTCTCATCAGCTGTTCTTTGAATACCTGGCACTCGTATTCCAGAACGCGAAAATTCTTCTCCTTGTGCCGATACAACAAGGTCTCGATCGTAAACGGTCGCGCATAAACCTTCGAGTCCTCCAACGTGGCACGGTACGTGATCATGTCGGGCCCATTGAACGTATAGCGTTCGACGACGTGCAACGCATCGCTATGATAGTTGCCGCTCGCATCGAGCCAGGTTGGCCGTGTCGGATCGTCCATGATGTTCGCAACATCGACAACCAGAGTATCGCCTTCCCATTTCGCACGGGAATCGCCGTTAAAGAAATCGATACCTTCAAGATGCTTGCTGTCGTTGATGTAAAGATCCCGGCGACTGTGAACGAATTCGAAAGTCATCTGAATCATTTTGGGGGCTTGCGTAATCTGGAATGGGAAAGGAATGTACATGATTCGCGGGGTGCCGGGTTTCCAGCAGCGAGACATCGGATCTTCGTGCCGAATCTTGTAGTTTGCCTGTCTCTTGGCGAGAGCTTCCGGCTTGTATGGAATCTTGCCGTCGGCCGGATCGACGATGATCCCCTGACCGGCGCGAACTCCCCAGGAAGCCGCGTGAGGTTCAATGTCTCCATTCGCGGAGTCATCCAGCACCTGCCAGATGCCGCTGAAATCCGGCTTACCTTCGGCGGTGCGTGGAATTGCGGGACCTGCCGGGGCTGCGCCCCTTCCCTGAGCCGGGGCCTGTGCGGGTGCGCCTGCTCCTCGACCTGCCTGTGCGCCTGCGGGAGCTGCGGGTGCAGCACCACCTCTACCGGCGGCGGGCGCCTGGCCGAGCAACGCTGCAGAAGCAGCAACCACTGCGGCTAAGGTTATCAACGCTAGAAAACTGGTGACACGAAGCCTCATCTAGACACTCCTCTGCAAACGTAATCTGTTAACGGACCGGCGAACCACCGATCCTGACTATTTATGGATCAGGTTATTGAGCAGGAGGCGCTCCGCTCAAACTCATCACGGTATTCGAAGACAGAATCGTCAGGTTCTGCGCGAAGATGTGATTGGAACCATCCTTCGCAGGAGTACCCGTCATCGTGACTTCTTCACCCGATGCCACCAGCTTCTCGACGATTGGTTTTGTCCAGCCGTTCCGGAAAAGCACATTGATTGGAGGAGTTTCACCCTTCCAGACAATCTTCTTTCCATCGGCGCCGGTGACTTCCACATAGGCCCATGAATGAGGATTGACCCAGTCAAACTTGATCAATTTCCCCTTCAGGTTCACCGCAGCGCCGCCGTATTCGGCCATGAATGAGTGATGCGCGAAGAGCGGGACTGCCGCCAGCATGACTCCGACTGTTACGAGCACGATCAGTCTTGTTTTCATCGAACGTTCCTCCTTACCTCGATAACTTTTTCTTAAGAATTTTAACCTTATCTATATCTTGATAATCTATTGCCGCGCGAGGCAAAGACTATGCACTGTCCTCACTAAAGTCAAGCGTACGCATGAGATTCGGCTGAGGTTACTGCGTGTCGTGTGCGCCTATTTTTTCAGGGCAGCTTCGCCAAATTTGGACGCATCGATAGCGACGTTCGTTTTGATGTCTTTCAGCTTCGCGCTGTACTTCCCGTCCAGCCACGAAAACTTCAATTCGAAGGGAAACTTGATGCCATTCACATCGCGATAGTCCAGATAATCGATCTGGACGGGAACGCGCCCGACAGGGGAAGGAGCATAACGGACCAGGCGTCGGAGGAGGCCGGTATCCTGATCAAAGAACAATGTTGCAAGTTCGTCCCGGCTCGGGCCGCGGGGACCGCTTCCTTGAACAATGTTGTAATCCTTGTTATCGATGACTCGGGTTAATCCCGTGCGCCATCCGGTGAGAGCGGTTTTGATCTGGCCTGGGAATGCCAGCATGGCTTCCAGTTTTTCACCGGTCAACTCGCCTCCCACCAGTTCGTATTGTGGCAGGAATCCGCGAGGTGTCTTGACCCAGCCTTTTGTGCCATCGACGGTCCAGATGCTGTCGCCGCGTTCCGGGTGATCCTTGAAGGTGATGGTTGTCGTCTTTTGATTGGGAGACTTCGCATAAATTGTAAACTCCCCATCGCCGCCGAAGTCTCCGTAACCGATACTCGCACCCGTCGCAACAAAACTGGTCAAACCCGCGAGGCGCTGGGTGCCGCCAACTGCCTGGATGTACTTGTCGAGGATCTGATCGGCTGTCAGCTTTCCAACGCCGGGATATGCGATGTCGGGATCCTCGACGTTTGGAGCTTCATAGAGATGGTCCAGCGCAATGGAAGTTGCCGGCCGCGTCTGCTGGCGATGGCAGGTCCAGCACGTGACGCTCTGCACACCCGCAAAGTTGGTTTGGTTGATGCTTGCCACCATTTCGATCATTCTCCGTGCGGTCCTTTTGTCGGCAATCGTATCGATTGCAAAATCCACCTTGTCTGTACCGGCCCCCGGATGGCAGTCCGCGCAGTCGAAGCCGAGTGCGGCCGAAATCACACCCATGCTGGCAATGAAGTCATCCACGCTGAGTTCCTTGAGCGTGCTGGTCGTGACGTTCTTAAAATAGACGCCTGCTTTGGGATATGTCGTCGCAGCAGCCCCTCGGGCCTGTGCCGCGGGTGCGGCGGGTGCCGCGCCCCGTGCTGGCGCGGTCGGCGTTCCAGCACCTCGTGGGGGAGCCTGAGTCTGGCTCACCATTGTCGTAACCGTCCATATAATTGCCAGCCCTGCAACGACCAATGGCAGCCGGCCAAACCATAACTTCATTTTGCTTCCTCCATATGAATGCGCACTTTGCACGCGAAATTGTTATTCGTGTGGACTTCGAAGTCAACATGAGATCAGGACACGTGACGGAAGACTCATCAACGAATCCCTCTCCCGACGGGAGAGGGTGGCGCGAAGCGCCGGGTGAGGGGTGCAAAGACGCTTCTCTCTGCCCCTATCCCTGGAGGGTAGGACTTCTTCGTATGCCGGCGGTGCTACTCCACTACTGCCTGAGCCTCAATCTCCACCAGCATGTCGGGCGATATCAGCCGGCTTACTTCCACCATCACCGTCGCAGGACGAATTTCACCGAAGAATTCGCCATGGGCCCGTCCGACTTTTTCCCATTCATCGATGTTCTTCACGTACATGCGTGTCTGAACGACATCCTTCAAGGACACCCCGGCGCGATGCAACGCCGACTCGATATTCTTGATTGCCTGTACCGTCTGTGCGTAAGCGTCCCCAACACCGACGATCTCGCCCTTTTCATTCGTTGCCGTTGTACCAGAAACATGGACAGACCCGCCGATGCGGACGGCCCTGGAGTATCCGATCACTGGCTCCCACTTCGAACCTGTTGAAATATTATTTCTAGTCATTCCTGCTCCTTCTATCTGGTAGATATCCCGCGCAAAATCGCGTCACTTGAACTGTAGCTTCATCCGAAATCGACCTTCACAATCTTTGAACTCATTCAAGCCGGAAGAAATTGTATTCTGCATTGCGATTCCACACGTGTGACTATTCGTTCACTTTTCTCCGAGACGCTTCAAAACATGCGAATGCTTCCAGCTCCAGGCAATAGATTGCGGTGGCAACCGCGGCGTCACTGTCGATCGCTTCCGGAAAATTCATCAGATTCTTTGAGAGATTTTGGTAAATGTTTTGGAAAGTCCGGCCGATATAGAGGCTATGCGGCAGGTTGGCAGGCTAACCCAATGGAAGGATGACCAGGGGTACGGATTCATCACTCCGAATGACGGAGGCAGCCTGGTATTCGTCAACGTCAAATCCTTCTCCAATCGGCAGCAACGCCCCCTTCGAAACGACGTTGTCCGCTATACGGTGGTGTTTGACGGGAAGGATCGCGCACGGGCCGAAGATGTCGAATTCGTGGTGGACCCGGGTCCGGAATCCGTCACTTCCGCAAAGGGTCCTGGAATTCTGGCGCTCGCCGTCTTCTTTCTCCTGTTTGTTGCCAATTCCGTTCGGGAAGGACGGCTTCCTGTTGCAGTTCTCGGCATCTACATAATGACCAGCAGTCTTGCATTTGTCTTTTACAAACGCGACAAAGCGATGGCCATAACCCATCAACGAAAAATTCCGGAAAATACACTGCATCTGTGGAGTCTGATTGGAGGCTGGCCTGGAGCGGCGCTGGCCGAAAAACTGGTACACCACAAGTCCCGGAAGCGATCGTTTCAGATCGTCTACTGGATCACGATAGCGCTCAACGGAATCGCATTCTTCTGGATGCTTTCGCCTCGAGGTTCAGCGCACCTCCGTTCGTTTCTAAATGGACTTGGATTACGCTAAACGAAGTGTGCCTCTCAATGCATCAATGCCTGGAGGGGGAATTGAACCCCCACGAACCTTGCGGTCCAACGGATTTTAAGTCCGGTGCGTCTGCCGATTCCGCCACCCAGGCTGAAGTTCTTAATATCTCATTTGTTGGCCAGGTCTGCACTTTCAAAGCGGTCATGACGGTGTGTGCGGCTTCAAGAACCTTCCACAAGCGCGCAGCACACTGAGGCTGGTACTCTAAGGTTAAGAGCCATCTCCTGCAGATACGAATCAAATTCGAGTCGAATGATACTCACATCCTCTGGTGCCCCGTGAATGTCTGCAAATTATTTGAAAAAACAGGCGAAACGGATAGGAATTTCTGAGGAACTAGCGCAGGTATGTTTGATACGGAGCCCAGTAGGCGGGTTTACGCTGAGATCCGCTGGCGGAATTCATCAATTCGAGTTTGGCCGAACGAAGAGCGGAAGACGGACGCTTGCCGGATGCGACTCCCTTATACAAGGTGATCATCATCCGGGATGAGTAGGTATCGTCCACATCCCAAAGTCCGGCAATCACATTGCGGACTCCGGACTGCATGAACGCCCAGGCAAAACCGACCATGCCTTCACCGTTGTACGATCGCGCTCCCGCGCTATGGCACGCGGACAGGCTGACCAGATTGGCGGAAAGTTTCAGATTCGCAATATCCCGTGTGTAAAGCTTGAAGCCCTGTCTGTCTTCCGACAGGATGACCGCGGAATCGAGCGGACTTTGCAGATTCGCCTCCGCGTGCGCCGCAAAGTGAATCATCGAATAACTCGCCGGCATGGCATCCAGAAAGAATCGCGGTGTGGCCATCGCCCCCTCCACAATCGTATTGCGCCCTTCGAAAAACTTCTGGATGCCGTCGATTTCCAACTTCGTTCCAGGTAACTCTGGATATTCGGCTCGTGTGGATGTTGGCGCGCCGATCAACATCAAGTTCGGAGTCGCAGGAGCTTTTGCCGCGGCGGGACCTTCGGACAGAAGAATCAGCGATGGTGTTACGGCGAGTTCTGTCGATTCGACCCAATAACCGTTTCCGGATTTTGAAGCCATCGGCAGAGTCTCCAGATTCAGCATGTGCAATTCGCTGTCCGGCACGACGATCACCCGACTGGCACCGTTCAGGTATTGCTTCACAGGACCCACCAGCAGGGTACTTAACTGTTCAGCCTGAGGGAGATTTTCAGCAATCGGATCACGCAGGTCCTGTTCAATCATTCGCCGATAGACTGCGATCGCGTCGGAAATAATTTTGCGCTCGGGCAGCACGCCCCAATGGATCCCGTTTGCATCCACGGCCCACACAAATGATCGATCCGGAGCCAGCCAGTAGGACAGCATCACGTCTCCGGTTCGACGTGCATAAGCCTGGAACGCCGCGGCCCGCACCTGATGGATGGTGTGCGTCTGAAGCCCGAGTTTCTCAGCCATCTCGCGAGCCCGGCTGTATTCGACCACTTCCAAAGCTTCGTCGTACCGGCCTTCGGAGACCAGCAGGTCGACATAGTTTCTAAAGAAGCGAATCAGGTGATCGCGGAACGAAATCCGGGACTCGGTTCGATTGATGTTGGATTTTTCGCCCTCAATTGCCGTCAACGCCAGTTCATATTCGTGTTTCGATTCCGCAATTCGTTTTTGAGTGGAGAAGAGTTTGCCGAGACGTGCGTGAGCGGCCCACTCCAGAAACCCCTCGGGCTTTTCGTCGATCAGACCACGAAAGAGTTTTTCGGCCTCCTGATACTGGTTGCGTCCCACCGCGATTTCTGCCGCGTTGAACTCGAGCAGCATCGGCTTTTCGGGATGCTCCAGCTGCTTGAGCAGCTCGTAAGCGTCTCTGTTCGCCTTCTCTGCTGCAGTCCATTCGCCATCGACGCGCCTGGCTGCATCCGCCTCCTTGGAGTTGATGTATGCGTTCGCGGCATTCAAATGCGCCGTCGCAAGGTTGCCCGCCCAGCGATATGCGTCGGCCCTGGCCCCGATCTTTTTCGATAATTCGAAGGCGTCTTCCAGTGCCTTCACGGCGGCATCGAATTTGCGGAGTTCGATATCCACGTTGGCGAGGCCACCGAGGGCATCCGCGAGTGTGCGCGTATCACCGGATTTCTTCGACAAGTCGATCGCCTGGCTCTCATGCTGTTCGGCCTCTTCCAGATTTCCGAGACGGTAATAGGCGATACCAAGGTTATTGTGAACGCCAGCGGCAAGTCTGCGATTTCCCATTTCCAGAACCTGCGATGAATAATCCAGAGATTCGTCATACCGTCGCTGCCGCAGACTCGAGCGGCTGAGGTTCATGAGGGCAGCGCCCTGATAGAAGGGCAGGCCCTCGCGCTGTGCGATTGCCGCTGTTTTGCGGAACAGGGAGTTGGCTTTCTCGAATTGATTGGTCTGGATCAAAAGATTTCCGCGCAACAGGTTGGCTTTCAAAACGGACTCGGAAGATGCCAGATTGCCGGAATCACGATCGATCTTCTCCAGCAGCTCCCTTGTCTGATCCAGTTTGTCCATCCGGTTGAGCGCAACCGCACGGTTGACCAGCCAGCGCAAATGCAATTCCGGATCACGCGGGTCCTGAAGATGTTCCAGCAGTTCCAGTGCCACTGGATTCTTGCCCTGTTCCAGCAGAATCTCGCATTGAAGCAGCCGCAGGCGATCGGCGTCCGGCTGCGAAATTCCGCTACGGATCAACGTATCGGGATTTGCCGGCGGCGCGAGAAGAACTCCCTTGCCAAAGGCCTTGTCCAGCAGGCTTTGCGCGTGTTCCAGCTCACCGTCTTGCAACGCACTAACTACAGACGCGTGGACAGACGCCACCTCTGGCGGTTTGGTACAGCCAGCCAGAAAGAACAGGAAAGGCGTTAACAGCCTCAGCCGATGCATGATTTTAGAATTCGGATTCTTTATGAAATTCGGGTCCGCCCGATTTGTTTATGGCCAGGTGCTTCCGCCGTCACAGCCGCCGCCGATTTCAATATCGCAATGCTTCAGGCGAACCAGGATAACGCGCCGAAGGAAGGCACCGACCAGAATCTCACCGAGGATAACTTTGCCAAAGCCGGGCCAGACGATGGTATAGCCGTTCTCTTCAATCCAGTCCGGCGGAACTCCCTTAATGCTCTTCACGATGGAACCGAAGGTATATCCGGACTGATTCCGGTGAAGACTCCCGTCGCTGTTCCGCAGAAAGCTCCTGGCCACCTGTGCAGAGATCTTCTTGTCTCGATTCTGCAACGCACGCTCGAAGGAATCCAAAGTGGGATGGCTGTTGAACGCATCCAGATCCAACTCGACGGTGACTTTCAATTTGCCAAGCATCATGCCCACGATACCGGTAGTTCCAAATGTGATGCTGGGAAAGGGATCATTGGGGGCATGATCCGACTGAAGATTGAGCACGGCGCTCTTCAGGCTGAAGCCTCCATCGACTTTTACCCCTTTCACTTCGACGCTGATGGAAGACCCTTTGGGATCACTCAATGGGACGTGTTTGGACTTGCATGTGGCCGTCCCCGCCGCAACGGACAGCAATTGGGTTTGGCGCAGTTTCGCCAGTGCGCCCTTCGCCATTGGTCCGAACTTGACCTTTGAAGCATTGAGGGAAAATCTGGTGCATTTCTCCGTCGAAAGTCCACCGGTCAGCGGCAGTTCCACAGAAGCAACGGTGGGAATAGGAACAAACACTTTTTCTGAACCGACCTGGGTGAACGCTCCGCCGACGGCGAAAGCTCCGCCGATGTGCAGGTAACGAAGGTCGACCGGACGGGTCAGTCCGGAGAGATTTGACTCATTATTAGATTTCATTTGGATCGATCAGCTCCTTCTTGAAGTTCCAGGCGAAATGGGAATCGGCCCAATTCCTGACCATGTGTTCCGGGCGTTGCTGCGAGTTCGGCGACAACGGTATATGGTCCGGATGGGAATTCAACGCGGGGGATCATCAGGTTCACCGACCTCCCGGGGTCGGGGGCCACGCCGCTTACACGCAAAGCTTCCTTTCCATCAGCGGATTCAATGATGAACTGGAGTGGGGTTGCCTTCGCAGGAGCTTCAGGGAGATCCAATATCAGCAACACGGACGCCCCCATCGGTACCGCAAGCGTGCTGGCTTCACCGCGGACGGATCGACGCAAGGCAATGGAAGTCACCACTCTCGGGGCCCCGGCTTCTTCCACCTGGCGTCGCAAATCCGGAATGATTCGCAACGATTGAAGACCAGCCAGCACCAGCAGCGCCGCCAGTGCAGGCGCTGCAAATTGAGGTTTCAGCCATATCAGCCATCCGGGAGTCCGTCCTCCCCCTGGCTTCTTTGCTGTTCGAGACGAACCCGGAAGGGGTCGGCCAGTCGTGAGCCGATCATCAGCCCCGGCATCTTCGCCAGGAATTCTGGCGCCAAGAATTTTGCGTGCATCCTCCATGAATTTAGCCGCAGCGCGGACATCTTCCCCGCACACACTGCATTCGAAAAAATGTTCTTCGAAAGCGTCCCGCTCCTGAGGCGACATATCACCGAGCAAGTAGCTCTCAACGGCTAGGTTCTGGACGGCCCGCTGATGTTCCATATCTCCTCTGATCAGTAGTTGCAATCGCCGGTCGAACGTTACAATCGGTCTTTCACAAAATCTGCTCCTGGCAGATCAGGCCCAATCCTAAGCATCGTGGCGCGAAGCCGCCCTCGGGCACGATGAAGCAGGACACGCAGATGTTCTCGGGTCACGCCAAATTCCTCACATACTGCGTCCTTGTCTTCTTCGTCCAGGAAAATGCGGTGCAACAACCTGCGGTCCTTCACGGGCAATTCTTCCAGCGCCTGCCGGACCAGATCGCGCCGCTCGTCCTTCAGCAGACTGGATTCCACGCCGGATTCGCCACTCTCCGGTTCTGTCCCCATATCCGGAAACTGTCTCCACCGCGAATCGCCCCGGAACTGTTCCAACATGACATTGGAGCAAACAGAATTAACGTAAGCGCCGAAACGTTCGGGATGTTCGATAACGCCGTTGCGAAGATTTCGCAATACGCGCATCAGCGTTTCCTGACGAACATCCTCCAGCGCTTCCCGCGAGCGCATTCGAATGCCGGCTTTGATACGAATCAAATTGCCGAAGTAACTGGCAAAGTGCTCCTCGGTTGGGCCGTGTCCATCCTTCAGTCGCTGGACATAGTCTGCGTCAAATGAATAAAGTTCCAAGAAATCCTCGTACCTGTAACCAAACCCGGAGCTGCCGGATCCGACCATCGAGTGGGCCGGACAACGGGCACGTATACCATACCTGCACAGGCGACAAATAGCAGGACAGTTTCCCGCCAAACGGTTATGAAATCCGCCACCGAAAAGTAAGACCGGGGTTGTAACGCTTTTTCAAAAGCAATCACTAAACAGCGAATCCGGACTGAAGATGCGACATTGGCGGGCTTTGTCCTGCCATTTCGTCCTCCTGTCTTACCAGAGAGAATTCAAATGCAGATTAGAGAAAAAATGGAACGCGCAGCAGTCCTTATGGCGAATCGAAACATAAGGAACCCTGCCGGGCGCAGCGCGGAACGCCTCGACCACGAAGAATTGTTTCATCGATTGCTTACCCTGGAGCGAAAGCGATCGGATCGTACTGGCGAACCCTTCCTTCTCGTGTTGATCCATTGCGAGGCACTGATTCGCAGAGGAGCCGAGCAGTCGATCGGAGATATTGGAATGGCACTGGCTGCTTCCGTTCGCGTCACCGATGTCACGGGCTGGCACCGGAATCGCTCGATCATCGGATTTATCTTCACATCATTTAACGGTGCCGGAAGAACAGAGGTCCAGTCTGCAATATCCAGCAAGATTCTCCGGATTCTGAGCAAAACTCTTCACGCTTCGGAAGTAGGTCACGTCAAGGTTTCGTTTCACTTCTATCCTCAGGACGGGGAATCCGGCCAGGCCCGAACGAATGACAGTCCAATTCCGGGTTCGGAAGACCTGGCCGGAAATTTTTCGCGAAAGCGTATGCGATAGTGACGCGAGCGGCGCTAATCAGGGTTTGACGATCTTCACCATGTAATAGGTAAACGGCTGCTGTACTTCCTTGAACCAGTGTGGGACTCCCGCAGGAATGGTGATCACGTCCCCCCTGGTCAGTTGATGCGTCTCGCCGCCGGTAATATCGGTGCCCACCTGCTGATTGGCCCGGCTGACTTTCCCCCCGACCATCGTCCCGCCGGTGACGAATGTCGCACTGCCATCCAGGACGTAGAACGTGTCGGTCTCCTTGTCATGCACTTCCACCTGACCAGCGGCCGTGCGGCGCGCGATGGATACCGCAAAGTCCGAACCATTCGCCAGTGCACCTCCGCTCGCCATCGCAGCGGTGACTTTGTCGTGACCGACATAGGTCACCGTGGAGCCACCTTGCGCCGCGGAGAGTGAAATGGCAGAAATAAATAACGTCGATAGCAATAACGCAAGCTTCATAGGGTCCCTCCTGATTGCGGCATCATATGCGCTTTCCGTCGGCAGCGAAAGTTCCGGCGGATTATTCCGGCAAGCTATGTTCGTTTGATGGGCCGAACAATCAACGTGAGAACGAAGCCGATCGCAAGCATTGCGGCAAGCACTTGAAGCGGCGTGTCATAGATATGGACCTTGCTGGCGCCGGGGGCGAGTGCCGTTTTGGCGCGATCCGACAACTGCGTGATGATCAGTGGACCGGTTATCGCGGCGGCACTCCAGGCAGTCAGCGTGGCACCGTGAATCGCACCGACGTTCTCCGATCCGAAAATGTCTGCAAGAAACGCAGGAATGGTAGCAAACCCGCCACCATACATGGTGAACACGGTGAAAAGGCATGCCAGAAAAATGGTCCATGATCCGGCAGCAGCAATTCCAGGAATCAAGAGAAACAACGCGATCTGCACAACGAAGAACAGCGTGTAGGTATTCCGGCGTCCAATGTAATCGGAGCTCGACGCCCAGAAGAATCGGCCGCCGGCGTTGAACAGGCTGATAATGGAAACGATGGCTCCCGCTTCCACTGCTGATTTCTGGAACAGATCCTGCATCATCGGAGATGCCTGCGCGAGAATGCCGATCCCCGCGGTTACATTAATAAAGAGGATGCCCCAGAGCAGATAGAACTGCCTGGTCCGCACTGCCTCATTACGCGTATAGCTGCGATCGGTGATCATGGCGTTGGTGTTAACCGAAGGAGTCCAGCCTTCCGGCTTCCAACCCGCCGGCGGACGTCGCAGGATGCGTGCGCCCATCATCATCACAACGAGATAGATCGCGCCAAAGAGGGCGACCGTCTTGGCAACACCAATCTGATTGACGAGAACGGCATTCCACTTCCCTGCCAGGTATGCGCCGCCGCCAAATCCCAT
>Ga0163163_10001609_pt1 | contig 18989 bp, 18 predicted proteins | sample S65metaG_FD_119766 | JGI IMG/M metagenome (GOLD analysis project Ga0163163, IMG submission 119766) | Switchgrass rhizosphere microbial communities from Kellogg Biological Station, Michigan, USA - S6-5 metaG | ecosystem: Host-associated > Plants > Roots > Rhizosphere > Soil | place: USA... | reverse complement strand
CGGTCAGCTTCAACGGGGGCCTCTCGGGTTCGGACTCAGGGCGCCCGACACGCTTGGCCGGACCAGCCTTGGCGCCGGACGAAGCACCGGATGGGACGGCCGCGACACGGGCGGCCGCGCCGCCACGGGTCGGGGTGGCCAGGTCAACCGGGGCGAACGGCAGCTCGTCCCGGCCGAACTGCACCACGATCCACTCGTCGGACCCGGCCGGATCGGTCAACGCGACCACGTGACCCTGCTGGCCGGCGATCTGCCCGGCCGACTCGGTGAAGACGATCCGGGGCTTGCGACCGGCGGACAGTTGCTCCCGGATCGCCCCGATATCGGTGGGGGTCAGCCCCCGGGTGAGTGCGGCCATGCCCGACCTCCGTACGCCCTGTTTGGCGTTTCATACCAGGTCAGAGCCGGTCGGACCCGGCGACACACGGCGGCCTACCCACCCGTGATCGCGAGTTTCCGACGCCGACGCGACCAAGCGGAACCGCGGTGATCGCTGTTCCGGTCACCGCCGCGGCCCGAGACACGCCGCACGGCGTGACGGTAACCGTGATCTTGGCCTGGAGCGCCGATTCGATAATGTGCATTATGTTAAGTACCTAGGCGTCGACCGTGAAGATCACGGCCTGCCCCGCCTCCGCCGCCACGGCGAAGAACTCCCGGATGTCCTCCAGCGCGTCCCAGGTGTACTCGAAGTCGTCCTCGTCCATCGGCCCGGCGTAGTCGGTGTCGCCGAGGGTGTCGTATCGCCGGCGCAGCCAGTCCTCCTCGATGACCGAGAGGGCCTCCGCGACGTCGCGCACCTGGCCGGCCGAGACGTACGAGACGGTGTACTCCGCGTCCTCAACCAGCTGCCGGCCACCGAGGATCGCCGCGCGCAACGGGTAGGAGCCGTTGGCGTACTCGAGCTTCCCGTCGGTCAGGCACCGGTGCAGGGCGTCCCATGCCTTGTCGCTGTCGCAGTGGGGCCCCGGGAACGAACCCTCTTCGATCTGCTCCACGATCCCGATCACGGCGTCGTCGTCACCGGCCGCGGCGAGCAGCCTGACTTCGTCCTGTGTGGATAGTGCGAAGTGGACACCGAGGCTCACGGAAGCGGCTCCGTCGCCACCGTCGGCAGGTCCGATGTGGACGGCGTCCCGGCGACCAGGGCCGGCCGGGCCCGCGCCGTCCACCAACCGATCGTGTTGGCCAACGCCGCCACGAGGAGCAGCAGCAGGCAGATCCCGAAGCCGGGCCCGGTGTTCACGTAGTCGCGCAACACCTTCCCGGGGGGCAGCGGCTGGGTGAGCTGGTCCCCCAACTTCACCGCAACCGCCGACTCGACCAGGGCCTGGTTCACCAGGAGCGCGGTGGCGGCGATGGCGGTCAGCAGCGCGACGCCGCCCCGCCGCGACCGCGGGTGCTGGACCCGCAACGCGTAGGCGATCGCCGCCACGAGCAGCAGCAGCACCGCGGCCGCCGCGGGCTGCGGGTACAGCTTCACGGAGTGTGCGGTCTCCGGCGGCTTCGCCTTCTCCGGTGGGGAGAACTTGGGCTCGGCCCCGACCACCAGATCCACCCCGGTGTACGAGGTGGTGGTGCCGGCCTGGCCGCGGCCGTACCCGTCGGGGGCGCAGGACACGGTCACGAACGGCAGCACGAAGCAGAGGATGGCCAGGCCCAGCGTCGTCGGGTTGAGCCAGCGAACGAATCGGCGTACCACGCGGCCAGACTAGGGGTGACGGGTGCGCCGGGCCAGTAGCCGCGGCTGAAACGGGTCAGGCGCGGGCGGGGGTGGCGGCCGCGGCCAGGCCCGCGACCAGCAGGGCAACCCCGTTGCGCAGGCGCTCCCGGGGCCGGTCCGGGTCGGACAGGTCGAGTTCGAGGCCCCGCGTCAGCGCCAGGGCCAGCTCGGCGATCTCCCGGGCGTTCTCCGGGCCGAGGACCAGCTCCGCCTCGTCGGCGGCGGCCACGATCGTGAAGGTCAGCAGGTTGCACAGGTCGTCGATGAACGCGCGGCCCAGGTCGGCCGCGACCCGCGAGGTGTCCCCGATCAGCTCCGCGGCGTACGGGCTGTCCCGCAGCAGGCGCTGGGCCACCACGAGCCGTACCGCCAGGATCCGGTCGAGCCGCTGGGCCAGGGTGCCGCCTGCGTTGGCCGCCTCGTGCGCCTGGGCCATCGCCCCGGTGAAGATCCGCGAGGCCAGCCGCCGGTACGCGTCCTCCTTGTTCCTCACGTACTGGTAGACGGCGGGCCGGGACATGCCGGCGACGGTCGCGATGTCGTCCACGGTGGTCTTGCGGATGCCGGTCCGGACGAAGCAGGCGTACGCGGCGTCGAGGATCCGGTCCAGCTTTGCCTGCTGGCCGACCGTGAGCGACATGCTGACGATCTTGGCAGAAATAGTCAGTGTGTCAAGCGACTCTCCGAACGATCCGCCGACCGGGCACGCCGCCACCGACGCGCCGGATGGGAAGGCGGAGCCGTTCGCAGGAGAAGAGCGCACGCCACCAGCGTCCAGGCGACCGCGGCGAGCAGGCTGGCCCGCTCGAGCAGGCCGGTGACGTGACCGCGGCCCACGATGAGGATGGCCAGCCCGTCGGCGGCGAGCAACGGTACGACCACCGCGGCCGCGACGCGGGACGGCCGGGCCAACGGTCCCGGCGGCCAGAGCACGGCGATGCAGAGCAGGGCCAGGCCGAGCAGCCCGACCGCGAGGATGCTCGCTCCCCCGTGCACGAGGTCGCGTGCGGTAGGCGTCTCGTGCGGCGGCAGCGGGCACCCGGGCGAGCACGACACTCCGGCCGAGACCCCGCCGAAGACGGCGTCGACCGCGACCAACCCGACCGTGAGCGGCAGCAGCCAGGCCCGTCGTGACGCACAAGAAGAGCGAGACAGGGCGATCGCGAACAGGGCCTGCCCCAGTGCCACCGCGGCCGCGCCCAGCCGGTACGTCCCAGCGTGCCCGGACGAGGCGACGCCGGCTTCGCTGACGAACCCGCCGAGCCATAGCCGCGGGATGGCCACCACCGCCGCAACGATCAGACCGGCGCCCACGGCAGTCGTCACGAACGCGGCGAGCGCGAAGAACCGCCGGGACATCAGCGCCACTCCGGAGCGGCACCGGTGTCGACCAGCTCCCATCCCCCGTCGTCGTGGAGCTGGTCGTCGTAGTAGGCCACGGTCTTCGGCAGCAGCGACGCCGCCTCCGGGCACGCCGCGAACTCCTCGCGCGCCGCCTCCTGCAGCACCGATGGAGGCACGCCGTACCGCTGCTCTCCGAGTCTGGCCACAAAGGACAGTGTGTGGTGGCCGAGGAAGCTGTCGTAGGCCAAGCTGAACACCTGCTCCCGCGGGAACCGTACGTCGCGGCCCATCACGTTGATCGGCGGCAGGTCGTCCACCGGCAGCCCGCGCAGAGTGCGGACCGTCGGATCGACGTACACGCCGCAGTCGCGATACCCCACAGTGGACTCTTGCCCAGAAGCGGAGAACGAAAACAGGGTGTTCTGCCCGTGCATCTCCAGCGCACACCCGGTCTGCGTGGCCGCCCGGGTCCACAGCCGGACCATCGGCCGTACCAGGCGATCGGTGAGGAACTCGCCCGGCGAGGATCCACTGAGGACGATGAGCTGCTCGAGCAGGGTCGGGTCGTCCGGCGCGCGCAGATCCTGGCCGTACAACGCGAACATCGGCACGGTGAAGCCGTCAGGTTCGGCAAAATCCAGCTCCCGCAGCAGGTAGCCCCACGCGTGCCGGCGGTCGGTGCCCAACACGCCCGCGCCGACCTCGGGCAGCACCGGCGCGCCGATGCCGCACAGCTCGGACGCGACCCACAGCTGCACCGAGATGATCGGGAGCCGCAGCCGCCGGGTGAACCGGGACAGCCGCCGCGGGTAGTGCAGCTTCACGAAATGAGGCTGCACCGCGGCGGGACCGTGCCGCAGCACGAAGACCGTGCGCACGTTGGCGCTCGGCACGACGGTGAGGACGGGCCCCGGCTCGCATGCCCGCAGCACGCCGAGGACCTCGTCGGCCAGCATGGCGAGGGTCTGCGGGTGGACCGGCAGCAGGAAGCGACCGTCCCCCCGGTACAGCTGATGCAGTGCGGATGGCAGCCCGTTGGTCAGGTACTCGCCGACCCCGTCGGCTACCCAGAAGGTTGGCACCTCGAACGAGTCCGAGCCGCGTTGCGGGTGGTAGGCGTCGTCGACGTCGAGGTCGGCCGAGAACCGGCTGTAGGACCTGGTCCCGACGCCGAGGTAACGCTCCGCCTGCGCCCACACGTCAAGCGCGGAACCCGCACCGAGGATCACCGCACGATCTTAGGGCCGGGCGCCAGCTACCATCGAGCGTGCCCGAAGCTATCCCCGAGCGGGTGCTCGCCTCGGTGCTGGCGACCGCCTCCCCGCGCTGTGCGTACGTCTACGACCGCACGGTTCTCGCCGAGACTGCGGCCGCGGTCCGAGCGGCGCTGCCAGAGGATTCCACCCTTTTGTACGCGGTGAAGGCCAACGGCCATCCCGACGTGCTGGCCGCGCTCTCCACCGAGGTCGACGGCTACGAGGTGGCATCGGGGGGCGAGCTGGCCCTGGCCCGCATCGCCCGGGCCGGCATCGGCAGCGCGAACCAGATCGTCTTCGGCGGGCCGGGCAAGACCGACGCCGAGCTCGCCGCCGCGGTCGAGGCCGAGGCGACGGTGAACGTGGAGAGCCTGCTCGAGCTGCGAAGGCTGGCGGTGACCGCCGAGACGACCGGCACCCGGGTCCGCACCGTGCTGCGCGTCAACCGCCGCTTCGATCCGGACGCGCTGCCCGGCACCCTGCGGATGGCCGGCGTGGCGACCCCGTTCGGGTTGGACGAGTCGGTGGTGGCCGAGGCGGTCGAGCTCGCGTACGGCCACCCCTCGGTTCGCGTGGTCGGCTTCGGCCACCACGCCGTGTCCAACAACCTCGACGCGGCCGCACACGCCGCCTACGTACGGGACTGCGTCGCGTGGTCGGTGCGGACCGCGGCCAGCCTGCGGATCCCGCTCGAGGTCGTCAACGTCGGCGGCGGGTTCGGCATCGACTACACCGGCGAGGCGGAGTTCGACCTGTCCGTGCTGGCCCAGGAACTCGAGCGGGTCACCGTGCCGCTCGGCGTCCGGCTGGTCTTCGAGATCGGCCGGTACCTGGCCGCCGACGCCGGCTGGTACGCGGCCGAGGTGCTCGACCTGAAGCGCAACCACGACCGGTGGTTCGCGGTGATGCGCGGTGGTACGCACCATTTCCGGCTGCCGGCGGCCTGGGGGTACAGCCACCCGTTCACCGTCGTACCCGTCGATGAATGGCCCCGCCCGTACGAGCGGCCCGAGGTGCGCGACGTCGCGGTGGACGCGGTCGGCGAGCTGTGCACACCTCGCGATGTGCTCACCAGAAGCCAGTCGGTGTCCCGGTTGCGCGTCGGTGACCTGCTGGTCTTCGCCCGCACCGGCGCGTACGGCTGGGACATCTCGCATCATGAGTTTCTCCGGCACGACCCGCCCCAGTTCCTGGTCACGGGTCGGTCACCGAGTGGTGGGACCGACTTGACGAGCACATAGACTGTGCCCGTCCCGCCCCGGCCCAGCCGGCCATCCCCCCTTCGGAGGCACCCCCCATGCCGTCGTCCGGCCGTACCTCAACCGTTCGGTCGCACCGGCGTGGTGGCCCTCGTCGCCGGTTCCCGCTCGGCACCGTGCTGGTCATCGCGGTCGTGCTGGTGCTCGGCGGCGGCGTCACCGCCGGCGTCGTCCTGCTGAAGAAGGACTCGTGCTCCGGCAGCGCGAGCGCCAACGTGGTGGTCGCGCCGAAGATCCAGACGATCATGGCAAAGCTCGCCAACGACTGGTCCCAGACCAACCCGAACGTCAACGGCGTCTGCGGATCGGTGGTGGTCTCCGCCAAGGAGTCGCCCGACATGGTCACCGCCCTGGCCAACGCCAAGTGGGACGACAGCTTCGGGGCCGCCCCGGACGTGTGGGTGCCCGAGTCGCAGGCGTGGGTGCGCAAGGCCTCGGCCGACGCCGACGCGGAGCGGATCATGCCCGACCTGCCGCCGAGCCTGGCCCGAACGCCGACCGTGATCGCCATGCCGCGGCAGTTGGCCGAGGCGGCCCAGATGACCAACACCCCGGTGACCTGGCGCCAGATCGTGGACAAGCTGAGCTCGTCCAAGGGCTGGCAGATGTACAACCACCCGGAGTGGGGCGCGTTCAAGGTCGGCCTGTCCGACCCGCAGGACTCCACGCCCGGTTTGCTGGCGCTGATGGCGATCTCCGACACGGACGATGACGGCGAGGTTTCCCCGGCTGAACAGGGCGCCCTACTCGACCTCAAGAAGGTCATCGCGGTCAAGACGACCAGCACCGACGACATCCTCACCGGCATTCGCGCCGCGACGGACAAGGGCACGACCAGCGGCCTGACCTACGTGTCCGCGTTCCCCGCGCTCGAGCAGGACGTGCTCGCCTACAACCTGGCCCAGCCCAAGCTGCCGCTGGTTGCGATCTACCCGCAGGACGGCATCGCCGAGGCTGACTTCCCTTACCTCGTGCTCAACGCCGACTGGTCCAACCAGAGCCGCAAGGACGTCGCCAACGCGTTCGGCCGTTACGTGCGCGGTGCGGCGGGCAAGGCCGCGTTCCAGGCGGCCGGTTTCCGCGACTCCAACCGGTTGCCCGGCCCGACGATGACCGCCGCCAACGGCGTCACCGAGAAGCTCACCGCGCTGCCCCGGGCCGTGCTGCTGCCGGAGTCGGTCCAGCACGCCGCGGCCACCTGGACCGCGGTCACCCGGCCGACCAACCTGCTGCTCGTGTTCGACACGTCGGGCTCGATGGGCGGCATCGTCCAGGGCACCGGCAAGACCCGGCTCGACCTGACCAAGGCGGCCGCGCTCGGCGCCCTCGACCTGTTCGACGACTCAGCCCAGGTCGGCGTGTGGGCGTTCTCGACCGTGACCAACGGCAAGGACTACCGCCAGCTGCTGCCGCTGAACACGCTCAGCAAGAGCCGCGCCCAGGTCGAGACGGCCATCAACGGCCTGCAGTCGGGCGGCAACACCGGCCTGTACAACACGACGGCGGCGGCCTGCCAGTACGTCGCGGCCAACTACGTCGCTGGCGCGACCAACCTCGTGGTCCTGCTGACCGACGGCGCGGACGACAACAACGTGCAGGGTGGCCTGTCGCTGGACGCCCTGCTGAACACCCTGACCACCACCTGCGGCACCACCCAGAAGCCGGTCAAGGTGATCACGGTCGGCCTGGGCACGAGCACCAACTCCGAGATCCTGCGCTCGATCTCGGCCGCGACGAAGGCCCCGACGTTCTCCTCCCCCAACACCTTCGACGTCAGCCAGGTCGTCCTCTCCGCCATCTTCAACTGACCGCTCCTCCCCCGTCGACTCCGCGCCGATCATGAAGTTAACGTCATGATCGGCGGGATTCGGCGCGGCTTTCGTCATGGTCAACTTCTTGGGTGGCGTGCTTCCGTCGTGGCTGGCGGCCGTCCCTCCCGGCGACCGGGCTGCCGTGCGCCCTCACGTTCGCCTCAACCCGCACCATGTTGACCAAGACCTTGACGTCAACCTCCGACCCCACTTCTGACGTAAGCGTCTTGATCGCCGCTCGCGTCAGGTGAGGGGGCTGGCGAGGGCGGCGCGGAGGGGTGCGGCCTTGGCCGCGGCTTCGGCGACTTCGGCGTTCGGGTCGGAGTCCCAGGTGATGCCGCCGCCGGCCCACAGGTGGACCCGGTCGGCGTCGACGGCGGCGGTACGGATGGTCAGCCCGAGGTCCAGCCGCTCGGGCGAGACGAAGCCGAGCAGGCCCATGCTGGGTCCGCGCCCGACCGGCTCCAGCGCGGCGATCTGGGCCAGCGCGGAGAGCTTCGGGGCCCCGGTCACGGAGCCGCCGGGGCAGACCGCGCGCAGCAGGTCGCCCAGGTCGACGTCGCCGCGCAGGGTCGCGGTCACCCGGGACTCGGCCTGCCACAGGTGGCACCAGCGGCGTACCGCGAACAGGGTCGGTACCGCGACCGTCCCGGTCTGCGCGACCCGGGCCAGGTCGTTGCGCTCCAGGTCGACGATCATGATGTGCTCGGCCCGCTCCTTGGTGGAGGCGAGCAGTTCGCGGTGGCCCTCGGCGGTGGCCGGTCGGGTGCCCTTGATGGGCAGGGTCTCCACCACGCCGTCGCTGACCCGGACCAGGGTCTCCGGGGAGGCGCAGCCGAGCGCCCAGCCCTGGCCGGTCAGGACCTGGCCGTACCGGGCGCCGGGCAGGGCGGCCAGCCGGTGCAACGCCGGCAGCGGGTCGCCGGTGTACGGCGCGCTGGCGTGGCCGACGACGTTGACCTGATAGACGTCACCGGCGGCGATCGCGGAGCGTACCGAGCAGACCGCGTCGGCGTGATCGTTGTCGGTCCAGCTGGGCTCCCACTCCCCCAGCCGGAACGGGTCAGAAGGTAACGAGGAACCCAACGATTCGGTTACGGAGTGTGCATAGACAACGACAACGAGATCCGGCACGGCCGGGGATGGACTGGGCGCTCCTGTCGGACCTCCGACAATCAAGGCCGATCCAGCTGCCGACAGGAACACCGTTGCGCCGCAGATAGAACGGGTCGAGTGGTTGCTGACGGTGATCGATGGCCCTGGCAGGCCCAATCCGTACGAGGCCAGAAATGATGTCAAAAGCGCTGATGGATCCCCCGATTGCCCGAGGCGCCACTCGAACCGCGCACACTCCGCAGCGTCATTACAGGGAGTAGTCAAATTTGCGCGATCGTGATCGACAATCGGTTGGACTTGGCTCATCCGAACGGCCGGTCGTGTAGTCGTGTGCGCGTTAGGTGCTCGTACACGAATGCGTCTCGGAGTAGCGTTGAACACCGGTCAGCGTGACCTTGGCAACACTGTCAACCGGAGAACACCACAATGTGTGAGCACAACCCCCCCTGTCCGAGCGCCGATGCGTCTGATCACGAATCGGCCCGCGTCATTTCCTGTCACCTCGAGCAGGGTTGGAGCCTGCTCTGCAACGGCGTGATCGTTTTCGAGGACACCGGCGAACTGATGCCGGACGGACGCTGCGTCGAGCCGCACCGCGGCTACGCCCCCCACCTCGTCACCTCCGCCCCCAGCGCGGTGTGATGCCGGCCGGACACTGACGTCCGGCACAGGTTGCCTGCCCGGCCCTTAACCCCCCGCCCGGCAGCTGTAGCCTCCCCCGTCCCCGGGCTCCCGGGCCGGGCATCGCGCGCCCGAATTCCGCAAGCGTCGCGGAACCGGACGCGCGAGCCTCGACCCAGCATGACCCGGCGCCGCAAGCCCTAGTGGGACTCGAACGCGGCCGGCGGCGGGCACGAGCAGACCAAATTGCGGTCGCCGTACGCCCCGTCGATGCGCCGGACCGGCGACCAGTACTTGGCGGCCGGATCCACCCCCGGCGGGTACGCGGCGATCGACCGCGGATACGGGTGGTTCCACTCGTCCGCGGTGACCATCTCGGCCGTGTGCGGCGCGTTCGCGAGCGGGTTGTCCTCCGTGGGCCACTGCCCCGCCGCCACCTGCGCGATCTCCCGCCGGATCTCGATCATCGCGTCGCAGAACCGGTCCAGCTCGGTCAGGTCCTCCGACTCGGTCGGCTCCACCATGAGCGTGCCGGCGACCGGGAACGACATCGTCGGCGCGTGGAAGCCGTAGTCGACGAGTCGCTTGGCCACGTCGTCGACGGTCACGCCACTCGCCTTGGAGATCGCGCGCAGGTCGAGGATGCACTCGTGCGCGACCAGGCCCTTGTTGCCGGCGTACAGCACCGGGAAGTGCTCGCGCAGCCGGGCCGCCACGTAGTTGGCCGCCAGCACCGCCACCCCGGTCGCCCGGGCCAGCCCGTCCGGGCCCATCAGGCGCAGGTACGCCCACGGGATGGGCAGGATGCCGGCCGAGCCGTGCGGGGCGGCCGACACCGGGCCGACCGGCGCGTCGTCTCCGCGCAGCGGGTGGCCCGGGAGGTACGGCGCCAGGTGCGCGCGGACCGCGACCGGTCCGACGCCCGGCCCGCCGCCGCCATGCGGGATGCAGAACGTCTTGTGCAGGTTGAGGTGCGAGACGTCGGCCCCGAACCGGCCCGGCTTGGCGAAGCCGAGCAGCGCGTTGAGGTTCGCCCCGTCGACGTACACCTGGCCACCGGCGTCGTGCACCTTGGCGCAGAGCTGGGCGATGCCGGTCTCGTACACGCCGTGCGTGGACGGGTAGGTGACCATGATCGCGGCGAGCTGGGCCTTGTGCGACTCGATCTTGTGGTCGAGGTCGACCAGGTCGACGTTCCCGTCGGCGTCGCAGGCGACCACGACGACCCGCATGCCGGCCATGACCGCGCTCGCCGCGTTCGTGCCGTGGGCGCTGGACGGGATCAGGCAGACGTCGCGCGCCGCGTCGCCATTGGCCTGGTGGTACGCGCGGATGGCCAGCAGCCCGGCCAGTTCGCCCTGCGAGCCGGCGTTGGGCTGCACGCTGACCGCGTCGTACCCGGTGACCTCGGCGAGCCAGGTCTCCAGCCGCTCGACCAGCTCGCCGTACCCGGCCGTCTGCGCCGCCGGCGCGTACGGGTGCATGTTGGCGAACTCGGGCCAGGTCACCGGCTCCATCTCGGTGGTGGCGTTGAGCTTCATCGTGCACGAGCCCAGCGGGATCATCCCGCGGTCCAGCGCGTAGTCCTTGTCCGACAACGACCGCAGGTAGCGCAGCATCGCGGTCTCGGAGCGGTGCGCGTGGAAGACCGGGTGGGTCAGGAACTCACTGGTACGGCGCAGCCCCGGCGAGAACGCGGGTTCGGGTCGCAGGTCGGCGGGGTCCACAGTGGAGACTCCGAACGCCGCCCAGACCGCCTGCAGGTGCTCGATGGTGGTCGTCTCGTCGCAGGCGACGCTGACCCGGTCGGCGTCGACCTGGCGCAGGTTGACCCCGCGCCCGGCGGCGGCGGCCACGATCGCAGCGGCCCGGCCGGGCACCGACACGGTGATGGTGTCGAAGTACTCCTTGGTGACCACGGTCGCCCGGGTGTCGCGCAGGCCGGCCGCGAGCAGGGCGGCCATCCGATGGGTACGCCCGGCGATGCCGCGCAGCCCGTCCGGCCCGTGGTAGACCGCGTACATGCTGGCGATGACGGCGAGCAGGACCTGCGCGGTACAGATGTTGCTGGTCGCCTTCTCGCGGCGGATGTGCTGCTCGCGCGTCTGCAGGGCGAGCCGGTACGCCGGGTTGCCGTCCGCGTCGCGGCTCACCCCGACCAGCCGACCGGGCAGGGACCGCTCGAGGCCGGCCCGGACCGCGAGGTAACCGGCGTGCGGGCCACCGAAGCCCATCGGTACGCCGAAACGCTGGGTAGTGCCGACCGCGACGTCGGCCCCGATCTCACCCGGTGAGCGGAGCAGGCACAGGGCGAGCAGGTCGGCCGCGACCGTGACCAGCGCGCCGCGCTCGTGCGCCGCGGCCACCAGCGCGGCGTGGTCGCGCACCGCGCCGGACGCCCCCGGGTACTGCAGGTGGAGCCCGAAGAACTCGTCGGGCAGGCTCTCCACGGCCGCGTCGGCGATCACGACGTCGATGCCGAGCGGCTCGGCCCGGGTCTGGATGACCGCGATCGTCTGCGGCAGCGTGTCCGCGTCGACGACGTACACGTTGCTCTTGGTCTTGGTGCTGCGCCGGGCCAGGGTCATCGCCTCGGCGGCCGCGGTGCCCTCGTCGAGCATGCTGGCGTTCGCGGTGGCGAGCCCGGTCAGGTCGGTGACCATGGTCTGGAAGTTGAGCAGCGCCTCGAGCCGGCCCTGGCTGATCTCGGGCTGGTACGGCGTGTACGCGGTGTACCAGGCCGGGCTCTCCAGCACGTTGCGCCGGATCACGCCGGGGGTGATCGTGCCGTAGTAGCCGAGGCCGATCATCGAGGTGGCGACCGTGTTGCGGTCGGCGAGCTCGCGCAGCTCGACCAGGACCTCCGCCTCGGACGCGGCGGGTGGCAGGTCGAGCGTGCCGTGCCAGCGGATCACCTCGGGGATCGCGGCATCCATCAGCTCCTCGATCGACCCGTACCCGATGAGGTCGAGCATGCGGCGCTGCTCGTCCTGACTGGGTCCGATGTGCCGACCGGCGAAGGGGACGCCGTAGGTGAGATCTCCGCTCATGCGACTGGCTCCTGGGGAGGTTGAGGACGCTGGCGCCCTCCCCCTCTGTCGCAGGTGTCCGGAGTCCCGGACGCCGCACTTCAGAGTTGCCTGCCCATCGTGGTCCGTTGGCCTGAGAGGTTCCGGGGAGGATTTGCCCCTTCGGCGCCGTCTGGGTGGTAGCCCGACGGACTCTCCCACGCGGGTTTGCCGGCCCGTCAAACCTACCAGCGCGCGTGCCCGAGGCACCGTGCCCACGCCCGTGGATGGTGTCGATTCCCCCACAGCCTCAGGGACACGTCTGCGAAACGCCCCCCGGGAACGCTCCCAGCCGGACAACTGTCGCAGTTGTGTTGATCAAGACCCGGGACGCCGAGGAAGGCCGCGGGGTCAGCTGGCGGGTTCGCCCCAGCCGCGATCGGCGGGTTCGCCCCAGCCCCGGTCCGCGACGGACGGCTGCCAGGTCGGGTCGAACGTGAGGTCCACGTCGTCCGGGTTCACGTGCAGGCCGAACGCCACGTCGTCGATGTCGCTCAACGGATCCAGCTCGTCCAGCAGGTCGCCGGCGATGTCGTCGGTGCCCACGAGAGCCTGGGAGGCGGCCTCGTCGTCCTGCCCGCCCGGCGCGGACGCGCGAACCGACGAGTCCGACCCGTCGGTCGGTTCGGCGCCACGGTCGGACATCGCCACCTCGTGGAGTTCGCTGCCCCTGGGAACCAGCATGCTCTCACTCCCCATCCTGACGCGTGCAGCCACCTACCCGCCGCGACGAGGCCCAACTGTCGGCATCTTGTCTCATATCGATGCGTGGATGAACTTCTATCCGGAACCTCGGCAGGCCGCTGAGTCGGCACTCAGCATAAGGCTAGACGTATCGACCGCCTCGAAGTCGTTCCCAGTGAGCGCCCCAAGCGCGTGCAGCGCGTCGTTGTTCCAGTGGCTGTCCGGCGCGCCGGAGATGTACCAGGGGGACCCGTTGTCGGCGAGGATCACGCCGTACTTCTTCATCGCGTCGGCCACGATTCTGGCCTGGGACGGCAGTTTTGAGGTGTCCACAGTGGGCTTCAGCCGGAACCGTTGGCCCATCGGCGGCAGCGCGGCGCTGGACGAGGTGGAGGCGGCGTGCCGGGCCGGCCAGACGAAGCTGTTGCGGGTCTTGGGCGCGGTGACTCGGATCGCGTGGTCGATCCGGCCGGCGGCCACCTCGTCCCAGCGGACCAGTCCGGCCAGGATGGAGAGCCCGGCCGCGTCGGCGGAGGTCGCGCCGCGGGCCCGCAGTGCGTTGCCGCGCAGGTCGAACACGGCCCCGGAACCGGCCCGCCACGTGCCGTCGCCATTCGGGTACGCGGCGTAGAGCTCGTACGCGCGGCAGGCAACCTGGTCGTACAGGATGACGTGCCGGTCGCCGTCGCTGGACGGGCCGCCTTCGATCTGCGCCCCGGCCGGGATCGGGTACGGGCCGCGATCGCTCTCGGACGCGTACTGGAAGCTGACCGTGACCCCACGCGTTCCGGCCGGCACTGTGGTGACCGGAATGCCGATCGGACCTCCGCCGTACACGCCGGATCCGAAGTCGGCGTGGACGCCGCGGGTAGTGCCGACGCTCGCGACCAGGGTGGCCGAGTCCGACCGTACCGGCAGCCGGGACACGTCGGCGTGCCACACGTTGTCGCTCGGGAAGACGGTGCACGCGGCCGCGGCGGCCGGCGATGGGCCCGTGGTGGGCGGCGGCGTTCCGGTCACCGATGTCGAAGCGGTCGCGGCCGGCGAGGCAGATCCGGCCGGAGCACCGGCACCGGAGCAACCGGCCACGGCGCTGACCGTCAGGACACCGACGGTGAGCAGAGCGACGCGGAACAGCATGGAGGCGCAGCGCACCGAGGCATTCTCGCCCGCGGGCGAACGCCTGTCACGGCGGAACGGTGACCTGATCGATGGGTGCCAGGTCACGGATGCGCTCGACGAGGTCCCGGGCGTCGCCGTCGGACAGGCGCTTCATCAGGCGCTCGCGCAGCGGCTCGAGCCGGTCGACCACCCGCTGCGAGCGCACGCCCGCCGCCACGGTGACCGCGTCGTTCCCCACCTGGATGCCCTGGGCGACCGCGCCGTCGTCGAGCAGCAGCCAGGAGAGCGCGGTCAGCTCGAACGCGCGCTGCCGGGCCTGCGGCAGCTCGCGCAGCGCCGAGCTGAGGGAGAACCGCTCGATCGCCTCCGAACGCTGCTGCGGGGTCATCGTGCTCAGCGCCGCCAACGTCGTCCCGCGCAACGCCTGCAGCTCGGCCGAGTCGAAGAACGTCAGCCATCGGGGCACCTCGGCGTGCTCGGCGCGGGCGAACTCGTCGCGCGCCCGACCGATGGTGTCGATCGCGCGCCGGATGTCGCCACTGATCGCGTAGGCCCAGGCGAGGTTGGCCTGGATCATGGCGACCGCCCGACCGAACCCGGAGTGCTGCGCGGCCACCTCGCCCATCAGCAGCATCTGGGTCGCGTGCGGTGCCCACCGGTGGTGCAGGTCCAGCCGGGCGTAGCAGTAGAGCGTCTTGGCGATCAGCGACGGCTCGTCGACGAACCGGGCGTGCTCGAGCGCGCGGTAGAAGTGGCGCTTGGCCGGCCCGATCGCCCCGATGTCGAACGACGTCCATCCGGCGAGGAGGTGGAGCTCGGAGACGGCGAGGTGCAGGGCCCGCGCCGCCTCCTCCCCGACCCGGGCACTCAGCAACCGCTGGGCCCAGCCGAGCTGGGAGAGCACGGCGTCGCGGGCGGCACCGCCACCGTGCTCGTGGTCCATCGCGCGCAGTCGGGTGGTCATGTCCTCCAAGCGCGCGACATCGGCGAGGCCGACCCGCTCCGGGGTTTTGGCCCAGGTGGGGGCGACCGGCCGGTCGAACGCCTGCGGGTCGACCGACGCCACCCCCATCGACAGCTCCGTCAGCCGGGCCATGAGCCGGCGTGAGTCCTCGTCCTCCGGCGCCGGCATCGGCTCGCCGACCATCTGCGCGGTGAGGTCGTCGTAGGCGAGGCCGAGCTGGCCGCGCGGAACGCCGAGGCCGTCGGCGATGCGGGCCAGCACCTCGTAGGAGACGACCTGCCGCCCGCCGAGGATCTCCGAGATCTCCGACTGGGACTGCCCGGTCAGCGCCGCGATCCGCCGCTGCGAGACCCCGACCCGCTGCAGCAACCGGAACACCCCGGCGATGTCGCGGGCGGCCAGCACCGCGCGCATGTCGGCCCGCAGCCACAGCCCGGGATCGACCTGATCCCGCTCGCGCGGGGTGACTCGCTGGGTCGCCACGACCGCCTCCTCCCCCGTTCGATTCGAACAATCGTTGCACACTAACGACGCCGAACCGCGTAGGGCAAGGGGGTGAGTCGCGCGATCGGCCGGACCTATCGGCAGCGCTGGTCACCTTGTGACACAACGAAATGGTCGGTTGGACTACTTACGCTGGACCGCTCGCACCAGCGACCGTGGTCGACATGACCTCACGACCGGCAGACCGGGAGACCACTGTGGACCGTTCTCGCGCCCATCACGTCCTGACCACGCATGTGCCCATCCGGGACTGGCGCTGGCTCGGTACGCGGCTGCGCTGCCGCTTCTGCTCGCAGCGGTTCCCCTGCCCGCCCCGGCGGCAGGCCCTGTCCGAGCTGGCGGACGGGATCGGCCGCGCATGACCGCCCATCGACCCCGCCGACCTTCCTGGCTCTGCACCAGCTGTGGGCAGCCGTGGCCCTGCCTGGTGGCCCGGCAGGAGCTGCTGCGCGAGCACGCCGACGCCCGCGTGAGCCTGGCTCTGGACCTGGCGCGCGACTTCGGGGACGCGGTCGGCGACCTGCCGGGACTGCCGGTGCCGGAGCTGTACGTGCGGTTCCTGGGCTGGGTGCGGCGAACCGAGAGCTAAGGGGCGTCGCATGTGGACGGACTCAGCGTCGAACTTCTGCCGCCCCTGTCGTTTCGGGAGCCTCGGGCCGAACATCCAGCGGGCGAGGCCGACCTCGTTGTCGCGCCTCGCCCATTGCGTCCATCGTATCGATTTATCGTCGCCGATGTCAGCCCGAACCGCCGAGGACCTTGGCGACCAGCGACTTCTCCGCCTCGATCGGCGCGGCGGCGGCGACGCTCATCGTGGTCGACCCCTTGCGGGCGACCAGGCTGTTGGTGACGGTGTCGCCGGACTCCGTGCTGCTCGCGTACGCCTCGTCGACCAGGCCCGGCACGTCGGAGGTGGGCTGGCCGCCGTTGTCCAGCGACCGCCGTTCGCGCGCGAACGAGTCCTTGTCCACGCCGGTGGTGAACTTGATGATCACGTTGAGGGCGCCGTATTCGCAGGTGACGGTGGATCCGCTGGTCGTCTGTGCGGGCTCGCCCACAGCGATGTTCAGGCTCGCCTTGATGACCGCCGCCGGGACGTTCGCGCAGGTCGGTGCCGCGCCAGCGGGAGACTGCTCGACCGGATCGTCGGCGGCCGTCGTCGGATCGACCTGGTCGGGACCTTCCGCGGACGGCGTTGAGCTGCAGCCAGCAAGAGCGAACACGGAGAGGACGAGGAGGAGCGCGACCCGCGGTCTCATGCGCTCGACCCTAGAGGTCGCGCGAGAGCCGCGCTGTTTCGCTGTTTCCGCTCAGGCTCAGCCGGCGCGACGGCGGGCCCGACGGGCGGCCAGCTCGTCCATCTCCTCGGAGTCCTCGGCGTCGACCTCGGGCTCCTCGTCGGCCGTGCCGCTGGTCGCCGGCAGATCCGCCAGAGATCCCTGGATCTCCTTGAACGCGCCACCGATCGCGATGCCGAACACGCCCTGACCGCCCTGCAGCAGGTCGACGACCTCCTCGGCGGAGCGGCACTCGTAGACCGTGGTGCCGTCGGAGATGAGCGTCATGGTGGCCAGGTCTTCCTCGCCCCACTGCCGCAGCGTCTCGATCGCCTTGCGGATGTTCTGCAACGAGACGCCGGCGTTGAGCAGGCGCTTGACCACCTTCAGCACGACGATGTCGCGGAACGAGTAGAGCCGCTGGGTGCCGGAGCCGGACGCGTCCCGCACGCTCGGCACGACCAGGCCGGTGCGGGCCCAGTAGTCCAGCTGGCGATAGGTGATGTCGGCGACCTTGCACGCGGTCACACCGCGATAGCCCACCGCGTCGTTATCCTCAGCGGGCGCGCCTGTCTCGACCTGGCCAGTCATGGACTCCATGCGCGAGGACCTCCCAATGTTCGGAGCTAAATCACACCCTACCGCGAGTATCCGGGTTGTCTCCGACCGCATCGGTCGCGACACGCCGGGTGAGCGGACACGGCGTGCGCCGGATCGCCTTGACGGCCGCCGCGAGACCCTTGACTCCGCCCGCGAGACTTGTCGCCGTGTCGATGTTCGAGCTGGAGTCTCTGGTCGAGGACTCGGTGAACACCCTGGACGGATCCGGGATCGACCCGTGGGAGCTGCGTTCGCTCTACGCCGTCATGTACGAATTCGAAGGCCGGTGGGACACCTCCTTCACCCATCTGCGCAACCTGGACCAGCTGATCGCGGCCCGGTTCGTGTACCGGTTCCCGCTGTCCGAGCACCCCGACTACGAGGGGCACCGGGAGTACTTCGACGGGCTGTCCGGGTTCAGCTTCCTCGAGCTCGGCGACGACGGCGGCTACACCGAGCCGCCGGACCTCTACTTCGACGCCGGCTCCCCGCTGTGGCGGCGGATGGTGGAGCTGGGCCGCCTCGGGGGGCGCGACGCCGAACCGCCCCGCGAGGTGCCGCTGCCCGACGTCGCGCTGCGCGTGGCCACGCTCGCGGAGCAGCGGGGCGACCGGGAGCTGATCGCCCAGTGGTACCGGTTGCTCGTGCTCGACATGGACTTCGACGCGGATCCGGCGGACCTCGAACAGGACACCACGATCACGGAGCTGCGGGAGATGGTCCGGCGTACCGACGCCCTGTCGTTGCCCATGTTCGGCGTGATGCTGGCCGACCCCGACCCGGAAAGCCTGGCGGAGTTCCCCGTGCTGCGCTGGTGGCACACGCTGTAGTTGACCATGACGTTAACCGCGCAAAAAGGCGCCGATCATGACGTTAACTTCATGATCGGCGCAGGTGTGGCGGGGCGAGCCGGAACGCGCTCAGCCGGCGAAGTCCTCCGGACGGACCTGCTCGAGGAACTCGCGGAACTTCTCCACCTCGTCCTCCTGCTCGTCCGGGATGATGATGCCGGCCTCGGTGAGCACCTCGTCGGCGCACCGGATCGGCGCGCCCACCCGTAGCGCCAACGCGATCGAGTCGCTCGGCCGGGCGGAGACGCGGACGCCCTCGCCGAGGATCAGCTCGGCGTAGAAGATGCTGTCCTTCATCTCCATGATCTCGACCGCGTGCAGCGGGGTCTTCAGCGCGGCGAGGATGTCGCGCAACAGGTCGTGCGTGAGCGGCCGGGCGGGCTTGACCCCCTGCTGTTCGTATGCGATGGCAGTCGCCTCCACGGCCCCGATCCAGATCGGCAGGTACCGGTCGCCCTCAACCTCGCGCAGTAGCACGATCGGCTGGTTGCTGGGCAACTCGACCCGTACCCCGACCACGCTCAGCTCGCGCACCGTAGCCTCCGCAACCCTGGATCTCCAACGCCCTCTTCTGCACGTTACACGCGCCGCGCGACCGTTGCCGATCCCGAGTCCTCAGCCGCCGAGGACCTGCCGCAGCCCTTGGCGGACCAGCGCGCCGTGCAGCTGCGCGCACAGCGCGGCCAGTTCGTGCACGGTCTCGAAGGCGTGTTCCCGGGCACCCGGGCTGCCCTGCTTGGCCATCGTCGTGACCAGCTGGGCGAGCAGACCGACCTCCCGGTCGGCGGT
>Ga0163163_10001608_pt1 | contig 18993 bp, 16 predicted proteins | sample S65metaG_FD_119766 | JGI IMG/M metagenome (GOLD analysis project Ga0163163, IMG submission 119766) | Switchgrass rhizosphere microbial communities from Kellogg Biological Station, Michigan, USA - S6-5 metaG | ecosystem: Host-associated > Plants > Roots > Rhizosphere > Soil | place: USA... | reverse complement strand
TCGCCTCCGGCAGCATCGACGCCGACGCGTTGAGGCTGACGAGCCTGTTGTCGCCTTTCAGCGCCCAGATATACTGGCTGGTGCCGCAGCCGAGATCCAGGACGTCGATCGGCGGCGTGAACCGTGCGCAAACGCGTCCCAGCCAGTCCGCGAACTCTCGGCACGGCCCGCTCGCCTGGAACTCGTCGTCATGCGCGCGATACCGTTTCGCATAGGCCGGGTCGTACAGCGCGGCAGCCCGCTCAGCCCACGACGTGTCGGGGCTCACGCGAACAGCTCCTCGGCCGGCACGAAGTGCACGTCGGCGTGACCGGCGGCGTAGTCCAGGAACCGGAGCATTACGCCTTTCAGCGCGGCGTCGACTTCCCAATAGTGGGTGGCAAGACAGAAACCACCGCCGGCCCGGCGCGCTTCGTCGAAGCCGGCCATCAATTCCTCGACGGTCGTACCGGGGACGAGGCTATGGCAGCCGAACTCAGCGTGGCGGCGATACCGCAGCACGTGCGGATAGACCAGACGATCACCTTTCGTCCGCCCCGTCGCCGCGCGATACCGGCGAATGCGCCACCAGTTGGCGGCGGTCGCTGGCTCCCACGCGCGCATCGACGGACGAAACGACAGGAACGATCCAAGAATGTTCAGGCCGGCCGCGGCGACCGCGCTGAGGCCGCGCTTCGACAGCGCGTTGTGCGGCGGAACGAACACGGAGATCGGCGTTGCCAGTGTCTCGCGCAATTCGCGCAGGCCGTCGCGGACACGACGCTCCGGATCCGGCGCCGCCTGAAACTCGAAGCCATCCGCGTAGTCCTGGTGCGTATAGCCGTGCAGCGCGATGGTGGCGCGGCGGTTCGTGATCGCGTCCTTGAGAAACGGCACCAGCTCGCGGTTCCGTTCGAGCGGGAAGGCTTCACCCGAATGCCAGTGCTCGCGCGGGATCCCGGCGCGCTCGTATCCGATCGCGCGAGGAACCGTCGCGAGGCATATTGGCACGCGGTCCCACACGTCGTGATAGACGCGCTCGAGCGTCTCGGGCGCCGTGAAGTAACAGGTGTCGTCGTCGCGAATGGCGACCTTCACGCGGAGATCCTCGCCGCGGTCTTTCGCCGATCCAGCACGTCGCGATAGACCTCGAGGAGACGTTCGGCGCTGGCGCGCCAGGAAAAGCGATCGACGACACGCTGCCGGTTGAATGCGGACGCCTGACCCCTGGCGCCGGCGTCGCTCAACCAGCGACCGAGCGCCCGCGCCATGGCGCCGGCATCGGCGCGCGGTACCAGCGAACCGCCGCGCTCGTCGATGACGTACTCCGCGACACCGCCAACCTCTGTCGCCACCACCGGAAGACCACAAGCCATCGCTTCGAGGACGACGTTCGGTGAGTTGTCGAACTCGGACGCCAACGCGAAGACGTCGGCGGCGCGATAGTACGGCGCCATCTGGTCCTGCGGGATGTAGCCGACGAAGGTGACCGCGTCGGCGACGCCGAGCCGCACCGCCTGCTGTTGCAGCGCCCGCTGGTCCGGCCCTTCGCCGACGAGCAGCAGGTGCGCCGCGGCATCGACCTGCCGGAGCCGCGCCAGCGCGTCGACCAGCAACGCCATGTTCTTGATCGGCACGAATCGTCCGACCGACAGGACGACGCGGCGTCGAGCGAGTCCGAGGGTCGCGCGTACATCCGGGCCGTCAGGCCGAAACAATCGGGAGTCGACACCCTTGGGAACGGCGTGCACGGGCCGGCCGATCAGCGCCGGCAGGTTCGCGGCCGCCCAGCCGTCGGCCACCAGTGCGTCGGCCTGCTGGATGTCCGACGTGTATCGCGCATGCGGTGCGCCGGGAAAGTTGATCACGACAGGTATGTTGCCGCGCCGCAGCCGCGCCGCTTGATACAGGGCGTGGGCATGGACGATGTCTGGCGGCACCGGCATGTTGGCGATCCGTTGCCATGCCGCGCGGCAGAACCATTCTTCGTCAAGATGCAGGGCGTTCATGGTCAATCGGCCGAAGCCGCGCGTGTGCTGCCACCGGTACACCGCGTCGCGCATGTACGGGGACCGGATGACGGTCGCTTTGGCTCCGTTCACCGGATGCCGTACGCCTCCGATCATCAGCGGTTGACCGGTAATCACGTCGACCTCGACGCCAAGCGCGTCGAGCTCGCGCATCCATGCCAGGTGCCGCGTCTCGCCTCCGCCTCGCATCATCGCGAGGCAGCGCACGAGCATCGTCACGCGCATGCGCGTGCGCCGGACTGCGACCGGTCGACATGCTGGCGGGCCCAGAGCTCGAGGCAGACCAGCGCCCAGATGCGCTTGGCGTGATCGCGGCTTCCCTGTTCGTGCTGCTGCAGCATCCGCGCGACTTCGCCCGCCCTGGTCCAGCCGCGCTGCTGCGTCCTCGGGTCGGCGAGAATCTCACGCGCCCATCCGATCAGGCCTTCGTGAAACCAGCGGCGCAGCGGCACGCCGAAACCGCGCTTGGGCCGCGTCAACACCGCGGCCGGCACCCACGGCTCGATCACTTTCCTGAACAGGCGCTTGGTCTGATGCGCGTCGCCGTGGCGGTCCGGACGCTGCGCCGCGGCGAGCTCGATCACGCGATGGTCGAGCAGCGGGCATCTGGCCTCGAGTGAGTGGGCCATCGTCGCCCGGTCCACTTTGACGAGAATGTCGTCGACCAGATAGTGACGCTGATCCCAGCGCTGCAGGCGCGACAGGAGCGGGCCGGACGCCGAGCGAATGTGATTCACTGCCTCGCGCTCCGGCAGCGCCGCCGCCGAAATCAGATCGGGGGCCACGATCGCTTCGAGCAGGTAGTCGGGAAATACCGTGCGGCGCCAGACAAACCAGCCGACCGGTCCCAGACCCATGGTACTGAGCCGGCCTTTGCCGCGGGCGTGAACCGGCACGAGACGCGCACCCGCGCCGATCACCGAGCGCACGACCCCCGCACCGGGGGCGCCGACCCGGGCGAGGGCGTCGGCGTACGGCGTGTAGCCGGCGAAGAGCTCGTCTCCACCGTCGCCGGTCAAGCAGACCGTGACGTGGCGCCGCGCCAGTTCCGCCACGTAGTAACTGGGAATCGCCGACGCGTCGGCGAACGGCTCGTCGTAGTGGACCGCCAGCGCGCCGGCCACGCGGACCGCGTCAGGGGTCACGATCTGCTCGTGATGGTCGGCGCCGCACGCAGCGGCTGTGCTGCGCGCCTCGTCCAACTCGTCGTACGCGGGATCGCCGAAACCGATCGTGAACGTCTGCACGGGCCGCGACGAGTGCGCCGCCATCAGCGCGACGACCGCGGCCGAATCCATTCCGCCACTGAGGAACGCGCCGAGCGGCACGTCCGACCGCATGCGGATGCGGACTGCTTCGGTCAACTCCGCGCGGAGCTCTTCGATCACCTCCGACTCGGGACGATCGTCCTGCACGCCGCCGTCAGGCCAGCTCCAGAACCGCTCGACGGTCGACACGCCGGATCGCGCGTCGATCAGCAGCGCGGTGCCGGGCTCGAGGCGCTGCATGCCCTGAAAGATTGCGCCGCTCCCTGCCACGTAGCCGAACGTGAAGAAGCTGAGGAGCGCGGCCGGGTTCACCGGTGGAGCCGCGTCGAGCACGGCAAGGATCGCTTTCGCCTCCGAGCCGAAGATCCACTCGCCGTGATGCTCGATGAAGTACAACGGCTTCTTGCCGACGCGATCGCGGGCGAGCACCAGCCGCTGCCGTGGTGCGTCCCAGATGGCAATCGCGAACATGCCGCGCATGCGCTTGAAGCCGGCGATGCCCTCGGTGGCGTAAAGGTGCGCGATCACCTCGGTATCGCACGCGGTGGTGGCGCGGCGGCCCGACTGTGCGAGCTGATCGCGCAGCTCCACGTAGTTGTAGATCTCGCCGTTCTGCGCGACGGTAATCCCGCCGCCGTCGATCGAGATGGGCTGATGACCGCCGGCGACGTCGATGATGCTCAGCCGGGCCGCGCCGATCGCCGCGGGTCCTTCGGTGAAGTACCCGCGATCGTCCGGACCGCGATGATCGAGCGTTTCCACCATGCGGGCAAGCCGCTGGGGATCCGCCGGCCGGCCCGTCAGCGAGACGAAACCAGCGATGCCGCACATGAGGGCGTGGTCATGGAAATGCCGGCCGCGTCCGCCAGCGCCTCGGTTACGTGCGCGGCGACCCGCTCCGCCGAGCGGCCGTCGAGAAACTGACACTGCTCGTGGACGACGGCGCGGCGGCCGGCACGATCGAGCGACGGATCGTCCAGGTAGCGCGCGACCCAGTCGACGAGCTGTTCGGGCTGCTCGGCGACGCGGACCGCATGATGGCGCGTGATGTTCGCGTAGTGCGTGAAACGGTAGTAGCGCCGGGCCGAGCGCGGAAACGGAGACGGCGTTTCGCCGTCGAAGGACACGTTGACCACCGGGGTGTCGAAGATGCTCGCCTCGATCGCAATCGTCGACGCCACGTTGACGACGACGTCGCTGTGACGCATGGTGTCGGCGAGATGGCGCTGGTGCTCGGGCATGATGTCGATGGCCAGGCCGTCTCCGGTGGTGACGGTCCGGCGAAACGGCTTCTCGATCAGGACGTGCGGCACGCCGGCGAACTCGCGATAGGCGTCGATGTCGTCGCGCGGATGGAGCCTCACCAGCACCTGCGCCGGATGCGGTAGACGTCCGCTCTCGACCGCCGCCATCAGCACCCGCAGGACGTGATCGTGATGCGGGTAGAGCTCCCGCGGCGTCGTCGTCAACGTGACGAGGCGACGCGACGGATCCGCACCGATCGAACGAAAGAACGCCTCACGCGTCAGCCCCGGCTGGCCGTCACGAAGGCTGCGGAAGTAGCCGTCGAACTGCGGCACGCCGGCGACCCGGATCTCCTCCGGCTGGTAGCCATGCAGTTCAATCGCCTGATCGCGCATGAGGTCGTTCCAGACGACGAGCCGATCCACGCGGCGGACCGGGAGCAGCTTGTTCGTGAAATTGTCCCAGCTGGGATCGACCGCCATCGAGCGCACGCCTCGGCGCGCGGCGGTCCGCAACAGCGGCAGCTCGGAGAAAATGAGCCCGGGGCTGGACGCGACATAGAGCGCCGGACGATAGCGATCGAACAGCGCCTCGGCGGCCGGATGCGTCACCAGCCGATCCGACACGCGCCACCTCGTGGCGGGCCGCACCATGGAAGGGGCGAAGGCGCGCGCGAGCGCGCGCTTCGTGCGCATCCACCGAATCGTGCCTTTCGCGATCGCCTCGGCGCGGCGGATCCGGACAGATTCGGTCACCTCGGACGAAAGATATCCGGCCTGCACGATCGCAAGGAGCCGCGCTTCGAGCCCCTCAGGGCGATGGGCCGGAAGATCCTCGAATACGACTCGCGGATGCGCGAACTCCGCGACAAAGGCCTGATCCTTCACCAGGGGCGACGCGAGCACGATCCGGACGTCAGCGACCGCGCCGAGCAGATGACGCACCAGGCCGGTGCGCAGCACGTTGCCGGCGTTTCCGCCGTGCGGAATCGACAGCAGGACCGTGGGCGGATGGACGGCCTGGGCGGTCATGAAAAGGAGAAGCTGTATGGCAACGACACGAGGCCGTCGTCCTCGTCGGCGAGATTCTCGACGCCTTTGCCGCGGCCGCTGACGGCGAAACGGGGACCGGCCGTCACCTGATCGTAGGAGGCCATCAGGTGATCGTCGGTGATGGTCAGACGCAGCACGTACTGACGCGCGCGCAGCGGCAGCTCGTCGAAGCGGCACTGGAAGACGCCCGAACCGTCGACCTGGGCAGGACCGGTCGCGGGATCGGAGGATGCGCTCGTCACGACCAGGCCGCTGTCCACGTCAACGATGGCGACCTGAAACACCGGGCGCCGCACGGGACGGTCCGCCTGGTACGTGGCGCGAACGATCAGGGAGTCGCCCGGTGCGATCAGGCTCGCCGGTTGCTCGTGGCCGTTGACGATGTCGACCGACACGTAGCGAACTTCGCCGCTGCCGCCGCGATGACTTTGCAGCGCCGTGCTTTCGTTCGCCAGCGCCTGTAGATTCACCTCGGCCATGTAGCGCTCGGCGATGTCGGCGGCCGATCCGTAGGCGCGCAGACGGCCGTCTTCCATCCACAGAATCTGATCGCAGAGGCGGCGAACGTTCCACATGTCGTGCGAGATGAACAACACCGTCTTGCCATCGGCGATGAGCTGCCTCAGGCTCTCGAGCGCCCGCCGCCGGAACGCCGCGTCGCCGACCGCGAGCACTTCGTCCACCAGCACGATGTCGGGACGGCTGTGGACAGCGACGGCAAAACCCAGCCGCGCGTACAAGCCGGATGAATATCGCTTCATCGGCGTGTCGATGAGGCGCTCGACGCCTGCGAACTCGACAATCTCGTCGAAGGACCGATCGATCTCGCGTCGTGTGAGGCCGAAGAGCCCGCCGCCGAGATAGACGTTTTCCCTGCCGGTCAACTCGGGGTGGAATCCGGCGCCCAGCTCGATCAGGGAGACGACCCGGCCGGCGACACGCACCTTGCCGCTCGTCGGCCACGTCACGCGCGAGATCAGCTTGAGGAGCGTGGTCTTCCCTGCGCCGTTGCGGCCGATCACGCCCAGGCCCGCGCCCTCGGGCACCTCGAAACCGACGTCGCGGAGCGCCCAGATATTCGCGTCGACGTTGCCACGCGTCGCGCTGTGGACTTCGAGACGCTGGCCGCGCAGGCCGTTGAACGTCGACGCCATGAGGTCCACCACCGTGCGCGAGCGCCCGGCGCGATAGCGCTTGGAGACCTGCTCGAGTTGAATGGCGGTGGCGGCCACTAGATGACGTCCGCGAAGTACTTGTCCATCCGCTTGAACATGGCGAACGCAACGGCAAAGAGCACCAGCGTCATCGACGCCGAGATCGCCGTCAACGTCCAGTCCGGAGCACGCCCGAAGACCAGCACCGACCGGAATCCTTCGACGATGGCGCTGAGCGGGTTCAGGACGAACAGCAGCCTGTACCGGGGAGACACCTCGGAGAGCGGATAAGCGACCGGCGTGAGATACAGCCACAGCTGCAATCCGATCTGCACGACAGGGTTCACGTCGCGATAGAACACGTTGACCGACGATGTCGCGAGAGTGACGCCGGTGGTAAACAGCAGCAGGAGGAGGAAAAACGCCGGTGTCAGCAGTGCCCATGGGCCAAGCGCCACCCGGTAGTAGATCAGCATCAGGGCGAAAAGCGCGCCCGCTGACGCGAAATCCAGCAGCCGCGAGCAGACCTGCGCGAACGGAATGATCTCGCGCGGGAAATAGGTCTTCGTCACGATGTTGCGGTACGTGATCAGACTGAGGGTGCCGGAATTGACCGAGTTCGAAAAGAAGAACCACGGCACCAGCGCCGAATAGGCGAAGACCGGATACGGCGCCCCTCCCGATGGGATCCTGGCGAGACGCGAGAAGACGAACGTGAACACGGCCATCGTCGCCAGCGGCTGGGCAATCGCCCAGCCCACGCCGAAGATGGACTGGGTGTAGCGGCCCATCACTTCGCGCTTCGTCAGGTTGACCAGCAATTCCCAATACGCCGCCGCGGAAATGCGCTCCGCGCCGTCGATCAACACGCGATCAGTCAAGCGCGAATTCGCTCCGCCAATCCTGATCGCCGGTGAGCGGCGCCTGATCCGCCTTGTCGAAGACGAAGTTCTCGACGACCAGCGCATCGATGTCGGTCCGCATGAAGCAGCGGTAGGCATCATCCGGGGTGCAGACGATCGGCTCGCCGCGGACGTTGAACGACGTATTGACGATCACCGGACAGCCGGTCAGCCGATAGAAGGCGGCGATGATGTCGTAGTAGACCGGGTTGGTGTCGCGGCGTACGGTCTGCACGCGCGCCGAGTAGTCGACGTGCGTGATCGCCGGGATCGTCGAACGGGGCACGTTCAGCTTGTCGATGCCCCAGAGATCCTTCTCCGAGGCCGGCGTGGCGAGACGACGCGAGGGCAGCACGTCCGCGACCAGCAGCATGTACGGACTCTCGCCGTCGAGGTCGAACCACTCGTGGACATGCTCGCGGAGGACGGCGGGGGCGAACGGCCTGAACGACTCCCGGAACTTGATCTTGAGGTTCATCACCGACTGCATCTTCGGGGAACGGGCGTCGCCGATGATCGAGCGGCCGCCGAGGGCTCGAGGGCCGAACTCCATGCGGCCCTGGCAGAGAGCCACGACTTTCTCGTCGGCGAGCAGCGCCGCGACGACGCCTGCCAGTTCTTCCGGCGTGCATTTCCGGCCCTTGTAGCCGTTTCGAGCCGCCCAGGCAGCCGTCTCGTCCTCGCCTGGGCGCGGGCCGAGGAAACTGCCGCTCATGCCGTCCGCGTACGGGACATCTGCGGATCCGGCGCTGCTGCGCGGCCCGGTCGGTTTCCACGTGCCTTGCTGTTCCGGACTCGTGCGCGGCTTGTCGAGATACTTGTGCCAGAGATTCATCGCGACGCCAAGCGCGCCGCCCGCGTCGCCCGCGGCCGGCTGAATCCAGATCTGGTCGAACGGGCCGTCGCGCAGAATCTTGCCGTTGCCGACGCAGTTGAGCGCGACGCCGCCCGCCATGCAGAGATTCGGCAGTCCGGTTTCCTTCGCTGCGAATGCCGCCATCTTCATCATCACTTCTTCGGTGATGTCCTGAATCGAGCGCGCGAGATCCATTTCACGCTGCGTGAGCCTGGACTCCGGCGCACGCGCCGGGCCGTCGAAGATCGCGGCGAACGAATCACCGGTCATGGTCAGGCCCTGCGGATAGGTGAAGTGCTCCATGTTCATCCACAGGCTGCCATCGTCCCGGATCTCGACGAGGCGATCCTTGATGATCTGCACGTACTTGGGCTCGCCGTACGGCGCGAGACCCATGACCTTGTATTCGCCCGAGTTGACGCGAAAGCCGGCGTAATAGGTGAACGCCGAGTACAGGAGACCGAGGGAGTGGGGGAACCGCGTTTCGCGGATCAGCTCGAGCTCATGGCCGCGCCCGACGCCGATGGACGAGGTCGCCCATTCGCCGACGCCGTCGATGGTGAGCACGGCCGCCTGCTCGAACGGCGACGGATAGAACGCCGAGGCCGCGTGCGACTCGTGATGCTCGCCGAAGAGCACCGGCCCTTCGTAGCCGTCGAGCTGACCGGCAATGTCGTCGCTCATCCACAGCTTGTCGGTCAGCCACAGCGGCAGCGCCATCAAGTACGATCGCCATCCGCTCGGCGCGTAGGAGATGTATGTTTCGAGCAACCGCTCGAATTTCACGAGCGGCTTCTCGTAGAACCCCACGAGATCGATCTGGTTCACCGCGATGCCGGCCTCGCGAAGGCAATAGGCGACCGCGTGCGTCGGAAACGACGGATCGTGCTTCTTCCGGGTAAAGCGCTCCTCCTGCGCGGCGGCCACGATGCGGCCATCCTCGACCAGGCATGCGGCCGAGTCGTGGTAGTAGGCGGAGATGCCGAGGATTCGCGTAGGCACGACTGGAACTAGAACAGCGTGTAGATGAACGGCGCGACCGCGCTCGACTGCGAGAAGACGAGCAACAGGCCGAACAGCAGGAAGACGACGACAATCGGTACGAGCCAGTACTTCTTCTCGTGTTTCAGGAACTCCCAGAACTCTCCGAGCACGCGGCTTTTACTCATGGCTTGACCTCAAAACATGCGATCGAAATGCTTCGCGCTTTTGTAACGAACGGGGTACGGCGTCCATCCGCGCCAGTGCTTGCGGCCGCGGGCCAGCGGATCCTTGCCGGTCATGCGCCACAGCAGGCCGAGCGGCATCAGAATCAGGAAAAAAATGATCGACAACAGGATGCGCGCATTGACGTAGCCGAGCGCTCGAGAGAAACGCCACCACGCCGCGCTCGGATACTTCAGCACCGGCGGATGGACGAACCCGAACACGACGAGGAAAACGCCGACGGCGCCGACGACTTCGGCGCGGCCGATGCGGCCGCGCCAGAGAAGCAACGCGGCGATGACGCACAGCACCGTGCCGACCGAGATGCCGAAGGATCGTTCAGGGTTGGCGGGACCGCGGTGTGTCATGACGGGAGTTTCCGGACGAGATCGAGGACGTCGGGGGTGACATGCGAGGCGGCCGTCGCGTGTCCGGCTGCGCTCAGCGCGACGCCGTCCAGCCAGATCGCCGCGTCTGCCATGTCCGGCTGTCGGCCGAGATCGACGAACCGGACGCGCGGATGGCCGGCGAAAGCCGTCGTCACCATCGCCGCGAGCGCGTCGCGATCGGCCTCATCCGCGGACGCCGGATCGGGCGGCGCGACGACCACGGCCGCTGAACCATTGGCGAGCGCCGCCTGCACGGCGTTTCTGATCGCGTCGACGTAGAACGAACGGGGCTCGTCGACGGCGATCGATGGCGGATCCACGGCGCCGATGCGCGAGAGCGCCATGGCGATCGAACCGATCGCCCGTACCGGTGCCGAGTGCAGCAAGGCGCCCTTTTCCTCCACGACCAGCGGCAGGATCGGCGCATAGCCGAATGCCCTGAAGATCGCGGAGTGACGATCCGGTTGAATGGACACGCCGGCCGTGCGATGACCGCGCGCGTCGGGGACGATGCAAATCACGTCCGGGCGCAGGTAGGCAAAGTGGCGAATCCAAGCCGCGTACCCGGCAGGCTCGAGGCCGAGGGCGCCGAGGTCGACGGCAGTGAACCGGCGCAGTTGGCTGCCGCGCACATCGAGCGCGAGCGCCACGAACTGGCGAATGCCGTAGACGAGCGTTTCGCTCGCCGCGACGCCCCAGCCAAACGCCAGATCGCCGCCGATCGTCGCGATGCGGATTTCGTTGGATGCCTTCTGCTGCATCACCGGACCGCGATAACCCCAGATGTTCACGCCGCCGAGGCGTTCCACGCGGTTGTGCGCCCTCATGTCCAGCGCCAGGGTGAGCAGACACGCGAGGACGATCGCTTCGAGCACGAGGGTGACGATGATTCGCTTCGTCATCTTTACGCAGGAGCCGGCAGCGAGGCGGTCCCGCCGGTTGACGGTGTCGCGCCGCCGCGCCGCGCGGCGACGCCAGCCGCGATTGCCAACAGGACCGAGAGCCCGAGCGCGAACCGCGCCGCCGGCAGGGGCCACTGAGCGCCGACCCTCAGATTGGCGAACGCGAAGGCGACGATCGTGGCCCACGCGAGCATTGCCGGGGCGCGATCGAGGACGAGCGCGCCCAGCGGCACGATCAGGAAATGGAAATTCCACAGCGCCCTGTCCGGCTGTTGCACGTACGAGAACAGCGCCGCCGCCGGCAGCGCGACGATGACGAGCCGGCGCAGCGACGCGGGCGCCAGCAGGAAACCGATCGGCGCCAGGATGTACAGCGCGCCGAACTCGTTGAACATCGCCGAGAGCACGCCGCGCAGGCTCATTTTCGCGAACCAGTGCACGATCAGGCCGCCGCTCAGCAACTGCGTCGACGTGCTGTCCCCGTAGCCGTAGTTGTATCGAAGCATGAGAGTCAGCTGCGCCGCGATCCAGACGATGAACGCGGCGTTCGCGGCGGCGAGGCCGCGTACCGCCGTGGCCCATCGCCGCTCGAGTGCCGCCCACGCGGTGAAGATGAAGAGCGGCGCGGCGGCGAATTCCTTGCCAAGCACGCCGATCGCGCCGATCATCCCGGCGGCGGCGATGTGGTCGCGAAGCAACAGATCCATCAGCAATGGGCCGAGCGCGAACATCAGCGGGTCGGCGGTGAACGGGTCGTGCAGCGTGTAGAGCGATCCAAACCCGAACGCCGTCACGATCGAAGCGAAGCGCGCGGTCCGGCGTGTCAGCCCCAGCGTCAGGCAGAGTGAAAAGAGGCACATCGCCGCGACGGCGTTGCAGGCGACGGCGTAGGATTTCCACCGCAGATCCGAGGACCCGGGGAACAACCCCAGGGTCCAGGGGACGAGCAGACGGAAGCAATGGAGATCCGTACAGTCCGGGACGATGCGATCGTGCGCCGATGCTTCGTAAACGTCGCGGTCGGTCACCCGATCCGGGCGCGGCGAAACGAACGCAATCGCGCCCAGACAGAGCACGAACAGTGCAAACCACGCGAGCCCGCCGCTCCGTCGATTCACGGCCGCCGGCCCCTCGCGTCGATCCGCGTGCATCAGTGTTCAACTCGATCGCCGGCCGTCGTCCGGCGGCCCGCCATCGACATGACGGGAGCCACGAGAGCGCTGGCCAGTTTCGCGTTGCCCGCGGCCGTCAGGTGCATGCGATCGAAAGACAGCGTCGGGTCGCTCACCTCGATCACGTCGCCGAGGTTGACGTACGCCACGCGCGCGTCGCCGCCGAAACGCCGGGCCAGCATCGCCGACATCTCCGCCTGCTGTTCGACGTGACGCTCGCGCAGACCGGCGCCCGCCTCGTAAGGCTGCGTCGCAACGAGAACCGGGGTGCCGTTCGCCAGGCTGTAATTGACCGCTTCGAGGATCGAGCGGCAGTATTCCTGCCACGGGTATCTGCAGCCGGTGGCGGCCGGGTCGACGATGTGGCGTGGAGGCTCGGCGTTGACACGGCCGAGCTGCCGCTCGAGCGACTGCCCCACTTTCGCAGCGACATTGAGCGCTTCCGCGCTCGTGCGCGCCGCCAATCCCGGCCGGAACACCGTTTTTTCCTGATCGCGGTAAAGCGCGCCAACGTCCCCGCCGTAGAGCATCATCGCGGCTTTTTCCTTGAACACGATCGGAAAAATCGGCAGATATCCCGTCGCACGAAAGATGGGCGATTCGTGCCGGAACACCGACAGATTGGGTCTGCTCGGATCGCCCATGAGATCGTTGTAGCCCTCGTAGAGCAGGGCCATGTCGTAATGGAGGTAGGCGTAATCCTTCATCGTGAACGTGAAGGAGTACGCGCCCTCGTTGTTGTAGCCCAGGTTGACGACGCTGTATCCGCCCGGCTTTGCAGCATCGAGCCTGCGCTCGAGAACCGCTGGGAACGACTCCTCCCACTTCACGCCGTACCCGAACGCCGTGCTGCCGCCGAAGACCGCGATCCGGAACTCGCCGGGTGACTTACGCCCGGCCACCGGGCCGCGATATCCCCAGACATTGACGCCGGCCGATCGCTGGTACTTGCCGTGCAGGTAGATGTCGGTTCCCAGGAGCACCAGGAGGCCGAGCATGAAGGTCAGCGTGACGGCGATCGCCGCGAACAGGATCCGCTTCCGAGTCGACATGCGCGAAATGGCGGAGGATGCGCTCATACAGCCGGGACCTCCGTGCGTCGCCGCGCGGCATCGGGAGCTGGCCCGAACAGCTGCATCGCGACGATGTCGTAGTTCTTCAGGCTCGTGCCGGCGGACAGGCTGAAGACGCGCGTGTCCCACCAGGTTCGCCCGGCGCCTGTGTTCGGCGTGGTACAGTTTTCGCGGTGCGCGTTCTTCGAATCATCACGCGGTTGAACGTCGGCGGCCCGTCGATCCAGGCGATCACGTTGTCCGATCGACTCGCGGCACGCGGCTTCGAGACGCTCCTCGTGCATGGCCAACTCGATCGCGGCGAAGGCGACATGCAGTATTTGCTCCCGCCGTCCGTTGCGGTGAGGCATCTGGCCACGCTCAAACGACCGGTCGCACCCGCTCATGACGCGCTCGCGCTGGTGCAGCTGGTCGACATCCTGCGCGACCTGCGTCCTCACATCGTCCATACGCACATGGCCAAGGCCGGAACCCTCGGCCGCGTCGCGGCCGCGATCTACAACCGCACGGCCGGCCGCGACAGTCCTGCCCGCGTCGTGCACACGTATCACGGCCACGTGCTGGAAGGATACTTCGGCGACACGAAGACCCGCGTGTTCCTCGGCATCGAACGCGCACTCGCTCATGTCACCGATCGCATCGTCGCCATTTCGCCCCGCATCAGGACAGAGCTTCTCGAGGAATACACCATCGGGCGGAGCGAGCAGTACCGGGTGGTGCCGCTCGGCTTCGATCTCGACGGTCTCGCGGCGATCGACGACGCCGCCCGAGCCCGCGCGCGCATCGAGCTCGGTGTGCCGGCGTCCTGCGGCGTCGTCACCACCGTCGGACGGCTGACGGCGATCAAGCAGCAGCGCCTTTTTCTCGACGCCGCGCACCGGATAGCACGGGAAAATCCGTCGGTCATTTTTCTGGTCGTCGGTGACGGCGAAATGCGGGGCGAGCTCGAGGCCGCGGCCTCGGCGCTGGGCATCGCCGACCGCGTCCGCTTTCTCGGCTGGCGACGCGATCTGGAAACGATTTATGGCGCCACCGACGTGTTCCTGCTGACGTCGCGCAATGAGGGGACGCCGGTCGCCTTGATCGAGAGCATGGCCGCCGGCTGTGTGGGTGTCAGCACCGACGTTGGCGGCGTGGCCGACGTGATCGAGAGTGAAGCGGTCGGCCTGCGGGCGCCTGACGGCGACGCGCCTGCGCTCGCCGATCACGTCACGGCGCTGCTGTCCGACGCCGAGCGGCGACGTCGCATGGGCGCCGCCGGCCGGGCACTCGTCGTGGCGCGGTACGGACTCGACCGCCTTGTCGGCGACGTCGAGACGCTGTACCGCGAGATGCTGCATTAGAATTTCCGCGATGCGATTCCGCCGTTCCCTCTGGATCGTCTGCCTCGCGGCGACGCTGAACGGTCTCTTCTTCATCTGGTATCAGCAGCCGGACTGGGCGACGCAATGGACCGACCAGGACGGATACCGGCGTCTCGGGCAGGTCATCGCGACGACCGGCAAATTCACCCGCTTCCCCGATGCGCCGACGTTCGTTCCTGAAGTTCTTCGCACGCCGCTGTATCCCATGTTCGTCGCGCTGCTCTACCGGCTCTTCGGCGCCCACCAGCTGCCGGTCGCGCTCGCGCAAACGCTCGTGTTCGTGTGCATCTGCATCGTGGTCTACGCGATCGCGCGGCGCGTCACGTCGGATCGGGTCGCCGTCGGAGCGGCGGCGGCGACGGCGCTCTTTCCACCCATCCCGTACTTCGGTGCGCTCGTCATGACCGAGGTGCTGACGACGCTGCTGTTCGCGCTTTCGATGTGGCTGGCGCTCTCGGCGCTCGACGATCGAGGGGGGCGCCGCTTCGCCTGGCTCGGCGTGCTGCTGGCGCTGACCACGCTCAGCCGGCCGGTCTTCGTGCTGTTTCCGTTCGCGCTGGCCGCCGTGGGGTTGGTCGTGTTTCCGCTCTTCCACGTCCAGACACGTCCGCGTCTCGCGCAGTGGAGCGTGATGCTGGCGGCCTTTGCCCTGACGATGGCGCCATGGTTCACGTACAACTACGTCACGCTCGGCCGCTTCACGCTCTCGCCTGCCGGGGGCGTCGGCCGCGGACTGTGGGAAGGCTCATGGCAGGCCACATGGTCCGGCCGGACGCAGAAGGAGTTGACCGACCTGGCGGACGACATCGACGACCGCGCCACGCTCGATCGCCGCGTGGCCGAGGTTGCCGCTCGCGAGCATCTTGCCTCCGGACCGATGCTGGAGTACGTGCATCAATGGGAGGACATTCGGCTCATCTGGACCGAACCCACCGATCCGCGGGAGCGCGCCATCGCGCGCGTCAAAGCGGACGAGGAATACCGGCGTGTCGGCATCGAGAACATCCGGCGTAGTGCGCCCGCGCAGCTGGTCAAGCGGCTCGCGCGCGGCCTGTTCATCCTCTGGGCGGGCGAGATCCCGTTTCGCTACAGCGACATCAACTCGCTGTCGCCCATGACCATTCGTCTCTGCTGGACGATTCAGGCAATCATCATGCTCATCGCTCTGTTCGGTGGATTCGCTCTGTGTCGCGGAGGCCGCATGGCGGAGGGCCTGCTCTTGCTCGCTCCGATCCTGTATATCTCGGCCGTGCATTTCCCGCTGCTGACTGAGGCGCGGCAGTCGCTGCCCGCGCAACCAGTCGTTCTGGTGCTGGCGACGATCGGCGCCATATGGCTTACCCGCCACTCACTTGCCCTCGAACCGCAGATGCATGAACGCGAGCATCTGTGACAGCCAGCCGCGGCTGTCGAACTCGCCGGCGGCGATGTGGTCGCCGATCTTCATGCCGAGCAGGACGTTGTCGTCCATGCTGTTGTTGAGAAACAGCCCGTGGCGGCCGAGGGTCAGCAGGTTCGGCACTGCGTGAACGCCCTCGAGCACCGGAATGAGGTGCTCTTCGAAGTTCAGCTCGTACACCGGATATGCGGTCGGGATGTCGGCGACGTAGTAGTCGTCGACCTCGCCTTCGGTCACGCCGTAACCCATCTTCAGCAGGTCGGCCAGCGCGATCCGGTAGACCTCCTCGTCAGTGGCGCTCCACACCGGCTCGTCCCGCCAGCACGACAGCTCGATGCAGAGGACCGTGCGATCGGCCGGCACCATGCTCGCGCTGACGTTTTTCTGCTCCGACATCCGATTGACGCGGTACTGGTTGTCGAGGAGATAGACCCAGTGATAGTCGGTCAGCTGGCTGCGTTTGAGCGCGATGTAGATCAGTTTCAGGCTGCGATAACGCAGCTTCGCCGCGTGCTGCGCGACGGCGGCCGGCAACGCCGGCGTCATCATGTTCACGAGCGTCGGTAACGGCAACGTTGACAGCACGCCGCGGCATGCGATCGTCTTCTCGGCGCCGCCTTCCGTGTAGACCACACGCGCAATCCGGTCGCCGTCGCGCTCGAGCCGAACCACCGGCGCCTCGAGCAGGATCGTCGCCCCCTTTTTGCGCGCGGCGTCGGCCATGTTCTCGAAGAGCACGCTGATGCCCTGGCGCGGGTACATGTATTTGGTGAAGTAGGTGGCGGGATCGGCTTTGATCCCGATCGCCCGGAGAATGACGTTCTTGAGGTTCAGTTTCGCGACGCGCTGCGCCTGCTTCGACGAGATCTGCGACGTCGGCAGGCCCCACACGCGCTCCGAATAAATCCCGAAGCACAGGTCGTAGAGGGTACGGCCCAGATTGCGCACACCCCATTCCTCGAACGAGTCTTCGTGCTTGGGTGGCGCCAGCGTCGACTTGATGGTCGCGACGACGTAGTCGAAGATGATGCGCGCCGACAGCAGCGGGCTGACACCCGTCAGCACCTGCAGCATCTCGAGCGGATACACGTACTCCTTGCCGCGCAGCAGCACGCGCGTGCCGCGCGTCAGAATCAGCGGATCGGGGCCGAAGAACGGCTCGATCGCGTGGTGGATGGCGCGGCTCTCCTCCGTTTCGCGGATGTGAAACGTGTGCGGGCCGTAGTCGACGGAGTATCGTCCCACGCGGATCGTCTTCCCCATGCCGCCGACGGCGCCGTCGCGCTCCAGCAGGACGACTTTGTGGCCGAGCTCGGACAAGCGCCAGGCCGCGGATACCCCCGCGGGCCCGGCGCCCAGAATCACGATCGGATCGGTCGACACGCGTTAGTGCCCTTCTCCGCCCGAACGTTTCTCGGCGACGACGAAGTAATACAGGTTCAGCGCGAACGGCAGTGCCCTGAACGGGAGAGTGAAGCCCTCGACGACGCGAAAGCCGTCGCGCAGCCAGGCGCGCATGCGTCCGGGTGTCGTCATGGTCAGGTGATCCGGATAGCGAATCGGAAACTTTGCGAGGAGCAGGCGGCCGGCGCTCATGGTCCAGTCATTCGGCACGACGATCACGACCTTGCCGCCGGGCTTGAGCACGCGGTTCGCTTCGGCCAGCAGACGCCATGGCTCGCGCGTGTGCTCGAGCACCGCGACGAGAAGCACCGCCTCGAACGACTGATCCGCGAACGGCAGATCGTATCCGTCCCCGCAGAGAAGGAGACGGCCTTTGCCCGCCGCCCGCGACACGCGGGTGACCGAGACATCCATCTGCACCGGCTGCGTGCCGGTGCCGTCGAACATCATGCCCTCGCCGCAGCCGACCTCGAGGATGTCGCGGCCGCGCAGCGCGTCCACGCGCGCCAGCACCTCGGCGCGGTACATCGCATAAAAGTAGCCAACGACGCCGGTGACCTGCGAGTCGTGCCCTTCGACTTCGGCGACGTACTCGTGAAGATCCCGCTCCGAAAGCCTATGCCTGGCGGCCTGACGCATGCCTCTCCCGCTCGAAGAACTCCACCAGCCGCCGCAGGCCTGCGTCGAACGAGATCGACGGCGCGAAGCCGAACTGATCGCGCATGGCGCGGTCGACGGAATGAAACTGGATGTACTCCTCGGTCACGCCCTGATGGCGGATGGTCACGTCGACACCCAGCGTCCGCGCCATCGCGCCGACGACCGCGTTGACGGTGACCGGCGCGCCCGAGGCAAAGTCGATCGTCGCGCTCGTGCCCGCCGCCTGCACCAGCCGCAGCATCCCGTCGACGGCATCGTCGACGTACATGAAGTCGATGAGGTTCTCGCCGTTGCCCCGCAGCGTGAACTCGCGCTGGCCAGCCGCCAGAGCCAGCAGCCATCGCGTCGTGATTTTTCTGGCCGGTTCGTACGGCCCGTAGGCGCCGAAGAAACGGACGTTGATGTAGCTGGCGGGTGTACGGCGCCGCTCTGAGAAAAAACGAACGTATTGTTCGGACGCGAGCTTGGAAATCGCATATGGCAGGCGCGGGCTGACCGGTGTCTCCGGCGACACGCCGCCGACGCAGCCGTCGTAGACAGCGCCCGAGGACAAGTAGACGAGATGGTCGACCGGACAGTGCTCGAGGAAGGTGACCGGCGCGAGGGTGTTCGACTCCAGGTCCCACCGCGGCCGCTCGGCCGATACGGCGGGATCTCCGTTGGCAGCCAGGTACAACGCCGCGTCGGCGCGCCCCACCTCCGCCGCCAGAGCCCGGACCGCCGATACGTCGGTCAGGTCGCATCGGACGACGCGGACGTGCGCCAGGCGATGTTCGGCGACGAACGCTTCGAGACCTGGCGTCCGATGCGCGACAGCGAGGATCTCCCAGTCACGCGGCGCCCGCAGCAGCACGTTGCGCCCGACGAAGCCCGACGCGCCGGTGACGATCAGACGCATCACGCGCTGAGGAGACCCGCCATGTGCTCGGCGTACCACG
>Ga0163163_10001604_pt1 | contig 19010 bp, 15 predicted proteins | sample S65metaG_FD_119766 | JGI IMG/M metagenome (GOLD analysis project Ga0163163, IMG submission 119766) | Switchgrass rhizosphere microbial communities from Kellogg Biological Station, Michigan, USA - S6-5 metaG | ecosystem: Host-associated > Plants > Roots > Rhizosphere > Soil | place: USA... | reverse complement strand
TTAACATGAAGCTACTGGTGGGTACTTCAGTTTCAAAACAAAAAGGAAAGGCATTGGCTATTTCATCAAACAGCCTGTTCATCCCCGACTTCTATAATACCAGCGCCGTAATTGGTCAGCCGGTTGTATTGGAAGAAGAAGCTCAAAGGAACGACCTCGGTGCTTATGCCGATCTGACTTTTGGTTACAGGGATTTCCTCTTCCTCCATGCTACTGCAAGGAACGACTGGACCTCAGTATTGAGTGCCGATAACCGTTCTTTCTTCTATCCTTCTGTTGACGGTGCTTTCGTATTCACTGATGCCTTCAAAGGTTTGCAAGGCAGCAAGTTCCTTTCTTATGGTAAGATCAGGGCAGCGTACTCAGAAGTAGGCCAGGTGAGCTTGCCGGGTCAGGGTGTTTACATTAACACTTACGGCGCGTACAACCTGGAAAATATCTTCAACGTAGGCTTCGGCTTCCCCTTCGGCGGAACCGGTGGTTATACCTTGGATAACAACTACAAAAACCCCAACATCAAACCTGAAAGAACAGTTGAAAAAGAAATTGGTATTGAATTGGGCTTCCTGAATAACAGAATCAATTTCCAGGCGGCTTATTTCGATGCTAAGACAACTGATCAAACATTGCCCGTGCAAATTTCAGCTGCCACAGGTTATTCCGGCGCGCTTTTGAACACAGGTTCAATGAGCAATAAAGGTGTTGAATTGGATTTGAAAGTATCACCAATTGTTAGAACACGTAATGGTTTCAGATGGGATATCGGCGCAAACTTCTCTTATATCGAGAACGAAGTGCTGAGCGTTTATCCCGGATTGGATGAGGTAGTTCTCAGCAACGCGGCGAACTGGTCAATTTCTGCAATTGTTGGAAAGCCTTATCCCAGCGTGAAAGCGAGTGACTGGGTTCGTGATGACCAGGGCAGGGTGATCGTTGATCGCACCACGGGTTACCCTACACTGGACCCCAATCTTAAGTATTTTGGCAATACCAACCCTACCATTCGCCTGGGTTTGAACACTTCATTTAGCTTCAAAGGTTTGACGCTTAGTGCAGTGGCTGATTACAGAGGCGGAAACGTGATTTATAATGCAGTGGGTTCTGCGCTCGACTTCGGTGGTATTTCTTACCAGTCTGCTCAAGCCAATCGCCAGCGTTTCGTATTCCCCAACTCAGTTGTGGATGATGGCACTGGTAAGCTTGTTCCGAACACCAACATCATCACAGCTGATGGCAACTGGAGGTTCTGGGCCAACACTTACAACACGTCACCTGCTGTGTATATAACAAGCGCTGCATACTGGAAATTGAGGGAATTGACATTGACTTACGAATTGCCGAAGGAACTCTTCAGCAAGGTGAATTGGATTAAGGGTGCAACTTTTGGATTGATTGGAAGAAACCTTTTGATGCTTAGGCCGAAAGAAAACTTCTGGACAGATCCTGAGTTCAACGAAAACAACTCAAATGCTGTTGGTAGGACTACCGAGAACCAAACGCCTCCCACAAGGATCGTTGGATTTAACGTAACCCTCACCTTCTAATCCAAATTCAACATTAGTTATCTCACAAAAATGAGTGCAATGAAAAAAATAGTATATAGCTTGATAATCGGTACCGCAGTGCTTGCTGTGGGCTGTAAAAAGAGCTTCTATGATGTGAATACAAACCCCAACCAGCCCACCGCCGTGGCGCCTGGTCTGGTTTTGACGAACGCCCTCAACACCACTGCAAGCGAACTTCTGACCGACTATGACTTCGCGAATTTGTGGATGGGCTATTGGTCATATAGCGGTAACTACGCTATTGCAACACCAAACCTAAACTATCAGTTCACCAACAGTTTCAACCAAACTATCTTCAACAACACATACGACATCATAAACGATTTCGATTATGTGGAGAAGGCTGCGAGTGAATCAGGTGATAAATTTTCTGAAGGTGTAGGTAAAGTGATGAAGGCATTCCTGTTCTCTACGCTGGTAGACGTTTACAATAACATTCCTTATGGCGATGCGCTTAAAGGAACTACAACCATAAACCCCACTTACCAGGATGCTCAATCAGTTTATGAGGACCTGGTGAATCAGTTGTCAGCAGGTATCGATTTGATTAAGACTGCACCCCAGGTACTAGATCCCAAATATGATATCATGTTTGGTAATTCAGGTGACTCTCGCACGTTGTGGATCAAATTTGCAAACACGGTAAAGCTGCGTTTGCTGTTGAACCAGTCTGAAAAAGCTGACAGGGCTTCTTACATCACTACCGAGATCGGAAAGATCGTTGCTGAAGGCACCGGCTTCCTTGGTGTTGGTGAGGATGCACAGGTTAACCCAGGTTACATCAACTCCGACAACAAACAGAATCCTTTCTGGATTGGTTACGGATTTGGAACCGACGGTGCTCCTGTTGGCAACAACAATATCTTCCGTGCACATGAATACGCAATCGACTGGTACAATACAAATGGTGACTGGCGTTTGCGCTACTTCTATGCGCCGATTGGGTATGGTCCATCACCCGACAATCTGCTTAACGGAAACCCCGCGCCCATCGGCGATCCTAACAATGATTATGTAGGAAACGTATTTGGCGATCAGGGTATTCCCAATAGCTCAACTTCACCGTTTGGTCCTGGTCCTTTGAGGAGCTACGATATCCCAGCTGCAATTATTACTGCTTCTGAAAGCTTGTTCATGCAAGCCGAAGCTGCACAACGTGGATGGATAACCGATGATCCCGAAACCCTGTACAAGCAGGCTGTAGGTGAATCTTTTAACTGGTTGCAAGCGAAAGAATATGTTCGTTCTGTTGGTACTCCGGTAAAGGATTCAATCGTATTCTCGCCGGCAGCAACGGCAGCTCGTTATCTTCAAAATGGCGAAGACAATGGCAATCCTGAAGTTGACTGGGCTTCTGCTCCTGATAAGATTGCGCTGATCATCCGTCAAAAATGGGCGGCATTGAACATGATCGATCCGCTTGCAACCTGGAACGATTACAGGAGGTTACATCTGCCCGCAGATATTCCGCCTTCAGTATTCCCAGGCGCAGGTACAGTGATTCCGGTTCGTCTGCTTTATCCGCAGCGTGAATATGATGTGAATGGTGCTTCAGTACCCACATTGCCGGCTAACGCTCAGTTTACCGACAAGATATTCTGGATGCCTTAATTCCCATTTTACGCTAAACACTGAATAATGAAAAAAATCATAAACATGAAGAAATCCCTCGCAATCCTGGCGCTGATGGTGGTGACGTTTTCATCGTGCTTGAAGGAGAAATACAGGACCGATTTTACTACAGTACCTGATGTAGTGGAGCAGCCGTTCCCCGGCTACGTGGCTCAGGCAATTGATTTGACAACAGAGCCCCAAACCATTAAGATTTGGGTAAACCTGGCTTCTGTAAACACGAGAGATAAGGACCTTACGGTTACTATTAGCCAGGACCAGGCTGCTATCGATGCGTATAACGCTGCAAATGGTACTTCTTACGAAGCTATGCCAGATTCAACGTTCACAATCGCAGCAAACTCTGTTACAATCCCTGCAGGAACGCGCGAAGCGTTTATACCTGTAACGATCTATCCTGCAAAGATTGATCTTACCGTTCCTTACCTGCTTTCTTATACTATTTCAGATGCACAAGGTGTGACCATTGCTGAAAACCGCAAGACCACCATGGTATCTGTCCTGGTTAAGAATGCATACGATGGTATCTATCATGCAGAAGGAACAATGGTTCACCCCTCATTCCCCGGTACGTTTAGTCGTGACGACTGGGAACTTTCAACTGCAGGACCTACTACAGTTGAGTTCCAGTTGAAGACGACGGTGGTATTTGGTGTGATCCTGGATCTGACAGTTAATCCAGACAACTCTGTAACTATCACAACAGGTAGTGTTGTGCTTGATCCTTACAGTGCTGCTGAAAACTATTATGATCCCGCCACCAAGACCTTCCATCTGCACTTCTCGTATAGTGGTGGTTCACGTGTTATCACTGCTACTGCGACCTGGTTATCGGCGAGATAATTTTGTCCGAATAAGTTTTACAAAGCTGCCTCCTTGATTGGGGGCAGCTTTGTATTTTTGCAGTCATCTCAAAAACGCACAGAAGTATGGAAACGCAAAATCAACAACTCAACATAGAAATAGCAGAAGATGTTGCCGAAGGCACTTATGCAAACCTGGCCGTGATCACGCACAGTCATGCCGAATTCATCATTGACTTTGTAAACGTGATGCCTGGAACGCCGAAAAGCAAGGTGAAAGCAAGGATCATATTCACGCCCCAGCACGCCAAGCGATTTATGAAGGCGCTGGCAGAAAACATCAAGCGATTTGAATCAGGAAATGGCGTCATCAAAGAATTAGATGAGTTGCCGGTGAATTTCAATTTTGGCGGACCGCCGGCGCAGGCTTAAAGTTCAGAGTTCAAAGTTCAGAGTTCAGAGTTGGAGGTTGAGATTTAATTCTATTTTGATCTCTGACTTTATTTCTAAACGCATTGTGTTCGTTTGTCATCAGATGTCTAATTAAAGATGCAATCATCTTCACAATTTCAGTAATCATATATGTAAGGGATTCAAATTTTTCAGCACTTACATATCCTCTATCCAAGGCTCTGTAAAACTGAGACTTCGCTTCAAAAGCCGATCCTCTCGCTATGTTCAAAAAGCTAATAAATTCAGGATTGCCAGCTCGTCCAAACCCTTCGGCTATATTATCCATAATTGATCCTGTGGATCTATTTAATTGGTTTTTGAGTCCAAAATCTCTTGAAAAATTTTCTTGATTTATCAATTGATGAACCTCCTTGCACAACTGCCTGGCTTTTTGCCACACTTTTAAATCTTCAAAACTCTTTATCGAACTCATAAATTGTCATTTTCTCACTCTGAACTCTGAACTCTGAACTCTGAACTATAAGATGCCCTCATCAGCAAAACTAAAATACCCCTCCTGACTAACGATTAAGTGATCAAGGAGCTTAATGTCAAAAAACTGGGAAGCTGATTTGATTTTCCTGGTAAGATCTTCATCGGCGCGGCTGGGTTTGAGATTGCCAGATGGATGATTATGCACGAGGATCAGACCGACTGCCTCTTCTTCAAGCGCCTTTTTCATGATGAGCCGGGGATCGGCAACGGTACCGGTAATACCGCCCCTGCTAATGACTTCCCACCGCTTCATTCTATTTGAACCGTTCAGGTAAACAACACCAAAAACCTCGAAATTATAGTCCTTAAGACGCTCCTGCAGATAGACCGCGATATCCCGGCTGTTGGATACCTGCAACCTTTCCTGGCCCGGGGCCGACTGTCGCCGGCGGCCCAGTTCGAGGGCAGCGGCGATGGTGATGGCCTTGGCCTCCCCTATGCCTCTTATTTTCATGAATTCCTTAATAGATAACCTGCCCAGTTCCAATAAGTTATTTCTGGCCAGGGCCAAAACTTCCCGGCCCAGGTCAACTGCCGACCGGCTGGCGGATCCATGATGAATGAGGATGGAGAGCAGTTCTGCATCACTGAGGGTTTCTGCGCCCTTTTCTCGTAGTTTTTCGCGTGGTCTATCGTCCTTTGCCCAATCTTTTATTGGGTATTTCTGCTCTTGTGCCATACAATTTTAGCCAATATATTCGTTATAGACTTTAAGTATCCAATATCTCAGAAATCCTAAAAATTCGACTCTTATGAAAAAGACTAACCGTCAATTAATGGTTGGCTCTCTCCAGCCGCTGCTTTTCTGCATAGGCATGTACTTCGTAGTGCTTATCTTTTCCGTTTTGGTATGCTCTTCCATTTATAAAAGCTTTAAATCAAAGCGTACTTATGCTGTTGAGAAGAAAGCTGAGCCTGCAACGGCCAATGCTTCTTCAGACAACTCGATGATGGCATCGTTAGGCAAATAGCGCTACCCGTCACGATTTTAAACGGATTGGCACGTATGTGTTTCAACCCTCTTTCTCCTTTCCCGCCCGGAACCGGAACGCTTATCCTTATCAAAAAACCATTGGCCTTTCCGGTCCATAAAACTAAAATTTGCGGTCTAAAATCTAGTGTCCAGAATCCGGTATACGGTATCCTTTTTTCCCATTATCTCTCTATCTTCGAGGCTCATTAACGCCCCGTATGCAACCTTCCGCCAAGATTTTTTCTGGTACGAGTTCCGAATATTTAGCAGAGAAAATTGCCCAGTGCTTTGGCAGTCCTTTGGGCAGAATCAACATCCAAAAGTTCAGTGACGGTGAGTTTCAACCGGTTTTCCTTGAAAGTATCCGGGGCGACTACGTTTTCCTGGTCCAAAGCACATTTGCACCAGGAGACAACATATTGGAACTTTTGTTAATGATTGATGCCGCTAAAAGGGCTTCAGCCTACAAGATCATTGCCGTGATACCTTATTTTGGATATGCCCGACAGGATCGCAAGGACAAGCCCCGCGTGGCTATAGGCAGTAAACTGGTTGCCAACCTGTTAACTGCTGCCGGTGCCGACCGCGTTATTACCATGGACCTGCACGCGCCTCAAATCCAGGGTTATTTCGACATCCCGGTGGACCACCTCGACAGCTCTGCAATTTTTATCCCTTATATAGAGAATTTGAAACTGGAAAATCTTACCTTTGCGGCCCCTGACGTGGGTTCTGCCAACAGGATCAGAGAGATAGCCAGTTATTTCAACGCTGAAATGGTGATCTGCGATAAGCATCGCAAAAGGGCCAATGAGATATCGAGCATGGTGGTGATTGGTGACGTGACTGACAGGGATATAGTTCTTATAGATGATATCTGTGATACGGGTGGAACCCTGGCGAAAGCCGCGGGTCTGCTTCTTGAAAAGGGCGCACGAAACGTAAGAGCACTTTGCACGCATCCCGTGCTGAGTGGAAATGCTTACAATAACATTCAAAACAGTGTGCTGGAAGAAATGGTAGTATGCGATACCATTCCTCTCCGCGGTCAGGCCTCAAAAATAAAAGTATTGAGTACGGCCGCACTTTTCGCTTCGGCTATTCGCAATGCTTACGAGAACAAAAGTATCACGAGTCTCTTCATCCATAGCCAGAGAAGAGACAAGTAAGATTCCGCAGCATTTGCGGTTGAAAGATTTGTGGAAAAAACAACAAACATAAAATGAAAACAATTACAATCGAAGGACAACTCAGGACCGAGTACGGCAAATCAGCCACCCGCCAGTACCGCTCTGAGGAGAAAGTGCCAGGTGTAATTTACGGAGGTGCACAGGAAGTAAATTTCGTTGCTCCTGTAGATGCTTTCAAGCTATTAGTTTACACACCAGACTTTCAGTTAGCGGAAATCAAATTGGATGGCAAGTCATACACTTGCATTCTTAAGGAAAAACAGTTTGACAAAGTAACTGATCAATTGAACCACGTTGATTTCCTTGAACTCGTTGAGTCAAGAAAAGTGGTTGCCACTATTCCCCTCAAATTCGTAGGCATACCAGAAGGTGTGAAAGATGGTGGTAAATTAGTTACCAAGATGAAGGCACTGAAGGTTAAAACCCTGCCTAAATTCCTCAAAGAAAACATCGAGGTAGAAATCGGTCATCTTGTGGTGAACCAGAATATAAGAGTTGAAGATGTTAAGGTCGACAACTATGAAATCCTGAACTCACCACGTATTCCCATTGCTTCTGTAGTGACTACAAGGCTATTGAAACAGGAAGAAGCTGCTACGAAGCCCGCTGCTGCTGCCGCTCCGGCCGCTGCACCTGCTGCTGCGCCAGCCACTGCTGCAAAACCTGCGGGAAAGAAATAAATCGTGAATATTTTTTTTTCAAATGCCCATACCTTTAGGATGGGCATTTGTTTTTTAAATCATCATTGCTGATGTCAAAATTTCTTATCGTTGGATTGGGCAATATCGGCGCTGAATATCATCATAGCAGGCACAATATCGGGTTCGACATCGTTGACTTTTTTGTAGACCAGGAGAAAGGATATTTCGCACCCGATCGTCTTGCAGATCGTGCAGAAGTTAAATGGAAAGGCAAGACATTCATTTGTATTAAACCAACGACCTACATGAATCTGAGTGGTCGCGCCGTAAAGTACTGGCTCGACAAGGAGAAATTGCTGGTTGATCAAATCCTGGTGATTGTTGATGAGCTCGCTTTGCCACTCAGCAAGATCAGGTTGCGTCCCGGAGGCAGCGATGCCGGCCACAATGGATTGAAAAGTGTTTTCGAGCACCTGGGCACGCACGAATATCCAAAGCTCAGATTCGGAATTGGCAGTGATTTCCCCAAAGGGATGCAGGTGGATTATGTACTGGGTCAATGGCGCCAGGAAGAAACCCCAATTGTTAAGCAGAAGATCGAAAAGTGTGCTGAAGTGATCCGGATGTTCGCTACTATCGGTATCGCCAAAACGATGAATGAGGTTAACAAACTCGAGTTTGGTGTGAGCACTTCCTGAGTCGTTAACAAGCCCAATTGCTGATCACGGCATAAAAATTTCAGTATTAACGAGTTATTGCGCAGGATGCGCAAAAAAATTGCAGTTTTTCTAGTAATATTTTGGATTTGTTGTATTATTTTAGCAGTCGCAAAAATTACCTCCCTTATCCAATTCCTAGAAATAGCCCTGGATCTAGTCTAAACACCAATCGTTCAAATACGGTTATGTATTTCAATCTTAAAACCTAATTGAACATGAAAATTTTTTGTATAGGCCGTAACTATGTAGCTCATGCTAAGGAACTTGGAAATGACATCCCCGATGAACCGGTGATCTTCATGAAACCCAAGAGTGCCTTACTACAATCACATACGCCCTTTTACTATCCTGAGTTTACAAACGAACTTCACTACGAGTGCGAGCTTGTCCTTCGTGTGTCCAAGAATGGAAAGTACATCCAGGAAAAATTCGCGAACAAGTATTATAATGCTGTTACTGCAGGAATCGATTTCACTGCAAGGGACATACAGGAAGATTTGAAAGCGAAGGGACTTCCCTGGGAAAAGGCGAAAGCATTCGACAACAGTGCCGTGATCGGAAAGTGGATCGAGCTCACGCCGGAAACCAATAAGAAAGACATCAATTTTTGCTTGTATAAGAACAAGGAATTGGTTCAGCAGGGCAATTCCGGTCTGATGATTTTTAATTTTGACCAGGTTGTTGCAAATATCTCCAATTACTTTTCACTGAATATAGGCGACCTCATTTTTACTGGTACACCTGCCGGCGTAGGCGAGTGTGTAGTGGGAGACGAGCTGGAGGCATTCATTGAAGACGATAGCATGTTGGAGCTTGAAATTAAGTAACACCGATTGTTTGTAATATAACGGGCCGTTCCAACAGGGGCGGCTTTTTTTGTTACAGATGGTTGGCAGCGAAAGTTTGTGAAAAAGATGTATTGATTCGTGATGAACCACATGCAGTAGTTATTTTTGCCGATAACCCGGTCCTTCATATGAAGACCTTATCAACGAGTCTGCCATGATCAATCCTGATATTCTGCTCAGGGCTTACCGGCATATGTGTATGGCCAGGACAATGGCCAAAACCTATGAGAGCAATCGTGCTGTGTGCAAATATGTACATTCCACTTCGCGCGGTCATGAAGCCATTCAGCTAGCGACAGCTTTCCAACTTCAACCATACGATTACGTTAGTCCATATTATCGTGACGAAAGCCTGTTGCTCGGCCTCGCCTTCACACCATTTGAGCTGATGTTACAATTGCTGGCCAAGGCAGGAGATATTTTTTCAGGCGGCAGGGAATACTACAGTCATCCCAGCTATAAGGGCGCAGACAAACCGGGTATCATTCACCAGAGCAGTGCAACCGGCATGCAGGTCATTCCAACTACCGGTGTGGCACAAGCGCTGAAATACATGGAACAGGCAAACTATGCGGGGATCAGGAAAGGTGAAGCAGGACAATTGCCGCTGGTGGTATGTTCACTTGGAGATGCCAGCATTACCGAAGGTGAGGTAAGCGAGGCATTTCAGTTTGCAGTGCTGCAGCAATTGCCCATTCTATACCTGATTCAGGATAACGGTTGGGGAATCAGCGCGACGGCCCGGGAAAGCAGGGCCATGGATGCGTTTGAATATGCCGCGGGCTTCCCGGGCATGGAGCGTATGCGTGTTGATGGAAGTGATTTTGAAAAGAGTTATGAGGCCATTCAACAAATCTTTTCCAGTATTCGGGCCGAACGTAAACCCTGGATTTTGCAGGCGCAGGTTCCTTTGCTTAATCACCATACAAGTGGTGTAAGAAAAGAAACCTACCGGAGCCAGGCAGACCTCGAACTTCATGCAACTCGTGATCCCATTTTGAAATTACATGAGCGTCTGCTGGAGCTTGGGATTGCTGCACAACAATTAGAACAAATAGACGCAGAAGCTACCACAATGGTAGAGGAGGATTTTGAGAAAGCGAAGCATTCACCTGAGCCTGATCCGGCTACAATTAATGATCACATTTTTGTGCCAACGCCGGTAGTAGCAGAAAAAGGCGAGCGGAGTCCGGCAGGAAAAGAAAAGATCATCATGGTTGATGCTGCATTATTCGCCATTCGAGAGATCATGCAGGCATTCCCCGAAGCTGTTTTTTATGGACAGGACGTGGGCAGAAGATTAGGTGGTGTTTTTCGTGAAGCAGCCACGCTCGCTGAACAGTTTGGCGACCATCGCATTTTCAATACGGCCATCCAGGAAGCATACATCATTGGATCCACGGTTGGCATGAGCGCAGTTGGGTTGAAACCCATTGTGGAGGTACAATTTGCAGATTATATTTATCCAGGCTTTAATCAGCTTGTAACCGAGATTTCTAAATCATGTTATCTCAGCATGGGTAAATATCCCGTACAGGTCGTGATCCGGGTTCCGATCGGAGCATATGGTGGTGGCGGCCCATACCATAGTGGAAGTGTTGAATCGACACTTTTATCTATCAAAGGAATCAAAGTGGTGTATCCCTCTAACGCAGCCGACATGAAGGGGCTGATGAAAGCTGCCTTCCTGGACCCCAACCCGGTTGTGATGCTTGAGCACAAAGGCCTTTACTGGAGTAAGGTGCCCGGAACGGAAGGCGCGAAAACGATTGAACCTTCTACCGATTATATCATACCACTTGGTAAAGCAAGAATTGCTTTGGAGGCGCATGCCAGGAAAATAGAAAATGGAGAGAGTTGTTGTGTGATTACATACGGAATGGGCGTTTACTGGGCGATGGAAGCTGCGAAAAAATTTCCCGGCCAAATTGAAGTGATGGATTTAAGAACACTTTTTCCGCTGGACGAAGAAGCGATTTTCGATGCGGTGTCGAAACACGGGAAGTGTCTTGTTCTGACGGAAGAGCAGCAGCTCAATTCCTTTGCCGAAGCGCTTGCCGGCAGAATTTCAAAAGCATGTTTTTCAAAATTGGATGCAGCCGTTGAAGTGTTGGGTGCACAGAATACACCGGCGGTTCCCATGAATATGATCCTCGAGCAGGCCATGTTGCCAGGCGCTGGAAAGGTAGAGGTAAAACTGAGAGATCTTTTAAGAGGTTGATTAGGTTGATTCGGTTATTAGGTGTTGAAATCAGCAATTAACCCAGTTAACCTAATAAGCCTAATTAACCAAATCCCCGCCCAACTGCACAATTACTCCCTAAATATTACCACTGCTGTAGGATTTTGAACGTTTCTACAGATTCGTTGAAATTTCTTCAAGAATCCTTGTCTTTCTTGAAGAAGAACTGGCAGGAGTTCCAACTAATCAAGATATCAGCGTTTACCCGCTTCTGTGCCCGCTGGTGTATTTTATATTTTCCCTGCAAGTATTTGTATCAACTTTTAACCGCAATATTAATAACTGCACCCATGAGGAATAAATTGATCAAAGGAGCACACCTGAGTGAACGCAAATGCCGCGAGATATTGCAACTGTTTTGCGAAGACCTTACCGCAACGCAGATTGCAAATATTAGTGGCGTTAGTCGCGTTACAGTAAACAATTATCTGAAACTGATTCGCATTCACATCGCAAAATTCTGCGAAGAACACAATCCCAGTAATCTGGAGAAAGGTTATTTCTTCTATCTGCCGGTCATGAACAAAAACAAACCGGCAACAGAACATGTAGAGCCAACAGACCTTCGTGTTTATTATGGCTTTTACAAGATGGGAGGAAAAATTTTTGTTGATTGGCTTGAATCATTAAGCAAGCCGGTTCTTCAAAGTTTTCAAAAGATGCGTCATGCAAATGGAAACGGAACTGTAGCCATTAATGGCAATGCAGCTGTAAACGGTAGCGCAGCCATTACTACAGCAATCCCGTCTTCGCTCGCCCGTTACTACGCCATCGCAGATTGCAGCGACTGGCGTTTGTACAGAATCGAAGCACCAGAAGGTAGTTCTTCACGTCTTCAACTGGATGATATTTCCGGCTTTTGGGGACACACCAAGAACAGGTTGCTGAAATTTCGCGGACTGAACAAGAACACCATTTACCTGCACATCAAGGAATGCGAATTCCGTTACAACTACAGGAATGAAGACATCCTGTCTCTGATCCTGGGCATCATCAACAAAGCGCCATTACACAACGCTAAGTGGTGATTATTCTTTCGTGATTTTTTTTCCTGGCTTCTCTGCTACTTCATCTCTATTTCAATTCATCAGAATTGCAAGCGGAATTTTATTGTCTGAAATGTTTCCTCTCATGATGACCTTTCATCCTCAATCTTGTCATGCAAATGAAAATTCACATTCCTTTCATCTATGAGGATTTCCATTCATACAACGTTGTAATTGCAAGTCATGATAAGGTAGGTAAATGATGGTTTATAAAATTCAGTGTTGGTGCGGGTTTCAGCGAATTTGTGAAAGAAAACTAAAACTAATCAGGTTCATGACAAACACGTGACTGATTTTTGAAAGTTGAAAGACCCCTCACGTTGACGAATAGACTAATTCAATTTTTCGAGGCTGAATTTTTGAGATTCGATTATTTTTTTTCATCACGCAGCGTTTAAAAACTTTTCAAGAGCGGCATTTCGTCTTATAATTTCGCTTCAGCAGGAGGCGCCGTGAATTTATTTTCATGTTGAATAAAACTATTCACTTATGAGAAAAAATCTATTCCTGCTCTTCACTGTGCTATTTCTGTCGGCAGGTCTGTTTGCGCAAAATAGATCAATAAGCGGAAAAGTATCAGATGCAAAAAGCGGAAGCGCCCTTCAAGGCGTGACGGTTTCGGTGAAGGGATCCCAGAATTCCACCCAAACCGATGTGAATGGACATTATGCCTTAAGTAATGTGCCTTCAAACGCCACGATCACCTTTAGTTTCATAACTTATAAACCAGTTGAATTCAAACTGGGCACAAGCAACACATTTGACCTTGTGATGGAAGAGGAAGCCAAGCAACTGAATGAAGTTGTGGTGACTGCCAATGCCATTCGCAAGGAGGCCCGAAGCCTGGGTTATGCCACAGCCACAATTAAAGCTGATGAGCTCACCCGGGGAAAAGATCGCAGCGTACTGAATGATCTCCAGGGTAAAGTTGCAGGTGTGCAAATCTCCAGCAGCTCAGGTGGTGTTGGTAGCTCAACCAGGGTTGTGTTCAGGGGTGGGACTTCCATCACCGGAAACAACCAGGCATTGATTGTGGTGGATGGTATTCCAATCGATAACTCACAACTGGATGCTGGCGACAACCTCAATAACCAGGTTGATGCCGGTAACCGGGGTAATGATATTAACCCGGATGACATTGAATCCATCACGGTACTGAAAGGTCCGGCTGCCGCCGCGCTTTATGGCAGTCGCGCCTCAAACGGTGCACTGATCATTACTACAAAAAGTGGTAAGCTGAAAGGCGACAAGAAAACTGAAATTATTGTAAGCAGCTCTTACAATTTTGAATCTGTGCTGCGCCTGCCCGAATTCCAGAATTCCTTCGGACAGGGTGGGCAAAAAGAACCTGATTCAAGAGAGAACTTTAGCTGGGGACCAAAATTTGATGGTACAACAAAACCCTGGGGTCAACAGGTGGGCGACTCACAACGCGTGAAGCCATATGTTGGCCTTCCAAATAACGTTAGAGAGTTTTTTGACATCGGAAGAGTGTGGACGAATTCAGTTTCACTTGCACACAATAACGATAAGACGAGCTACTTCATGTCCTTCGCCAACCTCGATCAACAAGGCGTGATGCCGGGTACGGAATACAAAAGAACTTCAGTGCGCCTGACGGGAACTGCCGACTTAACGCCAAAAGTTTACAGCAGTGCGAGTATTAACTACATTAGGTCGAACGGTGACCTTTCAGTTCAGGGACAGGGGTTCTCACCATACGATCAAATTCTGCAAACACCAAGAGATATATCCCTGTTAGAGTTGAAAGACTATCATAACAAGTTCAACGACCTGGCAGGCTTTTATGGTGCTTATACTGTGAATCCCTGGTATTTCCTTGGAGAAGATTCATATACCAGCACCGTAGATCGGTTGATGGGTAATGTCCAATTGGGATATAAGCCCTGGACCTGGCTGGATATCAATTATCGTTTGGGTACGGATGTATCATACGATAAACGTCGGCAAATTGTTTCGAAGAGAACTGTAACTGATCCCGACAATCAGAATTTTCCAAATAATTACAAGGGTAAATACGAAGAGAGTGTATTCAATATCAGGGAACTTACTTCTGACCTGATGGCAACTTTTAAGAAGAAGCTCACTGATAATTTATCACTGAGTGTTCTGGTGGGTCACAATGTGAGACAACAGTCATTCAACAGTCAAATTAGTACCGCGAATGCGCTGGTGATCCCCAACCTGTATAATCTGTCTAACGCAGACGGACCCCCCACCACGGCTAACACGCAAAGCCTGCGTCGCTTGATTGGTGTGTATACAGATATCAACCTTGCGTATAAAAATTGGCTCTTCCTGGGTTTGACGGGCAGGAACGATTGGTCTTCAACATTGCCCAAAGGGAAAAACAGTTTCTTCTATCCCAGCGCCAATGCGGCCCTGGTGTGGAGTGAATTGTTGAAGATGCCAGATTTTATCAACTATGGTAAGATCAGGGTGAGTGCCGCGCAAGTGGGTAATGATGCCCCGCCATATGCACTGCAATCTGTGTTTGTGACTGGTTCTGTGACAGACGGATTTGCCAACTCGCAATTGAATTTCCCATTGAATGGCATACCCGGCTTCACGCAGGGTAATGTAATTGGTAATGCAAACCTGAAGCCCGAGATCACAACATCATATGAAGTAGGATTGGAACTGTCATTATTTAAAGACAGACTGTATTTTGAAGGAACGCTTTATAGCAATGAAAGTCGTGATCAGATCATCACTGTTCCTATTGCGGCCAGTTCCGGATTTACCAGTCAAACGCTTAATGCCGGTTCAATTACGAATAAAGGATTTGAGTTGTTATTGAGAGCACAACCGGTTCGCACCAGGAATTTTACCTGGGAAACCAGTTTGACCTTTTCACGAAATGTGAACGAAGTGAAATCACTGTTTCCTGGCACAACGCAGATTGGCCTTGGTGGATTTAGCGGTGCGGGCCTGGTGGCACAGGTTGGTCAGCCTTATGGCTCCTTCTTTGGTTCAGGTTTCCTGAGAGATCCGGAGGGACATGTAGTGGTTGACGAGAACACGGGTTACCCGGTGACTGATCCTGTGGCGAAAGTGCATGGCAATATTCAACCCGATTATCTTGCTGGTTGGAACAACGTAGTTTCTTACAAAGGATTTAGTTTGTCTTTCCTTTTCGATACGAAGCAAGGTGGAACTTTCTATTCACGCACCATGTCGATACAGGAATTTGTGGGAACTGATCCTCGCACATTGCTGAACGATCGTGAACCATTCGTGGTGCCCAACAGCGTCATTCAGACTGCTGATGGAAAATTCCAGACCAATACTACGAAAGTGCTCAACGCGCAGGATTACTGGACAAACTATAGTTCAGCAGTTGCGATTGAACAATTGTTGAATGCAAGCTTCGTGAAATTGCGCGAGCTTTCTTTGACATACAGAATGCCAAAAGCATGGTTTAAAAACACACCCATCCAGGGAATTTCGGTTGGTGTAACTGGTCGAAACCTCTTTTTGTGGACACCGAAGGCAAATACCTACGCGGATCCTGAAGCCAGCTCTTTCGGAACTGGTAATGTGCAGGGCTATGAATATGGTACGATTCCTTCCCTCCGCAACTATGGTTTTAACGTAAAAGTCACATTATAACCCACTAAAAGACGATTTTATGAAACGCAAATATGTTTATTCATCATTGATCATCCTGGCCGCGGTTGTGTTGGTTGCTTCGTGCAAGAAGGACTACCTCGATATCAATACAGATCCGAATAATCCCACGTCAGCCACGGTTGACCTGGTATTGCCAACCGCGCTGGGCTATTCGGCTTATAATCTTGGAAACCCCTACCAAATTCTAGGAGGATTGTGGGGACAATACTGGACACAAGGCCCAACTGCAAGCCAGTACAAGGCATTGGACCAATACTCCATCACCAGCTCAAACTACGACCGTCAGTGGATCAACGTTTATGCGGGACCGTTAAATGATTTCAGGTATATCGTTGAGCAGGGATTAGCAACGAACAAGAAATCATATGCAGGGATTGCCAAAATTATGCAAGCCTACATGTTCCAGGTGATGACGGATATACAGGGAGATATTCCTTTTACTGAAGCACTGAACGCCCAGGGAGGCAATACAAAACCTGTATTTGATTCGCAGGATAAAATTTATGACGGGTTGATTACCCTGGTGGATGATGGCCTGTCTTTACTTGACGACAATGATCCTGCTGCTCCCGGAAATGATGATTTCTTTTATCATGGTGATATTAGCGAATGGCGCAAATTCGGCAACACACTCAAACTGAAAATATACCTGCGTGAAGCATATGTGAGACCAGATGTATCAGAAGCAGGAATCAAGGCCATGTATGCAGCCGGAGATGAATTTTTGGGAGTTGGAGAAGACGCCTTTGTTCCCTTCATCACGCAACAATTCAACCAGAACCCACTGTTTGCCACTTTCCAGGCGCTTACCACCAGCAACCTGATAGCAAGCAATACTGCACTGAATTTCTTCAGAAACAACAATGACCCCCGCATTGATATCTTCTATTCGAGGGCAACTGCAGCCCCCAATGCCGGTAATCATGCAGGCATAGACCAGGGCAATGGTGCAAATTTGGGAGGAAATCAAAATGCAAATAGTTATTCAAAGCCGGGCCCTGCCATTGGCGGACCGATTACAGCAGATGATCCGAATGGCGGTGCAGATGCGCCTGTAATATTCCTGAGTGCTGCGGAAAGTTATTTCCTACAGGCAGAAGCCATTGCCCGCGGATGGGGAACTGGCGATGCGAAGGAAATGTATGAGAATGGAATTGCATCATCTTTCATATTCTGGAACCTGTCTGACGCAGACATCAATGATTACCTGGGTCAGGCTGCCATTCAGTTCCCTGCAGCCGGATCTGCGGAACAACAGGTCAAAGCGATTATTACCCAGAAATGGGCCAGCATGTGCGGAACTGAAAATATTGAAGCCTGGACAGAATGGAGGAGGACGGGATATCCCGACTTCTTCGTGATTTCCAAAACTTCAAGTATTGGCGCAAAATTCCCGACCAGGATTCTTTATCCTGACTCAGAGGTTACGAGCAACCCGAATACACCTCCTCAAAAAACAGTCTCTGACAAGGTTTGGTGGGATGTGAATACAACGGGCCAGAATTAATCAAAACTAAAAACTGAAAGATGAAAACGACTTTTTATAAACTAACACTCATCCTACTTGCAACGGGCAGTTTGCTTTTTGGTTGTAAGAAAGAAGACACGGCTCACGTTTCAAAAGAAGTTGCAGTGAGCTTTCCTGAAATTACATTGAAGGGGGATGAAGTGGTGGTACTGCCCGTTGGCGGTACCTATACAGATGCTGGTGCAACACTTAAAGATGATGTTACGGGAGCCACGAGTGATATTGGACCGACGACGAGTGATGTGAATACGGCTGAAGCGGGCCTTTACCTGGTGACTTATGCCGCATCTAATGCAAATGGATTTGAAACTTCGGTTACACGTTATGTTGCTGTTACTTCAGTGGTGTCACCTGTTAATCGTGCCGGTACTTATCTGCGTGAATTGACGGGCATCAACTGCTACATCGACAAAATTGCGGATGGTGTATATAAGGTAACAAACCCTGGCGGAGCCGGAGCTGGCGTGAACACGGTTGTTTACTTTGTAGAGACGGAGCCAAATGTGTATGTGTGTCCGGAACAACCAACAGATGCGGGAACGATGTCTGTTGAAAACATCAATTTCACAGCCACTGGTTCAACATGGAACGTGAATAATGCAGGCTATGGTTCGCAACAGCGAATATTTACGAAACAATAATGAGTTTCCGGGTTTTTCACATATAGTCATTGCCCATTCCCGGAAATAGCACGGGCAGTGATAGTTTTTTCTCATGTTTTGATATCGCAGGTGGTTTTCTAATCACCTGCCTTTTTTATGGTTGCTGGTAAATGATTTTCCCAGCCATCACGGTCATGAGCACACGAACATCTTTGATTTTAACGGGATCAATCGTCAGTATATCGTCGCTCAACAATACCAGGTCAGCAAACTTTCCAACTTCGATAGAGCCTTTTTGCTTTTCTTCAAATGCAGCGTAAGCGTTGTTGATGGTATAGCATTGAATGGCCTTATCGACAGTTATTTTTTGTTCTGGAATCCAGCCATCGGGGTTTTTATCATCAAGCGTTCTGCGTGTTACTGCCGCATAAATGCCAAGCAGCGGGCTGATCGGCGCGACTGTCCAATCACTGCCGAATCCTGTTCTCACGCCACTGTCAAGAAGTGATTTGAATGGATAGGTGTACTTAATTCTGGCGCCAATTCTCTTTTCTGCCCAGACGCCGTCATCGATCGCATGATAGGGTTGAACCGATGCAATTACGCCCAATTTTGCCAT
>Ga0163163_10001603_pt1 | contig 19013 bp, 13 predicted proteins | sample S65metaG_FD_119766 | JGI IMG/M metagenome (GOLD analysis project Ga0163163, IMG submission 119766) | Switchgrass rhizosphere microbial communities from Kellogg Biological Station, Michigan, USA - S6-5 metaG | ecosystem: Host-associated > Plants > Roots > Rhizosphere > Soil | place: USA... | reverse complement strand
TCGGACAATTTTCCGCAACACCTTTTGCAACCTTCACCAATGTGTCAATGCCCACTACGTCTGCAGTTCTGAATGTTGCTGATTTTGGACGCCCAAAAATGGGACCTGTTAATGCCTCCACCTCATCGATGGTCAATTTCAATTTATCAATCAGCTGAAATATCAGCATGATACTATATACACCAATCCTGTTTGCAATAAAGGCCGGAGTGTCTTTGCACAATACTGTTGTTTTTCCAAGGAAAAGATCTCCATAGTGCATCAGGAAGTCAACGATCGCCGGATCTGTGTAAGGCGTGGGAATAATTTCAAGGAGTTTGAGGTAACGCGGCGGATTGAAAAAATGTGTCCCGCAAAAATGCTTTTTAAAATCTTCCGACCTGCCCTCTGCCATCAAATGAATGGGGATCCCACTGGTGTTTGAGGTAATGAGGGTTCCGGGCTTGCGATATTTTTCAACTTCAGTAAATACCTGTTGCTTGATGTCGAGTCTTTCAACCACTACTTCCATAACCCAATCGCATTGGGCGATATCCTTCATATTATCAGTAAAGTTTCCGGTCCTGATTTTTTTCGCGACGTCTTTAGTAAAAACCGGGCTAGGGTTGGATTTCAAGGCGGCAGCAAGCGCATCGTTGACAATCCTGTTTTTAACGGCGGGCTGATCGAGCGTTAGTCCTTTGGCTTTTTCGGCGTCATTCAATTCCTTTGGGGCAATGTCGAGCAACAAAACCGGCACTCCAACGCCTGCAAAGTGACAGGCAATTCTTGAACCCATTACACCACTTCCCAGGACGGCGACTTTTTTGATTGTAGGTTGCATTGTTTAACTGTATCAATATTTAGAGTTCTTCGATACTGGATACCAGATACTGGATGCTGGATAGTGTGGGTTTTAGGTATCCAGCATCCAGTATCCAGCACATTAGTTAGCTAAGCAACTAATTGAGACCGAAGTTAGATAAAAATGTCTTGATTAGAAATTGACGTCCGAAACCGGTGGCAGGTTGAGTTTCTTGAGATCCTTCTGATATTTCTTTGCCTGGTGGGCATTTGATTTTACGCCAGTATTGGTGGATACGCCAGCCATCACAATCCTAAGCCAATAATTAAATATTCCACGATACAGCACTCTTTCTGCATAAATTTTTCCGACCCTGTCTTCATTCTTCTTGCGAATGATCGTATTAGCAAAAAACGTAACGATTCTCGTCTTAAATGTTTTCTTCACCGGATTGCCCTTCTCTAAAAAGCGAACCTTCGCATCGTGATATAACAATTGCATGTATCCCAACGCGACATACTCGCGACCAAGAGCGTTCATCCGCATCGTATCAACTTTTCCGGAAATGATTTCGGCAGAAACGATCGTGGGCAAAAAACGGTTCAACTTCCTCGCATCAAAAGGACCCATCGCAGCTGCCATCATAAACCCGCCTAATGAATCTGTATAGGACTCTGTGAAATCAACTTTCACGCCAATGGAATCCATCCACAAAGCACTCACGATTAATTCCATGCTGTCGGTTTCCCTGGCATTCCTGTTCCGGATATTTGTGATCAATGCATTGACGTGACTGAAATCGAAACCCGCTTCTTTGTGCGTCTTTTCATTCCACTCCATATACTCGATCATTGCTCCGTTGAGCCTGAGTGAATCCACTTCCACGCCAAATCTTATTTTCTTCAGCAGGTTGGTAGGTAGCGGTTTGTATTTACTTGAATCAAAGGGATTGTGCTTGTCCTTGTAGATGCTGAGCCAGGGGCTGTCTATTTCAATTTTTGATGCACTGAAGCTGCTGTCGGCAATCAACTTTTCAATATCGATGCCACTCAATGTAATCTTGCCGGTTTTGGTTTGAATATAATCCTTCTCGTGCGGTATGCCACGATTGAATGTTTCCCTGTCAACCGCGGGCTTATAACGAAATGAGTCGAGGCTCAGCACGTGACCGCCATTGTTGTATTGAAGTCCAAAGACCGCCATATCATTCTTTTCGTCTTTTTGAATGATATTGATGTTTTTGATGAACAGGGAAGGATTTGCTTTGAGCCTTTGACCAATATGCCGATTTTCCAGGGTGTCGATATTCAAATTGCGCACACCTGCGCTGATGTTTTCAAACTTTATCGGCTTATCCGATTGTTTGCGCGCAAATTCAGTGTTTGCATCATTCACTTCGGCTACGGCAATATGCGCGGTAAATGATTTCGGATCCTGTTTTGTGCCCTTGGAAACATCGCTGCCCGACAATAAGATTTTTCCCTTCTCTGAATAAAGCCGCATGCTGTCGCGGTCATTGATGTTATAACCTGTGAGTTTTATATCGAATTGGTTTAAAACAAAAGCCTGGCGTGTGGTGCCGGAAGAAAGACCTTTCAGGAATATGCTTGCATCAGGCGAGCTGAAAGCCGTTTTTTGTTCATTCTTCTCTGAAAGGAAATCAATTTTTGCTTCCTCAATATTTAGTTCGTTGATGTCGATGATCCTGCGTGTTGTCCTCTTTTCCGGGGTTACGGGTCTTTCGCCATCATTGATTTGTATACTGATCTCTGGCTTTTTCATGTCAAGGCGTGAAACCAGCAAATTGCCTTTGCTCAAAAGCTCGTTCAATTGAAATTGCATTTCCATTCTCGGAATTCTGCCCTTGACCAATTCAGTTTTTCGGTCGATATCGAAATCCAGGTTGTTGATATAGGATCGCTGATTTTCATGAACGCTGAAATCGCCTGCCTGCACCATCAGTCCGGGTTTATGCAATTGAAGAAATTTTCCATCCAGGGCGAGATCGCTAAGCACGAATTTCCTTTCCGGGGAAATATTAAATTTCTGAAAGCTCAAATTTTGGAGATCTGTCTTCACAACCAGGCCACCTTGCAGATCAAGGTCAAGTTTTGTGTTTTGAAGGCTGAGGTATCGCACGGTCAGATCTATGGCCTTCGGCCCTTCTTTTTTCTGTGACTTATTTCGCTGGTGAAACTGAATGGTGGCATTTGTCCATTGCACCGAATCGATATGCGCCTTTTCAAACGATTTTTGAATAAAGAATCCATGAATGCGTACGTTGTCTGCGCTCAGGATAAAATTGTTGTCGTCAGTGGCTCCCCTGATGGTCTTTGCTGTAAGTATCTTGTCCTTTCCAATAAAGATGCCCTCCGTGAGTTCAAATTGTGCTTTCGGAAAAGTGAGGAGTGCTCGTTGAAAGACTACGTTGCTTAACGAAGTTTGCAGATTCTCGAAACTCGTGTCAGAAGTCAGCAGTCTTGTATCGACTGCGGTATACATGCCCGTTACCTCAACTTTTCTATCCTGCGAGCTGACGGACTGGCTGAGAAGATTGCCATTGACGATGATGAGTTGGTTTACCTGGGCGTGCTTGCTGATGGCCATCAGGATCTGTCCGAAAGATTGTTGGGAATTATTCTGGCTAACCTGTTTCGTAGCAAAATAATCCGTGAACGAAGGATCGGTCAGGATGAGTTCTGTAGCAGTTAACTTTTTATAGAAGATGAGGTTGTAAAAAGAAATATTTCTGAGTTCAAGTGTGGGCACTATCATGGTCCTCCTGGTATGTAGCGTATTCCGGTCGCTAGGCATGAGCCGGAAGTTTTTCAGGTAGAGATTTTTTTCGGTCATTGTCACGCTATCCAGGTAAATGTCATAAAGACTATCGGCAGAGGAAGCCCTGTAATTTCGAATGGAAAGGTTCACACGATCTACCAGCGAAGCCTGGTACTCGTCGGTTTTAATTTTCACGCCGAAGAATTCAAGGTTAGCTTCCTTCGTGGTGTAGCGCGTGGTGCCCGTTCGGTTCTTTGCAGTTACGGAGATGGTGCTGTTTAGAAATCCCACATACTTGATGTCCATGTCGCCTACCAGCGATTTAATCATGACTTCCGTGGTGCTGTCTGTAGCAACACTGTCTTTTTTGGAAGAGGCGTCAATGAAGAGATCAACCTTTGGGTCGTGACAATAGATTGAATCCACCTTGATCCTGTCGTATTGGTAAAGGGTGTTAAAATCGGTGTTGATGAGGTGAAGCCTGCGAATGTCTACTTTAAAAGCACCGAGCGTTGTATCTGTACTTCTACCGGTGAGCGAAGCGTCAAAGATGTCGATGTTCTTGTTTTGGGTAGAGATCTCAAGACTGGAGAAACGCAGCGTATGGCGATTATCCGGAAATTCGATATTCTGCTTGCCTGCTTCAAGTTCAATATTATCGCTGAACAGAAATTGAGTATCAGATTCTTGTCTTGATGCCGAATCACTGTGAAAATTGTTCACCAGGAAATTCAGGTTGCTCAATTGAACAGACTTGTTGTATGGTTTGAGGTTGTGCAATCCCAGCGCACCATTGGTGATCTTCAGGCTCTTTACTTCCATGGTTTTTGCCAGCTTTTGGAGAAAGAGGGTGATGTTGCCGATCTGGTGCGAGATAGATCCGCTCCTCGAATTGTCTGACCCGAAATTTTGTGTGTGAATATTGACACCGGGTGCTTCAACAACGATATAGTCAACCAACAGCTTCTTGCCAAACACCAGGTTCCTGAGTGATTTGCCTTGCAATGCCAAATGATTCACGCCGATAACATACATTAGGTTCTTGCCCGTGGAATCGTATACGTGTAGCTGGGTATCGAATAATTCCACTCTTGGGGGATGGAAGTAATGGATCTTGAGGCGCCCAATGTCGATTTTGTACTGGCCATGGGATTCCCTTTCTACGATCGCTTTGATCAGGTAGATGGCGTTTCGCTGAAACCACCAATTAACGATGATGGACAGAATCAGGACGATGCCAGCGGCAATTACCACGAACCTCAAAAATTTCTTGCCCCGGGGACTAATCATTCAACAGCTTAATTACTCAATTTAACCAAAAATACCCTTGGATTGTTCTGTTCCGGCGAATACTGTAGGCCGATAGCCTCGTGATTCGTGTGGATTTAACTATTTATATTAGCGGATCAGCAATTTTGATGATTAAAGGAAGAAAAATAGTAGTCGTCTTACCCGCTTACAATGCCGCGAAAACAATTGAGCAAACCTATGCTGAGATTCCATTTGGCGTCGTTGATGAAGTTATCCTGGTAGATGATCGAAGCCATGATGAAACGGTCAAGATCGCTACGGATCTTGGTATCAAACATATTCACCTGCATGACAGCAATAAGGGCTATGGCGCCAACCAGAAAACCTGCTACCAGGCGGCGCTGGACCTGGGTGCTGACATCATTGTGATGCTTCACCCCGATTATCAGTATGATCCAAGGCTCATTACCCCCATGTGTGAGATCATTTCAGGTGATGTTTATCCGGTTGTCCTGGGGTCCAGAATTTTGGGAGGGGGTGCTTTGCGCGGAGGAATGCCGCTGTATAAATATTTCTTCAACCGGGTACTCACTTTTATTCAGAACATATTGGTTGGCGCAAAGCTGAGCGAATATCATACCGGTTACCGTGCCTTTTCATCAGCCGTGTTGCGCGATGTGAATTACCAAAGTAATAGCGATGACTTTATTTTCGACAATGAAATACTTTCTCAAATACTCATGAAGGGATTTGGAATTAGTGAGATGAGCTGCCCAACACGTTATTTTAAAGATGCTTCTTCAATCAATTTTCCACGAAGTGTGAACTACGGTATGGGAATACTTCGGGTTTCGGTCCAGCATTTCCTGCACAAACACGGTCTCGCAAAAATTTCCAGGTACGAATGATTATTTTCTTTTGAAGATGACCATGTCTACTGCCCCCCGGTGAATATTTAGTTCAGGTTGCCAGTTTTTGTAAAGCGTGTCAATTTGAGATTTGCTAAAATCATTGAAGACATTTGAGTAGATGATATATTGATCTGCCTGTAGGTTGTAACTGCTAAAACAAGGCCCGTCTTCACCCAGGTTGGTGTACTTGAAGCAGGACTCATTTGGAAATCCTGTGCCGACGATCTTGTCCGAAACGTGGTGCTCATTCAGCCAGTCGAGGCATTCCTGTCGCAATGAAAAATAGGGAAGGTAGGCGAGTGTGGAATCCCAGCCCATGGCGATACCTTTCGGATAGACCCAGAAATTGCCAGTGAGCTCGCCAATCACAAGACATAATATCACCAGCTTCGCTCTTGCCCTGCGAAAGAGTTTGATCAGCAAATGCAGCGTAAGCAGATTTACACTAAAATATGCAGGCAGGAGATATCGATGCGCAAGAAGATTTTTATAGAATGTAAGTGGCAGGCCAAGAATACCGATTGAAGCAATGGCCAAAAACAAGAGCCAGTTGCCGGGATATGATTGAAGTGGCCCGGGCTTCTTTCGCACAATCCACGCAAGGCAAAATGCGAGTACGATCCACACAAATATTCTTCCGAAATCGCCAAGTCTCCATCCCAGCACAAAAAGATTAAAAAAGAATCCCCGCATACCTGGCCTTTTGAATGCATCTGCCCAGGGTGATTCAGGATGATAGCCGAGCCAGCCGGTTTGTTCATAGTGGTAGACCAGGAAGCTCAATGCTACAATCGCCCCTGGAATGAAAGGCAGAAAGGTTGTTACGATTGCCTTTGCATTCTGCTTCTTCGCATAGCCGTTGAGGTATTGGTAAACGTTTAATACAAAGATTAACGCGCAGCACATCATGCCCCGCATACTCAGCATCGACAGCACCAATAGCGCGATGGCGAGGTGCCAGCGTTTCATGCTGATGGTTGCGTTCAGTGCATAAAGAAAAAATGCCATCAGGATCACATCGGGCGAGATGAGCGTTGATTGTGCCATCAGGGTTGCTTCAAAAAGCAGGAGGGCATTGGCTGCAAAAAGGTAGGATGCCGGAAATAATTTTTCGGTTAACCTTCCTGTCTGGTAAATAATCATAACCAGGAAGGGAAACATGATGGCATGACTTACCAGCAATGATTTTCCGAATGCTGTCCACGTCAGGGCAAGCAGCATGCCGAGAAGAGGTGGATGGCCGCTATCCATCCATTGTGGAAGAATGAATGAGGAGAAATGATTTTCATAATACCAGGTGGCGTGAACGGCGCCGAGTTGAATGGTGTCCCAGAAAAATGGACGGGTGCAGGTAAAGAGAAACAGAAGCAGATAGACGCAGTAAAAAATGACGGAGGGCCAACGCAGTGTCATCCGGGGAAGTATGATTTTGAAATATAGGGAATAAAGTTGAGAGATCACTGCTTCGTTGACTGTTGACCGTTGGTCGTTGACCGTTGATCGCCAGTCCTCTTTGCCTGCCAGAGCTTTAGCGAAGGCAGGCAGGGCGAAGGCGGATTAAAACACCTTGTCTTCGTCCAGACCTACGGCGAGTGAAACTGCACTCCAATCAATATCCGCCTTGCCATCATGAATTAATTCAGACATGTGCGTCCTCAACAATTCTGCAAGTGGCATTACCTGGCCCGCTTCATCGGCCTGTTGCAACACAAGGCTCATATCCTTGTGACCCAATTGCATGGTGAATGCAGCCGGACTGAATTTCTGGTGCAGGATAATATTACTGTAATTATGATACACGGGTGCGTTGAGAATGGTTTGATTAAACATGGACCACATCTGAACAGGATCAACGCCGCTCTTTTTTGCCAGCGCTGCGCTTTCGCCGATGGCTTCGAGTGCTGCGCCGATGAGAAAATTACCGCAAAGCTTTACGGTATTCGCTGCTTCAATCTTTTCACCAAAATCCCAAACGCCCACTGCGCCGGCATGTTTCAATAATGGCTCCGCAGTTTTTCTTGCCGACTGTTCGCCGGAAATCACAAAATTGACTTTCTTCGCGCTTGCAGCTTCGGGTCTGCCAAATACCGGGGAGGCCAGGTATGCCTGATCATGCTTTTTGTGCTCTGTTGCGAGGTCTGCCGCAGTCTTGGGCAGAATGGTGCTCATCGAAATGTGCAGAAGCCCTTTCTTGCCATGATGAATCATACCGTCTTTTCCTTCGGTTACGCTTCGTAGTGCGTGGTCATCAGATACAATCGTAAATATGATATCACATTGACCCGCAAGCTCAGCCACGCTGGCGCAGACAGTCGCTCCCTTCAATTTGAGGGGTTCGGTTTTGGAGGTGGTTCTATTATACACAAACACGCGGTTGCCTGACTCTACCAGGTTAATGGCGAGTGGTGTTCCCAACATACCCAATCCAATAAATCCAATTTGCATGGTCCTGATTTTAGAAGTGAAGTAATAGCAATCAGCTCACACCCGAACCTTCATCGATCTTCGAGGGCGGGCTCACGAAATGCAATTTTCCGGACTTGTCTTCTGCCATTAAGATCATGCCATTGCTCTCGATGCCCCTCATTTTCCTCGGCGCAAGATTTGCAACGACCACGACTTGCTTGCCTAGAATTTCTTCCGGAGTGAAATGCATTGCAATACCAGAAACAATGGTTCGTTTTTCCGAACCCATGTCGATTTCCAGTTTCAACAACTTATCAGCCTTCTCTACTTTGGCCGCTGTGAGGATGGTTCCCACTTTCAGGTCAAGCTTGGCGAAATCATCATATTGAATCTGTGCCTTGGCGGGCTTTTCTTCAGAAGCCTGTTCGGGATTTCCCCGTGTTTGTTCTGTCATGCTGGCTGGTTTGTTTGATGCAGTGGCTGTAGTAGCTGTTACCCCTGCTCTAAGTTTATTTATCTGGGTTTCGATCTCAGTGTCTTCGATCTTTCTGAAAAGCAATTTTGGTTCGCGCAGGCTATAGCCCCGGCTCAGCAATTTTGTACTGCCAGCATTTTCCCAATCCAGGATCTTGTCCACCACCTTCATCATATGCAGCATTTTCTTGGCTGTAAAGGGGAGGAAGGGATGAATAAGAATGGCGAGGTTGGCCGTGAGCTGAAGACAAATGTGCAAACAATTGTCGATGTCCTGCTGTGCTCTCACCGCACCTGGATCGTCCATACCGCCTGCCAAATCTTTGGCCCTGATCCAGGGCTCTTTGTCCTGCATGTATTTATTGCCCTTGCGTGCCAGGTCGATTACTTCGAACAGTGCATCACGGAAATGATAATTCTCGATGTGGTCCTCGACACGTTTTTTGGTTGCCGCAAATTCCGCGAGCATGGATTTGTCATTTTCGTCAAGCCATTCTTCGTGAAGCGCAGGGACCTTACCCGCACAAAGTTTGTGCATGAGCACGAAAGTGCGATTTACAAAATTGCCGAAGATCGCAACGAGCTCACTATTGTTTCTCTCCTGGAAATCCTTCCACGTAAAATCATTGTCCTTCGTTTCGGGTGCGTTTGCACAAAGTACATAGCGAAGGACGTCTTGTTGATCAGGAAAATCCACGAGGTATTCATTCGCCCAAACTGCCCAATTCCTGCTCGTCGACACTTTGTCGCCTTCGATGTTGAGAAATTCGTTGGCGGGAACATTGTCGGGAAGAACAAATTCGCCGTGTGCTTTGAGCATCGCGGGGAAGATGATGCAGTGAAAAACAATATTATCCTTGCCTATAAAATGAACCAGCTTGGTATCTGGCTTGCACCAGTAATCTGCCCATTGGGGTGTGAGTTCCTTCGTTGCACTGATGTATCCGATGGGTGCGTCGAACCACACGTACAGCACTTTTCCCTCTGCATCCGGCAGCGGCACTTTGATGCCCCAGTTGCTGTCGCGCGTCATCGCACGGGATTGAAGGCCGTTATCGAGCCAACTCTTACATTGACCGTAGACGTTATTTTTCCATTCTTTGTGATCTTCCAGGATCCACTGCTTCAGCCAGGGCTCATAGTTCTGCAATGGGAAGTACCAGTGCTTTGTTTTCTTTTTGACGGGAATTGCATCGCTGAGTGCGCTACGGGGATTGATCAGTTGCTCGGGACTGAGGCTTGATCCGCATCGCTCACATTGGTCTCCATATGCGCCGGGATTGCCGCATACCGGGCAGGTGCCGATGATGTAGCGATCAGCCAAAAATGTTTTAGCCTTCTCGTCATAGTATTGTTCTGTTTCCTTTTCTTCGAACAAACCTGCGTCGTATAATTTTTTAAAGAAATCCTGTGAGGTCTGGTGATGAATCGGATTGGAAGTGCGGGCATAAATGTCTAATGACACGCCCATGCCTTCCAGGCTGTCCTTGATGATGGCATGATATCTATCGACTACTTGTTGTGGGGTGATTCCTTCTTTCATCGCGCGGATGGTGATAGGCACACCATGTTCATCGCTGCCACAAACAAATTTGATATCACGTTTCTGTGCGCGTTGGTAACGGCAATAAATATCCGCCGGGATGTACACGCCCGCCAGGTGGCCAATATGAAGTGGCCCGTTAGCATAAGGCAGGGCTGCCGTAACTAATAATCTTTTGTAATCTGTCATAAAAATAGGAGGGCAAAAATAAGCATTAGTTGGCAGTTGGCGGTTGGCAGTCGGCGGACAAGTCGGATTATTACCTAATTTCAATTATGAGAAGAAAGGAGTTTCTATCTTCTGTACTTCCACTTGGGCTTGCAATTCCGGCAATGGGTGGAATTCGTTTGCCTGACGAGGATGAAAGCATAAAAAACAGTGTCATCCCGCCTTATTTGAAGCCCGGCGACCTGATTGGCATTACCTGTCCCGCGGGTTTTATTACCGACAAAGAATTGCAGCCTTCGATTGATCTAATGAAAAGCTGGGGGTTTAATATCAAGGTTGGCGCGACCGTGGGTAAGCGAGATTTCACTTTTGGGGGAACCGATGCCGAAAGAACCATCGATATGCAGCTCATGCTGGATGATCCGAAGGTAAAGGCAATCATGTGTGCAAGGGGAGGTTATGGCGCCGTGAGAATCATTGACAGGTTAATTTGGGACCGAATGAAGGAGCATCCAAAATGGATCATTGGCTTTAGCGATATCACTGTTTTACATTGTCACCTTGGAAGCAACTTTGGAATCGCGTCCATTCACTCCAAAATGTGCAATAGCTTTCCCGATAACTGGTCCGAAGCCGAACCTGTACAGGCCGACAGCATTCTTTCCATCAGACGCGCTCTTGTAGGCGAGAAAATGAAATATGATTTCCTGGCGAATGAAAGAAATCGTGTGGGCACAACGACCGGCGCGCTGGTTGGCGGCAATTTGAAAACGATTGAAACGCTTGGGGGAACAAAATCAGCCATACAAACCGAAGGGAAAATATTATTTGTGGAGGACACAGGAGAGTATTTATATAGCATCGACCGGATGTTCTGGAATCTGAAGCGTGCGGGGAGACTATCAAAGATCAGGGGGCTTATTATAGGCGGATTTAAGATCAAGCCCGATGATCCGGGTGAAGAATTCGGAAGGACCCTTGCTGATATCGTGTTTGAAAAAGTAAAGGAGTATGATTACCCGGTTTGTTTTGATTTTCCAGTGGGCCACCAGAAAAATAATTACGCACTCAAGTGTGGGGTGAAGCACAAGCTTGTTGTGGATCAATCGGGTTGTGTATTATCTGAGGTTTAATGACAAATATGAAAATACCAAAATACTTAAATACCGGCGACACCATCGGCATCGTTTGCCCGGCAGGCTATATGCCGAGAGAAAAGGCCCAGGCCTGCATCCAAACGTTGCAGGACTGGGGCTATCGGGTACGTATAGGTGCTACATTGGGCGGTGGCTCGCAAAACTATTTCTCCGGCTCAGATGCCCAGCGACTGGCCGATCTTCAACACATGATGGATGACGACACAGTGAATGCTATCCTCTGCGGCCGTGGAGGTTATGGTGTGGGCAGGATCATTGAATATATCAACTTCTCGAAATTCAGAAAGAACCCCAAGTGGATCATCGGGTTCAGCGATATCACTGTTTTGCACGCACACCTGTTTTCAAATTTTGGAATTGCTTCCCTGCATGCACCGATGGCAGCTGCCTTCAACCGCGACGAATTCAAAAATCAGTACGTGCAATCACTTCGAACTGCACTGTCGGGGAAGCGAACAAAATACACCGTCGATCCGCATGTGTTTAACAGATTGGGTTCAGTGAAAGCTACGCTGGTAGGCGGAAATTTGTCGCTATTGGCACATGTAACCGGTACTTCGTCAGACATTCAAACCAAGGGTAAGATTCTCTTCCTCGAAGACGTGGGTGAGAATATTTACAACATAGATCGGATGATGTACCAGTTGAAACGAACGGGCAAACTTGACAAGCTGGCCGGACTCATCTTCGGCGGTTTCACCGATATTAAAGATACCGAACGACCCTTTGGAGAATCAGTACATCAGTTGCTTCTGCACATCGTAGAGGAATTTGATTATCCGGTTTGTTTTGATTTCCCTGTGAGCCATGCGAAGGAAAATTATGCGTTGAAGATTGGGCTTCCCTATACACTTAGTGTGAAAAAGAATGGCGTCACGCTTAGTTCATAATTCGACTACTTCATCAACAACGAATCCAACTTCTGATGAAACAGCGGGAAGTCATCCAGGTCATTATGACTGCCACCGTCGATGGTAATAAACTCATCAGTCGGTTTCAAAACCTCTCGAAGCCTTACTGAATTACTATAGGGAATCACGCCGTCATCGGTGCCGTGCAAGACAGAGATTGGCGCACTGACCAATTGTAAGTATTCGTAGGTGGGAATCTTATACTTCATCATTTGCGACACGGGATATAGGGGGAAATAGTGCGAAGCAAGAGACGTGAAACTATAATAAGGTGTTTCCAGGATCACGCGCCGACAGCTGCGGTGACTCGCCAATTGAGCTGCGATGCCTGTCCCCATTGATTTTCCGTAGATGATCACATGGTCGGCATCGTAACGCGCGCGAGCCAGTTTATAAAGCTGCTCGGCATAGTCGTATAGTCGTTGTTCGGTGAACCTGCCCGTGCTTTTTCCATATCCCGGATAATCCAGCATCCACACTTCCCAGCCATTTTTCGTAAAGTTCTTTGCATACCTGGCATACCAGCCGATGTTTTTCCGATTGCCATGAAAATACAGGACAACACCCCGTGGAACAGAATCAGGGCAGCTAAATTGGATGATATTAATCGTGGACTGGTCATCAAGCGGCAAATCCATCTCCCGATGCTTGTCGGTAAACGCATACTTATGCTTTCGCGCCAGCGCTTCGGGGCGGAATAAAATCAATTCCTGCAGCCAATAAATGGCAATGCCAACAACGGCGTAAATCAGAATGATGAGCTTCGCCCAACGAAATATTTTTTTCTTATTAACCTTCATTTTCTTTCACCTTTAACCCTTCACCTTTCGCCTTGCACCTACTCCTTCAAAATGTCTCTGATAAAATTATGGTACTCCGGAAACTTCGGCAGGTTATTGTGCTTCCCGCCATGAATTCGTATCAGCGTAATCTTTTCCGGATTCAAAGCCTGCAGTGCGATACTGTTCTTGATCGGGATTAGCCAGTCGCGCGTGCCGTGCAAAATATAAACATGACAGGTCACTTTTTGAACCCAGATGTCAACTCGCAAGTGATATCGCAGGACAAGGCGCACCGGTATGATGGGTAAAAATCGTTCGACCACTTTTGTAAAACTGTAAAAGGGTGCATCCAGGATCAAAAATCTTGGGTGATTATCAGAGGCAACTTTCGCGGCAAACCCACAGCCTAAACTTCGACCATAAACAATCAGGTGTTGTTCATTGAACTGTTCCTTCAACTTCATATACACGAACTGCATATCATCCAGCATTTCATGCTCGCTTCGCCTGCCCGTGCTCTTACCAAACCCCCGGTAATCCACCAGCACCACATCATATCCATATCGATAAAAATCAGATGAGTATTTCGCCCAGCCTTTGATGCTGCGCGTATTGCCGTGAAAATAGAGAATCAGTCCCTTGGGATCTTCACGATAAAAATGCAATCCATTGATGCGCACGCCAGGTTCAACATCAAAATTTAATTCCGTGAATGGAATGTCATACTTGTATTTGAAATCGGCGGCTAGCTTCTCAGGTTTAAAGATGAATTTTTCCTGGATCAAATAGGCAAGGAGGACCAAGCCTACATAGGCGAGTAAGATATATACCAGCGTGGGAGACACTTTAGTTAGTTCAAAGTTCAGAGTTCAGAGTTCAGAGTTCAGAGTTGGGCTTTGCAAAAAATATGTTTGATTCCAAAAGGCGGTATGCTATTTATTCCACTTTGAACTCTGAACTTTGAACTCTGAACTTTGAACTCTCAGGAACCTTCTTCATAAACCCTCTTCAAATTCAGCTGCGCTACAGGCGATACAATGAGCGGGAATTTTTCGATCGTTACATAACTGGGATCCAGGCCAAAGCTCTTTTCTTCCGACAAACTGATTTCCTTCAACCAGAAATAAATCTTCATCACCAGGCGCTCCCAGAACGACAATTCATTATCGTGACTTAAGAATTTTTCCATAACGATGAATTGAAAATCACCCACCACATTATTGCGTTGCAAACTCTCATACCTGCTCACAATATTTACCTCCTTGTTTGCTACCATGTCTTCCACCACTTTTCTGAACATCAGGTTAACCCTTTGCTCCACTCTGAAACCCAGCCTGAATTCGACCCTGATCACTTCATTTGGAATAATCGTCTGTACCTCATACTCGCAGGTATAGGGATCATCCAGTGTATCCACGTGTACGAACCAATAGATATCTGCACGCTTCGGCTTTCGGTTTAAGATCGAATAGATAATCTTATGCTCGATTTCCTTGGGATTGTTCGCACTGGTGAGATAAACCAGGTGCGTAGCATATTTCGTGACCGTGGGATCATTGCTCAATTCCTGCAACAGGGGAAGGTAGTGCTCCAGTCGCACGAATTCCACATAACGATTCTTGATCTTCCTCGACTTAAACCAGATATACATCACCAGGAACAAAGCGCCACCTACGATCAGGGTTACGAAACCACCGTGTTTGAACTTGTCGAGGTTCGCGAATAGAAAGCTGCCTTCGATTGTAAAATAAGTGATGAGATAGAGGTATATAAACACTGGCTTGACGCGTCGCGAGACCAGGAAATTCGCAAAGAGGATCGATGTCGCGATCATACAAAGCGTAATGGCCAGGCCATAGGCACCTTCCATATTTGATGATGAGCGGAAATAAATGGTGATACCGCAACAGCCTACCAGGAGAATGGAATTCAAGGCCGGAATAAAAAGTTGACCTTTTTCTTCGGTAGGAAAATTGATTTTTAACTTTGGCCACAAATTCAACCGTGTTGCTTCACTGATCAGCGTGAAGCTACCGCTGATTAATGCCTGGCTGGCAATGATGGCAGCGGCGGTTGCAATGATAATGCCCGCAATCAAAAACCAGTGGGGCATCAACGCATAAAATGGATTCTTCAATTCAACGGCACCGGGAAATTTCGACAGAAATCCTTCAGTCTCCATCATCTCTGCGGTTGCAAACACGGTTCCTTTCTGTTTTAGCAACCAGGCGCTTTGTCCCATGTAATTCAAAATGAGACAGGTCTTCACAAAAATCCAGGAATAGCGAATATTGCCCTTCCCGCAGTGTCCTAAATCGCTATAGAGTGCCTCCGCACCCGTGGTACAGAGGAAGACGGCTCCCAAAATCCAGAAGCCGTTTGGATATATCGTGAGCAGCTTGATCGCATAGTACGGACTCAAAGCCTTGAACACACTGAAATCGTCGGATATATGAAATAGTCCTAATACCGCAAGCATGGTGAACCACAAAAACATGATCGGTCCAAAGAGCTTACCGATTGACGTTGTTCCAAATTGTTGCACCATAAACAACAATACCAGTATGCCCAGTACGATGTAAACAAGTTTCGCTTCGCCGGGTTGAAGTGTATTAAAACGGGGGAGCTGGGTCAAACCCTCAACAGCCGATGTGACTGAAATGGGTGGTGTAATCATTCCGTCTGCAAGCAGCGCCGCGCCTCCAATCATAGCCGGAATAACCAGCCATTTCTTTTGGCGTCTGACAAGGGCATAAAGGGAAAAAATACCACCCTCACCTTTGTTATCCGCCTGGAGCGTCAGGATTACGTATTTAACTGTGGTTTGAAGGGTTAATGTCCAGATAATACATGACAAACTTCCCAGGATCAAATCTTCGCCAATGGGCTTACCGTTAATAATAGCGCTGAATACGTAAAGGGGGGACGTTCCAATATCTCCGTAAATGATTCCTAAAGCGACAATTAAACCTGCTAAGCTAACTTTGTTGATCTGGATGCCCACGGCCGGTGTAGTTATATTGTAAGGTTCGGGTTCAAAAATTTAAGAGTAAAGGTATAAGCAAAAAAATTAATGGTCCAAAATCACCAATGCCGGTTGCAATTTGGTTAAAATTTATGGCGTGTGCAATTCCCTGCACAAAAGCATCTAAATTGGCACACATCTCGTACATTTAATATGAAAAAGTATCTCCGGATGAAGACTCTAAGGTTGCTCTCGAACCTGCTTGCTTTTCTCCTGCTTTCGCAATTCGGACAAGCACAAAAAATAGTATACTCCGACATAGATCGCAACGATTTCAGGCAAATGAACTTTGAAATCGTCGGTAAGATCGGAGGCAATATTCTCGTATACAAGAACATCAGAAGCCGAAACGATATCGCTGTTTATGATAATGAGATGAAGCTGATAGAAAATGTGGAAATGGATTTCATTCCCGAAAAGCTCATCAATGTCGATTTCGTCCCTTATGGCGACTTTTTCTATGTCGTTTATCAATACCAGAAAAGAAATACCATTTTTTGTGAAGGCGTGAAAATGGATGGGAATGGAAAGCGCTTGGGCGATCCTGTTGAACTGGATACCACCCACTTTACCGGCACACGCGATAATAAGATCTATTCAACCATTTATAGTGAAGACAAACAGAAGATCATGGTCTTCAAAACGCTTCACCGTGAGGAAAGACAATACGTCTTTACAACCATCCTCTTCGACAATGAACTGAAGAAAATGACCAAGCACACCTGGATGCTGCCTGTGGTAGACAAGGATGTGATGTTCACTGATTTTGCGGTTGATAACAACGGCGATTTTGTATTTGCGCGCTGCGAAAAAAATGGAAGAGACTACGTGCAACGTGTAGACCTGGTGGTGAAGCCGGAGCAGACGGATACATTCACCATTTGCGACATGAATATCAAGGATCGTTTGCTTGACGAAGTGAAAATTAAAATAGACAATGTTAACAAGCGCTATGTTCTGAATTCATTTTACTACAAACAAAAGCGCGGAAGCATTGAAGGCCTTTATTCCGCTGTTTGGGACAGGGATTCCGGAAAGCAGGTGCTGGACAAATACCAACCCTTTAGTGAGGATCTGAGAAATGAGGCGAAGGGAGAAAATGGGAATACCAAGAATGCCTTCAATGATTTTTTCATCAGGCAGGTTGTTGCAAAACGTGATGGCGGCTATGCCGTGGTTGCTGAAAGCTTTTATTCGACTAGCCGTGGGGGTGGTCCCTTTAACAGATGGGACAATTTCTATGGATCTCCCGGTGCCGGTTATGGCGGCTTCAATGACTATTATTCCTACTATCCATATGGCTATGGGTATGGTTATAATCCATACCGCTGGGGAAATGGCCAGTACACGCGATTCTTTTCTGAGAATGTGGTTATTTTCTCATATGACAAAGCTGGCAACTTGCAGTGGAGCAATGTGGTGAGAAAGTCCCAATATGATGATGACTCAGATAATTTCCTTTCATATGCTACGTTTTTAGGTAATGGCGAATTGCATTTCCTTTACAACCAGGCAGAGCGCAAGGCTTTGCTCCTGAATGACCAGAGTGTTGACAAGGACGGTCAGGTGAAAAGAAACCCAACCCTCCGCAACCTGGATAAAGGCTATGAATTCATGCCCCGCTACGGAAAGCAGGTTGGTGCCAAACAAATGGTCCTGCCTTGCGTGTACCGTAATTACATTTGTTTCGCGAAAATTGATTTCTAAAAAACATAAAACTGCGTGGTAGGATTTTTCAAGAGTAACAATCCTTTCAACATCATCCTGTTGTTAGTGTATGCTTTTATCTTAAAGCTTTACTCTTTTGCGCATCCACATATCCCCGTTGCCCAGGCCACAGATGGATTCCTGTATCACCGTCTGCTTGATTTTCTGGAGCCCTCCGGCAAAAACAGTCCGGTGATCTATCCCATTATCACCTTCGTTCTCATCTTTACGCAGGCCATTACTTTTAATGGCCTGATCAATAATCAGAAATTATTGAGCCGGCCAACATTTCTGCCAGCGATGGCTTACATACTTATTACATCGCTGTTCCCGGAATGGTGGCAATTGAGCTCAACGCTCATCATCAACACGCTCCTGGTGTGGGTTTGGGCTATGATGGGCGGATTGTACAACCAAAGCAAACCCAAATCGGTACTCTTTAACATAGGTATCGTCATCGGCGTCTGCTCATTTCTGTATTTTCCTTCCATCGCCTTTGCGGTATTGGTGATTTTTGGACTGGTGGTTATGCGGCCCTTGCGATTTAGTGAATGGCTTGTTGCCTTCCTGGGGATCACAACACCGTATTACTTTTTGTTGGCTTATATCTATTTTTCGAATCACTGGAATCCGCGTGCATTCATTCCTGCGATTTCGATCAGCTATCCTAAATTTCAGCAGAGCATCTGGGCCTGGGGCAGCCTGATGTGCCTGATCATTCCATTTTTGATTTCCGGGTTCTATATCCAGCGTAACATGCTGCGGATGTTAATCCAGATTCGAAAGAGCTGGAGTCTTATGCTGCTTTACCTGCTTACGGCCCTGCTGATTCCCTTTATCAATGCCAATTCCACCTTCGAATACTGGATTCTGAGCGCTATGCCGCTGGCCGCTTTTCACGCCAGCGCCTTTTTCTATCCCACCCGCAGGTGGCTGCCCCTGCTTCTACACTGGGGTCTCTTTGCCTTTGTCATGATGCTGCAGTGGGGTCCGCAGTAGTGGTTGATAATTAATAAATTGTGGATTGTGGATGGTAGATTGTAGATAAATCCACAATCAACAATCCACAATCAACGATCCATTTGGTACCTTTGTACCCTCTTTAAAACTCGACTA